>Ga0105347_1001231_pt1 | contig 11254 bp, 8 predicted proteins | sample EasRivMeERMLT890_FD_89677 | JGI IMG/M metagenome (GOLD analysis project Ga0105347, IMG submission 89677) | Soil microbial communities from meander-bound floodplain in the East River, Colorado, USA - East River MetaG ERMLT890 | ecosystem: Environmental > Terrestrial > Soil > Floodplain | place...
AAGCGGCTCGAGCTTCTATTACAGCTTCCTGTTCCTGCCCGAGGAGCGCCGCCGCGCGATCACGGCGCTCTACGCGTTCTGCCGCGAGGTGGACGACGTGGTGGACGACTGCTCCGACCCCGCAACCGCGCGCGCGACGCTCGCGTGGTGGCGGCAGGAACTCGCCGCGGCCTTTCATGGAACGCCGCAGCACCCGGTGGCGCGCGCCCTCGCGGAGGTCGCCCCGCGCTTCAACCTGGCGGAGGCGCGGCTCGCCGAGATCATCAATGGCATGCAGATGGATCTCGAATACAACCGCTACCCCAGCTTCGAGGTGCTGCGGCAGTATTGTCACCGCGTAGCCGGAATGGTGGGCCTGCTGTCCGCCGAGATCTTCGGCTTTGAGGACCCGCGCACGCTGGAGTACGCGGCGGATCTCGGGCTGGCGTTCCAGCTCACGAATATCATCCGCGATGTGGGCGAGGACGCGCGCCGCGACCGTATCTACCTGCCGCTCGACGAAATCGAAAGCCATGGGGTCAGCGTCGCGGACATCTCCGCGTCGCGCGAGACGGAGAGCTTCCGCCGCCTGATCGAGTTCCAGATCGAGCGCGCGCTCGGATACTACCGCGACGCGTTCGCCAAGCTGCCGGCCATCGACCGCCGCACCCAGCGCGCCGGCATCGTCATGGCGGCGATCTACCGGGCGCTGCTGGACGAGATCCAGCGCGACGGCTGCCGCGTCCTCACGCGCCGCACCTCCCTCACCCCCGTCCGCAAGCTGTGGATTGCGTGGCGCACGTGGCTGACGGCGTGACGAGTGACCAGTAAAGGCCAGGAACCATGGATCTGCAACTGAAGGGAAGGACCGCGTTGGTGACCGGCGCGAGCATGGGCATCGGCCGTGCCATCGCCCGGGCGCTTGCGGCCGAGGGCGTGAAGCTCTCCGTCCTGGCGCGCCGCGGAAACCTGCTCGAGGAACTGTCACGCGAGATTACCGCGGCCGGCGCTCCCGCTCCGGAGCTCATCGTAGCGGACGTCCTCCCGGAAGGCGCCGCGGAACGGATCGCGGCCGAGTCGCGCAAGCGGCTGGGCACTGTCGAGATCCTGGTGAATTCGGCCGGCGGCAGCCAGCCCGCGCTGCCGGTCGATGCGCCGGAATCGAAGTGGTCGGAGGCGATGACGCTCAACTTCATCCGCGTGCGGCAGCTCACGCACGCGCTATTGCCCGGCATGATCGAGCAGCGATGGGGGCGCGTGATCAATATTTCAGGGAAATCGGAGCCCGAAGGGCTCATCGCCGCGACACCGGCGAAGGCGGCCCTGCACGCGTGGTCGAAGGGCCTGTCGCGCGAGGTCGGCAAGCACGGAATCACGGTCAACTGCATCCAGCCCGGCCGCATCATGAGCGAGCAGATCCGCCGCAAGTACAGCCCGGAGTTCCGCGCCAGGCAATCCGCCGAAGAGATTCCAGTCGGGCGTTACGGCGAACCTGAGGAGCTGGCGAGTCTCGCGGTCTTCCTCGCCTCCCCGATCGCGCGCTACATCACGGGCACGGTCATGCCGGTGGACGGCGGGCTCCGGCGCTTCGCTTTCTAACCTTTGGCCGTATAATTCGCCGAGCTTTCCCGGAGATTTCGTATGCAGACGAAAATCCCATGTGTGATTATGCGCGGCGGCACCTCGCGCGGGCCGTTCTTCCACGCGTCCGACCTGCCGGCCGACATCCCGACGCGCGATGCAGTGCTGCTCGCAGTCATGGGTTCACCGCACGAAATCCAGGTGGACGGCATCGGCGGCTCGCACTCGGTAACCAGCAAGGTCGCGATCATCAGCAAGTCGAAGCATCCCGCGGCGGACGTGGATTACCTGTTCGCGCAGGTGCAGATCAACGAGCGGTTCGTCGACACGAAGCCCAACTGCGGCAACATGCTGGTGGCGGTGGGGCCGTTCGCGATCGAAACGGGGCTGGTGCCGGCGAAGAACGGCGAGACGACCGTGCGCATCTTCAACGTCAACACCCAGTCGCTGGTCGATTCGATCGTGCAGACTCCGGGCGGACAAGTCACCTACGCCGGCGATGCGGCGATCGACGGCGTTCCCGGGACCGCGGCGCCCATCAAGCTCAATTTCAAGAGCGCCATCGGTTCCGTCACCAAGAAGATGCTGCCGACCGGCAAGCCATTGGACGTCATCGACGGCGTCGAAGCGAGCTGCGTGGACATCGCGATGCCGGTCGTCCTGATGCGCGCGGACGCCTTTGGCAAGACCGGCCATGAACCGGCCGTGGAACTCGACGCGGACAGGCAACTCATGAGTCGCATGGAGGCGATCCGGCGCAAGGCCGGCGTGTTGATGGGCATGGGCGATGTCTCGGGGCGGGTGGTGCCGAAGATGGCGTTGCTGTCAAAGCCGCGCAAGGGTGGCGTCATCGCCTCGCGCTTCTTCGTGCCCGAGACCTGCCACAAGTCGCACCCGGTGACCGGGACGGTTTGCATCACCTCGGCTTGCGCCATACCCGGGACGATCGCCTCGCAGATCGCGCCGCTCCCTCCGGCGCCACAGGGCGTGATCCGGATCGAGCATCCCTCCGGCATGATCGTCATTGATCTCGACGTCGATCTCGCCGGCGGCCGCCAGGAATTGCGCCGAGCCGCGCTGGTGCGCACCGCGCGCCGCATTTTCGAGGGGTACGTGCATGTCCCGGAGCAGGTCTGGCCGGGGATGAAGCGCTCCGACCGCACCACGGCAGCCGTCGCCTATTGATCCTCGGCCAAATGGCCGACACGCCATGTGCCGCTGACTATTTCCCCTCGCCCTTCCCTCATCCCATGCCCTTCTCCCAAGTGGAGAAGGGGATCGCGAGCCTCCCCTTTCCCAACCCTCATCCCTTCCCCTTCTCCCGAGCGGAGAAGGGAATCTCGAGCCTCCCCTCTCCACCCGGGAGAGGGGCGGGGGTGAGGGCTGGAGGGGCGGGGGTGAGGGCCCGAGGGGGAAGGGGTGAGGGGTCGCGCCGCCCGCATCCCGCATGAACGTTGCCGTCATCGGCGGAGGTTACGCCGGCATGGCGGCGGCCGTGACGCTGGCCGAGTGCGGCGTGCCGGTCACGGTATTCGAGGCCGCCAGAATGTTGGGCGGTCGCGCGCGCCGCGTCGAGCACCACGATCTCGCGCTCGACAATGGCCTGCACATCCTGGTCGGCGCCTATGGCGAGACGCTGCGCCTGATGCGGCTCGTGGGCGCGAGTCCCCAAGAATTTTTCCTGCGACTTCCGTTCACCTGGCGCATCCATCAACGATTCACGCTGCGAGCGGCCGGGCTCCCCGCGCCCCTGCACCTTCTCACCGGACTGATCGCAGCAAGCGGCGCGGCGCTCGCCGAGCGGCTCTCCGCCGCACGGTTCGTGCTGCGCATGCGGCGGCGCGGCTACATCCTCGAGCGCGATACCACAGTCGCGACGCTCCTCGACAATCAAGGCCAGAGCGGACCCTTGACCCGCCTCTTCTGGCGCCCGTTGTGCATCTCCGCGCTCAACACCCCGCCCGAAACCGCGTCGGCGCAGGTATTCCTCAACGTGCTGCGCGACTGCCTCGACGGCGGCCGCGCCGCGAGCGATCTGCTGCTGCCGCGGGTGGATCTCACGCGGCTGTTCCCGGATCCCGCGGCGGATTACGTGCGGGCGCGCGGCGGGGCCGTACTGACGGGGCACCGTGTGACGGGAATCGACGAACGCGAATCCGGTTTCAGCGTGCGCTGCGCTGACCGGGAGCACGTCTTCAGCCACGTCGTGTGCGCGCTGGCGCCCTATCACGCCGAGGCGTTCCTGGTCGGCATTTCGGCGCTGGCCGAAGCCGCCGAAGCAGTGAGCCGCCTGTCCTACCAGCCGGTCTATTCCGTCTACCTGCGCTATCCGGAGGTGATCAGACTACCCGCGCCCATGCTCGGGTTCGACAGCGGATTGCTGCAATGGGCCTTCGACCGCGGGGCCCTCGCCGGCCAGCATGGCGTCATCGGCGCGGTCATCAGCGCGGAAGGGGCTCACCAGGACCTGCCGCAGGAGGACCTTGCAGAGCTCGTCCACCAGGAACTGCAGCAGCAACTGGGGCTCCTGCCGGAACCGTCGTGGTGCCGCGTGATCGCGGAAAAGCGCGCCACTTTCGCCTGTACGCCGGGTCTCAGGCGCCCGGAGTTGCGCACACCGCTGAGAAATTTCTTTCTGGCGGGCGATTACGTGGCGAGCGACTATCCCGGCACCATTGAATCTGCGGTGCGCAGCGGGATCAGTGCGGCCCGACTGCTACTGGACAAGCGCGACGCGCGCGCGTGAGGCGCATGCGAACGCGATGCCTTCTATAATGCACGCAAAGATTGCGCGGGAAGACCATGGCTGAGCGCGAAACGATGCAGTACGACGTCGTGGTGGTGGGCGCCGGCCCTGCCGGGCTCGCCGCCGCGATCCGCCTGAAGCAGCTTGCCACGCAGCACCAGCACGAGCTCAGCGTCTGCGTGCTGGAAAAAGGCTCCGAGGTCGGCGCGCACATCCTGTCGGGCGCGGTGATGGACCCGCGTGCGCTGTCCGAGCTTTTCCCGGATTGGCAAGCGCTCGGCGCCCCGCTCAACGCGCCGGTGAGCGAAGACCGCTTCGTGTTCCTCACCGAGCGCGGCTCGTACAAGCTGCCGGAATTCGCCCTGCCCGCCTGTTTCAGGAATCACGGCATGCACGTCGTGAGCCTCGGCAACGTCTGCCGCTGGTTGGCGAAGCAGGCCGAGGGGCTGGGCGTCGAGATCTTTCCCGGCTTTGCCGCCGCGGAAGTGCTTTATCGCGAGGACGGCGCGGTCGCCGGCGTCGCAACCGGCGATATGGGCATCGGTCGAGACGGCAAGCCAACCGCCAGCCACCAGCCGGGCATGGCGCTCAATGCTCGCTACACATTCTTCGCGGAGGGCTGCCGCGGACACCTCGGCCGGCAGCTGCAGGACCGCTACCGCCTGCGCGCGGGCGTCGACCCCCAGGTCTACGGCATCGGCCTGAAGGAACTGTGGGAGATCCGGCCGCAAGCGCACCAGCTCGGGCTCGTGATTCACACGGCGGGCTGGCCGCTCGCCCACGACACCTACGGGGGATCGTTTCTCTACCATCTCGAGAACAACCAGATCGCGATCGGCTTCGTCGTCGGGCTCGGCTACAGCAACCCCTACCTCGACCCGTACGAGGAGTTCCAACGCTACAAGACGCATCCCGCGATTCGCACTTTCCTGGAGGGCGGCAAGCGCATCGCCTACGGAGCGCGCGCGATCGCGGCAGGCGGGCTGCAGTCGCTGCCGAGGATCGTCTTTCCCGGCGGCTGCCTCATCGGGGACGACGCGGGATTCCTCAACGCGTCACGCATCAAGGGCAGCCACGCCGCGATGAAATCGGGCATGCTGGCGGCCGAAGCGGCGTTCGCTGCGGTGCGGGCGGACCGGGCGCATGACGAGCTCGCCGCCTATCCCGAGGCGTTCCGCGCGAGCTGGCTCCATGACGAGCTCCACCGCGCGCGCAACTTCAAGCCCTGGATGAGCAAGGGGCTCGCGCTCGGCACGCTGATGGTAGGCGTCGACCAGGTAGTTTTCCGCGGGCGCGCGCCGTGGACGCTGCGCCACCACCATGCCGACCACGAGACCCTCCGGAACCGGAACGCGGCGCAGCCCATCGAGTATCCCAAGCCCGATGGCGTGATCACGTTCGACCGACTGAGCTCGGTGTTCGTCTCGAACACCAGTCACTCGGAAGACCAGCCGTGCCACCTCACGCTCAAGGACGCTTCCGTTCCCATCAAGGTAAATCTCGAGCGCTACGACGCGCCGGAACAGCGCTACTGCCCCGCGGGCGTCTACGAAATCGTGCGCGACGCCGATGGCCGCAACCCGCGGCTGCAGATCAACGCGCAGAACTGCGTGCACTGCAAGACCTGCGACATCAAGGACCCGACCCAGAACATCGTGTGGGTGGCCCCCGAAGGCGGCGGCGGTCCGAACTACCCGAACATGTAGTATGCTCGCCGCAGGTATCTCGAACTCCGGAGGAACCATGCAATATTCGATTCTCGTGCGCGCCGTCGGTGTGCTGGCTGGCGTGCTGATCGCGTCGCAGCCCGCGCTGGCGCTGAAGCTCCTCACCGAGGAGAACCCGCCGCTCAACTACACCGAGGGCAAGAAGCTGACCGGCATGGGGACCGAGGTCGTGCGGGAGATGGGCAAGCGCGCCAAGGTGAAGCTCGACTTCGAGGTCATGGCCTGGAACAAGGCCTACGAAAAGGCGCAGGCCGACAAGGAGACCTGCCTCTACTCCACCGCGCGGCTGGCGAACCGGGAGAACGCGTTCAAGTGGGTCGGGCCGATCGCCGTCAACAAGTGGGGTCTCTTCGCGCTCGGCGGATTCAAGCAGGACATCAAGTCGCTCAACGACGCCAAGCCGTTTCGCATCGGCGGGGTCGCGCGCGATGCCAAGACCGAGTTCCTGAGGCAATGGGGCGTCACCAACATCGTTGAGGTCGAGGACGACAGGTTGAATCCCGGAAAGCTCACGTTGAACCGCAAGGAGGCGCAGAGGATCGACCTCTGGATCACCAGCGTCGCGTCCGCGAAGCAGATCGCCGAGCGCGCCAAGGTGCCCGGGGTCAAGCTGGTCTATCTTGCGCGCGAAGAGGAGTCCTACCTCGCCTGCAGTCCGCGCACCTCGGCGGAAACGCTGAAGGCGCTGGCGGCCGCGCTGGACGGAATGAAGAAGGACGGCAGCTACGCGAAGATCATCAAGGCCTACGAAAGCCGTTGATCAGCGTCAGCCGCCAAGCATCGCCTTCTTGAGCGAGGCGTCCGCGGGCTGCTCTCCCAGCCAGATGCGCAACAGGGCGCGATTGAACGCATCGCCCGCGATCGTACCCTTGTCCTCCCCGCGCACCGTGACGCGCGTGCCGGCGCCCGGCAGGTAATCGAGCAGGACCACGTCGCCTTTCTTCACGGCTTTCACCGCCGCGAAAATCGAATCGAGCTGCGTCACCTGCGGCTCGAGCATCGCCAGCTCATCGGGCTTGTGATTCTTCTTCAGGCCGTCGTTGAAGGCCGAGAGCAGCTGCTCGGCGTCGAGATCGCGCAGCATGTGCATTGAGATGCGCTTGGCGCCGGCCTCGCCCAGTACCGCGTCCGTAGTGGTTGCTTTCTTCTGCAGGTAGAGCGCTCCGACGTATACCTTGAAGAAAACGCGCGTGCGCACGCCAGCGCCATTCAGCGCCAGGTCGGCGCCGCCCACCTGCACCTTGTCGTCGAGCCGGACGCCCTCGACTTCCGCCGCAATGGCACTCCCGACCAGAAATTGCGCCGCCAGAAGGCCAACACCCAAGGTTCTCATGCGCGTCCCTTCGTCGATCTCTAAAGGGCCTCGAAAATCCCCGCCGCGCCCATGCCGGTGCCGATGCACATCGTGACCATTCCGTATTTCATGCGATGCCGGCGCATGCCGTGCATGAGCGTCGCGACGCGAATGGCACCGGTTGCGCCGAGCGGGTGCCCCAGCGCGATCGCACCGCCCAGCGGATTCACGCGCGCGTGATCGAGCCCGAGGTCCTTCATGACCGCGAGCGACTGCGCGGCGAAGGCCTCGTTCAGCTCGATCCACTCGATGTCATTCTGCTTGAGCCCGGCCAGCTTCAGCGCCTTCGGAATCGCCTTGACCGGGCCGATGCCCATGATGTCCGGCGGCACCCCCGCGACCGCGTAGCCCACGAAGCGCCCGAGCGGCTTCAGATTGGAGCGCACCAGCGCGGCTTCGCTCATCAGCACCACTGCCGCGGCGCCGTCGGAAGTCTGGGAGCTGTTGCCCGCGGTGATGGAGCCCTTCACGGCGAACGCGGGCTTCAGCTTCGCGAGCGCCTCTGGTGAGGTGTCGCGCCGCGGGCCTTCGTCATGCACTGCCTGGCGGGCGTTGACCCGGATCTCGCGCGAGGCCAGATCGGGGATGCGCTCGTTGATCGGGTAGGGCGCCACCTCGTCCTTGAATTCGCCGCTGTCGGTCGCGCGGACGGCGCGGCGGTGGCTTTCCGCGGCGAAGAGGTCCTGCTCCTCGCGGCTCACCTTCCATTGGGCAGCCACCTTCTCGGCGGTAATGCCCATGCCATAGCCGATCGCGATGTTCTCGTTCTTCTCGAAGATCGCGGGGCTGAAGGACGGCTTGATGCCACCCATCGGCACCATGCTCATGCTCTCGGTTCCAGCGGCGACCATCACCTCCGCCTCGCCCAGGCGGATACGGTCGGCGGCGAGCGCGACCGCCTGCACGCCCGAGGAGCAGAAGCGGTTGATGGTCATGCCCGACACGGTATCGGGAAACCCCGCGAGCAGGAGCCCGATGCGCGCGACGTTCATGCCCTGCTCCGCCTCCGGCATCGCGCAGCCGACGATCACATCCTCGACCGTCGCGGGGTCGAGCCCGGGGCAACGGGCGAGCGCGCTCTTCAGCGCGTGCGCCAGCATGTCGTCCGGGCGCACGTTTCGAAACATCCCGCGCGGGGCCTTCCCAACCGGAGTGCGTACCGCTGCGACGATATACGCGTCCTGGATCTGTTTAGCCATGGTCCGTCTCCCGACTCATCACTAATCACCCATCACTCATCACTAATTCCTTAGTGGCTTCCCGGTCTTCAACGTGTGCTCGATCCTCGCCTGCGTCTTCTCGGTAGCGATCAGTTCCATGAAGTGCTTGCGCTCGAGATCGAGCAGCCACTGCTCGTCCACCAGGCTCCCGCCCTCGACCTCGCCGCCGCACATGACGATCGCGACCTTGTGGCCGACCAGATAATCGTGCACGGAGATATGTCCGCCGGCGAGGAGGTTCTCCATGAAGGCACGGATCGTTGCGATCGCGCTGCGGCCCGCCACGGGAATCGCGTTCTGCCGGAGCGGCGGACGGTAGCCCGCGGCGGCGAGCGCGCGAACCTCCGCCTTGGCGATCTCGAGAAGCTCGAACCGGTTCATCACGACGCGGTCGGTCGCGCGCAGGTAGCCGAGCTCGCGCGCGTGCTCGGCGCTGCGCCCGACTTCCGCCATCGCGACCGCCTTGAAGTACTTCTGCAGGAACGGCGACAGGTCGCCCCCCTTGGCGTCCGCCGTCGCGCGCATCGCGAACTCCTTGCAGCCGCCGCCCGCCGGCAGCAGCCCCACGCCGGCCTCGACCAGCCCGATGTAGCTCTCAAGGGTCGCCACCGCGCGGTCGCAGTGCATGATGAACTCGCAGCCGCCACCCAGTGCGAGGCCGTCCACTGCCGCGACGGTCGGCACCATCGAGAACTTGAGGGCTTGCGTAGTGTCCTGAAACTGCTCGACGAGCTTCTCGACCTCGGCGAGCCTGCCGGCCATCAGCTGGTCCGCGACTCCGACGCTGCGCGCGGCCTTCAACGCGAACGATTCCGCCTCGCGCCGGACCTGCCGGAAAAGCCTTCCAAGCGCGGACGGCTTCGATGGGCGCGCGCCCCCGGACGGCGTCTTCTTGAGATTGGCCCCGACCGAGAACGGCGGCTCGGTTTGCCAGATGACGAGGCCCATGTAGTTGCGCTCGGCCTCGTCCAGCGCCTGAGCAACGCCATCGAGCACGTCGTCGCCGATGGCATGCATGCGGCTCTTGAAGCTCACGATCGCGATGTCGTCGCCGGTGTGCCAGCAGCGCACCCCGTCGGTCTCGAAGACGGTCGAGCCGTACTTCGCCTCCTCGCCCAGCACCCGGTCGGGGAAGGGCTGCCGCCGGTAGACCGCCAGTGCGGAACGCGCCTTGTAGGTACTGTCCGCCGGCGCGAAAGAGCCCTGCGCGCTATGCACGCCCGTGCGGCCCTGCTCCACCGCCCACGCCGGCAACGGCGTGTCGGTCATCGCCCGGCCGGCGCGGATATCCTCGGCGATCCAGCCGGCGATCCGGCTCCAGCCCGCAGCCTGCCAGATCTCGAACGGTCCCTGGCTCCAGCCGAAGCCCCAGCGAATTGCGAGATCGAGGTCGCGCGCGTTGTCGGCAATGGCGGCCAGGTTCACCGCGCAATAATGAAAGGCGTCGCGGTAGATCGCCCACAAGAACTGCGCCTGCGGATGGCTCGAGGCATGCAGCTGCTCGAAACGCGCCGCGACGTCCTTGTTCCTGAGGATCTCCACGACGCCTTCTTCTGCCTTGCCGCCGGAGAGCCGGTACGTCCGTGTCTTCAGATCCAGCACGTGAATGTCGTCGCCGATCTTCTGGTATACGCCCTTGCGCGTTTTCTGGCCGAGCGCGCCCTGGTCGATCAACTGCTTCAACCACGCCGGCACTTCGTAGTAGCGGTGCCACGGGTCCTTGGGCAGCGTTTCCTTCATCGTATTGACGACATGCGCGAAGGTGTCGAGCCCAACCACATCTGCGGTGCGGAACGTCGCGCTGCGCGGACGGCCGATGAGCGTGCCGGTCAGAGCGTCCACCACGTCGAAGCCGATGCCGAGGCGCTCGGCGTGATGCACGGTGGCCAGCATGGAAAAGACGCCCACGCGATTGGCGATGAAGTTCGGCGTGTCCTTGGCACGGATCACCCCCTTGCCGAGCGTGGTGACCAGGAATTTCTCGAGATCGTCGAGGATGGCCGCATCGGTGGTGGCGGCCGGAATCAGCTCGACCAGGTGCATGTAGCGCGGCGGGTTGAAGAAATGCACGCCGCAGAAGCGCCGGCGCTGGCCCTCGGGAAAAGCTTGCGCGAGCTGATTGATAGAAAGGCCCGAGGTGTTGCTCGCGAAGATTGCGTGCTCGGCCATATGCGGCGCAACCTTGCGGTAGAGATCGGCCTTCCAGTCCATGCGCTCGGAAATCGCCTCGATCACGAGGTCGCACTCGCGGAGCTGCTCGAGATGCTGGGCGTAGTTAGCGGGCTGGATGTGGCTCGCGCGCACCGCTGTCGCCAGCGGGCTCGGCTCCAGGCGCTTCAGGTTCTCGATCGCCTTCAGCACGTTGCCGTTGGGATCGCCCTCCTTCGCCGGCAGCTCGTAGAGGACGGCAGGCACGTTGGCGTTGACGAGGTGCGCGGCGATCTGCGCGCCCATCACTCCGGCGCCGAGCACGGCGGCCTTACGCACAACGAAGGGAGAGGCGGAAGGCATGAATACCCCCGACAGGAGCGGTGATTCTATTCCAAAAATGAAAAGGCCGGGCGAGGCTCGCGCCCCGCCCGGCCCGCTCAAGCGGCTAGAACGACATCGAGAACTGGACCGAGAGGATATCCGCCTGGTTCTTGAA
>Ga0105347_1001232_pt1 | contig 11252 bp, 11 predicted proteins | sample EasRivMeERMLT890_FD_89677 | JGI IMG/M metagenome (GOLD analysis project Ga0105347, IMG submission 89677) | Soil microbial communities from meander-bound floodplain in the East River, Colorado, USA - East River MetaG ERMLT890 | ecosystem: Environmental > Terrestrial > Soil > Floodplain | place...
ACGGCGAACGCCGGCGAGGCCGCGCTCGTCGATGGGATCAAGGTCTTCGGTGTCGGCCGGCTCGACGAGGCCGCAAGCCTCGTCGAGCGCCTGGGAACTCCGGCCGAGCCCAGCCCCGCACAGCCGCTTTGCGAAGCCGAGCCGAGCACTCGCGCGCTCGATCTCTCGGATGTGGTGGGGCAGGCCCGAGCCAAGCGGGCGCTCGAGATCGCCGCCGCCGGCGGCCACAACCTCCTGCTCATCGGGCCGCCGGGCGGCGGCAAGACCATGCTCGCTCGCCGTCTCCCCGGCATCCTGCCGCCGCTCGCGATCGCGGAGGCGATCACCACCACCAAGATCGCTTCGGTCGCCGGTGTGCTGCCGCCCGGCAGTGGGCTCTTGCGCGAGCGACCCTTTCGCGCTCCGCATCACACGGTCTCCACCGCCGGATTGGTGGGCGGCGGCCAGCCGATCCGGCCGGGGGAGGCCTCGCTCGCGCACCACGGCATCCTCTTCCTCGACGAGCTCCCGGAGTTCCGCCGCACCACCCTCGAAGTCCTCCGCCAGCCGATGGAGGAGGGGGCGATCACGATCGTGCGGGCGGCGGGGGCGGTGACTTACCCCGCCCAATTCTCCCTGGTGGCGGGGAGCAATCCCTGCTGGTTTGAGTCGCAAACGAGGCCTGCTCTTCTAGCGAAGCGAAGCGGTATCGAATGGTGGCGATTAGCTTCCGCTTACCGCTCTCTTCCGGGATCGTATCTATTTGGATCGACTCCACCAGTGTCTCCACGAGGTCGCGCTTGAGGGCGAAGGTCAACGGCTGGTCCAGTCGCGCGTTCAGGGTGCGGAGGACGGCCTCGGCGTCCCGAAGGTGGGCTGATGCGCCCTCGGCCCCACTGAGGCATTCCTGGGCGTCCCTGAGGGCCTCCGTGAGGCCCACGCGCTCACGCTCGATCGCGTCCAACTGCTGGTCCAGGGTGGCGTCGTCGATCCGCTTCCGGCGGTAGAGGGCGAGAACGGCCTCCTGTTCACCCGCCTTGGCTTTGAGTGCCCGATCGGCACCCGCGAGAGCTTTCCGGTGGAGGCCCACCTGGTCCTTCAGGTCGTCCAAGGATTCGGCGACCTCCTCGATGACCGGTCCGGGATTACGGAGGAAGGTCTCGATGTCGGCCCAGACCACATCCTCCAAAGTGGCAGGAACGGGCCGGGCGATGCATCTGCCCTGGGTGGGCGGTCCGAAGGCGCCCCCGGTGACGTGAGTCTTGCCGACGCAGATGTAGTACCGGCGGCCAGGCTTGGAAGGGGTGCCGCAGAAATTTCGCCCGCAGAGTGAGCACTTCAGGAGTCCGCGCAAGAGGTAGTCGCGCTTGCCGTTTCTGGGACTCCAGATAGCGTTCTTCTCACGGCGCTCGCGAGCTCGCTCCCAGAGTTCTGCGGTGACGATGGCGGGAACCGGACGCTGGATGAGCTCTCGCTTCTTCTTGGTGTGGCGGCCGTAGTAGTGCTCACCCTTGTAGATCGTGTTCGAGAGAATGCGGAGAACCTTGCCCGGAGCCCATATCCGTATCGTGTGGCGCTGGCGTTTCCCTGTGGCATGCCTTCCAGGAAGGTCATACGCGGTTGGAACTCCGAGCCGATTCAGGTGCTTGGCAATCCGCCGAGCAGAGTATCCATCTTCAACGCACAGCTTGTAGACGAGAAGCACGACTTCCTTCTCGGACATGTGGAAGTCCGGGATAGGTTCTTCCGAGATTTCGAGCCGTGCATTGCGGCGCTCACCGACCCGTCGGTATCCGAAGGGGACAACCCCAATCCATGCGCCTTCACGAACAGCCCGAGCGGTACCCTCGGCCATGCGCTGCATGATCGTCTCGCGCTCGAGCCCGGCGATGCTCGACAGCGTCGCCACCATGAACCGTCCCGTTGGAGATGCGGTGTCGAAGGGCTCGGTCATGCTCTTGATCTCGACACCCAGACCTTCGAGCTCGTTGATGGTGTTCAGATTGAGGCGAGGATCACGGCCCAAGCGATCGAGTCGGTAAACCAGGATCGTGTCGAACGCCTTTTCCTTGGCGGCTGCGAGTAGGCGGCTACCTTCGGGGCGCTGGCCGAAAGGCATTGTGCCCGTAACCCCGTCGTCGAGGTAGGTGTCAAAGACCGGTATTTCATGCAGCTCGCAGTATCTGCGAGCGAAGTCTCTTTGAAGCGCGATCGTCTGGCGATCCCTCTGCTCCTCGGTCGAGACGCGGCAGTAGACGGCGGCTTTCATTAGAAGGCTCCCGGAATCTCTTGGCCAGGACCAATGTCGGGCGGTGCGACGTTCATGAACAGAACGCTTGCCTTGGCTCGCTTACAGTCACGTGCGAAATGCCGTTCATCCGTGTACGCCCATTCTGGATAGTCTTCGTTCCACATCCGCATGTACTCCCTTTGTGATAGAGGTTCGGTCTCGAACATGGACTCGGAAACGAGTTCGGCTTGGCGAAGCGTCTTCTCCTCAATGGGGCGCTTGGTGCGCTGCTGAGCCATCCGGCGAAGCCGTTTGATGGCTCGGACGATCGTGTTCAGAGAGGAGTAGAGTTCGATTGAAATCGTGACGCGCCCCGAGTTTCCCCACATGCTATCGCCGACCAATCCTCCGCTCACCAGTTCGATGGGCTCAATCATTGGAGCCTTGCCCGTAAGCAAGAATCGCAGGGCTTGCCGCATGTCCCAGCCGCAGAGGTGGCACAGTCGGGTGCAGACTCTTTGTATCTTTCGAGTTAGCGCCACATCTTGCGAAGCCCTTGCCATGAAGCGATTCGCCTCCTGAAGGGATGTGGTTTTCCCTTCGAGATGCTCCGCGCGGAACCAGTAGACATCCCAGTTTTCGTTGGCAACGCGCGCCCAGTGGTCTGACATGACTTCTGCGCGGATGAGCTCGTTCTCGGGAATGACATCGTGAATGATCTGCTCAACGCTCCCTCCGAAAAGGTCGTCATCTGCCTTTCGGTAGGTGGACTTGCGCGTCTTTTGCTTCTTGCGGGCGGGTGATGCCACGTTCGGATCCTCTCGATCCTGCGACAGCAGAGGTTATGGCTCCTGCCAAGACTGGTCAACGATAGACAGCCCAGGACGGGCCATTGTGTGCGCCTATTAATCACTATGTCAAGTGGCACGACCGGAGAGCATAACCGTGGACAAAGGGCTTGTTTCTCCGCGATCCTTGAGGGGCCTCAAGTGCAGGCATCCAACCAAAGGAGATAGGAATGAATGAACTACTGCGGCCATCCGAGGTGGCTCCTCTTCTCGGCCTCACGACAGGCCGGCTCTACCAGCTCATCGCTTCAGGCGAGGTCCCGGCAGTCAAGGTTGGCGGCGCAATCCGCATTCCGAAGCAAGCGTGGGAGCAGTGGCTCGCCGACCGGCGGGATGAGGCCCTGCAGGCTGTGCGGCGGGGGTAATGGTCCAGGTGGAAGTCCGGCGGCAGTACTCGCCGGATCCGGAGCGGGTCATCCAAGCCCTACGGCGGCTCCTGCGGGAGCCGAAGCCTCCGGAGACACTGCCCTGCGCGATACCGATCCGTAGCCCGGCGGTCAGGCAGTCGTGCGAACCCATGCCCATGGAGCAGGGATGAGCAACCCGAGTTCGCCGCCATTCGATGCCGAGTATCTGGCACGCCGGCGTGCCCAAGAGAGCGCAGCCGGCGGACAGGTCAGGGACACAATGTCCGAATCAGCTCACAACGAACCCGCAGCGGATGATCCCCTCGACGAAATGGTGAGTGTACTCAGCCTCATTCTTCAACCCGGGCAGGTGACCGAGCTTCGGGCACTCGGCGTTCCGGGCTGGCGGTCGCTTGAGGTCCACGGCGGGTTCTTTGATGACCTGACGAAGATGGCCAGAGCCGCCATGGAGCTAGGAAAGAAGGCGGCGGGTGTCTACTTCATTCCCAACGTCGTTAATCCTGCCCTCTTGGCGCGGGCCGTCAATCGCGTCCGCCGGTTCGGTTCGGGGGAGTTGACGACGGATGCCGACATCATGCGTCGGATGTGCCTTCTGATCGACATCGATCCGGTTCGACCCTCGGGTGTGTCGGCGACAGATGAGGAACATGCGAAGGCCATCGAGAAGGCGTTCGAGATTCGAGATGCATCGCGAGCCTTGGGATGGCCTGATCCGATTCTCGGGGACAGCGGCAACGGCAGCCAACTGACGTATCGCATCGACTTACCGCCGGACGATGGGGGTCTCGTCGAGCAAGTGCTTGAGGCTCTGGCGTTCATGTTCGATACGCCGGGTGTCGTGATTGTCGACCAGAGCGTGCACAACCCGGCTCGCCTCTGGAAAGTCTACGGAACCATGGCGCGGAAGGGGGACAGCCTCTCCGAGCGCCCGCACCGCATGTCCCGCGCTCTTGAAGTTCCTGAGAAGCTTGAGGTGGTCTCGCAGGATCTTCTCCGCGCCCTCGTGGCGGCTGTTCCTAAGGAACCGGCCGCCGACCGTAGAGGAGCGGCCGCACGGGAGCGCGGATTCGATCTCGACGACTGGATTGCGAAGCGCGGTCTGCAGCTCATTGGGCCGAGCTCGTGGAAGGGCGGTCGCAAGTGGGTGTTCCAGGTGTGCCCCTGGGATAATGCCCATACGAACCGGAGCGCGTACCTCGTCCAGTTCCCGGGCGGGGCGATTGCCGCTGGGTGCCACCACAACGGATGCCTGAACTACGGGTGGCGCGATCTCCGAGGGATGTTCTCTTCTTACGGCGTTAGCCGTGATAATGAGCCATCTTCAAATGGACACCGACAGGCGCGTGAGGAGCGTTCCGGCGCAGGCGGAACGAAGATCGTCGTCCGCACCGAGCTCAATGAGGTCACACGCGAAGCAGAGAATGCACTGTGCGAGCATGATCCAGGGATCTTTGTTCGTGGTGGCGAGTTGGTCCATGTCATTCGAGATGCGGCAGAAACGATCCGCTGGCTCAAGCGCCCACCCAACACTCCGACAATCGCCGCGATGAGCGTAGACAGCCTCAGGGCGCACTTAGATGGGGCGGCACGCTGGGTGAAACTCGTAAAAGAAAAAGGCACTGGCCAGCTAGTTGAAGCGAATGCGCTGCCGCCCATATGGGTAGCGCGGTCCCTGCACGCGCAGGGCATGTGGCTCCTTCCACCCCTTGAGGGGGTCGTCGAAGTGCCGGTCCTTCGACCCGACGGTGCGGTCGTGGATACCGCAGGCTACGACAAGGACTCGGGGCTCATTTACATGCCGAGCTGCGAGTTGCCGCCGATCGGAGAGTCGCGGGATGAAGCGGTGGCTGCGGCCAAGGAGCTCGAGGACATTGTTTCTGACTTTCCCTTTGGTGAGCCGGAGCATCGCGCAGCCTGGATCGCCGGCGTTCTCACTCCCATGGCCCGGTGGGCTTTCTACGGTCCGGCCCCGCTCTTTCTCTTCGACGCCAACGTCGCGGGTGTAGGGAAAAGCCTTCTCGTGTACATCACCGGTGTTATCGCGACCGGACGGACTATGGCGGTGATGGCGCCAACCCGCGAGGAGGAGATGCGAAAGCGCATCACGGCGATTGCACTCGCGGGGGACCGTCTGGCACTGATCGACAACGTTGGCGAGACCCTCGGTGGCCCGGCGCTCGACGCCATGCTCACCGCGACGATATGGCGAGATCGGATTCTCGGTTCAAACAAGATGACCCCGGACGTGCCGCTCTACACGACCTGGTACGCCACTGGGAACAACGTCGAGCTCATTGGCGACACAGCTCGACGGACCTTGCACATACGGCTCGAGTCCTTGCTCGAAGAGCCTGAGGCGAGGGGAGACTTCCAGCGAAAGGATCTCCGTGGATGGGTCCTCGACCAACGCCCCAGGCTGGCCCGAGCGGCACTCACGATGCTGCGTGCCTATCTAGCGGCGGGCTGCCCGGAATCGGGGAAGCTGGCGCCCTGGGGATCCTATGAGGAGTGGTCCCGGATAGTCCGCGGCGCGATCGTCTGGGCTGGGCTGCCGGATCCCTACGAGACGAGGCGAGAGCTCGTAACGCAAAGCGATCTAGGCAAGGCAACGCTCGGGAAGCTGCTCCAGGGCCTAATGGAGGTCGATCCCGAGAATCAGGGGATCACCTTGAGCACCATGGTTCAGAGATTGGAGGCCGATCCGAACGGCCACGGTGCACTCCGGGAGGCGCTCTGCGAACTCGGGTACAAGCCGAACTGCGATCTCCGGGGCACGGGACGACGCCTCGCCAAGCTTCGGGGTCGAGTGATGAGTGGCATGGCTCTCGACCGCAAGGAGGCCAAGAGCGGTGAGGGCGTCCTGTGGTGCGTTACCTGGGTGGGGCGGCCAGGGTACCCGCCCCAATGACTTTACTGACACTTCTGACTGTCCCACTACGAGGGAATGATCAGATGAAAAGAGAGAAGAGGTAAAAGGGGAGGGCTGTCCGCGATGTCACTTCTGTCAGGACAGTCACCGATGCAGCCGTCCAGATTCGAAGCCACCAGGGAGGACGCGTGACCAGGTGATCCAGGATGAGTACGGCGACGAGGAGTGCACCTGCCCGAAATGCGAACCGCCGGTCTACCGGTACCGGCCACAGAGCTCCGCTGCAGCCAAGGAAGCCAGGAAGGCCCCTGCCTGCGCGAGCCCCACGCAAGAGACGCCCGTGATGAAGCTTGTCTACATCTGCCACCCTTTCGCCGCCGATCCCGCCGGCAACGCCGAGCGCGTCCGCCGCATTTGCGAGGAGCTCAAGCACCATGGCGTGCCGCTGGCGCCGCACCTTCTGCTCCCTGGATTCATCGACGAGGTGACGGAACGCGACTTGGCTCTACAACACTGCATGCGGCTCGTCGCCGCTTGCGACGAGGTGCGGGCCTACGGCGAGCCGACCGAGGGGATGCGGCTCGAGATCGCCGAGGCCCGGCGCCTCGGGATCCCCTTGCTTCGTGTCGTAGAGGGACCCTAGACGTGAACCGAGAAGCCGCAACTTTGACAGAGTTCACGCCATGCAATACCATCCTGTTGGAGGTATTGCTCATGACACGAAAGGACTGGACGCTTCTTGTGATCGCCGCGGCGAGGGGGCGCGCCTTGCAGCCGATTCACTTGCAAAAGGCTTTGTTCCTCATAGGCGCGAACCTCAACGAGAGTGAGCTCGGAACATCTGGGTTCTATCAGTTTCAAGCGTATGACTATGGACCGTTTGATGGGTCGATCTATTCCGACGCCGAGTCATTGGCCACGGAAGGCTACGTCGAGATCATCCTTCTCCCTTACAAGCGTTATCGTGAGTATCACGTGACGGAGCAGGGGCAACATCAAGCGGGGCAGCTCGGGTCGAACCTCTCCCCCAAGGCATCGGCCTATCTGGAGAAAGTCGTGCGGTGGGTGCAGAGCGTCTCCTTTGAGGACCTCATCCTCGCCATTTACAAGGCTTACCCCACGATGGCTGCAAACAGCGTTTTTCGCCGCCTCGGAGAGGCAAATCCCTGACTCTAATAATTGGCATCCTGTGCTCGGATGGTGTCGTGATGGCCTCCGACAGCGCGGCGACTTATGTCGATGACAGCGCGCCTACCATAGGGCAGCAACAGGTAACGAAGGTGCACGATATCGGTGGGAAGATTCTTTTTTCATCAAGTGGTTCGATTGGAATTGCTCAGTTGATGGCAGGTGCCTTACGGCAAAAGTTTCTCGACTATCTTGTTGGAAATAAAACGGTCGAAGATGTAATGCAGGGAATGTCGCGATTGCATCATGACACTGTTCAGCATTTGTTCCACTCTGCTGCGATGCAGGGGCAAGCAGGAAACCGTACGGCAGCAATGAACGTGACCTGCATGTGCCTGATAGCTATGCCCGTACTTGGCAAGCCATGTCTCATTCAACTAGACGAAACTGGTGTACCTTATCAAGTCAATGATGACTTGCCCTTTGTGGCTCTTGGATCGGGTCAGAGGATTGCAGATCCGTTTCTCGCGTTCATGAAACGAATACTTTGGACAGATAGCCCTCCAACCCTTGCGGAAGCGAGACTCGTGGCTGCATGGACAATCAGCCACGTCGTCCAAACCAATCCGGGTGGCGTCGGTGGAAGGCTACAGCTAGCGACACTGGTCGTGAGGAATGGAGATCCGATAATTGAGTTTTCTCCGTCTGATGAGCATCAGCAGTTCATTGTGGAAGCGGAGGAATCTCTGCGACATCATGTTGTGAATAAATGGAAACTAACGACAGGCGCTGAGGTTCCAAGGCCTGACAACTAGGAAAATTCAAGTTATTCGAATTGGCCAACTGGTTATCGGGGACTTTCCTGGCAGCGGGGGGCAATGATCACAAGAGAGACGACCCCCAGGTGGAAACCTGGAGGCCGGCTCCGGGCGGGTCAGGCCGTGCTAGGCGGCCGCGGTCCGCTGGTTCTCGATGATGGCCGCCTGGATTCCGGCCATGTCATGACGTGCGGCAGCGAGGGCGATCGCGCGGACGAACCGCGACGCCTTCGACGGCGCGACGGCGTTGTGGATCTCCTCCCGCTCCGCTTGCGTAAGGCGGAAGGCGAAGACCACAAGGTCCTCGGGCTCAGTCTGCTCGGGCACGGGAGGCTTGGCGGTCGGCTTCACCGACTTGTTCTTCGTGGCAGGCGCCTTGGGCACTTCGGGCTCGGGCGGGCGCCCTCTCCGCTTGGGCGTGGACTCGACCGCTTGCACCTCGGGCGCGGGCGCCGCGGCTTTCGGTGGACGGCCTCGCCTTTTGGGCGTGGGTTGCACCTGCTCCCAGCCGTAGACGTCAGCAGCAGACGCTTGCTTCTTGTCGACAGGCGCTTCCGGAGTGGAGTCGCCCGTAGCTTGCTTCTTGGACTTCGGCATTTCTGGTTCCTCCTGGCCAGGCCCCATGCCTGGCCTGACACAACAAACGCTTGGGCCAAGGAAAGAATCAAGGGAAAGAGGTGAAGGAGTTGAAGGCCGTAAAGTCGCGAAAGTTGGGGATTTGGGGAGCTCTCCCGAACTACATCGGAGGTAAGCGCCGGATCTGCGCAGTCATTTTTCGTGAAATCGATAGGTTGCTCCCTCGGCGTAATTGGCGCGGACTCACTTTTCTCGATGGATTCCTCGGCGGCGGTTCGGTCTCGATCTATGCCAAAGCTCAGGGCTTTCACGTGACCGCGTGCGATGTCGCCGAGCGTGCGATGGTGGTAGGTGAAGCGCTAATTGCGAACTCACGAGTCCGTCTGGCAAGGGAGGATGTTCTTCGGCTTCTGGTACCGAATAACCTGCCAGCAGGACGGGTTGAGCGAGAACTAGCCCCCAGTACATTCACATGTGATCAAGCTCGGTTCATCGATCGAGCGCTGGCTCTAGCCGAAGCGACTGGTGACAAGGCCAAGGCAGCACTCTTCCGGTTATTGGCAATCAGGGTAGCTCAGCTTGCACATCCTCTGAGCCAAGTGAGAGGCGGTACAATCCATAGAATCTCAAGCGGCGACTATGAGAGCATCACTGAGTCATGCTTACACCAATATATCTCTGGTCTGAGGTTGACTCATTCGGCTAGGCTTTGGGCCATCGCACAGCAGATCAACGCTGGCATATTTGAAGGCCATGGACTTGCGATTCGCGGAAGCATCCTCGATGTATTGCCGACGATCAATGCTGCCGTCTTCTACGCGGATCCTCCCTACGCCAATACATTGGGGTACGAGAAGGCATATCGAGTCATTGACGAGATGCTTGAAGGTTCAGCACGGTCTCCAAGCCCATTTACGGCAAGAGATGGAGCGTCGCTTCTCGACACGCTCTTCGAGAGTGCACAGCATATTCCAATCTGGATTCTCTCTTTCGGCAATGCGGTCATCACGATTGAGGAGCTGGCGAGCAAGATGACGCGCCTAGGCCGCCAGACTCGGACAGTGTCTCTTCATTACAAGCACATGCCAGCTTTGGCTGGTCCCGAAAAGAGGCGTTCAAACCGAGAGTTCCTCGTTGTCGGGTGGGACCAAGAAGCGCTGGAGCGGTTAATGGACGGTCAGGGGATCACCGCCCGGCTCGATCATCCGCACGCCGTCGCCCAGGTCCATGTAGACGCGAGCAGTGGTAGCGCCGAGCCGTCGCCCTTCGTGTCCGGCTTCCATGATGGCGAGGAGAGCACCGAGGCGAGCTTCCACGAGGAGGTCGCTCTCCTGGCCGGGGAAGCCGTCCCTGAAGTTGGCGGTGACGTGAATGACCCAGGTGCCCTTCAAGTCGAAGCCAGCCTTGACCGCAATCTGGAAGGGCGAGTCCTGGGGCGAGTCTCTCTGCGCCATGACCCGACGTTCACTGACCCCGCGGCAGACGGTCAAGCATGCACCGAGGAGACCAAATGACCGACGACACGCCCACCTCACCCACAGACGCGCCTTTGCGCTCCACAGGGCGCCCAGGATCTCGGATTGGTCCCAGGTCCGTGCCTTTGGACGACCTCCGCGCGCATCCCCTGAACTCGAACGTCATGCCCGAGGATCTGCGCGAGAAGCTGAAGGCGCACATCCGACGTAGCGGCCGCTACCCGCACGTCATCGTTCGCCCGCACCCGGAGGAGCCTGGCCGCTACCAGGTCTTGGACGGCCACCACCGGGTCGAGGTGCTCCGAGAGCTTGGGCACCGGGAAGCACGGTGCGATGTGTGGGACGTGAACGACCGCGAGGCTAGGTTGCTCCTTGCAACCCTGAACCGCCTCCAAGGGCAGGATCTGCCGGCTCGCCGTGCGGAGCTCATCCACGAGCTCCTGGGGGAGATGAGCCTCGGGGATCTCGCGGGTCTCCTGCCGGAGACCGAGAAGCAGATCGAGGAGCTGCACGCCCTCCTGGAGTTCCCGGCTGAGGAGATCGCAGCCCTCCTGGAAGCTGAGGCCGAGGAATCGGAGAAGGTCTTGCCTCGGGTCATGTCCTTCGTCGTGACCCCCGAACAAGAGGAAGCGATCGAGCGGGCCGTGGAGCTCGCAAGTGACGGTACGCCCGGCCGGGATCGGAAGGCCCGAGGGCTCACGAACCTCGCCCGGAAGTTCCTTGAGGAGAAAACTGATGGCTAGGATTCGCCAAGCACGTGAGGAAGCCCGGCGCCTCTACCTGACGAATGAGATCACGACCAACACTGAGATTGCCGCCCGTCTTCGTGTCAAACCGCACACGGTGGGTAAATGGCGGCGTGACGAGGACTGGGATGCACTCAAGAGGAAGATCGATGTGCGAGCCGCGGAGATGTTTGTCGAAAAGATCGCCAGCGACAAGGTGACGTTGAACGTCCGGC
>Ga0105347_1001233_pt1 | contig 11245 bp, 20 predicted proteins | sample EasRivMeERMLT890_FD_89677 | JGI IMG/M metagenome (GOLD analysis project Ga0105347, IMG submission 89677) | Soil microbial communities from meander-bound floodplain in the East River, Colorado, USA - East River MetaG ERMLT890 | ecosystem: Environmental > Terrestrial > Soil > Floodplain | place...
CAACTTGCAGAGCTAGAACTTTGTCCATCCTGCGGGGAGTTGGTAGAAACACTAAACGAAGATACAGGCTGGTGTCCAGAATGTTCTGGCACTTCCCAAACTATGTGCCTTGGCTGTGGGGAAGGGTTCTCAAAAGATCAGGCCCACCGAAAGTTGTGCCCCAAATGCAGGGACGAGCGTTGGCTTGCACGTAATGCAAACCAACTTGAGATTCTGCTGCTACATGGATACACCATAGTTATTGCACGGCAACAAGTTTATGAGCTTAACCGGCCGAAGTGTTTGTCCTGTGGTGCAGTTCTCGCCGGCGCTAGGAATGGCGCGAGCTTTTGCACTAAAACACAAGAATGCCGATCATGGAGGCGACGCTATAGAACACTCAAAGATCAGTACCAACGTAAAGGTTCTGACAATCCAAGCAAGCAGGCACTAGCACAAGTAGGAGCAGAAATATGGCTGATGAAAGAGTAGAAGAACACGCCGCCACCGCAGACAGGTTGGCCGAACTTCGCGCAAAGGCTGACTACGCCGAGACGGGCGGCACGCTCGTTATGTACTCCACCCTGAAATGGGTTGTCGCCCTGGCCGAACGCGCAACCGAACTAGAGCGCAGACTGCTGGAGTGCAGCGATTCGTTCAACCTAGTTGAGGCTCGCGCAAACGAACTACAGGGCCGCGTGACCGTGCTGGAGGGAATGCGCTCCGATAACTACATCGAGGTGCTGGACAAAGCCGAGGCGCGGGCCGAGCAGCTAGAGCGCGAGCTTGAGCATCAACGCGAGCGGGCGAATGCGAACTGGGCTACGGCAGAGCGGATCGAGGTGCGGAAAGAGAAGTTTGAGACGGCGCTGGCGTGGATCGCGCGTAGAGGCCACTACTACGACTGTCGCGGCAACGTCTGCGATTGCGCGACTCGCCGCGCCCGCGCCGCGCTCGATGGGGCACCAGGGGAAGCGACGACCAGTAGGGGTACTGGTGCTCCGGCGGACGAGGGCGTTGATAGTGGCAGTGCGCCCGTTAGCGATTCGTCGGCCCCTGCCGGAGAAGACGCAGACCGTCAGCGAGGGTGGCTGACCGGAAAGCTACAGGTGCAACGCGCCCACATAGACATGCTGGAAGCAGCGTTGCGGAACCTCGCGGACACTCACCATCGGACACTTACTAACAGCCGTTTGCACGACCCCGAGCACATCGAGTCGTTTCAGGACTGTCCTTGCATGACGTGTCGTGAGGCAGCCGCCGCGCTCGATGGGGGAACAGCGACACCGCGCTACACGATGGATCAGGGCGCGATTATTCCAACCGACAATCCGCCTCATCTTTTCAAGGGCAGACATGATCGCTGGTGTGAGATATGCGACCTACCCGATCGGCATCCCGTTCACGCGGTCGGGGGAACAACGACACCAGAGAGGAAGGTATGAAGCTACGACTTAGATCAGCTTGGAATTGCTTGCGAGGAAATCCAACGATCTACAACGTTCACTTTACAGCGCCCGTCAAGTTGTCAATCGATAACCAGCAACTCTATATCGGTTCGTGCGAGATTGATCAAGGAGGAATTGATATCGGGGGAACGCTGAATCAACGAGCACCCGCTGGACGACTTCCTTCGCATCCAGAGAATCCTGACAGGGAAACAGCAAATGAACGATCTTGAAATTATCGAACAGATCATCGAATGCCCTAACGTAGATGCTCCGTTCCATACACGGGGAGGTTGCACGTTTTGTTCGTCGGTTGGTCCTGCTGTAGATGCGCTCAGTCGTGTAACGACCCTACTTCAGGAAACTGTTCCGGTTGTAGATGAACTCATCGCTTGGATCAATACCGACAACATTGGTTGTCTAGAAGTACAAGAGCGCGGAGAAGCAATTCTACTTCGCCTTCGCAATCTTGTTGACAACCTGCATCCTATGGAGTCGCCCGATGGCTGACCCTACGTTTGCAAACCTTCGGCTTGATGCTGCTGCATGGATTGCTGAACACGGAACGGATGCACTTGTTGCTGAACTGCGGCGAGCAATCGCGAATGAACGCCGAATAAAACTCGGAACGACCAACGTTCTCATTCTGCTAGCGCATATCGACCGATTGGAGGCCCGTGAGGAAACACCGATATCGAAGGACGCACCAGAAGACCCGTACCTTTGGGAGTCGGGAACATAATGTCGCTTGAGCAGGAGGTGGAACTTATTGCTATGCTGCACGAATTGCTAGCGCCGGAGTTCAGCGATAGTTTGCGGATCATCGAGTCGGGTGATCCTTATGACAGTCCGGTGATCGTGCTTGAGTTTGACGGTGAGCCGTACTGCATTGCTATCGAACAGTTCCCACCGAGGGAGAATCAATTTCCGGAGACGAAGAAGTAATGGATAAAAAGAAACCACCACCGCACATGTACGAAAGCAAGGATTCAAAAGAGCTACAAGAAGCAAAGAGAAACCTACGCTATGCTGTCGTCGAAGCATTCCGCGCTGGCGCTAGCTACGACGATATCGGTGAGGCCGTCACAGACGCAATAGTCATTGAATACAACGACTACGTAATCTGCGACATCCATACATAGAAGGTGAGAGAGGTGACACAGCTTCACTTCGTAAAGGAAGACAAGTTCGAGACGAAGGACTGGCAGCTAGAAGACTTGGAGTTTCTAGCCAAGCGGGACTTCTCTGCGAACTGGTCTAGCATGGGTGTTTTCAAAACCAGTACCGGCCTATGGCTAATTGAGCGCAAGGTCGAAGAGCCAGAGGCAGAGACTGGCAACATCCTAATCGTTACTACCAAGTCCGGTAAGGGCGCTTACTTCGATGCGATCCCAAAGTGTTGGGACACGGACGAGTGGAAGGTTTTCAACGTCGGTACCAAGACCGTCGAATCGCTGATGCTGCCCTCAGATCAGCGAGTAAAGATCGATCTTGATACTTTCGTGCCACTCATGCTGGACCCAAACTCTGGCCGCAAGGTCGTAATCGCACACTACCATTGTTTTACGAACAACTCGCCCATGAAGGAAATCCTAAGTGGGCTTGATTGGGACATGACGTTGCTCGATGAGGCGCATCGAATCAAGAACAAGGGTACGCAATGGACACGAAACTTGAAGCGTACCAAGAGTCGCATCAGGCACGTTATGACAGGCACAGGGTTTATTAACAGGCCGGATGAAATCTGGTCGCTGTTGAACTTCCTGAGTCGTTCGGACTTTCCCTCGTACTGGCGCTTCAGGCAGAAGTTTTGTTTGGAGGAAACTGACTGGTCTGGATACTCTCAGGTGGTCGGTATCAATCCCGTAAACAAGCAAGAGTTCGTTGACCTTCGGCGTAGCCTCGGCCCACGTCGAACGATGCAAGAGGTTCATACCGACATTGAGGAACCGATCTTCCACTCAATCAACGTCGACTTGAACCCAACGCAGCGACGTATGTATAACGAGATTGTGAAGGAACTGCGGATGATGGATCAGAAGGGCTTCCCGATCCACAGTCCGAATGTTCTCTCGCAGTTGAGCAGGCTTCGGCAGATTTCGGTGGCTACACCGGAGTTCGTCGATTCGTACTACGACGCAAAACAGGATCGGAGGGTGCAGGTCGTCAAACTAGTGGAACCCTCGGCCAAGCTAGATGCAGCGATGGAACTTATCGAGGGTATGGAATGGGATGAAGAGCAGAAGCAGCAGGCTGTTATCTTCTCCAACTTCAAAGACCCACTGAGGTTGCTAGCTGCACGGATGGAGAAGGCAGACCTTCCGTACATCCACATGGAAGAGAAGGATTCGGAGCGTACCCGATTCGAGAAGTGGCGTGATACTTTCCCGAAGAAGGAACACCGCATCTTTATGTCCACTATTGCTCTCGGCGGTGAGTCGATCAACTTGTCGTCAGCGCAGTATTGCATCTTCCTCGATAGAGATTGGAGTCCTGCTAGAAACTCGCAGGCAGTATCGCGTTTGTGGAGGCCAGGACAAAAGGGTGTGGTCGAGGTAATTCACATCAATGCTGTTAAGACTGTGGACAGTCGCATTCTAGAACTAAACAACACGAAGCAGGGTTGGTTCTCGGAAATCTTCGAAGACTGAGAGGGAGTAAGTTGCGCGAGGAAGAGCCACGGCACTACACGAACGTTATTCGTACGACAATGGGCAGGTATCAGGCAGTCTGTACTTGCGGCTGGATGGGTCCAATCGTAAGCAAGGGCAAGGCTATTCAATCTGCCAGCAAACACAAGCAGGAAGAGAGTAATGGCAACTGACATTAATCCGAAGCATCAGTACTTCCTCAAGGTCGATATGGAGTTCTTTTCTGCAGACAAGCTCATGGTCTACATCAATCACAACTACCATGCAGGAGTAGACGTAGAGAAGTGGAATCTTCATATGGAATCCAAAGCGGATACCGAGGGGGGTTGTATTGAGAAGGTTTTCGACTTCGCAGAAAGTTTGCGCGATGCACTGACGAAGCTAATCGACGAGCGGGAGAGGCAGAATGCAGGACAAGCCTAACATGGCAACGACAGCGCAGGGTTTTGCTGACCTTGCTACGACGATGCGGGATGTAACCGAGACGGCTCAGAGGTTTCAGATTCAGTGGCGAAAGGGGGTACGACTGGCAACGCTGCGCAACAAGGCAGAGCACTTTGCTACTCCAAGCTGGCAGCGTCCGTTCCATCGCTTGCGCGTTCGTTACTTCCTTTGGCGGCACTATCGTCACGATCTGTAAATAAGGATGAGCGAGAACCCAAGACTAGCTGAAATAAATGACGAAATCGAGGAACTCCAACTACTTATCGCGCTGTGTCAAAAGCGTATCGAAAGACTAGAAGCTCGAAAGATTCCACTTACGAAGGAGACGAAGTATGGATACTATACCCATGAGTTAGCGTACTACGTGGAGCGGTGGATGAAAGAGCAGGGTGGTAATGCATGGGGGCTCGCTGAAGATGCAGGTGTCAGCGATAGAACAATTCGAAACATCCTCGCAAAGAAAAACGAATTGACGCGAGAGTACATTGGCGAGCAAATTATGCTCGCTATGAACCTACCGCATATTCAGCTTGAACGGGTACCGATGCAAAAGGCAAAGCCTGTCGAACCACCACCTTCTAAGTATTTTGAAGAATGAAGTTTTCCGATCAGACAACGGAGGCGGGGTTGACAAGACGCCACAGCCATGCCATCCTTACCGCTCTCCGCGTGGCTGTCTTCGATCCAGCCTTGCGGTGGGTACGACGGCACAAGGCAGGCGGGCCGGACTTGTAAAATAGCGGCCCGATATAAATTCCCACTTTTGCCAAGGTGGGTGCTATCCAAGGATAGAGGAAGGAGTACCCTGATGGAAAGATCGAACGATAGGCTTCCCGACGATTCAGTCCGTCCTGAAGTTATGGACATGCTGACCACGTTTGTTGAGTCGTCTGTAAAGGGAGTCGAACTTACAGATACCAGGCTGACGCCTAATGAGGTAGAGCTTGCTGAGTTTCCTTCTATCGAGCTTAGAATCGGTAGGACAAGCTACAAGCAAAAGGTAGATAAGGTTTACCTGCTGAATCGCAGCCTCGTATGAGTCTGCTGAAGATCATCAGCGGTGGGCAGACCGGTGCAGATATCGCAGCCTTGCGCATAGCGAAAGAGCGCGGGTTTCAGACCGGCGGTTGGATGCCGAGGGGTTGTAAGACCCTTGACGGCCCACGTCCTGAGTACATCGAAGAGTACGGCGTACACGAAATGTCCACGTCTGGGTACAAGGCGCGAACTTTTCGCAACGTGTACGATAGCGACGGCACCTTGCGAATTGCGCACGACTTCAGTTCCGCTGGGGAAATCTGCACGGCAAAGGCAATCTACGAGTACGAGCGTCCGTCTCTCGACGTAAAGTTCGAGTGGATTCACGATGATCCTATACCAGGCATTAAAGCACTGAAAGCTAGCATTCGACCTAACGACGTAGCACTATGGCTGACGCAAGCAAACATTCAGGTACTGAATGTAGCAGGGAATTCTGGCAAGTGGTTCGAACCTTACGTAGAAACGTACTTCGAACAAGTTCTACTTTCATACCAACGTAGAGGGCTGGTGGCAGTATGACCGAGAAATGCTATCCCGAGGTAACGGGTGTAATTTTCGGACGGTGGTTCCGCGTATGCTTGGGCATAACAGGAAAAGACAAGCCAATAGTCCGGAAGGGTACTACCTTTAAATCGGGCTTCTTCGCAGTTCGCTTGTGGCCTACAAAGGATTCGTGGCCGGGGCAGTGGTGGCGCATCATTATCTTTCAGAACCGATCTGCAGAGAGCTACGATAAACGTCTGAGGTTTAGAACATGAGTACAATTCTCGCAGTACCTCCTGTGATTCCTAATAAGTACGACATCATTCCAATTCACGCTTCGGACATTTCCTCGTTCAAGCGGTGTCGAAGGTATTGGGATTGGTCGTCGCCAACGCGAACGAATCTTCGACGGCAAGTTCGCTTCTTCGGAGTCAATACGAATCTCTGGTTCGGTAGCGGTGCCCACTATGCATTGGAGAAGTACTACAATCCAGTGCTGCAACGTGATCCCGTAGAGTCTTTCAAGACGTGGTTCAAGTTGCAATGGGAAGGTGGCAAGATTGCCGAAGAGGAACTGGAGTACACCTATGACACGAATCCTATCGAACGCAAGGGTGGGATGTTTGAAGTCGAAGGTCTACGTGACTTGCTCCCTTCGCCGGACGAGGAAGAGTTCCGAGGTTTCTATGAGCTTGGCGTAGGCATGATGGGATTCTACAAGGAGTATGCAGCCCGTGAAGACGATTTCGAAGTTGTCGCAGCCGAGTCTACTTTCTCTATTCCCCTTGGGTTTGAGCGTAAGGATGCACGGGAGGAATCACCCAATTACGGCAAGTCTCTTGAAGTCCACGCGAGGGGTAAGAGAGACGCTATTGTCTACTGGCCTGATAGACCAGAGAAGCGGCAGTACGGAATCTTCGATCACAAAACCGCGAGCAAGGTAGACGAGGATTACTTTGAGTCTTTGGAAAACGACCCGCAGTTTTCGACCTACATATGGGCATCGGTTACCGAGGCGAAACTCCATGACCTTCCGTGGAAACACATTGAAGATGTGGTCTGTAATGCTCTACGCAAGGTCTATCCCAAGCCGCCAACGATAACCTCCCGTGGTTTCCCCAGCCTTGATAGATCGAAGGAAGGTACCACGGCGCAGATGTTTCAAGATTGCCTGGAAGAAATCGGTCTTGTGGATTGGTACCACGATGATCCAAAGGCACAGGCATACTACGAGTATCTGCTGGCCGAAGGTGACGCGGTGTTTATTCAGCGCGATAAGGCGCATCGAAACGCGCATGAAATCAGAGCTACCGGCGAAGAGATAAAGATGGTAGCGATGGACATGCTGGATGATCCGCGTATCTACAAGTCACCTTCACGCCTAGGCTACTGCACGAAGTGTGCATTCCGCGCTCCCTGTCTGATGAAGGACGACGGTAGCGACTGGAAGGGCATCCTCGCAGAAGAATACGAAATGAACCGAGGCAGGTAATGAAGCGCGCAGCTAGATTCTACACAGTATTGGCTTCACTAGCAGCACTTGGCGTTCTTAGCGCAATAGCAGAAATATCCTATTGGATATATTTCCCGATGATGGGTGGAGTCTTCATCCTCGGGGGTATTTTTATAGGAGAGGAAGAATAATGGAACGCCCTGAAGCTGCAATCGATCTGCGCAAAGCTGGCTACAAGAAGGCGAAGTAAGATGGCTGTCCAGACGAGTAACGATTTCATCGACCTCTTGATCAAACGAGGTATTCTGCCAGAGGATACAATCTCAGCCGAGATTGTGTTGCGGTGGGGCGATGTACCGATTATCCGTTGCGAGCGCATGCCCGACGGTGAGCTAGTCGAGTTGATCGTTACAGCAATTGCAGAGACAGATGAGATTGTACCCCCGCCGCCACGACCAAGAATCGACAAGCCTCCTGCAACAGAGAACAGGGGTCTTTAAGTGAGTGACGACGACGACGACGATCTGGGTGGGCAGGAAGCTCTCGGAGGTATGGGCAAGATGGGGCTAACTATCTACCGTTCCGTCATTCGTGATGGTGGGAATCACTTCGAAGCATTCAACGTTACGGCTGCGTTCTTCGCAGGCATGATGAAGGGCAATCAGCAGAAGCCGCCGGATACCGATGAAGATTGAACCTCTTGCAGAGGACGAACTCGCAGAAGTTCTTGCCGAGCCGCAAACAATGCGGGAGAAGTATCCAGTGCCCGATCAGCGTGGGCCGCTTCGACAGTTCGAAAAGGAAATGCGTTGCGCTAGCAGAGGCTGCGGTTCATCGACATTCCTCAAGGTGCAGGGTATCCAGTACTGCACGACGCATGCACTGAATGTCTTGAACGAAATGCTAATCGAACGTGGAGTAGAAAGGTAGCGTATGGCTGCAGCAGCCAGTACCATCCGAGAAGACTTGGGCGTCACGTCACCAGATCAAATCGAATATCTAAACTTGCTCGTCTATGGCGAGCCGGGGGCAGGCAAGACATTCTTGGCTGGTACTGCGCAGGATCACGCTACTACTAAGCCGGTGCTAATCTTGGATGTCGAAGGTGGAACGACAACACTGCGCCATCGACCGGATATCGATGTCGTGCAGGTTCGTTCCTTCCAGCAAGTTCTCGATATCCACTCAACGCTGTACCATGAGAACAACGGCTTTTACAAGACTGTCGTGATCGACTCGCTGACCGAGTTGCAGAAGCTGGACATGCGCGACATTATGAAGGAGCTAGTGGAGCGCCGTCCTGATCGCGATGAAGATGTACCTGACGTAAGGGAGTGGGGTAAGACAGGGACGCACATGCGGAAGATCGTGCGTGGTTTTCGCGACCTTCCCATGAACACAATTCTTACCGCACTAGTCGAACCCTTCAAGGATTCCACAGGCAAGGTTGTCAAGTATCCCAACCTCCCAGGTAAGATGCGTACCGAGCTTGCAGGATTCTTCGATGTTGTCGGGTACCTATACACGATGCCCAAGGAAGAAGGTGAGGATATCGGAAGAATCATTCAGTTCGTAGGAACGGAAAGTCTCATTGCCAAGGATCGAACTGCATCGCTTGGCAATTTCATGGAGGAACCTACCATTCCTGCCATGTTCGATCTGATCCATAACAACACCAATCACAAAGGAAAAGATAAATGAGTGGCGTTCTTGATCTGAGTGGTGCGGATACCAGTGGGTTCGAAGCACTCCCCGCCGGTGCGTACAATTGTACCGTCTACGAGGTGGAGCTTACCGAGGTTTCTGGTAGCGGCAAGCTCCCTGCTGGTACACCGATGGTGAAGGTTCAGTTCCGCGTCAAGGATGGGGAGGAACACGAAGGCCATCCTGTTTGGTCGAACTATCCTCTTCCGGACAAGGACTACGAGAACCACGCCAAGACGATGGGCAACTTTGTCAACTTCCTTATCGCTGCGGGTGAGGATGCAGCGAAGATCAAGTCGAAGGGTTTCGATCTGTCGAAGCTCGATTCGCTTGAGGGGAACGAGGTTGTTGTCCGCGTTACTCGGCAGGAGTACCCGAAGGATTCGGGTGAGTACACGAACAGCGTGAGGGGTGTGAAGCCTGCTGGTAGTGCAACAGGAGGCGGAAAGCGCCCTAGCGTTCTGTAAATAATCCAGTTGCGGTGCTATGAAGGAACAGCCTGCTAGATACAGGATTCCGAGAGTAGCCAAGTGGTGCGACAGTAGGTTTGGCGAAAGCGCACCAGCCGCTTCTTTCCCTTTGGTTGATGAAAGAGAGTTGGACATGCAGCGAGACATTCGTGACCCTCAAGCAGTTGGCGAAGCAATCGAAGCGCAGCGCGCAGTCTATCCAACGTTGTCGATTGCCAAGATTGTAGACAACGTGCTGCTTGGCTCGATTATTCGCAATTACGGTGAGACTCGCAGGGAATACCTGCAGCGTTGTGATGAAACTCTGGGTAAGGCTGGGCAGCTACACCCGACACGCGGCTAACATAGTCCGTGACAGACACGGCTATTGAAGTCGATTTCTTTCGGCTGCTATTTAACGAGCAACCGGGCTACATCTGCCTGGCCTGTGAGTCTGCCGTCAAGGGCGACTTCAAGCAGACATTTTATGAGTGGCCCTTGGAGCAGGACAAAGTATACCAATACATCGCTTACAATCGCGGCAGGAAAAACGTTTGGTTCTGTATTAATCTGCTCTCGACGAGAACGCGACAGAAGGAATTCTGCCAAGACACGAATCTAGTCTGGTCCGATCTAGACGAAGCTTCGCCCGATTCGCTTGATCCACCACCGGCAATCGTTATCGAATCTTCGCCCGGTAGATATCAAGCGATCTGGCGTGTAGACCAAGACCTTGATTCGTACGTTGCCGAAGATTATTCAAAGCGGCTAGCGTACTTCTATGCGGAGAACGGTGCTGATCCTAGCGGTTGGGATTTGACGCAGCTACTTCGCGTACCTAACACGCCGAACCTCAAGTATCACAATCGGCCCGAAACAAAGATACTCCGCATGTCCGACGCCACCTTGCCCGTGGCGTTCTTCGAAGCGTTGCCGGAAGTTGTCGGTGAGAACGATGTAAGAGTTAGTGATGCACCAGACCTAGCAGATATGCCGGATGCCGAGACGATTATCAAGACGCACTACACTGCACTACGGAAGGTAAACTTTGCCGACCGCTGGATGAACGTGCCCGAGCCTGAAGATGATTGGTCTGGAATGTTGTGGGCACTAATCAAGACGTGCCTAGAGTGCGGTCTGACTCCCGAAGAGACATACGTTGTCGCGGTCAGCAGCAACTACAACAAGTATGACCGTGACAAGAGGCCGATCAGATATCTGTGGCGGGACGTACGTAAAGCGCATGCGCAAGTCGATGTATTCCAGTCGATCGTTTCAACAGGGGTTCTCGAAATGCCTGAGTTGATTCCCGGCCAGAGCTATAGCAATCTCGAGCCTTCATTCATCGATGAGTATCGTGCATGGGGTGAGCAAGCTACTGATGCGCCTGCACAGTATCACGATCTTTCAGCTTTCGTGCTGCTCTCAGCGTTGCTCGCAGGAAACCTCAGGCTGGAAACTACATACGGCTCAGTCCGACCGAACCTGTGGGGTCTTGTGCTTGGAGATTCCACGCTAACGCGCAAGTCTACAGCGATGCGTATGGCTACGGAAATTATCGCAGGGGTCGACAAAGATATCTTGGTTGCGTCC
>Ga0105347_1001234_pt1 | contig 11240 bp, 11 predicted proteins | sample EasRivMeERMLT890_FD_89677 | JGI IMG/M metagenome (GOLD analysis project Ga0105347, IMG submission 89677) | Soil microbial communities from meander-bound floodplain in the East River, Colorado, USA - East River MetaG ERMLT890 | ecosystem: Environmental > Terrestrial > Soil > Floodplain | place...
AATTTTCAGGCCACCGCTAATCTCTGGATTCGTGGTATTTTGGAACACGAGTACCAAGTGCCACACCGACAGATTCAATGGCTTAAACAAGATGACGAAGAAGTAGAGTGGACACCACCCCCTGACTTGAATATCCAACGGATTGCGCCGGGAAAAAGCGTTGAGAAAATGTTGGTGGAAGGCGAGCTTGATGCCCTGATTCATCCGGAATTGATTCAGCCCATTCTGGATAAAGATAAGCGAGTCACTCGGCTGTTTCCAAACTACAGGGACTTGGAAATGGATTACTTCAAGCGTACTGGAATCTTCCCGATCATGCATACAACGGCAATCAAGGAAGAAGTTGTTCAGCAGTACCCCTGGGTGCCAATCAGCTTGATGCAAGCATTCGAAGAATCTAAAAAGGTCGCCTACAAGCGGATGGAAAATCCAAGAATCGTGCCCTTGGCTTGGTTCCGTTCTTTTTTGGAAGAGCAGGAAGAGGTCCTGGGTAAGGATCCGTGGGTCTATGGTCTGGGCGAAGTCAACCGGAAAAACCTCGAGACTTTAATCCAGTACTCCCAAGAGCAAGGTCTGCTCGGTCAAAAAATGTCTGTTGACGAACTATTTATCAATAGTACCGCTCATTCTTGACTGCGGACAAAACCGTATCGGACCGCCTTTCATTTTCCCGCCGCACCAAAAAGTCTCCAGGGCTTTTGACACCTCCCACTATCAGCTTGAAGATTGAACTTCAGATCGTATTGGCGTAAATTTGCCACGGCCTAAAAGGCCCGTGCGCGCTCTATATTTGGCCGGTTACCGAGGACCAAGTAACCACGCCAGTTATACCACAGAAGGAGACAGCCATGTTTGGAAAAGGTGTCTACCAAGAAGAAGAAACCTTGTTGCGCGATATCATTCGCAGCATCAATAAGAAAATCGACTACAGTGCCCGTGAGGGCGGAGGATCGCGATTTACGCTTCACTTAAGACTACGCGGTCATGAGACCGATGTCTCCCTTGATCTCGAGGACCTGAAAACCGCTAGAAATGATATGGTCAAGCGACAACAAATCCGGCATAAAATCAAGGCCCGATACGACCACTTGGACAAGTCGCGATACGGCGACGATATCCTTGGCCTCAAATCGGCAAAAATCCTGCGTGCATCGCCCAAACCTGAGCCAAGCACATACCAACGAGGTTTCGGCCGAGCGCCGCGCCGGTAGTTTCTCATCGCCCGCGCGATAATTGCTTTTGACTTACGCTTCAATAACCCAGGGCCCCTAGTTCTAAGGGAGGCATTATGGAAAAAGCAAAACTAGTTCGACGCCACTTAACCGAAAAGGGACAATTGGTTATGCCCGGTGTTTTTGATGCCTTGAGTGCCAAGATTGCTGCGCGCGCGGGCTTCGAAGTGATTTTTATTACGGGCTACAGTCTTTCCGCTACATTACTTGCTGAACCTGACTTTGGTCTCCTCACGCAGACTGAAGTCGTGAATGCTGCTCAACGGATCTGTTCCGTTGTCGACATCCCTGTGATTGTCGACGCGGATACCGGGTATGGTAACGCAGTGAACGTCATCCGCACGGTCCAGGATCTCATCCGCACAGGAGCAGCTGGGATGTTTATAGAGGATCAAGTATGGCCGAAACGTTGTGGTCATATGAAGGGAAAGCAAGTTATTTCACTCGACGAGCAGTTAAAAAAGCTGCGCGCTGCGATTGAAGCCAGAAATGATCATGATTTTTATGTTGTTGCCCGGACCGATTCCCGCCAGGCCCTTGGTCTAACCGAAGCTATTAGCCGTGGAATTGCTTTCAAGGAAGCCGGTGCCGATGCGATTTTTATAGAGGCACCGGAAAGTAAAGATGAAATGAAGGAAATAGCCAGTCACGTCCCTGGCCCCTTAGTTGCCAATATGCTTGAGCGTGGTGTTACGCCTTTGATGGAGCCTCAAGAACTTAAGGACTTGGGGTTCGATTTGATTGTCTGGCCGCTTGCCCCCCTTTACACGGTAGCCAAGTCTCTGACGGACGTCTATTCGACCTTGCGAAGGGACGGCTCAACGATAAAAGTACTTGACAAGCTGATGCCTTTCGATGATTTTAATGAAATCGTTGGACTTAACGAAAAGTATTCACTGGACCAGAGATATAGGACTTGAAACCGATTACAAGAATCGCTGCTTTAGTCTCGTTGCACAATACTCACTGATAATTGTTAAAGACGCATAGGCATCAGTACATAGATATAATTCTCATTCCCAGCTTTACGGATTAAGCTCGGGCTGACTTCGTCTTTCAACTCGATATCGATGTCTCCGTCACCTCCCAAGACCCCAAGCACGTCAAGCAAATAGCGGGCATTAAATCCAATCGTTACCGGCTTTCCTTTGTATTCGGCCTCGATCTCTTCGACTGCCTCTCCCAAATCCGGATTGTTTGCCGATATCGACACTTTAGCTTCACTGAATTCCATCTTGATTCCTTTGTAGCGTTCATTGGAGAGGATTGAAACCCGACGTAAAGCTTGTATAAACTCATCATGCTCGATTTTCGCGATGTTAGGATTCCCTTTCGGGATGACTTTTGTATAGTCTGGAAACTCGCCCTCAATTAGTCGCATGAAGAGTTCCACCCTATCCTTAATAACCATTGCCATATTTTCCCGGAACCCTATCGAAACCGACCCATCGTCACCGCTCTCAAGAAGTTTTTTGAGCTCGGCTAATCCTTTGCGCGGCAGTATCACTCCCTTGGATAGCCCTAATGAGGTCAAAGTACGTTCATCAAAGGCTAGGCGATGACCATCCGTAGCCACCATCCTGACTTTTCCGCCATCGCTTTCCTCAATGAAAACACCGTTTAAACTGTAACGCGTTTCATCGGTAGACACTGAAAAAATCGTTCTCTCGATCATCTCGCGAATACTCGAGGCTGGAGCTATCGATAGTCCCTTGTTGTCGAATTTGGGAAATTGCGGGAATTCTCTAGCCTCCATACCCACAATCTTAAACACGGACTTGCCGCTTTTGATCTCCACCCATTCATTCTCTAAACGCTTTAATTGAACTTGTTCGCTTGGTACTTCCCGAATTATCTCGTATAATTTTTTCGCGTTGACAGTAACTGTCCCTTCCCCTATGACCTCACCTTCAACTTTTCCTCTAACGCCTACTTCTAGATCCGTAGCGGTGACCCGAATATCATTCTTTTGCGATTCTATAAGAACGTTCGCAAGGATTGGCATTGTATTTCGACGCTCGACGATACTTTGCGTCCAATAAAGCGTGGCGAGAAGATCTCCCCGCTTAGCTTTAATTTCCATTCTTCCTCCTGCCTATCTGTCTATCTATTTATATTAAAATAAGTAAGAAGTTCTAGTAGAGGCTGTGGATAAGAGGAACAAATCCTTTTCTGCTGTGATTCCACTATTCTTAGCCGGGATTTAAGCCGATGCTTTTTCTCGCTATTAGATTAGCAACCATCACCAGCTAATTTGCCGCTTCGTTTTCCACACAGAATGCCATAAATAACCACAGGATATCCACAACTATTTCTTGACGTTAAGGTTTCTTTCCAGTTTCTCGATGGTCGTCTGCATGTAGGGATCTTCTTTGATCTTTTTCTCGATGGTTTTGGAAGCATGGATCACAGTGGAATGATCCCGTCCGCCGAACTTGTCGCCGATCGCCGGAAAAGAGGTTTCGGTGTACTTACGACATAGATACATGGCTATTTGCCTGGGGAAAGCAATGTTCTTGGTGCGCCTTTTTGCCTTCAAGTCTCCTAGCTTGATATTGTAGTAATCACAAATGGTTTTTTGAATGCTTTCTACGGTGACTTCCCTTTGTGCTCCTTTGAGGTTATTTCGCAGGACTTCCTTTGCTAGATCAATGGTAATGATTGATCGGGTCAGGGAAGCGAAGGCACCCAACCGGGTAAGAGAGCCTTCCAACTCCCTAACGTTAGAGTCGATGTTCGAGGCCAAAAAAATGGCTACGTCGTGAGGCAATTGAACAGCTTCGGTCTCAGCCTTTTTTTGCAGGATCGCAACTCTGGTTTCCATATCCGGAGGCTGAATATCGGCGATCAAACCCCATTCAAACCGGTTCCGCAACCGATCCTCTAAGCCGGGAATCTCCTTCGGAAACTTATCGGATGTGATGACGATCTGCTTGTGTGACTCGTAGAGAGAATTAAATGTGTGAAAAAACTCTTCCTGGGTTCTCTCTTTTCCGGCAATGAATTGCACGTCGTCTAAAATAAGCAGGTCTATGTTTCTGAATTTACTCTTGAACTCGTCCATTTTGTCTCGTCTGAGGGAACCGATAAGCTCGTTCATGAAGGATTCCGAACTCAGATAGACTACCTTCAAACTTGGACGTTTAGTAGCGGCCCTATGACCAATGGCGTTGACGACGTGAGTTTTCCCCAAGCCCACGCCGCCGTAGATAAACAGTGGGTTATAGTGCTCACCCGGCTGGTTTGCCACAGCCATCGATGCGGCATGGGCAAATTGGTTACTCGCACCGATAACAAAATTCTCAAACGTGTACCTGGCAATAAGATTATTGTTCGCGCGCTGCGGTTTGTCCCGCTCCCGGTCCATTTTTCGATCAACCTTTGCTGATATATCTTTGCTCTGCAAATCCTGATTGACAGTCAGGCAAACTTTAACTTCCTCATGCGTAATGGATCGCAATACCTCCTCGATCGAACCGATAAAGTGATCCATCAACCAATCGCGAAAGAACTTGTTTGGCACGTCAAGCCGTATCTCGTCTCCTTTTTGGTTCGTGAATTGAATCGGCTTGATCCATGTTTCAAAATTTTGTTTTCCGAGCTGCTCTCTGAGGCGCTCGAGGGCGTTTTGCCACAAAAGGTCCATGTTTAATACCAGTAAGTCATTGATTTACCGCAGAATTCGGTAAAGAAGTTACGAACAATGTTATCCACACCTGTGGATAACTCTAGACACGAGAGACTTTTTGTCGGCAGCGAGTCAGATCAAAATTCACCAAACCATGCCTGCGGACAGCCTTTCGTGAGCAGAGCTATTTGCCGCCATCCCCGAGCGTCACAAAGGTAGAAATGTTTTTGAGGCATCTCTCGATTTGCGCATGCGACAAAGATTTCCCGCGTGAAATTCGGAAGGAATTTTCATAATCCTTTTAGGATTTGTTTGCAAGAAAAAAAGCGCAAGAAAATTTTTTCTTTGTTCTTTCAGTTACCTTGACAGGCCATAGCCTCAATGTTACGAAACTGCACTCATGGCAATCACGCGATCCACGCGACTTTACCGGCGCGCTGTAAAAAGAATCCCAGGCGGAGTTAACAGTCCGGTGCGCGCATGGAAGGCTGTGGGCGGTACACCGAAACTAATTCGTAGCGGTGAAGGGTCACACATAACCGACATTGATGGAACCACTTACGTCGATTTCGTAGGATCCTGGGGACCGCTGATCTTAGGACACGCGAATCCAAGTATTGTGCGTCGACTTGAACGGGTCGCCAAAAGCGGAACGACGTTTGGCGCGCTTACGGAAGCTGAAGTCAAACTCGCAGAGGTGGTTTGTCGCCTCGTTCCGTCCATTGAGAAAATTCGTCTAGTGAATTCAGGCACAGAAGCCACGATGAGCGCAATCCGCTTGGCACGGGCCTACACCCAACGGACTAGGATCGTCAAATTCGACGGCTGTTACCACGGCCATGCCGATGGCCTTTTAGTAAAAGCCGGTTCAGGGGTCGCGACGCTCGGCTTACCCGACAGCCCGGGAGTTCCCCGCGGATATGCTAGGGAAACACTGGTTGCCACATTTAACGATTCGGCTTCCGTCGAAACGCTTTTTAAGCGGCACAGCAAGAGTGTCGCAGCGCTGATTGTTGAACCGGTCTGTGGAAACATGGGGGTCATTCCTCCAGCGTCTGGATTTCTCAATTTCTTGAGAAAGATAACCCGTAGCTACGGAACACTATTGATATTTGATGAGGTGATTACCGGGTTCCGCGTAAAACTCGGTGGGGCTCAAGAACTCTACGGAATTGCGCCTGATCTAACTTGTCTAGGGAAAATCTTAGGAGGGGGACTTCCGTTAGCTGCTTTTGGCGGTAGACGGAAGATCATGAATCTGCTGGCTCCTGAGGGCCCCGTATACCAGGCTGGAACGCTTTCGGGTAATCCACTCGCGGTGGCAGCTGGCTTGACCACACTAGCGCTACTTTCGCGGCCTGGTACCTATGAGGCTCTGGAAACCCGGGGCAAGAAACTACAAGAAGGGCTGGAAAGGGTAATTGGAAAATCCCGGATGAAAGCGACAGTTAACCGGATTGGTTCGATGATGACGCTTTTTTTTGGTGTCGAGAGAGTACGGAATGCCGCAGAAGCCAGGACGTGTGACCGGCAGATGTTCGCGAGATTCTTCCACGGCATGTTAGATCGAGGAATCTATATGCCGCCAGCCCCCTTCGAGACTGCGTTCATTTCGCTTGCGCATACGGCAACTGACTTGACAAAGACCATCGCGGCCTTTGATCACTGGGCGGCGGAAAACCTTGGTTGACCCCCCATGACCTTCATGATAGGAAATTAGGCCAGTGGGAAACGTTGGGGACCGCCCCAGTCGCCAGCAAGAGAGCCAACCTCCCTTACTACGGAGAGCAGGTTTATATCTAGGCCTCGCGTTTGAACTTCCAGGAACCATTCTGGGGGGTCTGCTGGTCGGATACCTCTTAGACAATTATTTCAGTACGTCGCCTTGGTTATTGATAACAATTACGGCATTGGCCTTTGCAGGAGCCATCGCGCGGCTAGTGCAATGGGCTAAGTATTTTGCAAAGAAACGCAATGGAAGCCGCGTCAAAGAAGATGATATTGCGCATTGAGTTGTGGCATGGCGTTCTGCTTCTAGCGTTGCTGGGTGTTCTTGGGCCGGGTAAATTTGTGCAGCCGACCGGATTGCTGATTGGTGGCCTCTTTATGGGCGTCAACTTCCTTCTATTGAGTTACGGTGTCGCATGGGTGGTGACGCCTTTGGCCAGTAAAGGAAGAGTCAAGGCGGGTGTCGGATTGTTGATACTCAAGGTCGTAATCTTCTTGGCCTTATTGACTACGGTTTTTTTCCGGCTCGACCTAGATGCGATATCCTTTGCGCTGGGTTTTTCGACGTTAATTTTGGCGATCCTTGTAGAGGCCTTAAGGACAAGAACGAAAATGGAGACATAATCGATGGAGCATGGGTTTACTTGGTACTATCTCTTGCCGCGTCAGTTGCAAACACTCATCCCCGAGCACACCTTTTTCGCTCTCGTGGCAGCACTTGTGCTCATTTGGTTTGCTTTTTGTGCCCGGATGGCGCTAGGGCGAGCAAAGGACCCGACCTTGCCGGAGGACAAGCTGGGACCGCGCAACATAACGGAATTGTTGCTTGAGTATGTAATCGTACGCCAGAGCGACGCCATCATCGGTAGAGCCGGACGCAAATATGTACCCTACTTTGCAGGTTTTTTCTTCTTCATTCTGCTCAGCAATCTGATGGGGCTTTTACCCGGTTTCGTGTCCCCGACCGGGAATCTCAACACGACGCTCGGCTTAGCGCTGGTTTCTTTCATTGGTTACAACGTTATCGGCGTGCGCGAGCAGGGAATGGCTTACTTCAAGCATTTCATGGGACCCATGACCCATCTGCCGGGAGAGGGATTCCTCTCGAAGCTGGCATTTGTCCCGGTCATGCTGATCTCGGTGATATTTTTCTTGATCCTGGAGCTTTTCTCACATGGATTTAGGCCGGTCTCCCTGTCTTTGCGTCTGTTTGGCAATATGATGGGAGACCACGAGGTCATCGGCGCGTTCATAGGCCTCACTAAGCTCGTGGTGCCGGTTGCCTTCTACCTCATGGGAACTTTAGTGTCTGTAATACAGGCTTTTGTCTTTATGCTTTTAAGCATGATCTATGTCGCCTTGGCTATTAGCCATGCAGACGGTGAAGAACACGGACAAGAGCCTCATACGTCACATCATTAGAAGAATAGGCGATGGGCCGCTCGGAGAGGATGAGGACAGAGGAGTGGTAGGCTAAGATCGCTGGAAAGGAGGAAGGAGATGAGAAGACTACTAACATTCTTGGGCGGGCTTTTCATTAGCCTGACCGGCTCGGGAGTGGCACTGGCTGCTGCCGAGGGTGCGGCTGCGGGCGGGGATTCCCAGGTAAAAGTCGCGGTTGCCATTGCCGCTGCCGTAGCGGTTGCCATCGCCGGTTTCGGCGCCGCTTTAGGCCAGGGGCGAGTCGGCGCCGCTGCGATGGAAAGCATCGGTCGGAATCCCAACGCTGCCGACAAGCTCTTCTTGCCACTGGTGTTGACCCTCGCGCTGCTGGAAGCTTTGGCTCTTTATGGCTTCGTTATCGCGATTATCTTGACTGGCAGAATCTAACATGGCGGTTCGAAAAGTGAACCGAAAAAGGGCGAGGTTTATTCCCTCGCCCTTTTTATTTAGCTGGCAGGTCAACTCCGTAAAGATGAACCTGGGTATAGCGCAGTAGCTCATCCAGGGTGTGGAGCTTGTAGGGCTTCAAATAGTAAATGTCCTTGATGCCGGTGTTTACCAGAACCTTGAGACAATGGATGCAGGGCGTATGGGTAATGTAGATAGCGGCGTCTTTTATACTAGAGCCGTTCTTCGCTGCCTGAGCGATAGCATTCATCTCAGCGTGAATGGTTCTGAAGCAGTTTTCTTCGGTATCGCCATTAGGTGTCTTGGATTCATAAATTAGGCAGCCAACGTCGGTGCAGTGCGGCATACCGGCCGGCGCGCCGTTGTAGCCGGTGGCGAGTATATTCTTATCCCGGACGATAACGGCCCCAACCTTGGCCCGCAGGCATGTGGAACGTTCCGCTACTTGCTGTGTTATCGTCAAAAAATATTGATCCCAGCTTAGCCGATCACTCATGAAGGACCTCTCTTTGGCGGTCAGCTCCCGTAAGAAACCGAGCTGACCCGTACTTTATCTCCGACCATTGCCCCGCAACGTTTCTGAGCGCTCTCCTTACAAACCGCAATTTCAACTAGTCCCCAGCTGTTGATCAACGCGACATAGTTGCCCCGCCCAACGGCCGCATAATTTGGCGCCAGGCCAGGAATTGACAGATCACGAACTGTGATCCTGAAGGGTTCGTCTGATAGTTCTCTTAAATCATTTGTCCGGATATTGGTGAATAAATTACCGAAAGCATCAATATATATGATCTCGCCTTCTAAGGTTCCCGCTGTTTTAAGAACTGCGGGTAAGCGTAGTTTAGCGAAACCATCTATGCTTTGACCCAAAGTCTCTGGCGCGACACCGAGAGAAAGATATGCGGCTACCGGGGCGAAGATATCCCGGCCATGAAACGTCGCGCTGGTGGGCCGCAAATGATAATTCGAATTCGACAGGTGGAGAATACGGGTTGGACTCATCACCTCTGTGGCAACACTCAACACTCCATTGTCTGGCCCGATGAAGTAATTCCCATCACACTCCAGGAGCAGAGGACGGCGGGCGCTGCCCACGCCGGGGTCGACCACCGCGACATGAATTGTGCCCCGTGGAAAGTATTGCACGGCGTGGCGCAGGAGGAGAGCGGCGGCCGTGATATCCTGGGCACCTATGCCATGGCTCAGATCTACAATTTGGGCCTGCGGATTAATTCCATAGATCACACCCTTCATGATCCCGACGAAGGGATCCGCGTAGCCGAAATCCGTGGTAAGTGTGATAATCATAGCGAATTTCAGGCGTCATGTGAATCTACCGGAAACGGAAGTACAGGTAAAGCAGATCTCTGCCATTGGATGATGCGAGCCGACTGGGAAAGGTCTGACCGCTAGCAGCGGGAAGCCCAGTACTAGACGCTGGTTTTTACCGCCGGAGATTTGCCCTTCAGCGTGCTTTCCGCGACCTCGGCCAACAGCTGATCCTGCTCGTGGTCCAGTGCGAAAACTCGAAATTGCACGACCTTGGATGGAATAAACTCAAAAAGCTCGGCTAAGGACTCTTTAGTGATCTCGCCAGTGGAAGGTTCGAAGATATAAATCTGTTTCTTTCCCATCGAAAAGGGATTTTCTGGCCGCGGGTCCTGAGTTGCCATATCTACACGGAATACTAGATCGCGTTTCGCCGCAGGTAAGGCTGAGCGAATTCTCTTCTCCCAATCCGTGTCCTGAATCAAAGCAACACCGTACCGCAACTCATTGAGTGATAGCGTCCGATCATAGGCCATCTTCCATTTGACTTCCCGATGGAGGACGGTCTCCCATTCTTTGGCCAATGCCTCCAATTCCCCTTTGTTTCGCCGCCAGCGCGAAACCTCCTCCAGTAATGACCAGTCCGTCAGATAGAGATACTCATCCATGTGCTCGAGTGGATTGCCTGGAAAGAGAACACGCATGGTCTCTGGAAAGATTTCTCTCAGGTGCAGATCGATGGCCCGTGTCGTGCGGTGGTAATAAACGTTGGTATAGAGGTAAAGACGGGTATTTAGAAACATCGTAAGTGCGCTATTGCCCGCTTTGTGCAGCGTGAGGCCCATGGGCGAGAAAAAGGTGTAGTGCATCAGGCGTTGACGGTCTACGGGACCCACTGCGACACCGCACATATATGAGTCACGCGATACGTAATCGAGGTTGTCGAAGGTAAATATACCGCTGGTGAGCGGCTGGAGAAATCTCACCCATTTCGGTTTGCCATGATCCTCCTTGCCATCCTTCTTGATGGGAAATGCCACATCTTCAGGCCGTAGTTCCTCACCGGGAGCGAAGCTACCGCTAGGACTGCGCCGCAGCTGGCGAATAATATCACCCAGGTGTTTTTGGATAATGGTCTGACCGAGATCCTCGTGGGTTAACTCGTACCCATTGAGAAAGTTGTCATCAAAAAAATGACCGAACGGTCCGTGCCCAACGTCGTGCAGCAGTCCCGTAACCCGCATGTATTCTTCAATGAACGGAGCCGAAGGACACTCGTCACCGAGAATTTTCTTTAATGAAGGATAGAGATGCTTGGCGAATTCGCCTGCCATATGCATGGCGCCAAGGGAGTGCTGGAAGCGACTATGTTCCGCTGAAGGATAAACCCAACGCGCGCTTTGCAGCTGATAAATGTAACGCAACCGCTGTACCCAGGGGGAGTCGATGAGGGCTTTCTCCGTGACTTCCGATTTTTTCTGCGGGACGGTGAATTGGATGTAGCGGTGGATGGGATCGGCGATCAGCGCCGT
>Ga0105347_1001235_pt1 | contig 11240 bp, 9 predicted proteins | sample EasRivMeERMLT890_FD_89677 | JGI IMG/M metagenome (GOLD analysis project Ga0105347, IMG submission 89677) | Soil microbial communities from meander-bound floodplain in the East River, Colorado, USA - East River MetaG ERMLT890 | ecosystem: Environmental > Terrestrial > Soil > Floodplain | place...
ATCTGGCCCAGGACCTTCCGCGCTACCGCGTCAACATCCTGGCGAAGATCGCGGACGTACGCGGCGCGGGCAAGGGAGGATCCGTCGAGAAGCTACAGGACACGATCGAAGACATCAAGACCGACCTCGGAAAAGCGGAGGTGCCCAGAGGAACGATCTCGCGGCCCGTCATCGTCACCTCTGAGCAGGTCGCGGGTTTCTCGGGCTTCACGTGGCTCAGTCCCATCGTCGGTCCGCTCGGCACTGCGGGGCTCGTGCTGGCGATGGTCATCTTCATGCTGCTCGAGCGCCGGGATCTGCGCGATCGGTTGATCGGGCTGCTGGGGCACGGCCATCTCGCAATCACGACGAAGGCGTTTGACGAGGCGAGCACTCGCGTCAGCCGGCAGCTGTTGATGCAGTGCCTGGTGAATCTGCTCTACGGCATCGGGGCCGGCGCCGGACTCTACTTCCTGAGCGTGCCGTACCCGTTGGTCTGGGCGACGCTGGGTGCTGTTCTCCGATTCATCCCGTACGTCGGTCCCATGCTCGGCGCAGGCGCGCCGATCCTGGTCAGCCTGGCGGCCGCCGAGGGTTGGGTCGGACCGCTGTATGTCGTCGGGCTGTTTCTCGTGCTCGAGCTGTTCACGAATCTCGTGCTGGAAACGGTGTTGTATGCCGGGGCGGCCGGCGTCTCGCCGGTGGCGCTGCTCGCATCCGTCGCGTTCTGGACGTGGCTCTGGGGGCCGCTCGGCCTGGTCTTGGCGACGCCGCTGACCGTGTGCCTGGTCGTGCTCGGGAAACACGTGCCAGGTCTCGAGTTCCTCGGCACGCTGTTGGCCGACACGCCCGCGCTCGCGCCGGAGTATGGTTATTACCAGCGCCTGCTCGCCCGCGATCAGAGCGAGGCGGCCGACCTCGTCGAGCGGTATATCAAGACCGAGTCTCCTCGCTCGGTGTATGACGCGCTGCTGCTGCCTGCGCTCAACTATGCGGAGCGCGACCGGCTGGAGCAGCGCTTGTCGCCCGACGAAGAAACGGCCGTCATCGATGCGACGCGGGAGCTGTTATCGGATGCCGCGGAGTCAATCCGGGACTTCAGCCCTGAGCCGGCGGCATTGCCTGATGGTCCACCACTTCCCGGACCGCGCGAACCGTTGCGCGTGCTGGGTTACGCCACCAACGGCGTCGCCGACGAACTCGCGCTCGCGATGCTCGCCCATCTGCTGGACGATCTGCCAATCCGCGTCGAGATTATTGGCACGCGCCTGCAGGCCTCGGAACTGCTGGCGCTCGTGCAAACGCAAGGGTTCTCGGTCGTGTGCTTCGCCGATCTGCCACCCAGTCCGTCGTCGAAGACGCGTTATCTCGTCAAGAGACTGCGCGCGGCGTTGCCCGACGTCCGAATCCTGGTGGGGCGGTGGGGCCCCGCGGCGCTAGCGGACGACAGCACACAAGCGCTGCGGGATATCGGCGCGAATCTCGTGGCCTCGACGTTGCTCGAGACCCGGACGTACCTGGCTGGGCTCGTGGAGATCCCGCGGATGCCGGTTCCTGAGACAAGCGTCGCGCACGCCGCGTAGCAGCTCGGGCGTGTCGCCGGATTGAAGACCTGGTCGCGAGGCGGGTGCAGATACGACGCCTGTTCGAAGGCTCCAAGGGGCGCATACGCAGTTGATAGCCCGAACGACCGCCAATTACGCTGCTCAACGGCTACACTGGTCGGGGGGACAGCGTTCATTCTAGTGAGAACGATGCTGCGCTTGTGGGTCACCCGCTCACGGAGCCGCGTGTCCGCTTGTGGGCATCCCTTCGGCGGTTGCTGCGTGTACTGTGGTGGTGTGCCTTTACGACTAGGAGACCCAGATGAATGCAACCACCGAGGCAGCTGAAGCGGCAAGGAGCGACGCCGAACAGTCCAGACGACTGGCAGAGGAAGCGCGTGAAGTCCGCGACCATCATCGCGGGGAGCTCGAAACCATCCGACACGAGCGAGAGGGGCTACGGGCAACCGCAGAGACGGCACGTGGGGCAAGTGAGGAGGCACGACTCGCCGCCGAAACTGCGCGCCACGCGGGAGAGGAGGCGCGAGTAGGGGCCGAAGCTGCGCGTCACTCCAGTGAGGAGGCACGGATCGCGGCCGAGGATGCACGTCACGCCGTGGTGGATGCGGTGCGCGCGACCGCCGAAACCCTGGATGCTTCGCTCGAACAAATGAAAGTCGTAGAGGAGATGCGGCGGACGCTCCGTGAAATAAGGGACGTGAACAAGCTCGACTCCCACTGATCACAACGCCAGCGCTCCCGAAAGCTCTTTTCGTGCGGTGGGTTTTACTGCTCGCAGCGTTTGTTCTGCCCATGACAAATACTCGTGAGCTGCAACTCACGGAGCGTCTCAGGCGCAAGGCGCTGAGCGTCTTGTCGGAATCGAGACCACGGACAAGCTGACCGATCCGCAGACCGCAGCGAGGGTCAAGGAACGCTACGGCATCCGATCGCTGGAGATTGACAGCGGTCTCGGTAGCATCATTGATGAACTAGCCGCGGTGTTACGTCCGCGGGGTTCTTACGCGAAACGTCCTCTGCAGGAACGGCGAGTCATTTATGCCCGTCGTCAACGCGCTCGCGGGAATCATGGTCAGCGACCTCACGACGGCGGCGGCTTGGTACGAGCAATTGCTGTCTCGTCCTGCCGACGCTCGACCCATGGAGGGCTTGGCCAAGTGGAAGCTCGCGGACGGTGGATGGATTCAAGTGTTTCAAGACACAGAGCGTGCAGGATCCTCCTCAGTCACATTCCTCGTGTCCGACCTGGATGATCACCTCGCCGAACTGAAGGCCAAGGGCATTTCGATCGAACGTACCACGACATCAGACTACCTGAAGACGGCCAACCGTCAGTGATCCCGCGGGCAATCGGGTGGTCTTCGCTGAACTTGCCGCGCAGCATTAGCCCACACATGTCCGTGCCGTCGACGGGGATGGATGCAGCACTGTCGATCTCAAGCTATAGGTGTCGAAAACAGCAGGAGTGAGTGCTGCCCGATTGGCGACTGACCTGCGCGTCGCTAATGAGCGGCCGCCGCCGTGCTGCAAGGGCAACCGCGCGCGACCTCGCGGAGGTCAGTTGCGAAGCACGACGCTCAGGAGAGAGTTGTTAATCTTCAGTGCGCCGTTGTAGTCGATGAAACCGAGCTTCCGAAACTTGTTCATGAAGAAGTTGACCCGCGAACGGGTCGTGCCGACCATTTCGGCCAGGACCTCTTGAGACACCTTCGGAAGTGCCCGGTGAGACGCCTCGGGTTCACCGTAGCGCGCCAGCAGCAAGAGCGTACGTGCAAGCCGCTTCTCGGTGGAGTTGAAGAGCTGGTCAATCAGATCTTCTTCGATTCGGATGTTCCTTGTCAGCATGTGAGTCAGGAAACGATCCGCGAAGGCGGGCCGGGCGTGGAGCTGCCGCACCATGTCGGGCTTCTCAACGGCCAAGATCGTGCTCGCGGCCATCGCCGTCGCCGTTGCCATCCGCTGCGTTTGGCCCGCAAGACAGCCCTCGCCGAAGAAATGGCCTGTCTCGAGCACCGCGACCACGGCCTCTTTTCCCGCGTGCGACAAGACCGATAGCCGCACGGCGCCAATCTCGACATACATGACGCTCGTGGCCGGATTGCCCTGGGCAAAAATCATCGCATTCGGTTCGTACTCGACGCGTTGGGCTGGCACGCCCGTCCAATCGAGGACGCCGGCGGAGGTGAGCGTTGGTGTGCGCTTCGACTTGGCCATCACACATTCCGGCCTCTGTGGCGAAGGCGCCCCTCCACGGGAGCTCGCCGCCGAATAGACGTCAGTGGTTCGTTTAGATTGACACGAACATCCTCTGTTCGCAAATCACAAAGCGCTCAGGTCGGGGTAGGGTAGAAACCTGCCGGGCCACGTCGTGCGGCCAGCACTTCTCCGCGTGAGCGTCGACACTACACCATCGCGACGGCGGGAACCGGGAGCCGCGGGAGGTCAAGCGTGAACACGCATCCAGTGTTAGGGAGGTTGCGCGCATAGATCCGGCCATTGTTCGCTTCGACGCCCAATCGGCTGAAAGCGAGGCCAAGGCCCACGCCGGTTCGGTCGGTGCTGCGCTGTTCGTACGGGCGGAACAGTTCGTTCACGTTTCCACCCGGGAGACCGCCACATTCGTCCTGGATCTCGATGAGCACGCGCTCGGCGCTGGCGCCAACCCTGAGCGTCACGGTGGTACGAGGGCGGGTGAACTTGAAGGCGTTCTGGAGTAAGTTTCGCACCACTTCCGCGAGGACTTGGCGGTCAGCCTCGATCGCCACGCCATCCTCGACGGGCAGCACGGTGAGCGTAATGCCTTTGGCGTTTGCTTCCAATGTTGCGGCCGACGCGAGCTCGTCGATGAAGCTGGATATCAGGAATGGTTCCAGATTCTGGACGCCCTGCGTGAGACGGACCTCGGCGAGCGAGCGAGTAACGAGAGCGCTTGCTCCGACGAGACTCCGATGGAGCACGGTGCCGGTGCTTCCTCCGACGCCAACATTCCCTGTCTTCAGCACCTCGAACGCGACGAGGGCGGTGTTGAGCCAGTTCCGCAATTCATGAGCCAAGAAGCCGACGCGCTCGCTCCCACGCACGGTCTCCCCGTCGAGAGTAGACTGATTCTGTTCGCGTCCGAATTCGGTGACGGCGCCCGCGATAGCGTCGTCGAGGCAGCGGTTCAGCATGCCAAAGTCATCCGTGCTGATGGGCGCGTGCACTTCCACCGCGAGCGCGGTGACCGCCTGACAGACGTTGCCATAATCGTGCACGACCTGTGAGACGGTGAACCCCTGACGCCGCAGGTCATGCCCGTGCTGGACGGCGCTCCTGCCGATCTCCGGGCTTGATGTCAGGCCGAGGCGCAATGCGTCCACCAGCTGATCCAGGAACACCGGCACGCCGTGATCGATCTCTACCTCGGTCGGCGGAGGCACGGACCTCGTGGCCACTTTCGCCCTGCACCGCCTGATGATCTCTTCGCGGTTGATAGCAATGAACTCATGGAGCATGACACTTCTCCTGGAGATACCGGATCGTATGCCAGAGCTGAGGATTAGCGTGTCCAAAACAGCACAACGCGGTGAGCGTCCGTTTGCAAGGCGCCAAGAGAGGGACGACACGCGTCCTATAAGGACGTTACGGCTGACGGTGAACGCCGTCGCTCGTCTTCGCGCGCGACTGCGCGAAGGGGCGCCGACCGACGCCCGTCGCGACTACCGAGTTCACCGAGTGGAGGGCCGTCCGTCAGTTCGCGCTCGACGTGAGCCAGGATGTCCGCCGAGCCTGTAGCTGGAGGCTCGTCGGTCGCTGTGTGATGGTCGGCGCGTCCCCGGTGACTGTCGGGGTTGAGTGTCCGCCTGTGCGCGCGATCACACGCCCCAGCGTCGCTACCGAGGACGGTGTGAGTAGCCTCGGAGGATCATCCGTGGCTCGCCCGCACGATGCACGGTCACGCCGCCGGGTGGACGGATCGCAACGACGCGAACTCGGGAATCACCATGCAGGAGATGCTGGCGTTCGAGGCGCTGGAAGCTCGGGTTCGACTACCAGCGCATCGATCTCGATCGGTTCGGCATCAGTGGGTGACCCATGCCTTTGACTCGCGGCTCCAATGGATCTACTGATTTGGGCACCGTACCTCTGCTGTGGTCGTAACGCGAACGTTGCCAACTCTACGGTTTGCGCTATGGTACTGTGTCCTCCCTAACGACACGATACCGCACTGACGGAGACCCTCCGCCCGCCTCTCGGCGAAGGTCGCGTTCCGCCTGAAACCAGTCTTTTCGATCGTGGCCAGGCTCGCCGCCCCGAGCGTGGGAGAGTTCGTTGGCGCGCGTCGCCACTTGCGCCGTATCCTGTTCTTCGAACACAAACAGAAGGTGGTCGTGGTCGAAATGAGCAAACCACTCATCCCAGGCGATTGGGCGGAACGGTCCGAACCCCGGGAAATTGAATCGGATGCGGGCACCCCCGTCGTTCACAACAACCTTCGCCGGCCCAGACTCCGTCGCTTCTCCGGTCGCCGGCTCGGCCTGACGTTCGGTGGCCCATCGTCGGATCGCCTCATGGTCCCGGGTCGCTTGAGTGCGGACGCCAGGACGCTCCGGCGGAGTATCCCTTGCGACACTGGCGAAGCGGTCACTGTCTGCGAATAGCGGGTCCTTCACGTTCATGACGATCCTTCTGCGTGGAAAGGGCTGCGGCGGACTCGAGCCCGTGCTTCCTCAGAGCTCGTCGGCGCCTGCTCGGAGGCCTTTGGTTCTGACAGCCGCGCGTTTTGGTCAGCGACTCTGCGCGAGATTCAGCGTGGCAGCAGCGTTGTGGTCCCTCATCAGAATCGCAGATCCAGCGCCGTGCAGTCTGTTCGCTAGTGCACACGGGTGCCCGATACGAGCTCCAGGGCCTTCGCGACTCCGAGCTGGCCGCGCGAGGTTCATGTTCAAAACAAAATAGCGGTTCCCGGCCATTGTTCTCAGACTCGTCGTTAGCGCCCTTCCTTTCGTCTGGGGAATCGCCCAGGAAAGGAAGGTGCCCTGATGCAGGTGCTATGAACAAAGTAGGCATTTGGATCGACCACAAGGCCGTCATCGTGTCCGCCTCAGCGGGTCGCGTCACCGCCACGACCTTGGAATCTGAAGTCGGACCGCACGCCCGCTATTCAGGTCGGGCAGGGTACCCAACGCCAGACGGGCCGCAGGACGGCGGAGGCGAGAAAAAATATGAGGACCGCTACGACCAGCATCTTGATCGGTTCTACGACGAGGTCATCAGTAAGCTGGGGCAACCCGAGGCTCTTCTGATCTTCGGTCCGGGTGAGGCCAAGCGGCAACTCAAGGAGCGTATCAGCCGCTCCAAGGCGCTGCGTGATCGTATTGTCGGAATCGAGACCACGGACAAGCTGACCGATCCGCAGATCGTCGCAAAGGTGAAGGAGCATTACGGGATCGATCGCTGAGAGGATTGGCCGCCGTCTTGGTCTTCAAGCCACTGTACAAAAGCGCACATCCCACCCTCAATGCCGGAGATAGGCTAGTGCTGCGGAGGCGCGCCCGAGCCAGCTCGCACGGCATCGAGCCCGCCTCGCAGGACCGCACGACTCCGGACCAGTCCAGCGACGTGCAGGTTGTAATCAAGGGCACGCGTGCGGAGTGGTTTCAGGGGGGAGGGTATTGTGCCGCCAGAACGAGCGGAGATGCAGATGACCGACAAGTCCGTCATACCGATGTCACCCCGCCCGCTGACGGTGAAAGCCTTTGGAATCACCGACAAAGGCAAGGTGCGCACGACCAATGAGGATCAGTTCCTCATCGCCGAACTCACTAAAGCGATGCGCGTCTGGCAGACGAGCCTGCCGGAACCGAAGGTGCAGGCTGGCGAAGAGCACGCACATCTATTTCTCGTGGCCGACGGCATGGGCGGGCACCGGGCGGGCGAACGAGCGAGCGCGCTCGCCGTGGTCGCGATCGAGCAGTTCACGCTCAATACCTTCAAGTGGTTCTTTGGCTCGAGTGACACGGAAGCGCAGAAGGTTCTCGCGCAGTTTCAGTCCGCGCTCAGTCAAGCCGACGCCCGCATTCTCGAGGAGTCGGCGGAGCATCCGGAACTGAGCGGCATGGGGACGACGGTGACGATGGCGTTCCATCTGGGTGCGCAGCTGTGCGTCGTGCACGTGGGCGACAGCCGTGCGTACCTGTACAGAGACGGCGAGTTGCACCAGCTCACCCAGGACCATACGGTGACCGGCGAACTGGTGCGCAGCGGACGCCTTCGGCCAGACGAGGTCGCTGAGCACCGTCTCCGCCACGTCATCACGAACGTCGTCGGCGGCACGGAGCTCGGAGTCACCGTCGAAGCCCGCGCGTTCGAAGTTCAGGCGGGCGATCGCCTACTGCTTTGTTCGGACGGACTAACGGAGATGGTGACGAACGAGGCGATCGCGGCTACGCTGGACGCGGAGTCCGCACCCGAGGTTGCCGCGACGAAGCTGCTCGCGCAGGCCAATGATGGCGGGGCCCTCGACAACATCACGCTGCTGGTCGTGCGGTTCGATCCGGCCGACTCCGACGCAGTGAACCCTGGCGATGCACGATGAGAGAGCCGCGGCCCCGCACTCTGTCCATTCACGGTTGGCCTGAACCCGTTGCACCACGAGACCGTTCTTTATGGCGATGCTAAGCAGAGTTGCGAGGTGGCGGCAGCATCTCGTCGGCAATTGCCCAAGCCAATTTCTGTGCTGTGTTGGTGCCGATACCCATTCGAAGGGGAGACGCGGCCTTCGAACTCAGGCAGCGGGCAATAGCGGGCAAGGCGCGACGGCATTCATGGCATCCACGGCAACCGTGGCATTGTGGAATCTGTAACTTACAGAATCTACAGGATCCTGTCGGGTTCGACTTCCACCCTCTCCGCCATCCTTCGCCAAGCGCTCGCTTCGCCCGCGGCTCCGGATGGCAGGCCGCGTCAGGCGAGCCGTACGCGAAGGATGTCCTCCGAAGCCAGCGAGCGTAGCGAGCGGTTTTGGCGTAGGAGGACAAACCAGACCGTTGGGTTAGCCCCCAGATATATCGAAAATTGCGACCTGAAGAACACCCTTCCGCGATCACTACCTGCGTACCCTGCAACACTCCCCGCAGATTTTCGTGAGGTTCGCATCGGCAAGCGGCTTGCTGATCAGCGGACGTGCCTTATCCCGAGAAGCGGTTCGTCTATATCATCCGAAGCGTGCACCATCCTGACCGACGCTACGTCGGTCTCACTTTGGATGTCGCGGCGCGATTGAACGCGCACAATGCGGGTCAGAATCGTTCGACGTCTCTATGGCGGCCATGGGCGCTCGACGTCAGCATCGAGTTCCGGTCGGAACGAATGGCAGCGCGCTTCGAACGATATCTCAAATCAGGCTCTGGCCACGCCTTTGCGAACAGCCATTTTGTCGAGTCGGCGTGACCTGATCGGCGATGTCGGGGACAGGAGGTCGTCGGCCTGGTCGGCCAGCCGTCGCACAAGGGTCGGAGAACATCGACAGATCACCTCCGGCTATGCGACAGTGCCTTACGCCAATGGTGATGTCGCCGGCAGGCACGTTCGCCTATACCTTCAACGTCACGGATCGCATCGAGAGCGGTGTTCGCATTGTCGGGCGCTCGAGCGATCCCGTAACAGACGGACAGACGCGGCTCGTCGGCTACGCGCCGGTGCTGGAAGCCACCGAATATCAGCGCGAACCGTGGCAGCTGTATGCGCGCATTACCTTGAGCGCCTCGGATAGACGGAACGCGACCGTTGGACGGGCAACGTTCTCTGTCGAGCGTGGATTGGTTCGCGTGCTCAGGAAAGGTGATCAGCTGCACATCAGCCGCACCAGCTGTGCCGGGATCGGCTTATCGATTATCCGCGACGGCTACCTCGTCGCAGCTGCGGGAGCGATTACGGACATACCCCTGGGCGCCGACGTATCTGCCCGCCACCCGGGCGACCTCGTCGCCCGTGCCGAGGCGATCTTTCCGACTCGGGATGCCGAATACGACATGAGCGAGTATCCGATCGAACTAACAATCGCCGGTGTGACACGGATCCTTCATGGCGGACGACCGACGATGGGCCCCTACGAGGTATTCGTGAGGCACGGCTTCCTTCTCGGGGTCCCGGGAACGGACGAATCCGTGTCCATCGAGCGGCGGGGTGTGTGCCCCGAAACCGCTGCACACACGTCGGCACAGTTGCTCGAAGACGCGCCCTTACAGATGGAACGGTAGTGGCAAACGGAATCGGAGGAGGGAGGCCTCGAGCTCTGTCGATGCACGACTCGGACGAGCGACAATCTCTCGATGTGGACGAATACGAGAGGTCCTCGTCGAGATGAAATCGTGTCGCCCTGGTGTCGAATACACTGATGCGCGTGAACGGTTTTCGGCTTTCCACGCGTGGGGCGTTTCAGCGTCGCCGTGCTTGTACGAGATGGTCGCTTTCAGAGCTGCCGGTGTCGCCCCGGCCTTGACGTTTGGCAGAACCTCCTCCTGCGATCGCACGGCGGCGACGCGCTTAGTGATCCGAACGTAACACCAACTGGACGGCACCCCTACTACGTCAAGGCCTGGGCGTGAGAGCATTTGCCTCACCTTCAGACCGAGCCGCAGACGAACGGAACGCACCGACCGGAGTGAGCGTCTGCGTGGCCGGCTCGTCAGGCGAGGCCCTCGTCGGCGTCGCAAGCGTGCCGCCGCGCTGACCAGGGTCTCTGTAAGGTCCACCGCGTATCTCGCGTTCATCTCCTCATGCACCACGATCGTCGCGGTCCGAGAGTGCTCGTTGAGACGGTTCGCCGGGTGCAACCAGGTGCAAGGCGCCGCGGCAACGACGGCATTCATGGCAATTACGGCAACGTGGTGTCTGTAAGTTACGGAATTTACAGGAGGTGATCGGGTTCGAATCCCACTCTCTCCGCCAACATGAGCTTCTTTGTTTTCAGTGGTTTAGCTGGCTACGTGGGTTCTCAGCGGGCAACGGCGTATTCCCTTGCCGTTGGGTTTCTACCTCTAAGTTATTGAAAATCTATTGGCACGTGGGTGCATCGGAGACCCACGTGCCTCTAGCCCACAGGGAGGTCCACCGGCGTCTGCCGGAGGTCGTGAGCGTCAGCCTTGTCGGCGGTCGGCTCTTGCCGCACCCCGCCAACGCACGTTGGCTGCACGACCGCCTCGGAGCCCGCCGCCGTGGACCCGAGAAAGGCGTTTCGGACCCGGCGTTGCTCCTTCTCTCCGTCGCGGCAAGGCGGTAGATGAAAAGGAAGCCGAACCCCGGGCGAGGTGCGCGATCTCGGATGCATCGCCGGAACGCCGGCCATTCGCCCGAGGCACTGTACGGCATGCCCACACGACGCTGCGTCTCGCGCCTGGAGACATCGTGGTCAATTCGCGCGGCAGCACGGAAAGCGCGCGGATCCGGGCTGGTGTGCCCGGCAAGAGAGCTAGCGTGCTACCATCCCGCCCTTCGACGACTCGCGGCAGCGGAGGTGCGATGGCAGCCAGGCCACAGCAAAGCACGCTGGGTAGTCCCGCCCCCGAGGAAAAGGACTCGTTTGCCGTCTCGGCGCCTATCATCTCGCTGCCGAAAGGCGGCGGCGCGATCCGCGGGATCGGCGAAAAGTTCACGGCGAATCCGGTCACCGGTACGGGCTCGATGTCCGTGCCCATCGCGACGTCGCCGGGGCGC
>Ga0105347_1001236_pt1 | contig 11232 bp, 8 predicted proteins | sample EasRivMeERMLT890_FD_89677 | JGI IMG/M metagenome (GOLD analysis project Ga0105347, IMG submission 89677) | Soil microbial communities from meander-bound floodplain in the East River, Colorado, USA - East River MetaG ERMLT890 | ecosystem: Environmental > Terrestrial > Soil > Floodplain | place...
CTGTTCGAGCGGGTGCTGAAGCGCTACGACCTGCACTTCACGTACGTCGACACGGGGCGGCTCGACCTGGTCGACGCCGCGTTCACGTCGAAGACGAAGATGCTGTTTCTCGAGACGCCGACCAACCCGGTCATGCGGCTCACCGATATCGCCGCCACCGCCAAGCTGGCGCACGCCCGCGGCGCGAAGCTCATCGTCGACAACACCTTCGCGAGCCCGTGCCTGCAGCGCCCGATCGAGCTTGGCGCCGACATGGTCGTGCACAGCACGACGAAGTACCTCAACGGCCACAGTGACAGCGTCGGCGGCATCGTCATCGCCGTGCACGACGCCGACCTGGAGTGGTTGAAGTTCATCCAGAACGCGGAGGGCGCGATCCTGAGCCCGTTCGACTCGTTCCTGGTGTTGCGGGGCACCAAGACGCTGGCGCTGCGCATGGCGCAGCACAACCTCAATGGCCAGGCGCTGGCGGAGTATCTGGCCGCCCACCCGGCCGTGAAGCAGGTGCTCTACCCGGGGCTGCCGGATCATCCGCAGCACGAGCTGGCGAAGCGCCAGATGCGCGGCTTCGGCGGCATGCTGTCGTTTGATGTCGGCACGTTCGAGCATGCCAGGCGAGTGTGTAATCGCGTGAAGCTGATGTCGCTCGCCGAGAGCCTGGGTGGCGTCGAGACGCTCATCAGCCACCCCGCGTCGATGACGCATGCGTCGGTACCGCCCGAGCGCCGCGCCGCCATCGGCCTGTCCGACAGTCTGGTCCGGATCTCGGCAGGGATCGAGGACCATCAGGATCTAATCGACGACATCTCCCAGGCGCTCGACTAGGAAATGCTGAATGCTGAATGTTGAATGAGTTTCGAAGTGCCGGCTGAGGTCCCGATTCTGACTTCCCTTCAGCATTCAGCAGTCAGCAGTCAGCATTATTTCGTCGACTCCCCCACCCACTTCAGATAGGCCTCGTTGCCGTCGGCGATGCCGAGGACGATGAACTCGGGCACTTCGTAGGGGTGGAGCTCGCGGACGCGGTCCCAGAGCGCGTTGAGGCGATCGCGGGTCGTCTTGATGATGACCTGGCGTTCGGTTTCGTGCTCGACGCGGCCTTCCCAGCGGTAGACCGAATCCATCGGCGCGAGGATGTTGACGCAGGCCGCCAGGCGCTCGTTCAGCACGGCGCGGCCAAACGCCGGCCCGTCGGCGTCGACGGGCAGGGTCGTCATCACCACAACATATTCAACACTCATCGACTGCACCCACAATCAGCTGCGATCGGTCGGTTGTGCCCTACTATCGGCGGCATATCGGGACGAAAACTATTGTACAAAGGACTGTTCCCGACGCCCATGCCTGTCATCCCCGAGACCCCTCGCCCGCACATCCGCCGCCCCATCGGGGCGGAGCCGCTCCGGCGCAAGAGTATGGCACCTCTCCGCCCGCCGACGACGATCTGGCGCCGGGGGCTGAACTATCTGCTGGTGTTTGCGACCGTGGTGCTGCTGGTGGACGCGCTTGTCGGCGAACGGGGGCTGGTGGCGAGCGTGCGGGCGGGGCAGCAATCGGATGAGCTCGAGGCCAGCGTCTCGCAGCTGAAAAGCGAGAACGCGCGCCTGCGCGAGCTCGCCGACCGCCTGGAGACGGACCCGACGACGATCGAGCTGGTGGCGCGCGAGAAGCTCGGCCTGGTGCGTTCGGGTGAGATTCTGGTGGTGGTGAAAGACGTCAAGCCCGCGACGAAATAGTTGCCTGCGGTTGCGCATCCTGGCGTTGAAGTGTTACGATTGGATTTCCCTGACGCGGGGTGGAGCAGTCCGGTAGCTCGTTGGGCTCATAACCCAAAGGTCGCGGGTTCAAATCCCGCCCCCGCAACCATTTGTACCGGCATGAAAAGGTCGCCAGTCTCTGGCGACCTTTTCGTTTGTTGGGCGACGGTCAGCATCGCGGCCAGATTGCCTTTCAGCTCGATCCGGAGCTGGCCCTTCTCCGGCATCAAGACGATCGAATCAATCAACCCACGAAGCGTTTCAGACGCCTCCAAGCGCGTGTCCTCGCGCTGGAGCGCTGCGGCCAGCTCCTCGACCTTCGTACGGTAGAGGTCGGCCATGCTCGGATGCAGGAGCGGCGGCGGTTCGTGGGCAGTTTTGATCTGGTGCTGAAGTTCGTCTCGTCGCGCCGTCAGCCCCAGCATCTCTTCCTTCCCCTCGCTGGTTGACACGACATCGTCGAGCATCAGGTCGAGCAGCTTCTTGCGCCGCGCTTCGATTTTGCTCAGCTCGCGTTTCGCGCCGGTGAGGCCGGCGCGTTGTTCCATTCGCAGCCGGTTCATTTCCTTCGCGAACTCACGGCAGAACTCCTCGAAGAAATCCTTCCGTAACAGCTTCGTCTGGAGTGCGTCGAGAACGCGGGCTTCGACGTCGAGGCGCGAGATCCGCAGGGTGTTCGTGCAGGTGCCGCGGTCGCGTGCACCGAAACATCCGAGCAGCTCGCGCGAGTGGACGATGAAGCCGGCGCCGCACTCGCCGCACTTCGTCAGGCCCGAGAAGAGGTACTTCGGGCGTCGGAACTGCCGAATTCGGTCCTCCTTCGCAGCCGCAGACCATTTCTTTTGGACCGATGCGTACCGAACGCGAACGGCTTGCCACGTTTCGTCGTCGATGATCCGAAGGTCGGGGACCTCTTTGACGATCCAAGCGGACTGCGGATTCGGCCGCGCCACACGCTTGCCCGTATCCGGGTCTTTCAGGAACCGCTGCCGGTTCCAGACCATGCGGCCGACGTACAGCTCGTTGTGGAGGATGCCGATCCCGCGCTTCGGATTGCCGTGGATCGTGCTCGGGCTCCAGAGCGCGCCCTGCGGGCCGGGGACGCCTTCCTTGTTGAGAGCCTTGCAGATCTGTTTCGGCGAGGCGCCGGCGACGTAGTCGCAGAAGATCCGCCGGATCACCGCGGCTTCCTCGGCGACGATCTCCCGTTCGCCGGTCGTGACCGCGCCGTTTTCGAAGCGACGAAGAACGCGATAGCCGTAGCACAGCCCGCCGCCCGCCTTGCCGTTCTCGATGCGTCCGCGAAGCCCGCGGCGCGTCTTGTCGGCCAGCTCGCTCAGGTACATCGCGTTCATCGTGCCTTTGAGGCCGATGTGCAGGAACGTGATATCGCCCTCGGCGAGTGTGACGATGGCAACACCCGCGAAGGTGAGGCGCTTGAACAGGCCTGCCGTGTCTTCCTGATCGCGGCTGAATCGATCGAGCGATTCGGCCATGACGACGTCCACTTGCTTGCGGAGTGCCACGGCCATCATTGCCTGGAATCCGCTGCGCAGCAGCGTTGCCCCCGAGACCGCGTGGTCCTCGTACTCGCCGGCGATCGTCCAGCCTTGCCGCTGCGCGAACTCGCGGCAGACGCGGAACTGGTCGGCGATCGAGGCGTCTCTCTGATTCTCGGAGGAGTACCGGGCGTAGATGGCAACCTTCATTGCAGGTCCTCGGGTTTCACTTCCTGAGCGCATTCACGCTCGAAGATCTCGCGCGCCGCTTGTCGCGCCAGCAAGCGCGCGAGCGCCCGGAGCGCGTCATCGAAAGCCGCATCCGATTGCGTCGTCGCATCGACAGCGTCGTCGATCCTCTTCGCAGGCCACTCGGGCGGCTCGCTGTTCGTAGACGTGTGTCGCGATCGTCTCCGCATGATAACTCCGGCCGTCAAACTGACGGCGACCGTGTTGTCGTTGTTGACGAAGCGACTCCAGATGCCGCGAGGGCCGAAGGCCTCAGAACCGTTCGATGTCGAACGGTGCGGCTTGGATGCGCGTGTGCGCCCAGCCCTAAGGGCGAGCGCCAGAGGCGCATTTGGGACCGTGCAATTGGGTTCGCGATGCGGTAGTCGCGACCACGGTCCGCGTGGGAGTCAGGAACGGTCATCGCGTTGAGGATGTTCTCAGCGCGCCGACCGTTCACGCGGCACTGCGGCGACTGTCCTAAGGACTCTCGCCTGCAGTAGCCATCCGACGGGGAACCCAGCGATCGGTGTCAGCCCTCTGCTCGGCGAGACGATGTGCCTGGCCGGCTCCGAGGGCCTGATCGTTTCCGCAGCTGGTGCCCGGCCTAAAGCCAGCACCGCTCAACGATGGTCTCCACCAAGAGACCACGACACCTGACCTTGACGGGTGCTTCCTGGTGGTTGCTCTAAGAGCAGCGTGGGGAAGCGCCTCCGCGAACCTGAGGCCGCGCGGAGGGAGTGGCAGGACGCCACGACGATAGATCGACGCTACGCTCCTCGGCCCCCTCCGTCAAGCACAAGCGTATCTCACGGGCGAGCTGCGGGTTTTGACGTGATCAAGCTCTGATCTGTCACATCCCATATTCACCATGCCCGCCCCCATGGCGTCTCGCTGAGTTTCACCTCGTACTCATCGAACGAGAGCGTGCGAACGGACACTTTGCCATCCGCACCGAACAACAGCTTAGCCGTGCCCTCGAGCTCCACTCGGTCCCTGACTCGCTGCTCAAGCCCTATAGGTCCATCCGGCCTTCGCTCCACGAACCTCAGTTCCGCGCGAACCTTCAGCAGAGCGTAAAACGCGATCGTGCACTCGCCATCACCAATCGCAACGACCGACGGATCGAGCGTTTCCATGTCTTCCCAGTCGACGTCGCCAACCTGGAAGTGGTCGTCGACGTGGTAGCAACTAACGTGCTGGAGGTCTTCGTACACCGCCTCGGTGATCGCGTCGGCGCCGTTGTCAACGGCGGCCTGTAGCGCTGCGAGTCGTGCGTCATTGGACAGGAGAACTTCCGTCAGACGCGGCATCGAGTCGAAGTGCAACAATCGCTCGAACCGCTCGCACGCCAACTTGAAATCCCCATCCGAGGAGACTACGGCGACGTGAATCCTTTCCTTGCTGGCATAGGCTTCGAGCATCGCCAGGGCGAAGGCGTCCGGAAACTCCTTCCGCTTTCTTCCAGGCTGGAACGGAGCTTCGACACGGTGGTACCACTCCATCACACGTTTTAGATCCACGCCTTCGTACCCCAGCCTCACTACCTTGAATTGCTTGAGGAAAGACTCCCACTCCTTGTACGCGGCCAGGTGAACCTCGGACTTGACAGCCTGAAACGCACGCGCATCCTTGGGCATCCCTGCCCACTTAGCGAGCATTGGAGCTTTTCTACGAGCGTCTTCCAATGCCTGCGCGGCTTGCTGCGACCACTCCTCGATGTGACGTGTGATTTCGCCGTGCGTGGGCTCTGGCAAGAGCAGCGTTACCCCGCGTTGCACACATGCAGGTACGAAGGTCGCCATGGCGGTCGACTGGAAGTTGTACTGCTGCGCATCCAGAATGCTCGTGTCAAGAAATACGCCGGTCGGAATCGACATTCTGATGTCTCCGTATACAGCCAGGGTCAGTCCGCGACGGCTCCAGAATGTACCTGCCTATTGTCGATGACGAAGGAATGGACGGAGCCCGCCGCAGAGGATCGCCCGGCGGAGACGGTCATGGAATCTCGATGAGGGCGCCGACGGGACATCCGCAAAGCGAAGCACTGCCTGATCGCCACGTGCTTGCAAGGATATCCCAAAACGGGGATAATTGCAGTCGACTTTGGACCGCGACGAGAGGCTCACAACAATCGGACACGAACGCGCGTGGCGAAGATTCCCCTGAATTTCTTCCGGGCGTGGCTCGCCGAAGACGGCGCCGGAGCGCCTAGCGGTGTCCGCATCTATCGCGAACAATTGGCGAGACGACCGGAAACGCTACTCGTCCTCAAGAAGCTGCTGGTAGATCATTACGTCGGCGAGGCGACTATTGTGGCCAGCGGTGGATTCAAGAAGGCTGCGGAAATCATCAAGAATAGCCTCCCCGCCAGCAAACGAATTCGGTCAGGAGACCTCGCCGAACTGCTGGCGACGGAATACGTCAACAGCGAAACCACATATCGCGTCCCGATCCGAAAGCTTCGGTGGAAAAGCGACCGGGACACGCCTCTCCATGGCAACGACGTCGTCGGCGTGGACACCAGCACCGCTCGAACCAGCGTTCTCAAGTGCGAGTGCAAAAGCAGAGCGCAGTTCAAGCCGTCCGATGCGGACGAGGCCGTCGCGGGACTGACTGGTCACGGAGGCCGACCCAATCCGTCTACGTTGGCGTTCATAGCGAAACGCCTTTATGAAATGGGGCGCGATGCGGAAGCAAAGGTTTTTCAGGACCTGCTCACGGCGAGGGCCATCCGCGCAACTGATGTCCGCCACCTGGTTTTTGTGCTGAGTGGAAACGTTCCCGCCACTCAGCTTTCATCGGTAGTCGTCGCGGCCAAGAATCGCACACAGCGGACTGCAACCGCCATTGTCGTTAAAGACCACGCTGCGTTTATTGATCTCGTGTTTCCCTGACCATGGCCGAAGATATCAACGCTCTTCTCGAATCTCTCGATCCGCTTTTGGCGCCAGACGCGCGGAATCGCCTGTTGGCTCGTGGCCTTGCTCGTGGGCTCGTCTGGCGTGATGGCGTCGTGCCCGAAGATGCTCCGGCATTTCCTGAAGGTTTGACGGGCGATCTACTCGATTTTGCTTACGGTCTTCTCGCAGTCGCACTGGAGCTTCGTGAAGCCGAACGTCTTGGGCAGACATCGTCGGGCGGACGCGTAGGCGAGGCCTTTCGCGTTGCTGCCGAAGCGATCGAGTCGGCTGTCCGTCGCGGCGACCCAGAGGACGAACTCCGCTCGTTCCACCTAGTGATGGCTGCAGCCGCCTTTCACCTCGGCGGCTTTGCGGCGCGCGCCTTTTCCCTTCTGCCGATCGAAGAGACCGATCGCTCAGGCTCGCGAAGCGAGTTGGCTCTTGCATTCCTCCTGCGTCGTGATCTCGTTGCACTTCGCGGCGTTGTGCTGACGGTACTTGGCTCAGCTGCCGACTCTGACGATGAATTGTCGCGCCGACTTCTGGATCCCGAAGACAACTTCTCTCCCATCGATGCGGCCTTGGCATCGCTAAATGTTCGATATCACCGGGCACTGGGACTTGCCGACACCGCATTGATGTACGGAGTCGCGCCCGCTCTGGATCAAGCGATTGAGACGCTGAATGGTGTGATTGCAGACGCCGTTGGGGTCGGGAGCGTACCACTATGGTGGATCGCGGTCATGTCGCGTCATCTGCTGCTGGATTTATGGCGCGATAGCCTCCACGTTCGGCTGCCCACTGGAGGGTTGCCTAAGAAGTGGGTGGAGCTGCGTGCCGGTTTTGTCAAGGTTCTTGCGAGCCGGCGGCGACCCCAAATCGATCTCTGGCCATCTCAACTCGAAGCCGCGGCTCGCGCACTCGATCCACGAGACGATTTGCTCATCGCCCTTCCCACCAGTGCCGGAAAGACGCGGATCGCCGAGCTATGCATGCTGCGTGCACTCGCCGACGACCGTCGCGTAGTCTATGTCACGCCATTGAGAGCACTGTCTGCCCAGGTCGAGCGCACGCTTGCGCAGACGTTTGTTCCGCTCGGCGTGACTGTCACGTCCCTGTACGGAGCGAGTGGTGTCACCACCACCGACGTCCGAACGCTTGCCGACGCAGACGTTGTTGTCGCTACCCCAGAGAAGTTGGATTTCGCCATCCGCCAAGATCCCGACGTCCTGAGCTCTGTTGGCCTAATCGTGTTTGATGAAGGCCACATGATCGGGCTGGGTAGCCGCGAAATACGGTACGAAGCGCTAATTCAGCGACTGCTTCGCCGAAACGACGCATCAGATCGCCGGCTGGTTTGCCTATCTGCGATGTTCGACCCAACCGACGCATCCATTGCTGACTTTTCACAATGGTTGCGATCCGATCAGTCCGGCGAACCGATCCACGTGCGATGGAGGCCCACCAGACAGCTGATCGCGACGCTCGACTGGTCGAACTCCGGCACTGGAAAACTGAACTTCATTGAGGGCGAAAAGCCGTTCGTTCCTCGCTTCCTGGAACTCCAGGCCCCGAGGAAGCCCAGGCGAAGCGAGTTTCCCAGAGAAGACAAGGAGTTTTGTATTTCGGCCGCAAATGCATTCGCCCGGGATGGGAACAATGTGCTGGTGTATTGCCCTCAGCGGACCAGTGTCGAGCCAATCGTGCGGGAGTTCATCAAGATTCGGCGTCAAGGTTATTTGGACGGAATCGCGGCTCCGCCCGCCGACCAACTCACGGTTGCTATGGCGATCGGTCGTGAGTGGCTAGGTGAAGACCACCCCATCTTGGAAGCCTTGCAATTTGGTGTCGGCGCGCACCATGGCGCGCTTCCGCGACCCTTCTTGACATGTGTTGAGGAACTGTTGCTTCGGCGTCATCTCCCGATCGTCGTCGCTTCGCCTACGCTCGCGCAAGGCATCGATCTAGCGTGCCGCGTTCTTCTCTTCAGATCCATTCATCGGTTCGATGCGGGTGCTGGTAAGCAGGTCCCGATTCCGGCGATGGAATTCGCGAACGTCTTGGGCAGGGCGGGTCGTGCCTACGTAGACGTTGACGGCATAGCCGTGTACCCAGTCTTTGCCACCGGTCCTCGCGGAGACTACCAACGAGCTGAGTTCAGCGAACTCGTCAAGAAATCCCGCAGTCAACGGCTTTACAGCGGCTTCGCCAGACTCGTGTGGGAAATCGGTGAGGCGTTGCGGATCAAGCTGGGCGTATCGCCTGGCAACTTCTACGAGTACGTGCTGAATCAACGTGATCTCTGGCAGGACTCGCGAATCGCGGTCAATGAGACGCCGAGTAATCAGGAAGACGAATCTGGCAAGGTCAGTCTGGAGCGCCAGGTCGATGACCTGGACATTGCCATTCTGTCCCTTGTCGATCGCCTTGACGCTTCCGAGGATGAACTCCCGGAGGTACTGGATGAGGTGCTGATGGGCTCGCTCTGGGAGCGCACCCTGAAGCGCGTCGACGAGAAGGAGCGCGTTCTCGTGTGGGCTTTGCTGCGATCACGTGCGGACTGGCTCTGGCGCAACAGCTCTCCCGATGAGAGACGAGCGTGCTTTTACTCCGGTCTCGGTCACAAGTCTGGGGCTTTCTTGTTCGACCGCCTTGACGCACTCGTCGGCACGTTGGTGACAGCGCAGCAGGCAGTAAACCGGCGCGACGCCAAGCGTCTGTCCGACTCGATCATTCAATTTGCCGCCGAGGCGTTCGAGACGTCGTTCTTCCGGCCACTCAAATTGCCGGATGATTGGCCGGAGCAACTGGCTGCTTGGGTCCGCGGCGACGCTTTCGCACAAATCGCCGCTTTGCCTGGGGCTCAGGAATTCATCCAAGACGGAGTCGTGTTCAAGCTCGTCTGGGCTGCCGAAGCCGTTCGCGTCCAGGCTTCGAGCATCGGACACGCACAGGCCGACGAACTCGGAGACGGACCGGCGCTGTGCCTCACGCACGGAGTCCCTTCAGTCGCGGCAGCGCTTCTGTGTCAGATGGGATTTACATCGCGCGTCGGGGCTACCCGGCTGGGTGCGGTGATTCCGCACTCGCTCACCGATCCGTCGGCCGTACGCGAATGGCTTCACGAAAATGAAACATTGACCTCCGATCCTGATTTCTGGAATTCGGCCGACGAGCATCTTCTATGGGGTGTGCGGCATTCGCCAAGCGCCGAAGCGGCACCCACGCGTTGGGAGACCACCACGCACGTTCTGAAGGTGAATTGGCTTGGCGCGCCGCCTGCCCAGGGAACCTCAGTCCGAATCGTGTCACAGCCGGGTACTAGGGTCCACGTCTGCAGTTCAGATTTGGAGACGCTTGGTGTCGCACCGTCAACTGCGTTTACTCGCGACGGTTTTCTCGAAGGCGTCGTGGCCAGCGACGCGATTGTGGTTCTTTCTCGTTTCGGCCCACAGTCACGCGTGTAGCAACTGGTTCTGCGGTCGACGAATGGTTTATCCAAGCTGATCGAGTTTTTGAGAGGACAACATGGCGCGGCGAACTGCAAAAACGGAAGAAGTCGTCCACGGCAGCAACAACATCTTCGCTGATCTCGGGCACCCTGACGCGAAGGAACGTCAAGCCAAGCTTCGGCTGGCATATGCACTCAACGAAGTGCTCAAAGAGCGACGCTTGACACAGGTAGAGGCAGCCAAGGTCTTGAGCCTGACGCAACCGAAGGTATCTGCGCTTCGGCGTTACCGGCTGTCTGGCTTTTCCGTCGAAAGATTGATGACTTTACTGACAGCCCTTGATCAGGACGTCGAGATCACCATCAAACGGAAACCTCGGTCCAGGCGGGCTGCCAGGATTAGCGTCGTTGCAGCGTGACCATTCGCATGCTCTGTCGAGCAACTCTCCGGCGCGATCGCTCCATCCTCGTCCGAGTCGCAAGCTGAGTCACTGGATAGACAGGACCGGTCGATCGATAAGTTCGTCCGCCGAAAAGAGTCATCGATGACTGCGGTTGTTGTACACGATCTAGCCGCGGAACGCCTGCGTCAATTCTTCACGCCAGATCGTGTCCTCGCCGCAGAGCGCCGGTCTCGGTCTGAAGTGATCACAGAGACCGCTGCATTGCGTCAGTCATTGAATCTCCGCGAGAGACGCTTGGGCCCCGCGGAGGCCTCGCTACTGCTCATCGCTCTGCGAACCAAGCTTGAGAACCAGGCACGTCGCCAAGCGACGGCATATGGGTCGTATCAATGGCTCTGGTATTTGCGAAGAGTGCCCGATGTCCTCGCCGAGGGGCGAGTACGAACGACCCTGCCGTACACGCTAGCTCTTGCCGATGTTCTCACAGAACACGCGGGCGGAAAGGAGTCACCAGTCCTTCAAGATCCATGGATTTCATTCAAGCTCGATGAGCATGTCGCTAGACACGTTCTTTTCTTTGTGTGCCGGACGCGGCGGATCTTTGGAATACACAGTCTGCTCCGCATGATGGGCAAAGGCTGTAGCCTCCGTTTTGACGCCCAAGGATACCCGTCGGCTGAGTGCGCCCCCGCGATCGAGCGTTCAATGATGCTCTACGACGATCGAATGGCAGCCAGTGAGCAACTCTTGTCTCGAGCTGGAACGTCGCTGCAATTGTCCTCTTCGTGGGCGGCTACTGAGCGAGCATTGCTCGCGTGCTTTCGGATGGACCCCGAAGACGTGGAGCTTCCGGCTATTCGCGACGGCCAGAGGCAGAATGTCATGGTCCGCGCGCAATTCCAGCCGGAGCTGGTGTCCGGTGACAGGCTGAAGGCGTTCAATGCTCGCGTCGGTCAACACCAGTGGTGGCGACCGGAGGCAGTGGCGCTA
>Ga0105347_1001237_pt1 | contig 11228 bp, 10 predicted proteins | sample EasRivMeERMLT890_FD_89677 | JGI IMG/M metagenome (GOLD analysis project Ga0105347, IMG submission 89677) | Soil microbial communities from meander-bound floodplain in the East River, Colorado, USA - East River MetaG ERMLT890 | ecosystem: Environmental > Terrestrial > Soil > Floodplain | place...
GCGAGGAAATAGGGATCGCGGGCGGCGTTGGCCATCATCGAGCCGCGCCAGCTCGCCCCGATGGACACATCCTCGCCCGACGTCGTGGTGAGGTTGTTGTGGCAGGCCAGGCACTCGTCCGACGAGCTGAAGAGCGGGCCGGTGTGTCCGCGGCCCTGTTGCCACTCGACGGCGCGGGCCGGCGGCTCGGTGCGCGCGAGCGCGAGCATCACGCTCGTCGACCACGCGATGGTGGCCACGACCAGCAGGGGGCGGCGTACGGTCATCGCCAGAACTCCAGGAAGCTGCCGTCGAACCAGTCCCACAGCAGGTAGGCCACGAATTGCGTGCGGCGTTCATCGCGCTCGGTGAGCGGAATACGGACGCCCGCGGCGAGCGCGACGTGCTGCAGCTTCGACAGCGTGACCTGCATCTGCGGCACGATATCCCACTCCGCCTGACCGCCCTCCGGCCGCGCCCAGAGCAGCTCCACCTGCGGCGACCAGGCTCGGCCGAAGCCGCGATCGGTCGCGTAGGTCATGCCGAGCGCGGTCCGCACGAAGACCTCTCGCGCCTTCTTGTCCGTATCCGTCGGCAACTCCGCTCCGCCGTGCATCTGCAGGAACGCTCCCCCGGGCAGCACCTGCCCCCACATGGCGAACGGCTCGATCACGGTCACGCCGCTGCCCAGGCCGACCGTGTCTTCCCCCGTCGGCAGGACTACCTCGAGACCGCCCGACACGATGCGGCCGCGCGCGTGGCTCGCGTGCAGTGTGCGCTTGACGGCGACGGCGACATCGCCGAGCCCGCGCGTCCAGGCCCCTTCGGCGTTCTGTTGAAAATCGATCGGCGCCACGATTTCCACTTGCGTCCGCGCGCCGATTCTTCGCTCGTAGATGAGGTCGTTCCCGATCGCGGGTTCAGGGCCGTCGGTGATCCTCGTGACCCAGAGCGCCTCGTTCTCGGGGAACGCCTTCTCGGTGAACAGCGCTCGGGGAAGATTGAGATCGCCCCGCGGCCACGCCGGCTCCGTGCAGAACGTCCGCACGTGGTTCGCGGCCAGGGTGATCTCGTCCGCCGTCAAGGCGCTGCCGAACGCCGGCATGTGGCGATCGAGCCCGCGGGCGGGACCGCCCTCGTGGATGACCGCGAACCAGTCGGCATCGGCCTCGGCGCTCGCAAACGAGCAGTCGGTGAAATCCGGCAGCGCGACGTCGAAGCCGACGAGCGTCCGGGGCGAGCCCTTGCCGTCGGGCCCGTGACACGTCACGCACGCCGCGCGGTAGAGCGCTGCGCCCGGCGCGATCGTCGGCTCGGGCGCGCGCGCCTGTGACGCCGCGGCCGCCGGCGCGGCGCTGCCGACGAGGACGATCGCCAGGACGACAGTGCAGGCGCGTGACACGGACGCGGCTACTTGATGACCATGAAGCGCCAGAGCCGGGCCGTCTCCTTGGGCCCGACGTACTTGCCGATTTCCTTGTCGAACTGCGCTTTCGTCTTCCACGGGCGGTATTCCTTGAATTCCCGCAGCATGTTGCCGGGAAGGTTCGGGATGGTCTTGAACTGCTCGTCGGTGGCGGTGTTGAGATCGAGCGGGATGAAGACGTACTGCTTGAGGCGATTGGTCTCCTCGGCGCCGACGTACTTGCCGATCTCCTTGTCGAACTGCGCCATGGTGACCCACGGGCGGTACTCGTCGAACTCCCGCGTCATCCGCTTCGAGATGCGCGGCACGAGCAGGATCTCCGGCCCCGTAGCGGTATTCAGATTGAGATGCACGAAAGCCTTCTCGTAGAGCGCAGTGAGTTGCTCGGCGGGAACCTTCTGGCCGGTCAGAAACGCATGCGCCTCGACGATTGTCGGGAACGGCCGGGCGTCGACGAACGCCTTGGCGATCGCCGCGGTCATGCCCGGCATCGTCGCCAGTTGTGACTCGGGTACCTGATTGAGGTCGGAGAGACCGCTGCCCACCTGGGCGCGGGTCGGCTCGGTGGATGCGACGAGCGCGACGATGCACGTCGCTGCGGCGAGAGCGTAGATCGATTTCATGATGTTGTTCCTCATAAAGGAGCCCCGCTTGGTTGAGCGATCTGGGGACGAGTGACGAGAGGGTCTCGATAGGTGGCCGCCAGTCCGAGCAGTGAGAGTTGCAGAAGGGCACCGGGTGCAAGCGGCGGCGGCGCTTTCATGCGCGCGACCTTCCAGAAGAGCGCCCATCGCGACAGGGTTGGATCCATGTCGATCTGGAACTCCAGGCCGGCCTGGTAGTGCAAGACCAGGCCGAGGAGGCCGGTCACGAAGAGCAGGCTCATCCCGCCTTTCAGCGTCCGGACCGTGAGCGCGCTCGGCCGCGCGATCCTCGCCCCGGCGCACGCGAGCCCGACCGCCAGCGCCGCGAAGGGGACCAGCATCCAGGCGCTCTCGTAGTGCGCAAGCAGCAGGAGGTCGGCGGCCATGCTGAGCGCGCCGACCACCAGCAGGGCCAGCAGTACGCGGCGCAGCGCGGTGGAGGGGTCGAATTGAGTCATGACGCTGGACCGCGACGCCGGCCGCGGCGTTCGTCCTGGGGTGCGATGTTACGAAAGCGAAGATGACCGTTTGGTGACAGGGGAGGCGAGCATGTAGCCTTCGCCGCGGCGAGTCTCGATGACCGATGGCTCGCCGGGAACGTCGATCTTGCGCCGCAACCGCCGGATGCAGACGTCGATGGCATTGGACATGCCCTCGAACGGGGCCTCCCAGACGTGCTCGGCGATGGCCGCCCGTCCGACCACTTCGTTGACGTGGAGCAGCAGATACTCGAGCAGCGCGTACTCGCGCGTCGTCAGGGTCAGCGGCCGCTTGCGGACGAAGGCGCGCCGGGCCTGGGTGTTGAGCTCGATGGCGCCTGACTTGAGGACGGCCGGGGTCAGGGGCCGGCTGCCGCGCCGGATGAGGGCGCGCAGGCGGGCGAGGAGCTCGCCGAGGTCGTACGGCTTGGTCAGGTAGTCGTCGGCGCCGCTGTCGAGCCCCTCGATGCGCGCCTCCACGGCATCGCGGGCGGTCAGCATCAGGATGGGCACGAGCGACCCTTCGCGCCGGATCTCGCGGCAGACCGACAGGCCATCCCGAAGCGGCAGCATGACGTCGAGGATGATGGCGTCGTATTCCGTCACCGCCGCCTTGTACGCCGCGGCTTCGCCGTTGCCGACCACGTCGACCGCGTACGCTTCCTCGCGCAGGCCCTTGGCCAGCATCTGCGCGGCGCGCGGCTCGTCTTCGACGAGGAGGATTCGCATGATCGGCTCCGAGCCTAGAATACAGTTGGTACGCCGATAGTAGCCCGCTTGCCGGTACGGCCCAATCTGAAGCCACCTGACTGAGGTAATCGCCGTGAAATGGTCGATTCGTGCGCGTCTCAGCGCCGTCTACAGCGCGATTGTGGTCGTGGTGGTCGTGGCGAGCGCCGTGGTCGTGGCCGTCGTCCAGGAGGGGATGAGCCTCAGGCGGCTCGACGAAGAAATCGCCCGCCAGATGCTGACGCTGCAGGCGGTGATGCACACCGAGTTCGGCAAGGGGCTCAACCTCGAGGTGTCGGCGGAAGAAGCGAGCGGCGAAGTCGTGGCGCCGGGTCGCGTGTTGGCGCTGCTGCGACGCGATGGTGAGGTACTGGCGATGTGGGGGCATCCGATCGACGGCGCCTGGCGGCCGCCGGTCGACGCCGACGTCAGATTCCACACGATCACGATCGGTGCCGAACGCGGGCGCCTGCTCAGCGAGCGCGTGGAGCACGATGGCTTCCGCTACGTCGCCGCGGTCGTGGCGCCGCTGGCCGATTTCGATCGGGACATGGGGCAATTGCGGCGTTCGCTGCTGCTGGGGATCTTCTCGGCCCTCGCGCTGGCCGGTATCGCCGGGTTGATCGTCGGCCGCCGGGCGCTGCGCCCACTGGCCGACATGGCCGAGCAGGCGCGCACCATCACCGAGGCCAATCCGGTCGAGCGCCTGCGCGCCCCCAATCCCGGTGACGAGCTCGGGACGTTTGCGTCGTCGTTCAACGGCCTGCTCGACCGTCTCGCCTCGGTCCTTCAGGCCCAGCGCCAGTTCATGGCCGACGCGTCGCACGAGCTGCGGACGCCGGTGTCGATCGTCCGTTCGGCCGCCCAGGTCACGCTGGCTCGCCCGCTGCGATCGGACGGCGAGTACCGCGAGTCGCTGACCATCGTGGCCGAACAGACCGAGCGCCTGACCCGTCTCGTCGATGCGATGTTCCTGCTCTCGCGCGCCGAAGCCAACGGACTGCCGCTCGTGCGCGAGGCGGTGTACCTCGACGATATCGTGGCCGAGACAGTGCGTGCGCTGCGCGTGGTCGCGCGGGAGCGCGGCGTCTCGATCGAGATGACCGGAGACGACGAGCTCTTGTTCATCGGCGACGACCGGCTCTTGCGGCAGCTGCTCACCAACGTGATCGGCAACGCCATTCAGCACGCCCGGCACGCCGTTGCCGTCACCTGCCAGCGCACCGCCGCTGTGCTGACGGTGCGGATTGCAGACGATGGGCAGGGTATCGCCGCCGCGGACCAGCGACGAATCTTCGACCGCTTCGTCAGGCTGAGCGCGAGCTATGTCGGCGCCGGTCTCGGACTACCGATCGCGAGATGGGTGGCCGGAGCACACGGCGGGACCGTGACACTGGAATCGAGCACGCCTGCGGGTTCGGTATTCTCGATCACGCTGCCGGATGTGTCCCGTCAGGACGAGCGCCAGGCCGACGGCGTCAGCGACACGGCCGGGGCGGTGAGGACCGGGACGCTCAACGAAGTGTAATGAGCAACGAAGTGTAATGAGCAACGAAGTGTAATGAAGCAACGACGTGTAACGGGCAACGAAGTGTAGTGAGCAACGAGCAGCTGAAATCGTGGTAACGTCCGCAGTCCCCGCGCTGGCCATCGGTATGCGGGACTAACCTGAGCCATTCGACGGAGTTGACGTGACGACACAGATGAGAGGGCCGGACCATCCCGCAGGAGCCTGTGCTCCACTCCTGGCGGCGCAGCTCTCGTGAGGCTCCTCTTGACTGAGTGCGGTCCTCTTTCGTGACCGCGATCGTTCGTGCGTGGGGGCGCAGCCGCGGGCGCGCGCATGGTATCCGTCTCGTCCTGTCGGCCGGCCTGCTTCTCGCGCCGTCATCGTCGGCCATCGCGCAGACGGTTGCGCCCGGACAACCAGTCGATGCCCAGAAGCCGCCGGTGTGGCAGGCGGGCTCGACGCGCACGGTGCGGCTGTTTCCGGCGAGCGACGTGTATCCGGTCTACGTCGCGGATCCGCATCGCCCGACGACGGCCGTGGTGGAGAGCTTTTACATCCGGACGCGCGTGCCGCAGACGCGCTCACCGCGGACGTTCCTGGCCGGCGGAGGGCATATCGGCATGCTGCGCGTCGAGTCGTCCGCGCCCGGCGGCCGGTTCTGGCAGGTCAGCATCGACGCGGGCCTCGACGCCCTCTTCGACTCGCAGTTCAACAACGACGCGATCGGATGGGATGGCAATTACGGCCTGACGGTGACGACGGCGACGCTGACTTCGCCGCTCGCCTACAAGGTGGCCGTCCTGCACCAGTCGGCGCACCTCGGAGATGAGTACCAGGAGCGGACCGGCGTCACCCGAATCAACTACACCCGCGAAGAGGTGGCGTTCGGCGTCGCATGGCGGTTCCGGCCACGCTGGCGCGCCTACGGCGAGACCGGCGTCGCCTACATCATGCGCAGCGACGTGCAGGAGCGCTGGCGCTGGCAGTCGGGGGTTGAGTACGAAGCGCCAGCAACCGTATTCGGAGGCCGGATGGCGTGGTACGGCGCGGTGGACTTCTCGGCGTTCGAAGAGCGCGACTGGCGTCTCGACACCGCGCTCCAGGGTGGACTGGTCAGCCGTTCCGGTGGCCACGCCTACCGCCTGTTCGTGCAGTGGTACGACGGCCGCGTCACGCTGGGACAGTTCTCGATGCTCTCCGAAGCGGCCCTGTCGCTCGGCCTCAAGTTGGATTTCTAGACGAGGATGGCGCTACAACAAGCGGTCATGCTGGCCTTGCAGGCCAGCATCCTGATGACGGTCTTCAGCTTCGGCTTGCGGGCGACGCCGGGCGACGTGCTCTACGTGTTTCGCCAGCCGGCGCTTCTCGGCCGATCGATCGTGGCGATGTTCGCGATCATGCCGCTCGTCGCGCTCGCACTCACGAGCGCCTTTGCCCTCCGGCCATCGGTCGAGATCGTGCTCGTGGCGCTCGCGCTGTCACCGATCCCTCCGCTGCTGCCGGGGCGGCAGCAGAAAGCCGGTGGCGACGCGTCCTTCGGTCTCGGGCTGATGGTGATCATTGGCGCGCTCTCGATCGTCATCGTTCCGTTGGCCGTCGATCTCCTGGCGCGATTTGCCGCGAGGCCGATAACCACCGCGCCGAGCGCCATCGCCGGGATCGTCCTGAAGGCGGCTATCGGGCCACTCGTGGCGGGCATGGCGGGCCGCGGCCTGCTGCCAGGCCTGGCGGCTCGCGTGGCCAAGCCAATTGAGCGCATTGCCACGGTGCTGCTCGTGTTCGGCGTGCTGGCCGTTCTTGTCAGCGGATTGCCCGCGGTGCTGTCCCTCATCGGCAACGGCAGCTTCCTTGCCTTGGCCGCATTCGTCGCGGTCGGTCTGGCGGTCGGCCATCTGCTTGGCGGGCCGAATGCCGACGATCGACTCGTGCTCGCGCTCGCCACGGCGACTCGCCACCCGATGATCGCGTTGACGGTGGCGAAGGCCAACTTCCCCGACGAACCGATGCTCGGCGCGACCGTTCTTCTCTACTTACTGGTGGGACTGCTCATCGGCGTCCCGTACCAAGTGTGGCAGAAGCGTCGGATGGCATCGTGACAAGGGCCTGAGCGTGCCGGGGAACGCTGGTGTGCTCCGCACTTCTTACGGGCGGGAGTCGGTCAGGCGGCTCAAGACCAACACCGGCGCGAGCCCGACGCTGACGATGAGCAGCGCCGCGATGGCGCCGTCCTCGTACGTGCCGCGCGCGGCTTCGCCGTACAGCAATGTCGCCAGCGTTTCGACGCCGATGGGCCGCAGGAGCAGCGTCGCCGGCAGCTCCTTCATGCAGTCCACGAACATCAGCACGGCCGAGGCCGCCATCGCGCGCCGTATCAAAGGTAGGTGCACATGCCACACGCGCTGGCGCGGCGGGGCGCCGAGCGTGGCGGCGGCGTCGTCGAGCGATCGTGGCAGCTTGGCCAACGCCGACTCCGCGCCGCCGACGGCGACCGCCAGGAAGCGAACGAAGTAGGCGTAGAGCACCGCCATGCCGCTCCCGAGGAGGAGCAATCCTGTTCCCCGTCCCGCTAGCAAGGCGACGGCCCCATCGAGAACGCGATCGAACCCGGCGACGGTGGGCAGGATCGCAATTGCCACGACCGTGCCTGGTGTTGCGTACCCGATCGACGCGAGCGTGACTACGGCCGCGGCCGAGCGGCCGCTGAGGCGCCGAACCGAGTAGGCGATCACCAGTCCGGCGGTGACGCCCACCGCGGTTGCCGCCGAGGCGAAGAGCAGCGTGCTCTGCAACGCGGCGAAGATCGCCGGCGAGACACCGTTGGGGCCGATCCGCGCGGCCGCCGCGTGGAGCAGGTACGCGAACGGCACGCCGAAACCGACGGCGATGGGAACAGCCGTGACGAGGGATGCGGCGGCGCCAGCGGCCCCCGCCAGGCGCGCCGGTACGATCGGACGGGGATGCTGCGCGTCGTTGGCGTAACGCTGGTGCCGTCGCGCCCAGCGCTCCATGAGCAGGAGCGCGAGCACCAGCGTCAGCATCGCGAGCGCAATCTGTGCCGCACCCGGCAGATCGGAGCGCGTGACCCAGGTCGAATAGATCGAGACCGTCAGCGTGCGGACGCCCATGAACTCGGCGGCGCCGATGTCGTTCAGGGCCTCCATCAACGCCAGGCTGAGGCCGACGGCAATCGCCGGCCGCGAGAGCGGAAGGGCGATGCGGAAGAACGTCTGCGTGCGCGTGAGACCGAGCGTGCGGCCGGTCTCGATCAGGCTGGCCGACTGCATCGCGAAGAGCGCCCGCGTTGGCAGATACACGTACGGGTAGAGCACGAAACCAAGAACCCCCACGCACCCCGCCATGGAACGCACATCCGGCAGGCGCCACTCCCTGGGCCCCTCGTATCCAAGCACCCACCGCAGCGCCTCCTGAGCCGGGCCCACCGGATGGAGGATGTCCAGATAGGCGTAGGCGACGATGTAGGTCGGAACGGCAAGCGGGAGCAATAGGCAGCCGTCGAGCAGGCGGCGCGCGGGGAAGTTATACGCCGTGACGAGCCACGCGAGGCCGGTGCCGATGACGATCGTCAGGAGGCCGACGCCGGAAAGGAGCACTGCCGTGTCGAACGCCGCCGCCGGCAGGACGTAGCGGACGAGGTGCGTCCATAGATCGGGCGAGCCTGGCGCCGCCGCCGCGACGAGGAACGCGAACGGCACCAGAACGATGAGCAGCAGGACGCTGATCGTCAGGGTCTGGAGGTCGATCGAGACCCGCCGCCGCGGGCGGCGGGCTCCGTCGCTCAACGGTCGAAGCCGACCTTGTCCACGAGGCGGCTGGCAGCCGCCCGGTGCCTGACGATATCGGCGATGGGCAGCGCGTCCACCTTCAGCGGCCCGAGCGCGGCGATGAGGGGATGGATCGGGGCGCCCGGCTTGACCGGGTACTCGTAGTTGGCCTCGGCATAGAGCTTCTGCGCTTCATCTGAGACGAGATACTCGAGGAGGCGAACCGCCTCGGCGCGGTGCGGGGCGTGTTTCGCGACCGAGGCCCCCGACAGGTTCACCTGCGTCCCGCCCTGGCGAAACGCCGGCAGGACGACATCGATCGCCTGGCCCCACTTGAGCTGTTCCGGACCGCCCGCTCCGCTGCGCATCAGCCCGACATAGTACGAGTTCCCGACGCCGACGTCGCAGACGGCGCCCATGATGTCCTTGGCAACCTCGCGGTCGCCACCTGTCGCCGGCCGCGCCAGGTTGGCCTTGATGCCGCGCAGCCAGGTCTCGGCCGCCGCTTCGCCGTGGTGGGCGATGTAGGCGGCGATGAGCGCTGTGTTGTAGGGATGCTGCCCCGAACGGATGCACACCTTACCCTTCCAGCGCGGGTCGGCCAGATCTTCGTAGGCGACGCTCTTGAGCGCGAGGGCCTTTGACGCGTAGACGACGCGGGCGCGCAGCGACAGCGCGAACCACTCACCCTTGGCGCCACGCAGGTTGGCCGGGATGGCTTTCTGGAGCACTCCCGACTGGATCGGTTGCGTGAGTCCCTTGTCGGTCAGGTCGAGGAGGTTCCCGAAGTCCACCGTCATGAGGACATCGGCTGGAGACTTGTCGCCCTCGGCGGTCAGCCGCTCGGCCAGCCCGTCCTTGACGAAGATGGAGTTGACCTTGATCCCCGTGGACTTGGTAAACGCGTCGAGGAGCGGCTGGATGAGTCCAGGCTCACGCGTGGTGTACAGGTTGACTTCCTGCGCCCGTGCCGCCAGTGGCAGCGCCAAGAGCAGAGCGGTGACGAGTGCCGAGCAGCGGACGAACCGCGAGCTTCCATCGAGCATCGAACGACGTACCATGTGGTGGACTCCTGACTACGCGACCGCTGACGGCGACGCGCCCCGCTGCGGAAAGACGAACAGATGTGACGGGTCGACGAGCACGCGTGAATCGTCGCCAACGGCGAAGCTCGTCTGGTCGGCGACGCGCGCGACCAGGCGCAGGTCGGCGACGCGCAGCTGCACTTCGGTGGCGTCGCCCATGCACGTCACCCCGGTGACGGTCGCACGCACGCCGTCGCCGTCGGGGCAGAGCACCACGTGCTGCGGCCGGATGCAGACGATGGCCGGCCCGATGGCCGCGCTCGGCGGCGCGCGAAAGTCCCCGAGCGGCGTGCGCAGCGCGCCGCCTTCGACCATCGCCGACATGGTGTTGACGGTGCCGAAGCGGCACGCCATCTGGGGAGAACAGGGACGGCGATAGAGGTCGGCCGCGGTTCCAAACTGCTCGAGACGGCCGCGGGTCAGCACGCCGATGCGGTCGGCGACCCGCATCGCTTCGCCCGGATCGTGGGTCACGAGGATCGTCGTCGTGCCCCGGCGCCTGAGGAGGCCGATGGTCTGCTCGCGCACCTGCTCGCGCAGCCGCGCGTCGAGGCTCGAGAACGGCTCGTCCATCAGGAGGATCTGGGGCCCGGGCGCGAGCGCGCGCGCCAGCGCCACGCGCTGGCGTTCGCCGCCCGACAGCATGTGCGGGTAGCTGTCGGCGCGATCGCCCAGCTCGACGTCGGTCAACAGCGTCGTGACGGTGCGGTCGATCTCCGCCGCACCGCGGCCGCGGAGCCCGAACGCGACGTTGCCCCTGACCGTAAGGTGAGGGAACAAGGCAAAATCCTGGAACACCATGCCGACATGGCGGCGCTCGGGCTCGACGAAGACGTCAAGGTCAGCGACCGATCGGCCGTCGATGACGATCTGTCCGCTCGTCGGGCGCTCGAGGCCGGCGATCAGGCGCAAGACCGAGGACTTGCCGGAGCCGGAGGCGCCGAGCAGGCACAGGATCGAACCGCGTTCGAGCTCGAACGACACGTCGTCGACGGCTCGCAGCGAGCCGAAGTCGAGCCTCAGTCCGGCCACGACAAGGGGGCGAGCGGCGGCGCGGTTCTTTCCGAGCGCGGTCATCGATGTGCGGTCCTCGCGCGCTAGAGAGTCAGCGCTATCGGAAAAATGAGACATGTCTCAATTTCGCCACCAGTATAATGGCGACCAAATTGGTCGGTCAACTGCTAACGCCCCAGTGTCGGGATTCGAGAGAGATGCCGCAGCTTCACTGATGGATCTGGTCCCGGTAAAATCGCAGTGTCGACGCCGCGCGGCGAGCGGCGCTGGTCGTCCTGTCATACGATCGGCCGGTGAACAGCCAGCAGACCGTCGTCATTACTGGGGCCGGAAGCGGTGTCGGACGGGCGGTCGCGCGGCGGTTCGCGGCTGAGGGTTGGCGCGTGGCGCTCGTCGGGCGCAGGCCCATGGCGTTGGCCGAAACCGCCGCCCTCGCCACCTCAGCGGCGGCCGCCCGCTCGGAGGGAGACGATCGCGTGGCCGCGTTCCCGTGCGACGTCAGTTCGCCGGACGCGGTCGCGGCGATGGGCGAGGCCGTGCTCGACCGTTTCGGGGCGGTCGACGTCCTGGTGAACGCCGC
>Ga0105347_1001239_pt1 | contig 11218 bp, 26 predicted proteins | sample EasRivMeERMLT890_FD_89677 | JGI IMG/M metagenome (GOLD analysis project Ga0105347, IMG submission 89677) | Soil microbial communities from meander-bound floodplain in the East River, Colorado, USA - East River MetaG ERMLT890 | ecosystem: Environmental > Terrestrial > Soil > Floodplain | place...
ACGCTTTCGACCCTGACGCTGAATGCCCCAAGTTCAACGTATTCCTGGAACGGAGCCTCGAGCTCGATCCGGAGCGAATCAAGATCCTCCAGGAGTGGGCCGGATACCTGCTCCTGCCAGACTCGTCGCATCAAAAATTCCTGGCTCTGGAAGGCGAGGGGGCCAACGGCAAGTCGGTCTTCTGCGCCGCCATGGCCGCAATGCTTGGGGAGCGGAACGTCTCCTACGTGACGCTCGAGCTGCTCGCTGACAAATTCGAGCGGACGGAAACCCTTGGCCGTCTAGTCAACATCTGCTCTGACGCGGCCGAGCTCGACAAAGTGTCCGAAGGGTTCCTGAGGGCCTTCACAGGCGGCGGGGGCGTCTCCTTCGGCCGGAAGTTTCTGCCGTCGCTCCAGTGCAAGCCGACGGCCAAGATAATGATGGCGTTCAACAACCGGCCGCGGTTCTCCGATCGCTCCGGCGCCACATGGAGACGCATGCTGCTCATCCCCTGGCGGATCGTCATTCCAGAAGGGGACCGCATCGCCGGCATGGACGATCCAGATTGGTGGGGAGCGTCGGGAGAGCTTCCTGGCATCTTCCGATGGGCCGTGGTGGGACTGGCCAGGCTCCGCCACCAGAGGCGGTTCACCGACTGCTCGCTCGTTAATGAGGCCCTGAGCGACTACCAGCTCGACACAAACCCGGCCCGTCAATTCCTTGTGGAAAACTGCGAGGAACAGACCGGCGGGAAGATCCGGACACAGTTCCTTTACTGGCACTATGCAAACTGGGCTGTCAAGCACGGGCATCGGCCACTGTCGGACCGTCAATTCGGGAAGGAAGTGTCAAGGGTTTTCAAAAAAACTACACGCAAAAAAGGAGGGGGTAGAAATGACCGGTCATACTACTACGACGGCATAATTTTTTCAACAGACGAAATTTTTGGCGAGAAGACGAGCGACTCGACTCTGTTTTAGGCGTCGGTGTCCCATGCGTGTCCTATGTGTGTCCCATCTTCACAATTCCATAAGTCCTTACGGTGCAAGAATGTGTCCCATGTGTCCTATGTGTCCCATTACTTTACTAATACATACGGGGAAGAGAAGAAAAACAAGAATATGAATGGTAGAGAAATTGAAAATACAAGAAAATAGAATGGGGTAAGGGCAGGATTGATGGGACACATGGGACATTTGGGACACATCCAACCCAGAAACGGACTTACGTCAAATTGGCGATCGAGACACTCATGGGACACATGGGACACCGCTAGCAAACTGTCAAAGGAAATGTCAAATGTCGATCCTGGCGAAAATGTCCATTGGTGAGAAAAATTCTCCATCGGAAAAAGTTTTGTCGATGGATGGTCGTGCTGTCTCTTCGCCGGTTTCCGGCCAGGACGTCACCGCCCTGGCCGATCCTCGTCCGGCCGCGGCCGCACCTCCGGTCGAGGTCGCTGCACTTGCGCCGGATCGCGCCGGTCCCGCGACGACTGTCGCCGAGCCGTTTCCGTGTCCTGTTTGCGGCTCCCCGGGATTTTGGTTGTCGGTTTACGATCCTCCCGATGCCGCGCTCCGATGCCTCGCCTGCGATCCGCCCCCTGGAAGAGCCCTCATCCGCCGGCGGCTGCTGATCGTCAGCGAGCCGGTCGATCCTCGCCACCCTGGCGGACCGTGGCGCCGCGTGCTCGAGCCATGGGAGTGGCACTTCGGGGATTTGAATCGCGGCGGGAGCGGCGAAGAAATCACGACGATCGTTGACGACACTGGCTTGGGAGATCCGCAGACGGTTGCCGTCATCGCCTGGCGGTATGATCGATTGGGGTATTGCATTGGGGCGAGGCGTGGGCGTCTGAAGAGTTGAGGTTTGATTTTTGGATTGTTTGGCCGGTCTATAGGAGCCTGACCCATGACCCCCAAGAGCAATGAGCAGAAGGTGAGGCGGTGATGAGCCAGTTGGTCCTGTCGCTTTTCCCCGGTATCGGCCTGCTCGACATGGCCTTTGAGCAAGAGGGCTTTTGCGTCGTGCGCGGACCTGATGTTTTGTGGGGCGGTGACATTCGCCGCTTCCATCCGCCGGCCGGGAAGTTCGACGGGGTGATAGGCGGGCCACCGTGCCAGATGTTCAGTCGGTTGGCTCATATGGTTCGGCACAACGGATACGAGCCGAAGTTTGGCAACCTGGTACCGGAGTTCGAGCGCGTTGTGATCGAAGCGAATCCGACGTGGTTTGTGATGGAAGAAGTACCGGTGGCTCCGCGGCCGAATGTCGATGGCTTCCATAATCACGAATTCACATTGAACAACCGGCAGTGCATCGATGGAGACGGCAGGGCGGCGGTGCAGAACCGAGTGCGGGCTATCACGTTTGGGCATCGAGGCGTGCGTCGCATTTTAATGATCGAAACAGCTTTGTTTCATAATCGCGACTACGAATACGCGGCGTGCGGCGGTTCGTCCGGATCATCTCTTGGCGCTGCCGGCTGGGATGGAGGAGCGGATAAGAAAACGACTCGCAAAAATCCTGGCGTCATTGTCAAGCTTGGAGGCAGCAAGAAGCCCAAGGGGACGCTCAATAAATGCGTCGGGAGCAATGTAAAGTCGGAGAACAGCTTCGCCAGGTTGTGCCGGCTCCAGGGTCTGCCTGACGGATTCTTATCAGACTCGCCGCTGACAGTCGCCGGGAAATGCAAGGCAGTCGGCAACGGCGTCCCGCTCCCGATGGGCCGCGCTATCGCCAAAGCCGTCAAGGAAGCAATCACCATTCAGGAGTACCCATGACATCCCCAGACCGATTGACCGAGAGCGAGCTGAGCGAGTTGGAGAGGCTGGAGCGTGAGGCGACGCCGGGGCCGTGGATCGTAGATGCCGGCGACGACGAATGCTGCTCCTCTGTTTCTGGAGTTGTCAGCGATAGCGAGAGACAAAGGCTGCAAGCTTCAAATCGCGTTCATCGCGGCGACTTCCCTGAGGATACACGATGGATCGTTGTCGATCCTGGCTGCTCACCGGTGATCGTGGTGGACAACTTCGACTTCATCGCCGCCCTCGAAGCCGAACTCTCCCGGCTCCGCAGCGAGCCAGCGGTGGAGCGGCCGACGGTTGTTCGTGGTCCTCTGAAAGTCAAAATCGAGCCTGACACTCCGAGCTTCCCTGCGCACTGGGCACTATTGCCTAGCGAATACGTTGCGATCCGCGAGGAGGAATTGACAAAACTGAGTCCGCCCCACTGGCAATCACTTCCCCCACCACCGGAGGCGAGCGAATGAGCGACCTCTACAACCGATTCTCAAACAGCTTAAACCGAGCTGCCGTTCACACACAGAACCGGATGCCGAACCCCGGCCGCTTTCCGACGCGGGAGTGCAATCTGCTGACAGCCGAGGACTTCGCATCCATCCCGTCGATGCCGCTCTGGCTAGCCAAGCTAATGGCCCTGGACCGCATGTCGGCCTTGGATGAATTCGACGCTGACGAAACGATCGCGGCTGCAATGGCGCACCGGCAAGCGCTGGTGAAGCGGCGGAAGTTGGACAAGGAATTAACCACGGGAGAGGATGATGAGTCAGACGCACATTGAAGCAATCAGGCCGCATGAGCGATTGTCGCCGGCGCTTGGGGGCACGGGATATCTTCCTCCTGAGCGACCGGCTACGAGAGCGGAGTTGCTGGACGATTTGCTGGACGGCGTGAAGCGATGCCCCGGCTTGAACGCTCACGTTTGGAAGGTGTCGAGGGATTCCGTGCGATGGGACAGAACTCGGTCGTATCGGCGATTAAGCATCGACGGGTCAGCAATTCCATGCGTCATTATCGGGAGTGTTAAGGATTGGTGGTTCGTGTCGGTCGAACCGAACGTTGCAAAGCGGCTACTAGAGAGGACTAATTGACGCCGCCCGTGCGGAGCGGGGGCGCGAGGCCAACGGGGCGTATGAGTGAGGGAGACGATGCCTAAGCGCAACTCGAACCTGAAAGGAGTGAGTGATTACGATGAAGAAAACAGACGCAAACCACCGAAAGGTATTTCTCGGCAGGATCAAGAAGTACGCCGACGCAATTCGCCAAGATTCCATTGACGGATTCTCCCCCGCTGACTGCGTGGACGACATTTTGAACAAAGCACCGGACGACGACGCGCACGCCGCGTGGAACGTCGCCAATCGGGATGAGTGCGAGGATGCAATTGCCGGTGTTATGGGGCTGATGTAAGCAACCCCCCACAAGGAAGTCCCAATGTCCCAGCTACGCCGCCAGGTGCGGAAGCGCGATAAGCTAGTGATCGACGGACCCGCGACGGTGGAAGTCACCGAGGGCAAGGCCGTGCTGATCGTGTCAGCCGAGCGGACGGTGAGGGTAGACCACCAGAAGCGGCGGCCGGTGAAGCGGGGGGTGCGGAAGTGAACGCCGTAGCCGCGAACATCAAGGCCCGACAAGAGGCAGAGGCGCTGGTGGACCTTGCCGGTGAGCAGCCGCCGAGGTTCTGGGAAACACTGCGCGATATGTCGCTGGCGAAGTTGCCGCCTGTTCCGGCTCCAATTGACCGTCACCCGCCGATGGACGAATCCGCGGCCTTGCGATTCGAGCGTGGCGTGATGCCCTACGGCAAGCACGCTGGCGAGCGAATTGACGAAGTGCCGTGCGACTACCTGATCTTTCTCACCGAGGGCGACGAGTTCAGTCAGCAGCTACGGCGCTACGTGAAGTCCAGGCTCTTGATGAAGCAAAGGCGTTTGTTGGCTGGCATCATCGGCACAACAAGCCGCCAGTGTCTTGGAAGTTCGGCGTCGGCTTGGAACACTGTGGAGAATTGATCGGCGTTGCCGTCGCTGGCCGTCCTGTCGCGAGGCCGCTGGATTCGCGGTTCAACATCGAAGTCACTCGCGTCTGTGTGACGGAGTGCCGGAACGCCAACAGCCGCTTGTACGGTGCGATCTGCCGAGCTGCTACCAGCTTGGGCTACCGGACGGCATACACCTACACGCTGGCCAGTGAGAGTGGGGCGAGCCTCAAAGCGTCAGGCTGGGAAGTCGATGCGGAACTTCCCCCGCGACCGACGTGGAATTGCGCCGCTCGCCAGAGGGTCCAAAGCGACATGTTCGGCACCGAACAAAGGCCAAGAGAGGCCAAGATTCGCTGGATAAGGCGATTGACGCAAAGCGTTGCCGTCAAGTAGATTAACCCCTAGCGGACTCACATCCGCTGCCGACAGCGAAGAGCGCTTTTGCGTAGCAGTCGGCTCTTTTACAGATTACGTGAAAGAGCCGCATGCGCCGCCTCATTCTTCTCGCCGCCCTGCTGCTTGTCCCCGCGTGGGCGTGGGGGGCGGAACTCAAGCTGCTAGGCGAGGCCCGCGAGCACAAGTTTGCCACGGTCGAAAGCGACGCAGAAGGCCCGTGGATCGTCTTTGGCCCGAATGCGGCCGTGGTGCTGGAATCCAAGACGCTCGCTGGTACGCCCGTCTTGGGCACGCCCAAACCCAATCTGGCCGACTCGTTCCCGATCAACGGGACGAAGGGCGTCAAGTTCGTCGGCGCGCCCGGCTGGTACGTGGCAACCCAATGGCCGGCTGGTGATGAGCAGGCGAGCTATCTGGTTATCGAGATGCTGCCGGCCAAGGATCGGCCGGTCGTCATCGACCCAGACAAGCCGCCGCCCCCCCCACCGCCGCCATCGACAGCGACCGCTGCCACCTACATCTACGACAAGGACAAGACCGCCGTTCCGACTCAGGTAAGGTCAGCGATCAACAAAATCAATTTGGAAAAAAAAATCGTCGCCACCGAATTTGAGGACAGCACCATCGACAACACAGGTCAGACTCCAGAACAGTACAAGGCGGCTCTTGCCTTTGCGCGTGCTGCGGGGCTTCCGGCGCTAGTCGTGACGTCGGGGAACAACTTGCTCCGCGTGGTCAAGTCGCCTACGACCGAGGAGCAGGTTCTGGAGGCCGTGAAGCCGTGAACACATTCGTCCTCATCGACCCGAAACTGATCGACGTTCGCCTGCCGTCGCACGACGGCTACCCTGCCGACATTCAAGCCAAGGACACCGTTGACGTTCTCAGGGAAATGTGCGGAAGCGCGGCGAGGGACTTCCCCGATGCACTCTGGATCGAGCCTGAAAACTGGAACGACAAGGCCAGCGACAACGACAAGTACCACACCTGGGGTTTCAACTACGTTGACCGCTTCACCAACCAGAACCCGACTCACGAATGCACTTGCCATTCCCTGCGGGCCAACTTTGAAGCGGCCCGCAATCGGCAGCGTGGGGTGATTTTCAAGGACGGACCAAAAAAGGATTTCAGGTATCCCGAGTCTGCGGAGTTCGGGTCCGTCTGGGTGTCGCCCTTGTCGATTTACGCCGAAGCCAACCCGCGCCAGTGGGGCGGTGCCGGCATCCGTCAGGTATTGGAAATCGCCTGCCGTCGCGGTTTTCTGCCGGAGAAGATTCAGCCGAAAGAGTACGGCTTCAAGCACGCTCTCCAAGGGACGACGGGGGCTGGCGGCCTGAATCAATCCCGCGGCAGTTGGGTGCGAATGTCGGACTTCCCTGGCGGCTACGAAGAAACCGGCAAGATGCTCATGCCGCTGGAAGTAATCTTCCCTTCAATGTGGGAGCAATCCGTCTGCCTCGTGCTTCACGGTTTGCTCAACAGCGTTGGGCGCGATGGCCACGCCGTACCGTGGTCGTTCTGGAATGCCAAAGAGCAGGCGATGGGCTACATCGACTCGTATGACGTCGTTCGTTACGACTCGCTCCGCAAGGTCAAGTCAGCGTGGTCAGGATCATTTGCCATCGCTTCAGTCACGGCACCCGACGACTGGAATCAACCAGCCGCATAACCCAAAGGAAAATGCAAATGTCTTACAGCGACTTTCTCAAGTGGATTCTGGCCCTCGGTCCCAAGCTGCCGCAGGTCATGGCGAGCATCGGCCGAATCGTCGCCGAAGTCCAAATCATTCGCGGTCTGCTTGGCCAGCCTGAACTATTCACGGCCGCCGACGCCACAGCGGCAGAAGCGGCGCTGGAGCAACAGGTGCTCGCCTTGGCCACTCCCAGCGCCGGCGGTGCAGAGAGCTTCGGTGGGCCGTTCCAGAACATCCTCGACTTCATCCGCAACAACAAGGATTTGATTGCCCTGCTCATTTCCCTGTTCGCCAAGAAGTAGGCGGGTAGTTTTTAGAACGGAATCGAAGTGAATCTTCTCTCGGAAAACCAGCCGTGGTGGCAACCTTACGCCGAACTCCTGTTTTGGGTGCTGCTGAGTATCAGTCTGATGATGTTCTACGCTTACCACCCTTCGGCAGACGACGCCATTCGGGGCGTTGTCATCGGCGTGGTAATAGCGGCGTGGTCGCAAGTCACGTCGAAGATCACGGAGCTTCGCACCAAGGTTCAGGAGCGGTCGAGGGCTGCCAGGTACATGGAGCAGACAGCCAAGAGCCTGGAGGACGAAGGACACGGTGACGCCGCTACCGAGATCCGTTCGCAGGTTCAGGACAAGTTGAAGAAATGACCATCGCCCTCGCCATCGCCGCCGCGATCTACCTGACCATCGGGTTCGTGATGGGTTCGATTGCCGCGATGACGTTGCCCTTTCAGACGAAGCAAGATCCTTGGCGGCGGGCCGTGGTTTTCGCGGCGTGGTTCGTCGGCTGGGGACCGCTGATTGTTTTCGATTACCTCACTCACCGGAGTAAGACATGAAGCCTCTTTTGATTGCCCTCTGCGTCGTGTTCGCCTGCCTTGTCGCTTCGCCGGTTCAAGCTGGCCCCTGCCGCAGCGGCTCCTGCTCTGTGGTTCAAGGGCCGGTGCAGAAGGGCTACGGCGCGCGGCGCGGATTCCTGCGGAGGCTGCCGATCGTGCGGCGGTTTGCGAGGTGAACGATGAAGGATTACCGCTGCCGACGATGCGATCGTGAGAAAGACGCGAGCTACGAAGAAAGAGAATTCGGTCGCGTGTACTGTCCGTACTGCGGCGGCACTTGTGATCCAACACCAAAAGAGCAAAGGCGACTGGGCACAGTTCGCAGTCGCTCAAGAGAGCAAGATATTCGGAACGTTTATTACAACGCCGGGTTTGGGACAAATAAAGCGATCAACCGTCCCGGCTTACCAGTGGGAGATTAACGATGGTCGTTCACGGTGACATCGAATCCGTCAATCTCGGAACTGGCGAGCGTAAGAGGCGAGTTTCCGGCAATGGTGAATCGATTCTAGAGTCGCTTGGCATTCCTGGGTTGCGGCCAGTCACCGCGGCTGACCTCGCTGAGTACGAGAGAGCAATGAGAGAGGAGGTCGTGCCGGAAATCATCAAGGCAGTCGCGCGTCGGGAGCGGCTTGCCTGGGAGTCGCGGTTTTGTTTTCTCGGATAAGGACGTGCGGCAGCATGGAGGAGCGATTTTGCCTTGAGAGAGACGACGATAGCCATTGGTATCTCGTCACGGTCAACCAGCGGGAGTCGTTCCGAGAATGGCTTTCGCTCGCTCCGTATTGGGAAGGATACGAAGGTCACGATTTCAACGAAAACCGAATCGATGGCTACCACAAGTTGACTTTTTCAGACCCAAGAGAGGAATAAGCAATGCACTACAGAAACGGCCGCGAGGCCAAGAACGGCGACAAGGTTATTCAGTTGGTCGATTACGGGAACGGTGTTCAGATTTCAGCCTTTGGCGTGCTCTATGACGCGAAGCCCGGCAACGACTATTGCAATGGGAGTATCGGCCCCAGCCAGGGCGCGGTGACTGGCGCTTGTATTTGCGATTGCCTACACATTGACGACGTGGCGGAGTTGCTCAAAGAAAAAGGTCTCGATAAGAGACCAGCAGGAAAGTAACCCTATTCCGCCTTGGCGGTGTTTTCGACCTGCCCGGCCGCGTCTGATGCGATCGGCGGCCGAAGGCAGGTTTTTGGAGGGATGAAATGGAGACGATCGAAAGTCTGAAAGCGGAAATCAGCCAAGCCCATCACGTCTTGGACCTGCTGGCGATTCCTCGCAAGCAGTCCGGCAGCGGTGAAGGCGTAGAAACTTTAACGCTGCTCGGAAGGCTGCGGATTTTGGAGCAGCAACTCCATTCAACGACTGGATCAATTCCGCCAAGAAGGAATGCGTAACTATGGCATCCGGCATACAAGCATCGTGGCAACCCGGCCTGGCAGGTTCGGGAATGCCGCCGACTCCCGAGGCCGCTGATTCTTATAAGGGCTTCGTCAAGTACCGCGGCGGCTTCAACCGCGATTGGGACTTCGACGACGAAGGGACGTCGCACCGGCTCGGCAGTCCAGACATGCCCAACGGCGTCTACACGATCTACGTCCACGGCTACAAGAGCGGCGTCTACTCGCTCCCGGCGTCGAAGGAATACGAGCACACGACCGGCACGGCACCGATAGCGCCGGTAGCGGGCGACGATCCGCCAGGGGGCGATGCGTCCGTGGCGACCCCGATCGAACTTAACGTGACCGAAGCTCCGTAACCCAAAGCGAGTCCAGGCAGGATGACTCCCCAATGCAGGACACCGAACAATGGCCGCAACCTGCGAGCCTGAGACTGGAAGTAGAAGACCTCAAGCGGGACATGGCCGACCAGCAGCGGCAAATGGTCAGCGTGCAGGAGTGGCGCATCGCCCACATGACCGAATGCCACCCGAGGATCCTCTACCGACTGGCGCTGATTATCGGGGGAGTGGTGGGAGCGTCGGGCGTGCTGGGGTTCGTCCTGGGAATCATTTACCAATCATGGGGAAAGTGAAAGTAGCCGCGATGTTCCTGCTAGGCGTCCTGGGCTGCGGCGCTCTGGCATGGCCTCGCGTCACGCCACAGGTCATCTACTACGGGGACATGCAGCGGCGGCTGTACCACGCCGACGAACACTGCGCCTACAGTCACAGCCCCACGTTCGCCAGCCGGGATGAAGCGGAAGCGGCGAAACTTGAACCGTGCCGGCGATGCCTACCAGGAGACGGCTATCAGGTAGCCCACCGCGACCGCGACCGCGGCCAGCAGGAGTCCCAATAGCAAATGCGGCAGATAGCGCGACACGTTGACGCCCCTTAGCGACAAAGTATCGACCGCCGACGCTCGGAGCTTTAGGAAATGACCCATAGCGACAACCTCCCCAGCGACAGCAAAGCAATCGACGTGCCGACTGATGACCCGTTCTGGCCCTTTGAGGTGATATGCAGCGGCCAACGGCACTGGTCGGAACTCACCGAGGAAGTCAAGGCGTTCCAAGACACGTTCGGCAGTCCGCAAGACGGCGGGGCGGATTAGGGAAGCACAATGCACCAGTTTCGTAAAAAGCCGGTCGTCATCGAAGCCGTCCAATGGCTCAACAAAAGGATCGTGTGTCCGCCTGGACCGGATTGGTTCGTCGAGGCCGAAGAGCGCGGCATCATTCAACTTGCCGGCGACGTTCTCTACATCAAGACCCTTGAGGGCGAGATGCGAGCGGACATCGGAGATTGGATCATTCGCGGAGTGAAGGGTGAGATTTACCCTTGCAAGCCTGACATTTTTGAGGCGACCTACGAGCGAGTCGATTAGGGAGACAGCCGGGCAATGGACAGCGAAACCATCAAAGTCATCCTCGTGGCTCTCACGCCGGTAATGCTGGCGCTGATTGCCGTCCTGCAATTGGTGCTGGCGAACCGTCAGGCGAACCGCGTGGCAGCGGTGAAGTTCGCTTTGGAAGCAAAGGCGGAACAGGACAAGATCGACAAAGAGGAAGTGCGACTGGCAGTGAGAGACGTGGCGGATAAGGCCGTGGTCGCGGTGGGGAAGGTGGAGGAGGTCAAGCAGACGTTAAACGAGACGACGAAAGTTTCGGACAGGAAGATGAACGAACTTTCCAGGGTAGCAATTGAGTCACAGAAGACCGGCGAAGCGATCCACGTTCTGGTCAATTCCAGCATGAGTGCCCAACTGAAAATCAGCATGATCGCCCTGAGACGTATCGCGGAAATGACGAGCAACCAAGACGACAAGGCGGCTGCCTCGTTGGCCGAGAAGCTGTTTCACGAACACGAGGGGAAGCAAGCACAGGTCGATTCTGGAGTCAAGTAACCAGTCACGGACGGCAGCAAAGCAAGGGAGACGTGACCATGAACGCACTTTTAATCGCTCAAGGAATGGCTGGATTCACGCTCATTCACTGGATAGTTATTTGCATTGTGCTAATCGCGGTGGTCGCCATCGCCTTGGCCTACTGCCGACACGCCGGGGTGACGA
>Ga0105347_1001243_pt1 | contig 11196 bp, 7 predicted proteins | sample EasRivMeERMLT890_FD_89677 | JGI IMG/M metagenome (GOLD analysis project Ga0105347, IMG submission 89677) | Soil microbial communities from meander-bound floodplain in the East River, Colorado, USA - East River MetaG ERMLT890 | ecosystem: Environmental > Terrestrial > Soil > Floodplain | place...
CACAGCATCTCATCGTCCCAAGTCATGGCGCCCCACGGTGAGCCCGGCGGCGGCAAGAGCCGAGCCAACAAGCGCGGCGCCGCGGCGATGATCCATTGATCGCTCAGGCGACGCGCGAAGGCGCAGACGTTTTCCCGGAATTTTTCTGAAGCGTAAAGGGACAGGTAACTTCCTTGCTGAAACAACTCTTCGTGCTGGCGTCGAAAATTGAGTACTCTGTAAATCAGGTAGAGCTTGACGCGACCATCCTGCCAGTGCTGAAGCAATTCCACCAGCAGATCGGCACGATCCCTTTGGTCGCGCCGCCTAAGTTCTTCGAGCAGCATCCTGCGTTTCCCGAAGTCCACAGGTCGCCGGTTATCCGGATCGACCAGACTCAGATCCCAGAGCTCTGTTCCTTGATAGAAATCCGGCAACCCCGGCGAGGTGATTTTAAGAAATGTTTGCGACAAGGAATTGAGCATGCCGGCGTATGCGATCCGGGAATGGAGTTGGTTAAAATCATTTATAAAATGATTGGCAGATTCGGGATCGAGAACCTGCCGTACAAAGTCATCGACCGCCCGGTCGTAGGACTCGTTCGGATTCACCCAGCTCGTATGAACTTTAGCTTCCTTAATCGCCTTGTGCATGTACGCCGCAATGCGCTCCCGATAATCGGCGAGCTTCTCTGGAGTGAACGCCTCGACAGACCAGGTTCCGAGCAACGTCTGATAGAGCAAGTACTCATCGTTGGGGTCGGGAGCGAGCTCGCCGTCGGTCTCGGTTTTGTGAGGAGCATTGATAGCGCTCCATCGATCCAGGGCCGCCTTCCAATCCGCGGGGATCTCCGAAAGCACATTGATGCGCGCCCGCACGTCCTCGCTGCGCTTGGTGTCGTGCGTGGTAAGCGTAAGCATGGAATGGGGCCAGTGCTTTTGACGCTCCCTGTTTTGCCGGTGGAAGTTTTCTAAGGAACCCCCAAACTCCTCCGGATCACCGCCCACTTCGTTCAGCGATACCAAGCGGTTGTAGACATAGAAAGCGGTGTCTTCCGCACCCTTGGCCATCACCGGTCCCGTGACTTGTTGAAACTGCATCACGAAGTCGATCACCGAACGCCGGTCTTCGAGACGAAATCGCATCAGGTTCTTGAGCAACAGCGTATCTTTGACGAAGTCGAACAACACTCCCGCGGTACGCGGGTTGCGTTTCTTCGCCTCCGCCACCGCTCCTTCGACGTACTTCTGGTCTCGGTCCGATACTGTCCCCGTGAGCGCATCGGTGTAGGTGCGATAGATATTCAGACAGGCGATGACTTCGCGAAGGGCAAAGGTCAGGCTGTTGAGCGTGAAATCTCGATAATGGCGGTTTCTCTCCGAGATGCGGTCGAGGTCGCGACCGAGGGCATTGATTTCGCTCGCCATAGATACCAACATGATCATCTTTTTGCACGAGTTCACCAGATCGCGATAGTCGGTTTCCGAACCGATGAAGTCACCGTAAATTTTATTGAATCGCCGGCGGCTGGCGCGCCGCACGAAGAGGCCGTTCAACTGGTTAAGAAAATCATAGCCGGTGGTGCCCGACACCCCCCAGTTTTCCGGCAGAGACTCGCCTTTGGCAAGAATCTTTTCCGCGACGACGTACACCGGCAGGTGGTTAGAATGAGAATAAGAGTTTTGCTCGAGCCGGTGGAAATAACCGGTTGGGTCCCATAAACCATCCGGGTGATCGACCCGCAAGCCGGTCGCTTTGCCCTCTGCGAGAAAGCGTAGGATGAGCTGATGCGTCGCTTCGAAAACCTCGGGCGTCTCGGTACGGATCGCCGCGAGCTCGTTGATGTCGAAAAACCGGCGGTAGTTGATCTCTTCCTCCGCTACCCGCCAAAACGCTAGCCTATAGGGTTGTGCCTCCAAGAGCGCGTCGAACGAGTCAAAGCTTTGCGGCTCGTCGACTTTGCCGTTAATCTCTTGAACCGCCAGATCAACGGCGTTTCTCACTTCGACGCTCGCCTGAGAGAGAGAAGCGATGCGGCGTTTGATGATTTCTTTCTCGCGCCGCCCTTCAGCCAGCTTTTCCTGATCGACTTCGGTTCGCAGCGGCAGATGGTTTATCGCGGTCAAAATACTCTGTAGCTCCAGCACCTGATCATGGTCTTTTCCCAGGGTCTCGCTCAGGCGATCAAGCTGAGGCGAAAGAATCGTAGCGTAAGTGCGCGGCGCGATGGGAAGCTTGGTGTCCAAATAGTAGACAAAAAAGGCGCCATCCTCGAAGGCAAGTCGCAGCTTGCAGTCTTCCAGCACGGTGCCGTATTGATCCTCGAGAATGGGCAGTAACACTTTGTTTTCCAGGTGTGGATTGGCCGGCTGCCAATCGATGTCGAAGTAGGCGGCATAGCTGGAGCTCGGGCCGTTTTCCAGCACGTCCAACCACCAAACGTTGCTCGCTTCCGCAATCCCCATGTGGTTGGGAACGATATCTAAGATAAGGCCCATCCGGCGCACCCTCAAGGCCTCGCTAAACGCTGTGAAGCCACCCTCACCCCCGAGGGCTGGATCAACCTGACCGTGATCGACGATATCGTAACCGTGCATGCTGCCGCTACGCGCTTTAAAAATCGGCGAGGCGTAAGCGTCGGATATGCCGAGGTCATATAGGTAATCGACGAGATCCTGAGCTTCGTCGAAACGGAAATCTTTGTTAAACTGCAGCCGGTATGTGGCGGTGGGGATGCGCATGGTGTCTGTTTCGTTTAGACTACGCGGCCCGAGCGCCGGCGGCAACTCCTTTGAATCCCCATCTAGCAGTCGATTCAATCATACAGATTTGAGTCCAGGCAAAACAAATGACACGGACACCTGATGTGCTTTTCACAGGATCAGTAAACGCATACAGAGTTGGTATCAGTGATGCCCATTGACTTGTTTGCTAACCGGCCGCGGTCTAGTGCGGATCAAATTTAGCGAGCATATCGGCCTTCAATTGGGTGAGAGGGTCGACGATCGATTGCGGATCGACCCTCTCGGCAATTTCTTCTTATCCGGCTTCCCTCACCGTTGAGGAAAGTCGCGTCCAACGCAGACCGTGACAAGCTTTTCATGAGTGACCGCGGAACCTGCTTGCCTTGTTCATCCCTTCAAATTTTGTCCTGTCTTGCGACTGAAAGCTATTGTCTGTTGGATTGACTCGCAGTGGGACTTGCACTATCGTCCGGATAGTCCGTATAGCACTTTGTTGTGGTTCTATCATCGGCGCAGGTTACCTGACTGCTTGGGGAAACAAACCGTGATTGCCCGATCAGAGATTCTCGTTTTTCTGATCTTCTTTATTTGCCCAGGTTTGTCATCTGCCCAGGAGCGTTACGATTCAAGTCTCGTCGAAGGTGCCAAGAAAGAGGGTCGGGTAGTCTGGTACACCACGATGAACGTCAGCCAGAGCAAACCCGTCGTGGACGCCTTTCGGAAAAAATACGCCTTCATCGAACCGGTCTTGTATAGATCCGGCGGAGGCGCGCTGGTCAATAGAGTGCTTACCGAGGCGCGCGCCGGCCAATACGTCTGGGACGTCGTTGGGGGCCGAGGAGAGATGATTCAGGCGTTCAAAGAGAAGAACCTGTTGGCCTCCTATCGCTCGCCGGAGGCTCAAGCGATCGATTCCGATCTCTTCGATAATCAGGGTTACTGGTACTCCTACTACGTGGTCCCCGTCGTCCTGGGATACAATAAGAATCTCGTCAAGCAAGAGGAGATCCCCAAAAACTACGCAGATCTCCTGGAGCCTAGATGGAAAGGGAAGAAAATCTCGATGGACACCGAGGCTTATCTCCTCTTTCAAGGTCTCATCTCCGCGTGGGGCAAGGAAAAGACCGTGAGTTATATGAAGCAGTTGGCCGCCCAAGAGCCGGTCATGCAGCGCGGCACCACGGAAAGAATCACCATGGCGGCTGCGGGCGAGTATCCGCTGGTGATTACGTATGCCCATTCTCTTCAAAGAATGGTTTCCCAGGGGGCGGCTATCGATTGGACGCCCCTGGAGCCGGTGGTGGTGGAGATCGACCCGATCATGATCAGCGCGAAATCTTCCCACCCGAACGCCGCCAGACTTTTTCTGAACTTCCTTTTGAGCAAGGAAGGGCAGGAAATGCTTGTGCGGTTCGAACGGATCCCGGTCCGCCGCGATGTCCAGCCTAAGCCGGCGCGGCTCTTTAGGGGCTTCAAGCGCATCGTGGAACGGCCGGACGACTACAAATATTTTTCGGAAAATGTCAGGCTCTTCCAGGAAATTTTCAAGACCCGCTGATTATCCAAAAAACAAGGAGGCGAAAAACATGTTCGCGAAACTCAAGCATCTGGCGATCGTCAGTGACCAGTACACTCTTCTCGGAAGGTTTTATGAGGGCATGTTCGGCATGAAGCCCTCGCAGAACTCCCGGCCCTTTGGCGCGGTTGTTGTAAGGGACGGTTACGTAGGACTGAATATCAATCCGAGGAAGGGCAAGGCGGGCCGCCAGGCCGGCCTCGATCACTTTGGCTTCGAAGTCGAAGACGTCAATACCGTCTTCGACCGGCTAAAAAAAGACTATCCCTCTATCAACGTACTGAAAAGACCAAGCACCAGACCGTTCGCCGGCATCAGCACGCATGACCCGGCAGGTAATGTCTTCGATATTTCCCAAAAGGACATGGAGAACCGAACGGATGCCTATGTGGAAGCCGATCGGGCGCAAAAGCGGCATATCAAGCATATCGCTTTGAGGGCTGTGGACCCTACGGGGTTAGCCAAGTTTTACAGAGACGTATTTGAGCTCACGGAAATGGAAAAACCCGCCGACGATCCAAATTCTTATTTGTCGGATGGAACCGTCGTGTTTGTTATCATGCCGTGGAACATCATGGACTATGCCGGCACCGGGATAGAGAGGCCGGCGTTGGATCATGTCGGATTTAAGGTAGAAAGCGTGGAAACGTTAAAAAGTGAACTCCAGAGAGTGAAGAGGGAAAGGGCCGCGCTTGCGCCCAACCCTATTGGTGCGGAAGCGGGAGCGGAGGGGGAAGCGAGACTCAAACTGTTCGCCAAATGCCCGCTCGGCCAATTCCACATGTCCGACCCGGATGGTGTGTTGATTGATGTCAGCGACAAGTGATTCGTGAACCCACATGAGAGAGAGGAGGTCAGACACGTCTGACCTCCTCTCTCTCCGGGACCCAACGGCAAGGCTATCTGCGCAATGATGGGCCCGCCGCGATCCGCGTTTCGAATACAAAACCAGCAAAGAAGCCCAACCCGGGGGCAGGGCGCAGGCCAGACTTCTACGTCTCGATAATTCGCGGCGAGGCTTTCATTGTCCGCTGGCGTGATGGCCGCGCTGATAGTGCCGGCGCAAAAGATCCGTCCCGTAATCGTTGCCGTTCGGTGTGCGCACGATGATATGGATATGGTCGCGGTAATGTTCTTTGAACTGCGGAAACGCCTGGCCCGCTTGGTGATCGAATTCGATGATGATGACCGGGCTATGCACGCGGTAATAAAAGACGCTATCTTCCTCGACTCCGCCGCGCCAGGAGAAATGAGTATCATGAACATGCAGCATGACTTCGTCCATTTTGACTTTTGCGTGACCCGACCGCATGCGCTCGACGTGAGTTGCCACCAAGCGGAGGAGCTGATCATGCTGCTGCGGCGTCAGCTCATCGTAAGCAATCCCCTCATAGCGTAGTTCATGATTGTCGCGAAAGGCCGAGGTGAAGAGATCACGGGGCAGATCCTTGGAGACGATAGCTTTGCCGAGCTGTTCGGCGTTGAGCGCGCGGATCACCGCAAGTCCTTGGGTTTCCTCGGCTTCGAACACCCGGGTGCCAGCGTATTTGCCGCTCTGCGCGAATACCGGTTCGGAGCCGAGAAACGCCGGCGTCATCACGACCTGGTCGCCGATCACAAAGTAATTCACGTTCAAATGATGGCCGTCGATCTGCCAACCCCAAGGCTCGCTGGCAGACGGCGAGCCCATGATGCTTAGCCAGTAGAGATCCTCACCGAATTCATCGATCCGGCCTGTCATCTCCATCACCGTCTCGTTGAGACGCATGATGTCGCGGGCCGTGGCGAGTCCCTGGTCGCTAAAGCTCTCTTTCAGCAGCTCGAAGGCGCGCTCGATTTGCCGATCGGACATTTCGGATAAAGGGATGCCGTGGCGCATGATGGTGCGATGAATATTGCTCCACATGCGCCATTCTTTGGCGTCGACTGGAAAGAGCGCCCTCGCCCGCTGTTCCGTGTTCAGCGATCCGAGATAAGCTTCGGCGGCTTCGCGAATCGTCTGTGTGGAAACCCCGGTAGCTTTAATCGGGAACAGGCCGGGAACAACCGCGCCAGCAGTCGTATTTCCCTTGAAAGGCTCGGCCACGGCCTTGAGCGCGTTTTGCAAATAGTTCGGCGGCCCGCCGCCTGCCTTCAAAGAGCGGCCATTGCGCCGTGGCGATGCCAATTGCCCCGGCAGGTAATCCGCGTTTTCGCGCTCGCTCATGCACCGCTCTCTTTCAAAGTCGGAGACGACGAAGTTCTTTTATGGTGATCCGGAGCGTGATGTCAATCCAATAAACAGCAAAAGTGCTCCTGGCCAGACTATTCGACTTTCGGTTTTGCCGCTATCTCGATACTTATAGAGACAGCTCGTGGATAAGTTGATCAAGGGCGAGAGATCCTTGAGTCCAACAGTAGACCGATTGGGCACCAGGCATTCCTATTGACTTGTTTGCTGGCCGATTGCACTCACGGTCGCAGTGCACCGCGGACTAAAATTTAGCGAGTATATCGAGCTCGAACTGGGTGAGCTGGTCGGTGATGGATTGCTGATCGATCTTCTCGGCGCCGGCCACGGTGAGGTCGAAAGTCAGCCCTTCATCGCCGCCGCCGCTTTGGCGGTGGTCGACGGTCATGCGCATTCCAGCTTGCTCGATAATGATCGGATCGTTCTGCTTGTCCATCAGTCTCCCTCCGGGTCATGCAGTATTGTTGTCCAGGCGAAGTCGTTACATTTTTACCTTCCACCTGTCAAACCAACGGCAAAACCGTCTTGCCTGGTTTTATCGAGAAGTTTTGCGACTAACGCCGCGGCGGCAAGGGTCCCGACCCTCCGATACTGTTGAAGAACGCAACGATTTCGTCATCCCGGGGCATCTCGCGGATTGCCTTTTCCTGTTGCTCGCCCGAGAGTGGATGGGCATCTTCGCCGGCAAGTTTTTTCCATTCGCTTAAGAATTGCGCGTCTTTGAACATATCGTTGAACGCTTTTCTTAAAAGCATGACTCGATCATTGGGTACGCCGGGCGGAAGAATGAACGGCGAGCCGACGAGTCTCAAGCTCCGTTGCACATTGAGGACGTTTCGTTCCCAGTCGGAACGCGCTAACGATTGGAATTCGGGGAGCTTGGCGAAGGCAGGGTTCTGTACGCGATAGCCCAACGGGGTTTCAAAAACCGCTTGGAAGTTCACGAGTCTTTTCTCAATCCACTCGCCGTTTTGCTTGATCACGGCGTCGACGGCATCGACGCTGGCGTCCACCTCGCCGCGCATGAGAGCGAAGTCAACCTCGCGTCCAGAAAAGCCAACGACAAACCTAGGCTCAGGCAGATCCGCCAGCCAGGCAGCAAGTCGCGCGATCACATAGAGGTCGTGGCCGACGGACTGGGCGCCGATTCTTAATCCGGGCTGGGATCGAAGTTTCGCCAAACCCTCCGGCGCGATTTCGCGGCGCGTCAAGAAGACATTGTTGACGCTGCTGTTACCCGAGCCAAGATAGATCAGCTTGTCAATGTCGTATTGCACGCCGGATTCCTTCATCACCGCCGCCGAGATCACGCCCGAGCCGATGTTGGCGATCGTCAAGCCGTCCGGACGCGCCACCCGATAGAGATGATTGAGCGCCTTTTTTCCCCCAGCACCGGGCATGTATTCGTTTACGACGGCTGGATTTCCAGGGACAAAGCGCGAAAGGTGTGCGAGCACCGCCCGCACACGCAGGTCCCCCAGTCCTCCAGCATCGCGTCCCTGGAGTAATGTGATCGTCTTATTCTCGTAAAATGACGGGCTTTGCGCGGACCGCGCCTCGGCGGTTAGAAACAACACGGCCCCGATCAAAGAGACTGCTATTCGATACGATGAAACAACTTTTTTCATTCAATGGCTCTCCTTTGTGCCGTAACGTTGCCGGGGAAAGAAAGATTCGCGGTCCATCGCGAAGCTCAGCCGGATTAGCGAGCGATCTTACTAGTGGAAAATAATCGGGTCAAACGAAACCCAAACTCCGAACCTACGCACGTAAAGCCTGCTTCGGCAAATTCCCAGCCGGCATTCCACGGCGAGAATCGTTGACGCTGACCAGAAACTATGCGAAGCATTGCGAACAAACAATCGGAACGGAAGGTAAACACGCAATGAGCCAGGCCTTTTCTGCCGCAGCGACAACTCTGGTGATTCAGGGCGGCACACTCATCGACGGCACGGGAAGGCCACCGGTAGAAAATTCGGCGATCGTCATCCAAGGCGATCGATTTAAGGCAGTCGGAAAAAACGGCGCGCTCGAAATTCCTCCCGGGAGCGAAATTGTTGACGTTACTGGCAAAACCGTTTTGCCGGGATATATCGATGGTCATGGCCATTGGGAAGACTGGTTCGGCGAACTATATCTTCATCTGGGAATCACCACCTGCGTCAATATCGAGCTCTACCAGGACGGGCCGTGGATCCTCGCCCAGAGGGCAGGGACCAACTCGGGGAAGATCCGCGGGCCACGGCTCTGGGCGTCCGGGCAAGCGCTAGGTACGCGCGAAGCCGAGGCAGTTCGAGAGAGCGCCCGCGCTGCCCGAGGCGAGATCAGCGTCTCCTCGGCCGATGAGGCGCGGACGGCGGTCCGGAAAAAGAAGCAGGATGGATACGACATCATCAAAGTCAACGAATTCGTTCCGCTCAACTGGCTGGCATTTGTCGTCAAGGAAGCCAATGAGCTCGGGATGCCGGTCACCGGCCATAGCTGGGATGCGATTGGCTCTGCATCTGCCGGCATCGGCGGGATCGAGCACATCTGGTCGGTCGGATACTCTTCCATCACTGATGATCAGAAAAGACGTCGGATAGGAGCCGATCGGTTGCTCAGGAAAATCGATGCCGAACAGGTCGGAGCCCATTACGAAGTCAATCACTACGACCATATCATCGGCGCCATGGTCGAACACGGGGTCGCGTGGACCCCGACCGTTGCAAAGTGGCTCTGGCCGCTATCATCCAATGCCGAACGTTTCTGGGCCAGAGCTCAGGAGATTTTAGCCGATCCTGCTGCGACGAAATACTTCCCGGCGGCTTTTCCATACACCGTGGCGCAAACACGCAATCGTTTCGAAAGATACAACCCCGAACAACTGGACCTTGCGAAATTGGCCCATGAGAACAGCTTGGAGTTCATTCGACGTTTCGTGGCGGCCGGGGGGATTCTCAAAGAAGGGTCGGATCCGCCTCAGGGCATGGCCGGGCTGCAGATGCACATCGGCATGGCAATGGATGTTGAGGCGGGAGTGCCGCCGATGACGGCAATTCAAGCGGCGACCCTCAATGCCGCAAAAACTTTCAAAAAGGATAAAGACTTTGGCAGCGTCGAAGCGGGAAAGGTGGCCGATCTGGCGATTGTCGAGGGCGATCCGTTGAAAGACATATGGGCGACCCAAAACGTCAAGATCGTCGTGATGAATGGGAAAGTCGTGGATATTGGGTTTCACGCGGACTGGACAAACCCAATCCCGGCAGCTCTTCCCGGACACTCCGTGCCGAAGGAAATCGAGATAAGCCCGGTCGTGGTAACCCAGGGATCGGGTTCGACGCTGTTGAAGGTAAAAGGCAAGGGAATGCGTCCGTACCTCACGGTCAAGCTCAACGGAAATGACTTGGAGACCCGTTTCGTGAGAGGCGAACTGGAGGCAATCATCCCGGCTCACGCGATTGAAAACGTGGGCCTCTATTTTGTCACAGTGGCAAGCCCTGGAACCTTAGGGCAACAGTCCTATCCCGCCCATCTCATCGTAAGGTTCAGAGACTAAACCGGCCTTGTTTATCTTTATCTCGCGGATGTCGCGGTGGGGAACGAATTGTTCGTGATAGTTATGGGGTCTGACATAGCAGCAATCATTACAATCTTTCTTTCTGCAATCCGATACATTTAGTCTTCCCTTCCTTTAACTATTTCTTGGCTCGTCGCTATTTTTTTAGTAGCGCACTGTAGTCCTTTACAGTCTTCTCGTAATCACGGCTCGAAGCCTCGACATCGACGACATAAGTGCGTTTTCCTTGCAACTCGGCAACCTCCTTGACAAGCGGAAGACCATCACGGGCGGGAGCCATGGCATTGGCGCGCGTATACTGACCCGTCGCCTCGGGCGTCAGGATGAAATCGTAAAGAAGAATCGCTCCATAAGGATGAGGCGGGAGCTTGGCCATCATATTAATGACGGGGACAACAAGCACCGGCTCCGGCACCGAGTAGTTGACCGGCGCGCTCTGCTCCAACAGGTCACGGACGTTGTTGAGATAGACACCCAACCCGCACGATTCTTCTCCCGCACCCACGAGCTGCGCTCGAAGCGTTCCTCCCCTTCGCAGGTTGACTCCGTTTTGCCTGAATCCCGTAATGAGCCTGTTTACCTCCTGATCACCGTAGATTTTCTGCAAAGCGTAAAACCACTCGTATCGCGTATCATCAATGGAAAACTCTCCTTTCCACTTGTGATCGAGAAAATCTTTCCAATCATTGGGCGCGTTTTTCACTCGATTTTTGTTACAGATAATCGCTTGAATGTTCCCGAAATAGGCAACCCACCAACCCGCCGGGTCCCGCATGTTTTGTCGTAGTTGGGCGGCTTCAGGCGACACATAGGGTGCAATCACGCCCGCGTCTTTCATGCCGGCGAACGTCACTGCGCTGGTCCCGACGATATCGATGTCGTATTTTCCCGCGCGATGCTCACGCACAATTCTTTCCGCAAGTACCCTGCCGCTCTGGCGCATGTACTCGACTTGAATCATCGGGTAGCGCTTCCGGAATGCCTGCAGGGCAGACTTTCTATGACGCTTGTCAAGTCCCCCTGGTTTGTTTCTTTCATGTCGCCTGGCGCATCCTCTGTCGAGCCATGTTGGCCAGGTGATAGTTTTCGTCATAAGGCTTATGGTCTC
>Ga0105347_1001244_pt1 | contig 11178 bp, 12 predicted proteins | sample EasRivMeERMLT890_FD_89677 | JGI IMG/M metagenome (GOLD analysis project Ga0105347, IMG submission 89677) | Soil microbial communities from meander-bound floodplain in the East River, Colorado, USA - East River MetaG ERMLT890 | ecosystem: Environmental > Terrestrial > Soil > Floodplain | place...
CACTTTATGACGGGGCAAGTGCCAGCCGTTTTCCCATCCAACTACTGTCATCTCATTTACTCCCAATCGCTTAGCGACTTCCACCTGGGTGAGACCCAAGACTAACCTCCGACACCGAATCTGTTCTCCGTAACTGCCTGACGGATGGCGCGATACGGTGTGGTCGAGGGTTGTTCCGCCCTGGTTGTCAATCGAGGATGCATGGGTGCCCCTGCGGGTTTTTCGGCGATCCCACGCACGATTGCCGGTGTACTCCCACGAGTATCCGACATTATCGGGCCCGTATTTCAGGTCCGCTGCTCGATCGCATCGATATTCATCTCGAAGTGCCGGCGGTGAAATTCAAAGAGCTTGCCAACGACGATCGAGCCGAAGCATCGACCTCGATTCGGCGACGTGTAAGCCAAGCGCGCTCCCGGCAAACCGAACGATTCAGGGATCTCTCCCGACTGTTCGCCAACGCGCACATGGACACGCGGGATATCCGGAAGCACTGTCCAATCGACGCCGACTCAAAGGTTCTGGTCCGTGCCGCGATCTTACGCCTCGGTCTTTCCGCGCGCGCTTACGACCGCATCCTCAAAGTCGCGCGCACCATCGCCGACCTGGAAGGCGCGGAATCGATTCAGAAAGTGCACGTGGCAGAGGCTATCCAGTACCGCACGCTCGACCGGCAGGCGGTGTGACCCGTGCCGCTGAATTCATGAACAAATCCTCAATGTCCTAAACTCGGCGGCCTCACGCTGAAGTTGCAGTACATGGGAGTTCATGCGGCCGCCTACACACCCAAAGGCAACCAGCCGGTTCGCATCCCTCGGCGAACCACCTCCCGATGAACACCCTGCTAGACTGCACACGCAATCCCCCAGACTAACTCCTTGACAACAAAGTTACATGGGCTATGTTTCGGTTTACGTTGGCTTCCCGCCTTGGAGGTGGTTCACTTTGGCTCTCGAATCTTTCGAGGGGCCGCCATTAGTCCCCTCGCTCTCTCACGCTCGTCGCGCATCTCTACCGAATTTTCGCCGAGATTCCTTTAGACGATTGGAAGGAATCGTAGCTGCAACTTGTTTGCTATCTACCTTTGCTGTGCCAGTCTCAATCAGTCAGGCCCAATGCACGGGCCTGTGTGGCGATGTGGACTTGGACGGATTCATCAACTCTCATGACGCCGAGGCATTGTTCTTCTACGCCAGCAGCGCTGACTCCACAGGGTTGAATGTGGAGTGCGGAGATGTCGATGATTACGCGGGGGTCACACTTCGCGACGTTCACTACTTATGGTGGCAAAACATACAGTTTGCAATACCTCCCGACTGCGTCGACGCTTTTGGATCGTTCATGCCAGGGAATAACCCCGCATATGTTCTTCGCTACAATTCGGTCTATCCTGCGGGTGATACAGCGGTAACCCTGCACCTCGATGTCACATTAGGAAACGGGACGATCACCGCCGTTGCCGCTGTGTTGAAGGTAAGCGTCGATGGCGAAATTCCAGCACTCGCAGAAGTGGTGTCGGCACACGAATCTGACGGGACTGATGATTGGGAACTGGCCACATTCAATGGAGCCGGAACTGGTAATATTCCAACGGGCCATCTCATGGGTGCGTTCTGGAGTTTCGACCTCGATGCACCCGGACCGGGTCGATTTGCGTTGGGTCGGGCGAATTTGCTTCTGCCAGCATCGGGTCAGTCCCGCACCATTGTCCTGGAGCTGGTCGAGATTCCAGCAGGAGGTAATAAGACCATGGCTCAGGAGGGGTTTCCGGGAGATCCTGTATGGACGTTGAATCCGGTTCCATGGATCATCGACATCACCGGAGATGTGAACAACGACAGGGTCCTCACGGCTTCGGATATCATCGGGTTAGTTAATTATGTATTCAAGGGCGGTGTTGAACCCTATCCATTTGCTGGCTCAGGTGATGTGAATTGCTCAGGATCTGTCACGTCATCGGACATCATCCAACTCGTCAATCATGTGTTCAAGGGCGGTCCGGCGCCGTGCGACGTTGCCACGGAGTGTACGATCACGGTCGACAGCTGGACTTGTCCGTAACGCTAGTGCGGGTCGCGCAACTCAGGTGGCGATATGCGAAGCTATAGTGGGTCGTTCTCCGGCTCTTTAGTGCTCGGCATTCTATTACTTATTCCGCTGAGATCAGGACAAGGCCAGGGGCCCATGGGACCACAACAATGCGTAAGTGAAGTCTATCCAGATTTGTGCCCTGAGCAAGCGGCGTTGTACGAAGCATGCATCTGGTATTACCAAGGTGACAAGTATCTTCGATTGTCCAACGGAATCGCGAATGTTGGTCTCTGGGAGCTCTTCTTCGAACCCAGTGGACCGGTCAATCCTGTTAGTGGAAAGCGCCCTTCAAGACAACGGGTGGGCTGCGTAAAGCCATGGGGTGACACACTGGTGAAGTACTACCCCGCCGATTCATTTGTGTACCATCCCGCTCCATGTCATGACCATCTTCACCTTGGCAAAGTCGCCGAATACTCAATTCGGGTGTATGGGGGCACCGCATCACCTCCCGGCACGCCTTTGGCTTTTGGAGACAAAGTGGGCTTCTGTCTTCTCGATGGCGTGCAATACGAAGGTTGTTGTTGTGGTCTCCCCGAAGGAGAGGGACCGCTTGCACCATACTTTACCCAGGGTACCTGTAGTTACGACATTGATGAGCCTTATTTCTTTATGGGTGTATCCATCGGCTGGCGAGACAAATACTCTTATTCACTGGCTGATCAATGGATTGAATTGCCTTCAACTCTATCACCCGGCCCCTACTGGCTTGAATCGGTAGTCGATCCGACCAAGTTCATCAAGCAAAAGACACGGGCCAACGACACGGTACGCATCCCTGTGTTCATTGCATACAAGGACCTTTATGAGCCGAACGAGACGCATGGCGCCGTAGATGCAATGCCCGTTGGCGGATCCTATAGCTCCAACCTCAGCGCATGTCAAACGACTATTGACAATCTGAGCATTCATCGCGAGTACGATGGCGCAGAGCCGTGTTTAGGCGCAGCGTCCGGCGACGTGGACTACTTCAAGATCAATCTGAGCGATGACGGCAGTGAAAGTCATTTTGTGCGCATTAGATTCGGTGATTCTTCCGCCACATTGTTCAAGGACGGGAATCTTGATCTAGAGCTCCGAGACGCCAACAACGAATTCGTCGACCGCTCGGACTCGAATGATGATGATGAGACGATCATGTTAGACGGCCGTGGCGCCGGCATTTACTATGTAAAGGTCTATGGACGAGCTGGGGACCCTACACCGAATATCCCTAACTCAAATCACTACTATAGGCTAGAGCTCTCCCTTCCCCCTCCTGAGCCGGTTTGCGGGGATGTGAACGGTGACGGGCTGGTGGACCCTTTGGATGTTCAGATTCTCACGAACCATGTCTTCGGCGGCGGCAACCTTCCCTGCCCGCAACAGGCCAACGTTCATTCTGATGACTGTGCCCTAAACAGTTCAGACGTGATAACGTTGAGCAATCACGTATACCCACCATATGATCCGCTTCCTCCAAATGCTTGCACTTGCCCCTGAAGGGCGGGGAATCGATTCAGAAAGTGCACGTGGCGGAGGCTATTCAATACCGCACGCTCGATAGGCAGGCGTAACCGGTCATTCCTCGGAGCCTTTCGCGACATACGACATAGGAAATAGTCGAAGCACGAGCGCTGTCAAACATGGCCATATGGTTGCCCTTGCGGCTTCTTCGGCGACCCCACGCACGACTGCAAATGTACGCCCACCAGCATCCGGCAGTATCGAGCGCGGATCTCCGGGCCGCTGCTCGACCGCATTGACATCCACCTGGAGGTACCGGCAGTGAAGTTCAAGGACCTGGCCCGCGACGAGCGGGCCGAGGCCTCAACCGACATCAGGCAGCGCGTGAGCAATGCGCGATTTCGTCAGACCAGGCGATTCAAAGACCATCCGAGAATCTTCGCCAATGCGCACATGGACACGCGGGACATTCGGCGGTTCTGCCCGATCAACGCGGATTCCAAAACCCTGGTGCGTTCCGCTATTCTGCGCCTGGGGCTGTCCGCCCGTGCCTACGACCGCATTCTCAAAGTCGCCCGCACCATCGCCGACCTGGAGGGCGTCGGGGAGATTCAGAAAGTTCACGTGGCCGAGGCGATTCAGTACCGCACGCTGGATCGGCAGGCGGGGTAGAGAGCTCATGCCCCAGGTCTTCCTTGCCGATGATAACAACAGAGGTTATACTGTTATCACTATGATCCGAACTCAGATCAGCCTGACCGCAGCCGAATACGAGGCCGCAAAGCGGGAGGCGGAACGCCTGGGCATTTCCCTGGCCGAGCTGTTGCGAAGATCGTTGCGACACATGCTTCCGGCGGATGCATCAAAACCATGGATGCGTTACGCAGGTATGGTGGCCTCCGGCGACCCCCAATCGAGCCGCCACCTCGACGACATCGTGTATGGCCAAAAGGACTGAGGCCTACGTCGACACCTCGGCTCTCATCGCGTTCGCGGATCAATCCGACACGCATCACCATCTCTTTGCTCGGCTCTTTTCCAGCCCGCCCAGTCTGGTTACCTGCAGCCTTGTGATCGCTGAGGGTCATGGCTGGTTTCTGAAGCGGTTCGACAGGACACGGGCCTTGCAGTTCTTGAATCTGGTGGGCGCCTTAACGCCTCTGAAAGTGCACTCGGTGGGGGCCGTGGAGCTGGACGAGGCGAATCGACTGCTGACAGACTTTTCTGATCAGGACCTCACATTGGCCGACGCGGTGGGCTTACACCTCATGCGATCGCGTCATGTCAAGACCTGCTGGTCGACGGACTTTCATCTCGGACTCACAGGCGTGCCGCTGGTGATTCATGAACACTGAGTGCCGGATACTGGCAGTTCTCATGGTTCATTCGCCACAGTAGCGTTCTCAAAGGCATGTTGCTAATCCCGGTGGGGTGGTACGCCACGTCTGCGCTGCCGTAACAACTCCCACAATCCCCTGGGGTTCACGACCCGGATGGGGATTTCACGCGCGGCACCCAGGATCTCCCGGTCGCCTGTCACGAAAACATCGACACGGCCCGCCAGCGCCGCGGCCGGCACTTTGAGGTCCTGCGGATCACGGAGGGCCACGTCCGGCGTCTCTCCGGGGTCGGGCGCGACAGCCTGGGATCGCAGGAAGCGCTCCACTTCGTCCACCACCGGTCTCGGAATCCCCAGACGTTTGGTCAATACGCGGCACGTCTCCTGGACGACCACGTCGCTAGTCACCACCTCGTGCTCAGCGAGCGCGAGTCGAAGCACGTCCGCGCACAGGCCGCGTGTCGCAAACGCACTGATGAGGACGTTTGTGTCAAAGTAGACTCTCACTTCAGCTGGTCGAAAACTTCGTCATCCGTAAGCAGGCCCCGAGCCTCGGCGAAGGGCATGATCTGGCGGCGCAGTTGCTCGAATTGCTGAAGCGCGAGTTGCCTCCGCAGTGAATCGCGAATCACCTCGCTGCGATTGCGCCCCGACTGTTTACACACTTGATCCAGCTGCTTCTGCAGTTTTCGGTCCAGTCGAATCGTAATAGTCGAACTCGCTTTCATGTATTACAATGTAATACAGGTATACGGTCTCGTCAAGGCACCCCGGTCGGCCGTCCCGCCACATTCGGGAAGCCAGGCGAAGACAGTGGCCCCGCCTTCACAACCCTCCACCCTCGCTGGCACGCGAATCCTATCACCTTGTCCTTCTTCCGGATACCCACTTTGACAGGACCAGCGCGAACAGAATTCCGTCCAATAGGGCACAGATCAACAAATCAGTACTTGACCTAACGATCAACCGTCCTCAATCTGCTTTTCGTCTGTGTGCGGGGCGTTGCCGTCACCGGGGATGCCCTCAGTTCGACCGACTCCGCATCACGCTCTCGCATCCGCGCGAACCACAGACCACCAGAACCCGCGCCGACTCTTGGCTGCCCTATGGATAGGCTGTAAGCGGTCCTCAGGCGAGGTGCCGCGCGCGCGGGCAGACGGGCTGCTCCGCGCCGCGTCCTCTCATGAGGGTTGCCCAACCCTGGATGCACGAGGAGGTGATGAGCGTGATCTACTTGATCGATCCACAGGATCCGGCACTGTTCATCTGCACGATGAAGTGCACGGCTTTCTGCAAGATTAAACCCCTGTACGGCATCATCATCTGAAATGTACCGGTTCGATCCCCCTGTGGGTCGAACCGTACAGGGCTAGTGTACTCGGTGGCGTTGCGCGCGGATCTACCGAGCGGCCACTCACCCGCAGACTCGGAGGAAGAACCTGCGGCTTTAATACAACGGGGAGGGAGCGGGGGTGTCCTGCTCCCTTCCCCCTGTTTCGGAAGGGTGGCAGCATGCACAGACTATCGCGATTCAACCACATTCTTCCCTGGCAGGAGGGGTGCCACCTGGCCTTCAATGCAGCCAGTGGTGCGCTGGCTGTCATCACGCCTGCCAACTACGCAACGTACAAACGCCTCGCCGCCAAACTGGCGGATGGCTCCCCCGCAAACCTTGATCCCGAAGAACAGGAGCTGCTGACGCAGCTTCGGTACGGCCACTTCGTGGTCGATTCCGAGCTCTCGGAAGTGGAGTGGCTCAAGTTCCGCTACCGGAGTGCGCGATTCCACACGACGTCCCTCGGACTCGTGGTGGCACCCACGATGGCCTGCAACATGGCCTGCCCGTATTGCTTCGAGGGCAACAAGCGCGGGCGCATGTCGCCGCGCGTGGTGGAGGGACTGATCGGTTTCGTGGAGCGTCAGGCCAAAGATCTCAAGGACGTTCAAGTCACCTGGTACGGCGGCGAGCCGCTTCTGGCGCTCGATATCATCGAAGATGTCACGGCCTCCATGCAGGACCTGGCTCGTGAATATGAATTCAAGTACATGGCCAGCGGCATCATCTCCAACGGCTTCCTGCTGGATGAGTCAGCCACCGAACGGTTGCGCACCCTCCGGGTGGGCCAGGTACAGGTGACGCTCGACGGACCGGCAAGAATCCACGACATGAAACGACCGCTCAAGAACGGGCGCGGGACGTTCGACACCATTCTGCGCAACCTCCAGTACGCCTCCGACAAGCTCCCGCTGGTCATTCGCATCAATCTGGACAAGAGTTTCAGCGGCGAGATCATCGGCGAACTTCTGGATCAGCTGGAGGAGGCCGGCCTGCGCAACAGGGCCAGCGTCTACTTCGGACAACTGGAGCCGGCCACCACCACGTGCGCCAACATCGCCGAGAGCTGCTACAATACCACGGCGTTTTCCCAGACTGAAATCGAGTACTACAAGCTGCTGTTGGATCGCGGGTTCGATGTTCAGAAGCTGCCGCATCCGATCATGACGTTTTGTTTCGCGCAGCTGGCCAATTCATTCCTCGTGGATCCCCAGGGTGAACTGTACCGCTGTTTCAACTACGCCGGAGACCCGTCCCGCTCCATGGGCAACGTCCGCGACCCGGTGAACTACCGGCACCCGCAATTTGCGCATCTCTTCACCTTCGATCCGTTTGAAGAACTCGCCTGCCGGTCATGCGGAATCCTGCCCCTGTGCATGGGCAGCTGCCCTTCACGCCGCATGGACCGCCTGGCCGTTGATGACGATGTCTGCGACAGCTGGAAATACAACCTGGAACCGATGCTGGAACTGGTGGCGCTTTCGCGACAGAGGCAGGCGCAGCGCTCAGCCGTCGGTGCCGCACAGGAGGTGACCACATGAGCACCCACGACTTCAAGTTCTATCCGGAGACGGTGGTCTGGGAGATCACGTTTGCCTGCAACATGCGCTGCGTTCACTGCGGCACCTCGGCGGGGAAACGACGGGACGACGAACTCACCACCGGCGAGGCGGTGCGCCTCATCGACGAACTGACGACTCTGGGCTGCAAGAGCATCACGCTCTCCGGAGGCGAGCCGTTGTTGCGCGCGGACTGGCCTTTTCTGGCGGCTCGCATGCGCGAAAACGGCCTGACAACGTATCTGATCTCCAACGGATACGCACTCACCGAAGCCGTGGCCGACCAGTTTCTGGACCTGGGAATCAAGCGCGTGGGAATCAGCATTGACGGCACCGAACCGATTCACAACCGGATCCGCTGCCGCCCGGACAGCTTTGCCAGGTGTCTGCGCGCCCTGGATACACTCACCCACAAGGGCGTAGAATCCTGCGTCGTGACCCAGGTCAACGGCTGGAACCTCGACTCCCTGGACGACCTGCACGCCCTGCTCATCGATCACGGCTGCAAGGGCTGGCGCATCCAGATGTGCACCGTGACCGGCCGCATGCTGGAGCACAGCGACATGGCGCTCACGCTGCCGGACTACGAACGACTGGTGGACAAACTGCTGGCGCTGCGCAAGGTTGGCAGGATCTACATCGATGTCGGTGAGAACATCGGCTATTACGGCTGCAAGGGCAGCGAACTTATCGACGAAAATCCGTACTTCGGGTGTTACGCCGGACTGCGTGTGGCCGGCATCGAATCCAACGGCAACGTCAAGGGCTGTCTTTCGATGCCGCCGCAGTTCGTGGAGGGCAACATCAGGGACTCGTCGTTCACTGAGATCTGGAATCGCCCGGAAGGATTCGCCTACAATCGCCAGTTCACAAAGGACACCGCCTCCGGCGCCTGCCACGATTGCCGCTACCTGCCCCTGTGCCGAGGCGGCTGCACCACCACCTCGGTGTCGCAGACGGGACATCGGGCGGACAATCCGTACTGCATGTACCAGATCGAAAAAGCGAGAGGGATCGCACCCAAAGACAGCGAAAATACGATCGCGCTTCTGCGCAGGTTCAATCCTGAAGCCCTGGAGGTGGTGGCTGTCCCGGACACGGCCGACCAGGCATGGACCGGGGCGTAAGCGGGCGCGGTGAACTGATGCGGCCCTCTGTACTGCTCTGTTACCCGTCCAGCTTCAACTGCTCCATCGGCGTGGACGATGTCGACGTGAAGGCGTCGCTCCTCGTGCTGGGCTCGTACCTGGCCCGCGATTATCCCGTCGAATACATGGACTTCGAAGTCGCCGTGGGACGACCCGCATCACAGGTGCAGATCAAACGCTTCGAGAGGCGGGTCCGCGACTACTTCACGGAACACGCGTTCGATGTTCTCGGACTCTCGTGCTGGACCAGCATGTCGTATCAGGCTACGCTTGTGGTGGCCAGGGTGTTCCGCGAGCTGTATCCGGACCACCTGATCGTGGTGGGCGGATATCATCCCACCGCCCGCCCCAGGGAGTTTGTGACGCCCGACAGGTTGTTCGACTACGTAGTGTGCGGTGAGGGGGAGCACGCTTTGCTCCGCATTGTGAGTACCTACGCGTCGTCCGGCCGCCCGCAGGAGACTACGATCGAGTACGGCGATACCACGGGCTCCGAAGAGTTCGTGCCCTACAATTGGGACCTGATCGATCCCTTTGTGCGCAGCCACTTTCCGGAGGGCCTGGCGAAACTGTACATCCTCCTGTCCCGCGGTTGCCCGTTCGAGTGCTCCTTTTGCATGGAGTCGCTGAAGGAGCGTCGCTGGCGTGCGCTCTCACCCGCCCTGGCGCTGGATCAGCTCACCGAAGCCGTCGAGCGCTACAAGCCACGCATTGTGGGCATCGCCGATGCGTGCTTCGGGCTGAAGCCGGCCTGGCGAAAAGAGTTCCTCACGCGTCTGGCCGAACGTAGGCCCGCCTACCAGATCATCTTCGAAACTCGAGCCGAATCGGTGGACCTGGGGGACGTGGAGCTTCTGGCCGGGCTCGACGTGGAAGTTCAATTCGGCATCGAGAGTGGTTCGCCGCAGATCCTCAGGCTGATGCGCAAGACCCGCCAGCCGGAGAAATACCTGGCCCGCTTTCAACGCATCAGCCGCACCCTCTCGGCGCACAAGATCCTGCATCGGGCGAATCTGATCTTCAATCACCCAGGCGAAACGGAAGAGACACTTAAGGAGACGTTCGCCTTCATCGACCAGATGCTGGACGTGCCCGACTCCTACCTGATGTGGATCTGCCGGCCGTACATGCACTATCCCGGATGCGAGCTGGACAACAATCGAGCCTACTACGAGCAGAAGTTTGGCACGCGGTTCCTCAGCCCCGAGTGGTGGAAGGAGGACGGAGACCAGTATCTGGCATCGCTTTGCTCCGTTCCGTCGCGTGACCTGTACGGCGACCGCAAGGAGCTGTGGGGCCGCCTGCTCACCCAGCGGGAGGAACGTTTTCGGAACGGGTTGTCCGAAACTGCTTTTCGATATGCTGCCAAGAAGTACTTCCCCGAATGGCTCGCAGAGCCGCGGTTCCAGCAGGTTTAAGCGCCTCTGGACCTACCTGAAGCCTTACTGGCGGCTTCAGGCTCTGACGTTTGCCGTCATGGTGATCCTCACCGGGCTCGCCCTGGCGCTGCCCGCGGCCATCCAGTACATGATCGACACTTTGATCCCCGGCCTGGTGCAGGCCCAGGGGCAGCAGGTGGATCTCGTGCCCGTGTTCCGATTCGGCGTGTTCCTGTTGTGCATCTACCTGTTGAATCTGCTCTTCGCATGGTGGCGCGACTCCCTGGTGGCCCACGTGGGAGCCGAAATCATCAAGGACATTCGCGTACAGCTGTTCTCGCACCTGCAGAGATTGCCGTTGAGCTTCCACGGCAGACACCGAATCGGCGAACTCATGTCCCGGCTCCTGTCGGATGTGGGACGGCTGCAGGACCTGCTGACGGTCACGCTGCTCATGCTGTTCACAAACCTCCTCATGCTGGCGGGAATCGTCGCCTACCTGCTGCACACGAACTGGATGTTGACTTTGGTGGCCGTCGTTCCCGTGCCCCTCACCGTGTATTCCACGGGACGATTCGGTGGACGGTTGAACCGGCTCATGGCGCAAGTCCAACAGCGCATGGCTGACCTCTCGGCCAGACTCCAGGAGACCCTGCTCGGCATCCGGACCGTCAAATCCTTCGGGCGCGAAGCGCACGAAACGCGGCGCGTGGAGCAGGCGCTGACGGAACTCAATCCCCTCCTGGTGAAGGCCAGTGTGACTTCGTCCCTCGGAGTCAACGTGGCGCAGTTCATCAACATGATCGGGCCGGTGGTGGTGCTGGCCTGGGGTGTGTCTTTGGTGGCGGGCGGCGGCATGAAGCTGGGCGAATTGATCGCG
>Ga0105347_1001245_pt1 | contig 11171 bp, 10 predicted proteins | sample EasRivMeERMLT890_FD_89677 | JGI IMG/M metagenome (GOLD analysis project Ga0105347, IMG submission 89677) | Soil microbial communities from meander-bound floodplain in the East River, Colorado, USA - East River MetaG ERMLT890 | ecosystem: Environmental > Terrestrial > Soil > Floodplain | place...
AATCGAGAGCGTGCTCTCGGAGGTGACCGGTCGCCCGGTCTCTCTCTCGTTCGTGCCGCACCTGGCCCCCCTTCAACGCGGGATCTACACCACCATTCACGCCCGTCTGAGGCGCCCCTGCGGCGAAAAGGAAGCACGCGAGCTGTACGTTGAAGCCTACCGTCACGCGCCGTTCGTGCGCATCACCGAGCGCATTCCTCAGCTTCGAGCCGTGATCGGCACCAACTACTGCGATCTCGGAGTGTACCCGGATCCGCGGACCAATCAGCTCATCGTGGTGTCGGCGCTCGACAACCTCATCAAGGGAGCGGCCGGACAGGCCATTCAGAACATGAACCTGATGTTTGGGTTTCCCGAGGAGACGGGGCTGTGCCTCTAGTCGAAACCGCCCCGTGCGTGGAACGGTGCGAAGGGGGCGTCACGGCGCCACGCGGCTTCCTCGCCACCGGCCTGCACTGCGGCATCAAGCGCGAGGCGCCCGACCTGGCGGCCGTGTACTCCACTGTGAAAGCGGAGGCGGCGGCCGTGTTCACCACCAACCGCGTTGTGGCGGCACCGCTCGTGGTGGACCAGGAGCAACTGGCCAAAAGCAGTGCGGTGCGACTGATCGTGATCAACAGCGGCAACGCCAACGCCTGCACCGGCGAACAGGGCTTGCACGACGCGTGGGCCATGGTGAAGTCGGCGTCCCGCGCCTTCGAGGTGCCGGAGTCTGAAGTGCTGGTCTCGTCCACCGGCGTGATCGGGAAGTTCATGCCCATGGACAAGGTTCAGGCAGGTATCGAGCAGGCAGCGCGTTTCCTCGCGGCCGAAGGGAGCCTACTCGCCGCCGAGGCGATCCGCACCACCGACACCTTTGTCAAGGAAGCGGCCGTCACGGTTCAGCTCTCCGACGGACCGATCAAAATCGGCGGCATCGCCAAGGGCTCCGGCATGATTGCGCCCAACATGGCCACCATGCTGGCATTTGTCACCACCGATGCCGCGGTCCATGGGCCCCTCCTGCGACGGGCCTGGAAACGGGCGGCGGATCGTTCCTTCAATCGAATCACGGTCGACGGCGACACGAGCACCAACGACATGGCGGTGGTGCTCGCCAACGGTCAGTCCGGCACGCGTCGGATCACGAGCACCACGCACCCCGACTACGCGGCGTTCGTGTGCGGGCTCGAGGATGTACTGGCGCGCCTGTCCAGGCTCATCGTGCAGGATGGCGAAGGCGCCACCAAGTTCGTCGAGGTACGTGTCACGGGTGCGCGCTCCGAACGTGAGGCGGTGCAGGCCGCACGCGCCATCGCCCAATCGAATCTCGTGAAGACGGCGCTGCACGGCGAAGACGCAAACTGGGGACGAATCCTGGCGGCGGTGGGCTACTCGGGAATCGAATTTCAGCCGGAGAAAGTGGCGATCTCGTTCAATGGGCTGCCCATCCTCAGGCCCAACTTTCAGATCGACTTCTGCGAGGAAGAGGCCAAGCGCGCGCTGTCGCAGAAGGAGATCGAAGTGCGGGTGCACCTCGACCTGGGCTCGCACGAGGCCACGTTCTGGACGTGCGACCTCTCCAAGCGCTACGTCGACATCAACGCGAACTACAGGTCATGACGGTCGCGGCCAAAACAGACGCCCTGATCGAGGCGCTGCCCTGGATCCGGCGCTACCAGGGCAAAGTGGTGGTCATCAAGTACGGCGGCGCCGCGATGACCGATCCGGGCCTGCGCGAGACCTTTGCGCAGGACGTGGTGTGGATGGGCAAGGTGGGCGTGCGCGTGGTGCTCGTGCACGGCGGCGGCAAGGAAATCACCGACTGCTGTACGCGCTTCGGGCTTTCGACGCGCATGGTGGAAGGGCAGCGCTACACCGACGAATCTACCTTGGCCGTGGTGCAGATGGTGCTCTGCGGCAAGACCAACAAAGACATCGTGGTTGAGGTTCAGCGCCACGGCGGCGATGCCGTGGGCCTCTCCGGCGCCGATGCGCATCTGTTTCGGACGCGACGGCAAACGGGAGGCGCCGACCTGGGCTTCGTGGGCGAGGTGGAGTCGGTCAACTCCCGCGTGCTCACCCTGCTTCTGGACGAAGGCATGATCCCCGTGATCGCTCCGGTGGGAATGGATACGGAGGGGCAGCTGTACAACATCAACGCCGATCATGCCGCCGCGGCCGTTGCGGCCGCGTTGCCGTCGGAGAAGCTGGTGTACGTAAGCGACGTCGAAGGCGTGCAGAGCCACGGCGAACTCGTGCGGTCGCTTGACCTGGTCGAAGCCGAAGAACTCATGCGCACGCAGGTGATCTCGGGCGGCATGATTCCCAAGGTCCAATCTGCGTTCGCCGCCCTCAGGGCGGGCGTGAAAAAGGTCCACCTGATCGACGGGCGCGTGAAGCACTCGGTGTTGCTCGAGATCTTTACAAACGAAGGTGTGGGCACCGAGATCACAGGGGCGGTCGCGGAGGCGATGGCGTGACCGAGAAGCCGCGACGTCAATTCGTGCTCCGCGAGATCATCCTGGCGGGCGAAGCGTCCAATCAGGAAGACCTCAGGCGAAGGCTGGCCCGACGCGGCTTTAAAACCACCCAGGCCACCCTTTCGCGCGATCTCAGGGAGATGGGAATCTCCCGTGTCGTCGAAGGGGGCAGGCCGCTCTACGCTCTGCCCGAGAGTTCGGGCGCCACGAATCTTCAGCCGATCGTGGGCGCCGAGATCCGCAGCATCGACAGCAACGAGAGCCTGATCGTGGTCCACACCCTGCCCGGAGCCGCGCACACGGTGGGGGAGTACATCGACATGCGGAACCACCGCGAAATCATCGGCACCGTGGCGGGCGACAACACGCTTCTGGTGGTGCCTCGGTCACGGAAAGACATCCCCACGTTACTGAAATACCTCAAACACAAACTCATCGAGGGCAAAGCGTGAAGACAACGAAGATCGTGGTCGCCTATTCGGGCGGGCTGGACACCTCCGTCATGGTGCGCTGGCTCAGCGAAAAGTGGGACGCCGAGATCATCACGGCCACCGGAGATCTCGGACAGCACTCCGAGCTGGTGGGGCTGAAGGAGAAGGCCCTGAAGACAGGAGCGTCCAGAGCCTTTGTAAAGGACCTGCGGCTTGAGTTTCTCGAGGAGTATGTCTGGCCCGCTCTGAAAGCGGGTGCGGTGTACGAACAGGCCTATCCTCTGGCCACGGCTCTGGGACGGCCGCTTCTGGCGAAATACCTGGTGGACGTGGCGAGGCAGGAGGGAGCCACCATGGTGGCGCACGGGTGCACCGGCAAGGGCAACGATCAGGTACGATTCGAAGTCACGGTGGCCGCGCTGGCTCCCGACCTGAAATGCCTGGCGCCATTGCGCGAATGGGAATTCAAGTCGCGGGACGAGGAGATCCTGTACGCTCAAGTGAAGGGGATCCCGATCGTGGCCACGGTGAGTTCGCCGTATTCCATCGATTGGAATCTGTGGGGCACGAGCATCGAGTGCGGTGTGCTCGAAGATCCCGAAGTCGAGCCTCCGGCGGATGCCTATCAGCGAACGGTGTCACCGGAGAGTGCTCCCGACGAACCGGTGTACGTGTCGATCGATTTTGTCGAAGGCGTGCCCGTGGCGGTCGACGGCACACCGGCCGATCCGATCCGGCTCGTAACGCACTTAAACGAGTTGGGCGGGGCGCACGGCGTGGGCCGGATCGATCTCATCGAGAATCGCCTCGTGGGGATCAAGTCGCGGGAGATCTACGAAGCACCGGCTGCCACGATCCTGCACTTTGCGCACAGCGAGCTGGAGCGGCTCACGCTCGATAAGCAAACCGCTCACGCCAAGGCACAGCTTGCGGCCGACTACGCAGGTCTGGTGTACAACGGTCTCTGGCATTCTCCGCTGCGCCGGGCCCTGGATGCATTCGTAAACGAAACGCAGAAGTGCGTCACCGGAAACGTGAAGGTGAAGCTGTTCAAGGGACACCAGAGCGTGGCGGCACGTTCCTCGGTGTTCTCCCTGTACAGCCCGAAGCTGGCCACCTACACTCACGAGGACACCTTCGACCACCGGGCCTCCGAAGGGTTCATCAAGATCTTCGCCCTGCCGGTAAAGCAATGCGAGGAGGTCAGGCGGCAGGCGGGGTCGCAGGTTTCCCCCACCCCTAGGCCCAAACCCGCTCCGGAACTGGTGTCATGAAAACCGCGGGGCGGTTCGGCGGGCGGCTCCATCCGGACGCATTGCGGTTTTCCAGCTCGCTCTCCGTCGACTCACGCCTGTTTCGAGAGGACGTCGCCGGAAGCATCGCTCATGCAGAGATGCTCGGAGCCCGGAAGATCATTCCGCGTGCGGAGGCCTCGCGCATCGTGAAGGCGCTGCGTGGGATCGGTCGAGATCTCGAGTCGGGGCGCATCGATCTGTCGCCCCGCGACGCCGACGGCCGGTGGGCGGCCGAAGACGTGCACATGGCCATCGAGGCAGTGCTCGCCCGACGAATCGGCCGGTCCGGCTTGCGCCTGCACACGGCACGCAGCCGGAACGACCAGGTGGCGCTCGACATGCGGCTGTATTTGCGCGGTGCCATCCAACGCGCGGTGACGGGGATCCGGTTGCTGCAACGGTCTCTGCTCGGCGTGGCCCGTAAGCACCGCACCGTACTCATGCCGGGATACACGCACCTTCAGCGCGCGCAGCCAATCCTTCTGGCGCACCATCTGATGGCGCATCTCGAAATGCTCGAGCGGGACCGGGAGCGCCTCCTCGACTGCCTGAAGCGCGTGAACCGCTCGCCGCTGGGAGCCGCGGCCCTGGCCGGAACGTCTTTCCCCATCGACCGGCGGGCCACGGCGCGCTCACTGGGCATGTCGGGCCTGGTCGAGAACAGCATCGATGCGGTGAGCGATCGCGACGTACACCTGGAGTTCCTCGCGGCCTGCGCCATCACGATGATGCATCTGAGCCGCCAGGCCGAAGAGGTGGTGCTCTGGCATTCCGAGGAGTGGAACTTCGCGCAGTGCGACGAGGAATTCACCACCGGCAGCAGCATCATGCCTCAGAAACGGAACCCCGACATGGCCGAACTCGTCCGGGGCAAATCCGGTCGCGTGTACGGAGCGCTCGTCTCCCTGCTCGTGGTGATGAAGGGGCTGCCGCTGGCCTACAACCGTGACCTGCAGGAGGACAAGGAGCCGGTGTTCGATGCCTCCGACACACTGGAGTCCTGCCTGCGCATGATGGCCGCGCTGTTTCGAACCATGGCGTTCAACAAGAATCGTTTCGAGCAGGAGCACGGTGCCGACTTTCTCATGGCCACCGAGCTGGCCGATTATCTCGTGCGCAAGGGCCTGCCGTTCCGCAAGGCACACGCCGCTGTGGGAGGCCTGTTCCGGCAGTGTGTGGACAAGCGCGTACGCCTGCGTGACCTGCCCCTGACGGAATACAGGAAGCGCTCGACACTCTTCGAGCGGGATGTGTTTGCGTTGCTCGATCCGCGACGGTCGCTGCGCATGAAGCGTTCGGAAGGGTCCACGTCGCCGCAACAGGTGGACAAGGCGATCCGAAAATGGGAACGCACGCTGGCCGCCCGCCCACGTAAGCCCCGCACCGGGGCTTGACGCCACCTGTGTGCAAACCGACGACCGGGGTCTGACCCCACTTGTGCCGCCGCGGCCGGCACCCGATGTTATCGCGCGGTGAGAGGGGACCCCTTGCGAAACAGCCGGCGACTGCTCCTGGCGCTGCTGTCGACATGCCTGTTCTGTTCCGCGGCCGCGCATGCCGATGTGGGACAGGAGTTCCTTGCCACCGACCACTGGGCGAACGAAACCATCTACGAGCTGTACGCTTCCGGCGCCTGGGGAAAGTGGCCCATTGGCACACGTCCCTGGTCGCGTGGTGACATCACGAAGCGGCTGACGGAAGTGATCCGGCGGGACTCCACGGAACATCATCTCAGCACCGCTGATCGCCATCTTGTGGACAGGCTACTGTACGAATTTTCAGACGACCTCGTTCACGCCGCACCCGAGAGCACCATGGACGTGCGCGCCGGACTCGAATTGTTCGGCAGCGGAAGTTTCGATGAGTCGGGTCTGCCGGTGTACCGCGGGCGCGTGCAGGGTTTCGCGGGAGCGGGCACGGGAATCTGGTGGGTGCGTATGCGGGGCGACGTGGACAGCCACGGGGAACTCGACCCCACCTTCTTCGGGGAGGAGTGGAAGGACAAGTTCACCGGCACAGTGGACATCGCCTATTTCACTCTGCGCACGGGCGGCTTCGAACTGGCAGTGGGACGCGACTTCCTGCGCTGGGGCTCGGCCCCGTACGATGCCCTGCTGCTCAACGATCAGTCGCCGCCGTTCAACATGGCCCGCTTCGTGTACCATCACCGCCTGTTCGACTTTTCGTTTTTCTTCACGGGGCTCGACAGCGCCTTCGGCCATCCGGCCGACGACTCCGCCGACACGGCTCCCAACGTGAAACGCTATCTTGCGGGCCATCGCATCGAGGTTCGGCCGGCGTCCGGACTCGAACTGGGGCTCTCCGAAGTGGTGGTCTGGGGCGGAGCCGATCGGCAGCTCGAAGCGTATTACCTGAATCCGTTTCTCCCGTACTACTGGGAACAGTTGAACGCGGATGTCGACGACAATCCCCTGTGGTCGCTGGACGTGTCGTGGCGGGTACCACGCGGCCCCATGCTGTACGGCGAGTGGCTGATCGACGATTTTCAAATCGACTTCGAAAGTGAAGCGCATCAGGTGGGCTGGTCGCTGGGCCTGAACTGGCCGGGGGTACCCTTGATTCCAGGCAGCTTCGTGACCGCCGACTGGACGCACATCGAACCGTCCGTCTACAATCAGGTGCTTCCTTATAACCGGTATCTCAATCACCGCGTGGGCATGGGGTCGGTGCTGGGCCCCGACGCCGAGCGCTACCTTTTACGCTGGCGACAGCATCTCTCACGATCGCTCGACGTCACCCTGCAGGGGCGGCTCGAGCGCGAAGGGGAGAGCGAAATCGACGAGCCGCTGGTGACACCCATTTCGCGGGATCAGTTCCCGTCGGGCATCGTGCAAACCACCACGGAGACGCAACTGGGCGTCTTCTTCCAGCCCTCGCGTCACCTGCGATTCGATCTGCGAGCAGGATATCGCTGGCAGGAGAATGCCGCGAATGTGACGGGCGTAAGCCAGGACGGCGGTTTTGTTTCGGCGTCCGTGTCGATCACCGACTGGCTCACCGGATCGTTCTGAGATGCCCGTGGAGATCGCGGCCCACGCCAAGGTCAACCTGGCGCTCTACGTGCTGGGCCGAAGGCCCGACGGCTATCATGACATCGCCACGGTGCTCCAGCTGGTGTCGCTGCATGACACGCTGACATTCGATTTCAACGCGTCGGCCTACGCCTTCACCTCCGACCACCCGGAACTCAGCGATTCCGAGAGCAACCTGGTGACGAAGGCCGTACGGGCGCTGGAGCGAAGCACAGGCCGTACGCTCGCCGTGGCGATTCACCTTAATAAGGTCATCCCGGTGGGAGCCGGACTCGGGGGAGGCTCGTCGGATGCCGCCGCCACGCTCCGCACCCTGAACGACCAGGCAGCACTCGGGCTCTCAGCCGCCCGGCTCTACCACCTGGCCTCCGAACTGGGCTCGGACGTCCCCTTCTTCCTCACCTCCGGCCAGGCTCTGGCGGAGGGTCGGGGCGAGCGTCTCACCGATCTCGATTTGCCCACCAACTATCACGTGTGCATCGCCTTCCCGAACGTGGCCGTAAGCGCGCGCGAAGGCTATGCCAGAGCCCGAATATCCTTGACAAACCCGTTGGGGGACTATAGGATTGGTCGCTCTTTGACTCCCGGGCTTTTCGGGGGCTGGTTGCGGTATTGTGCCAACGATCTGGAGCCGGGCGTGTCGAGCCTGGTGCCGGAAGTGGCCGATGGAGTCAGGGCCATGCGTGCGCTGGGGGCTAACCACGCGGCGATGACGGGGAGCGGTTCAGCTGTATTCGGCATCTTCCCGGATCCGCCGCCCGGAGACATTGCGGAGAGGTGGCCCGTGGCGGGCTCATGGCAGATATTCGCCGCCTGCCCCGTGCGAATCTCCGGCCTCCCTGCGGGTGCGGGGGAGGCGTGAATGTGGGGCTGCGTATGGAAGTCACCGAGGTTCGGATCTCGCTGGTAGGCGAGAGTAAGTTAAAAGCGTTCGCCAACGTCACCCTGGATGCCGAGTTTGCGGTGCGTGGCGTGAAAGTGATCAAAGGACCGGAGGGGCATTTCGTTTCGATGCCCTCCCGACGCAAACCCGATGGCACCTACCAGGACATCTGCCATCCGATCAACGCCACAATGAGAAGGAAGCTGGAGAAGGCAGTGATCGACGCTTACCAGAACGTGCTGGGGACGAAGGAGCAGGACGAGGTTCCACTCCGGGAGACCCCTGCGGCTTTGGTTTGATCTCCCGTTGGGGCGTCGTCAAGTGGTAAGACACATGCCTTTGGAGCATGGATCCCAGGTTCGAATCCTGGCGCCCCAGCCAGAGTTCTGAGGCGCCGCACATACGAGCATGTCAAAGTCACCTACGGTCAGTGAATTGGTAAGCGCGTCCAGCGTGCTGGGTCAGGCCGACGCGAAGCGCGTGAAGCTGCTCTCGGGCAACGGCAACAAGCCGCTCGCCGAGAAGATCTCGCGCCTCATGGGCATTGCGCTCTCGGAGTGCGATGTGCGCCGCTTTTCCGATGGCGAGGTGTTTGTTCAGATCAACGAGAACATCCGCGGCAAGGACGTGTTCATCATCCAGTCCACCAACGCCCCGGCAGAAAACTTGATCGAGTTGCTCATGCTGGTGGACGCCGCCACGCGCGCCTCCGCCAAGCGCATCACCGCAGTGATCCCCTACTTCGGCTACGCGCGCGCCGACCGAAAAGACCGCCCGAGGGTCTCGATCTCGGCCAAGCTCATGGCCAATCTTATCACGGCGGCCGGCTCCGACCGCGCTCTGGCCGTCGACCTGCACGCCTCGCAGATCCAGGGCTTCTTCGACATTCCGTTCGACCACTTGTACGGCTCGATGATCTTCCACCAGTACTTCGAGGAGACCGGACCGCTCGACGACTACGTGGTGGTGTCGCCCGACGTGGGCTCGATTAAAATCTCCCGTGCATTCGCCAGCCGGCTCGATCTGCCCCTGGCCATCATCGACAAGCGCCGCACCGGCCCCAACGAGGCCCAGGTGATGAATGTCATCGGCGAGGTGAGCGGCAAGAACGTGATCATGATCGACGACATGATCGACACGGGCGGCACCATCACCAACGCCGCGCACGCCCTGCGCAAGGCGGGCGCGCGCGACATCGTGGCCTGTGGCACGCATGCGGTGCTCTCGGGCTCCGCGCTGCAGCGCATCGAGGAGTCGCCCATCGGGCAACTGCTGGTGGCCGACACCATCGACCACTCGAATACCGCGCTGCCCGATAAAATCAAGATCCTCACGGTCGCCCCGCTGGTGGCCGAGGCCATTTCCAGAATTTCCAACGAAGAATCGCTGTCCAGCCTGTTCGGCCACTTCATCTAGCGCGGCCGCCGGGCGGAGTGAATTGACCCAGGAGTAAGAAGAATGGCTACAGTTGAATTAAAGGCCACCTCGCGCACGGCTACAGGCAAGGGCGTGGCGCGCAAGGCGCGCGCGGCCGGGTTCATCCCGGGCGTCGTGTACGGCCCCGGAGAGACCCCCGTGGCGGTTCAGGTGAATTCGCCCGAGTTCATGCGCATCTATCACGGAGGCCACGGAGAAAACGTGCTCGTGGACCTCATCATAGATTCCGCCCAGCCCAAGAAAGTGCTCTTCCGCGAGCTGCAGCTCGATCCAGTCACGGAGAGAGTGGTGCACGTGGACTTCTACCACGTGTCGCTCACCAAGGTGACCCGCGTGCACGTGCCCGTGCATCTCGAAGGAGTCCCCGCCGGCGTTAAGCTGGGGGGCGGCGTGCTTCAACACACGCTGCGCGAAGTGGAGGTCGAGTGTCTCCCCACCGAAATCCCCGAAGTGATCATCGTGGATGTGAGCGCTTTGGAAGTGCACGATGCCATTCACGTGTCCGACCTGCCCGCCACGCACTGGAAGCTGGTGACCGAAGGCACCCAGACGGTGGCCTCGGTGATCCCGCCGGTTCTGGTGAAGGAGGAAGCGAAGGTCGAAGGTGTGCTCGAAGGGGAGGCGGCGCCTGCCGTACCCGAGCGCATCGGCGAGAAGCCTGGCGAAGAAGGCGAAGCCGAGCCCGAGAAGGGCGACAAGAAGGAGAAGCGGGAAAAGAAGTAGTCCCGTGCCGCGCTGGTTTGAGGCCCCGTTCGCGGGGCCTTTTTTTATGCACGGACGCCACAAGGCGAGGGGCTTGCCCGGGGTGCGTAAGTTGGGGACCTTGACTTCGTGAATCGGATTGTGGATCTGCGGTCGGACACCGTGACGCGCCCGACCTCCGCGATGCGCGAGGCCATGGCGAAAGCCGACGTGGGCGACGACGTGTTCAGGGACGACCCCACCGTCAACCGGCTGCAGGAGCGCACGGCCGAAATGTTCGGTCGCGAGGCAGCACTGTTCGTGCCGTCGGGCACCATGGGCAACCAGGTGTCTCTGGCGGCACACACGCGCCCCGGCGATGAGGTGATCGTGGAAGCCGGCGCGCACGTGTTCCAGTGGGAAGCCGGCGCCCCCGCGGTGCTCTCGGGCCTGTCGGTGTACGCCGTGCAGGGCACGCGGGGCGTGATCACCGCGGAGCAGGTGGCCCAGCGCATCCGGCCCGACGACGAGCACTACACGCGCACCCGCGTGGTGGCCATCGAGAACACGCACAACTATTCGGGTGGGTGTATCTTTCCGCTCGACGAAATCAAGCGGCTGCGACAGCTCACGAGCGAGCGTGGCATCCTGCTTCACCTCGACGGCGCGCGCCTGTGGAATGCGCACGTGGCCACCGGCGTCTCGTTTGCGACCTACGGATCTCTCGTGGACTCGGTGTCGGTGTGTTTTTCCAAAGGCATGGGCTGCCCCGTGGGCTCCGTCGTGATCGGAGACTTGGACTTCATCGAGCGCGCCCGCCGCGCCCGCAAGCGCTTCGGAGGCGGCATGCGGCAGGCAGGCATCCTCGCCGCGGCGTGCCTGCATGCACTGGATCACCACCTGAAGCTCCTCGGAGGCGATCACTCCAA
>Ga0105347_1001246_pt1 | contig 11170 bp, 9 predicted proteins | sample EasRivMeERMLT890_FD_89677 | JGI IMG/M metagenome (GOLD analysis project Ga0105347, IMG submission 89677) | Soil microbial communities from meander-bound floodplain in the East River, Colorado, USA - East River MetaG ERMLT890 | ecosystem: Environmental > Terrestrial > Soil > Floodplain | place...
CAATTTCAGGTCTGATCTCGTCGAAGGCCTCACCGGTGTTCAACGCCACCAACCGGTCATTGACTGAAATTTCCACGCGATGTCCCGAAAATCTCAATTTGCCTCGCAGCGCCGGCTCTTCCTCCAGCCGCCGGCAATTTTCCAAAGCGGATTGGACTACCGTGCTCAATCTCTCAAGGTTCGATCCGCTAAGCTTGCTTTTTTGACTATAAAGGAGTCCACGGCGAGCATCGGTATCGTCGATATTGATATGGGCATCGCCGGCGACCAGAACGATCCCCGGACCCGATTGCATGTGGCTATAATCCGCCACGTCGTGGCAGACACCATCGCTGTCTTGGATCCACTGGTGAAAAATGTCGATGAAAGCCGTCAACGGGACGGCGTTGGGTTCCTCGGTAAAAACCTTTACGGTAATCTTTTGCAGTTCCATTTTCTCCCAATGTGTTAAGCGCTCGGCTGCGCCACGTTGTCCAATGTCACCGCGCTCGCCACGCCACCGCGCAACTTATTGTGGCAATCGTGGGCTGCATCGATAAAGAGCTGCGCCTCCTGCAGTAGTTGGACGGTGCGATCGGCATCGGCGTCCTTGCCCGCCCCGATGAACTCTCTGGCCTTAAACATGTACTCGGCGAATTTACCGCCGGCATACTTGTCCCAGAAGAGCTGTGTATCGTAAAAACGGCTGGTGAATTCGGCGAGAATTTGGCCTTCATCCTCGGAGATGCCGGCGTTCTGCGCCTTGACCAGTCCTTGCGCCGCACGCACCATTGAAGCATAGGCCGTCTTTGCCGCGTCCTGCGGACGGCCGGCGTCCAACAGTAGCTGGGCCTCGAACAACTCACGCTCGCTGGCGGCCAAAGTAAACTCCGCCTGGCTGACGACCTCGCCGGCACATTCGCCGATCCCCATATCCGCAAGGGTAAATTCCCGCGGATCGCCCCAATCGCTGTAATACGAGGAATCCACCTCGTGGCCCGGAATCTTGGTCAGATCCTCCAGCAGGTCCTTGATTTCTTTCTTACCGATGCGCCGGACAAAATCCTGGAAGCTTTCCTCTTTGAGCCGTTTTCTCATGTAGTATTCGGTGATCGACAGCACCGCTTCGGGTATTCGCTTGGATGGCTCCGCTCCGATGGCCACGCCGTACTCTCCCGCGTTGTCGTGGAATTTGCCGCCGAGGACCACCTGGAAGTGGGGCACCTGAAAACCCTTGACGTTACGATTGATGCCGTAAAATCCGATATCGGCGATGTGGTGCTGGCCGCAGGAGTTAAAGCAGCCGCTGACTTTGATGCGCAGATTTTTGACCGCTTCATCGAGGGCCAAGCTCTTCTCTCCCAGCCGATAGCGCAGCTCGCGGGCGAGGCCTCGCGAAGAGGCGATACCCAGTTTGCAAGTGTCCGTGCCCGGACAGGCCGTCACGTCCACAATCGTCGCCGCGTCCGCGGCGCCGAGACCGATGGCCTCGATGGCTTTGTAGAATTCCGGCAGGTCCGCTTCGCTTAGCCAGCGAAAAAGAATATTTTGCTCCACCGTGGTGCGCAGCGTATTCTTGACGAAGCGCCGCGCGATATCGGCAAGCGCGCGGAGTTGGTCGGCACTCGCGTCTCCCAGCGGCAAGGTCACCGTCGCGGCCACGTAGCCCGGCTGTCTCTGTTTATAAACATTGGTGGCATACCAGGCAGCGAAGCCCTCGGGCCGCTCGCTGCCGTTCAAGCTCACCCCCGGCTTGAGCGGCTCTTCGATCTGCACGTTGACCGATCTCAGGTGCGCTGTCCAACGCGGATCGTTAACCAACTTCCGCCGCTCCTCCAGGACCAGTCTCCGGAACTCCTCGATACCGAGATGCGCGATAAGAAACTTGACCCGCGCCCGGGCGCGGTTACGCTTTTCGCCGAGCCGCGCGAACACCCGCGCGATGGCCTGGGAGATCGGCAGGAGCTCTTCTTCGGGCAGAAACTCATCGAACAGCTTTGCCTTGTACGGCACCGAGCCGAGACCGCCGCCGACGTAAAGTTCGAAGCCGCGCCTTTCCTTGCCGTCAACGACTTTCGTCTTGGCGATGGCTCCCATGTCATGCATGGTCACCAAACCGCAAGGATGCTGTTGGCAACCCGAAAAGGCGATTTTGAACTTGCGGCCGAAATCCTGGGTGTCCGGGTGCCCCATCAAGAACCGTGAGCAGGCTTTCGCGTAAGGCGTCGTATCGAAACTTTCGTCGCGGCAGATGCCCGCCAACGGACACGCCGTCACATTACGCACCACATTGCCGCAGGCCTCTTGGGTCGTAATGCCGACGGCAGCGAGCCGGCGCATCAACGCCGGGGTATCGTCGATGTGAACGAAATGAAATTGAATGTCCTGGCGGGTCGTCACATGGGACACGCCGTCGGCATATTCCTCGGACAGCTCCGCCAGCGCCTCGAGCTGTTCAGGGTTTAAGCCGCCAAAAGGAATCTTGATGCGCATCATCCCGGGCGCATCCCATAAGGTTTCCGGGCCTTTGATCACCGTCGCCGGGAGCTTCAGCTTCTGGACCCGCTTGCCGTCGTGGCGCTGCCCATTGTCATAACGCTGTCCGTAGATGCCCCGGCGCAAACGCGTCTCGGCGAAGACCTTTTCGTCGATCTTGCCGTGCTTACGCAGCTCCATCTGTTGCTCGAAGATATCGATTTCGCGCCCCAGCTCCGCCGGAATCCTGGCGCCGAGTTTTTCTTTCCAGTTCATAGGCACCTCCGGTGAAATCTTCGTAACAATCTTTTAATCAAACTAATCCGATTTTATTTGTCAGAAATAACGGTAAAAATTTTTTAAATGTAATACATCAGTGCCGCCGGTTCCGGTTTACATAAGTCATGGAGCGTGGTTTCTTCGAGAATATTTTCCATCGCCTTGACTCCCCGCGCCCAGGTCTCCGCCAGCCGCTGCGTCACCGGAGATATTGCTCTCGCTTGGCTTCCCGTTCTCAAGTCGATGTCCACCAGAGGACCTTCGAGCACGTGCAAGACCTCTTTCACCGTAATCGCCTCGGGAGGGCGAGCCAGGATATATCCGCCCGCGGGTCCCCGCGAGCCATGCACCAGTCGCCCGCGCTTCAATAACACCATGATCTGCCCGAGATACTCCGGAGGTATATTTTGATTCTTGGCAATTTCTTTCACCTGCACGGCGCGCCGAAGTTTGTAGTTATCGACAAGCTCCGCGAGAGCCAATAACCCGTAATGGCCTTTTGAGCTGACCTTCATGAAAACCGCGCGCCTTCCAAAAACACGGTGATCCTAAGTAAGTTACTTGGAAATGTCAAGAACTAGAGATCATGACCCACAACGATCAATTTCTCCAGGTTGGGCGGCTGTTAGGTCTTCGAACGGTTCTTGGGTTGCCCAAACGAACTGATTAAAGCTATATTCGGCAAATCTTTAGCCGGTTCAAGAACTTGCCCCAAATAGTCGGAGGTAAGCCATATGCAGCGAGCCGTCAAGCTGGCGCTTTCGGGCCTGTTGCTAGTCGTTTCGGCCTTGGTGACCAAGGCCGATCTGTTCGCCGCCGCGAGCGAAGTGATCATCACCCACGCAAGCATGAGCACCTCGTCGATCCCGCTTTGGGTCGCCCAGCGCCAAAACTTCTTCGGCAAATATGGGGTTAAATCCAAAGTCGTCTGGGTGCGGGGCAACCCGGCGCAAATCGCCACCCTGGCTTCCGGCGATACCCAGATCGCCTACGGCGGTGCGACCACGGCGCTGGCCGCCGCGGTGGGCGGTAAAGAGCTAAAAATGATCGCCAGCTTGAGCAGCCGAGAGAATCTCGATCTGGTGGCAAGACCGGGAATCAACAGCGCAAAAGATTTGCGCGGCAAACGCTTCGGCATACAAAGCATCGGCGGCGGGGTATGGAAAACGGCTACCGTCTGGCTCGAGCACTTCGGCATGGATGAAAAGCGCGACAACATTCAAATGATCGTCATCGGCGATGTGACGATCCTCAGCCAGGCGCTGGAAACCGGCCGCATCGATGCCACGGTTGTACCGGGTTTCTTGAGCCGCCGGTTGGCTGAAAAGGGTTTTGTGGTCCTGGGACGGTGCGAACAGACCAGACTGTCTTCTGTGGGAATGACCGTGTTGGTGGAAAATCCCTATCTGCAGCAAAACAGTGAGACTCTACAGAACGTGATCAAGGCCCTCATCGAAGGCATGGTTTCTATCACCGCCGGGAAACATAAGTCCGCGGTGCTGGACACCATTAGCAAACAATTCAAGCTCACCGATCCCGCTGCCGCCGAAGGCGCCTACCAAGACGTTTTTACCCTCGTCCGCCTGGAAGAATACCGCAAGCCCTACGTCTCGATGGAGGGTCTCAAAATCCTGCAGCGCCTCATGAAGAGCCAGAATCCCCGCATCGGCGATATCAAAGTAGAAAATCTCGTCGATTCAAGCGTGCTCAAGAAAATCGATGACAGCGGTTTCTTCGAACGGCTCTACGCCGAGTACGGAATAAAATAATCAGGACCACGAATGAGCAACGACGGATCCACCGACATTCTCACACAACTCTGCACTTTCAAAACCGCCGACAAGGAGAGACTCCACGGCCTGCTCTTCACGCCGCCAGGTGAACTCTCAGATCTTGCACTGGTCTTCATCCACGGCGTAGCCATGAATTTCTATCTGCCGCCGTTGGCGATTTTCGGGCAAGAGCTGGCGCAACACCGCTACCATTGCTTTGTGATTAATACCCGCGGTCACGACTGGATTGCTCGCGTGGGCAACCTGACAAAATTCGGCGGGTCGGCTTATGAAAATCTTGACGACTGCTTACTCGATTTTGACGGGGCTTTGGATTGCCTCCATAAGCAAGGCTATCGCCGCTTCGTGCTCATCGGACATAGCTTAGGGGCCATCAAATCGATTATCTATCAGGGCACGAGGCAGCGTGCGGACGTGGTCAGCGTCGTTTCTTGCTCCGCGCCGAAGCAATTCTACTCCGAGCGGATTTCTCGGCAACCCGGGTTTCGCGAAGCCATAGAAAAAGCTGAAACCATGGTCGCGGAAGGCAGGGGTGAAGAGTTATTGTCCATCGCGGTGGGTGCCACACCGGGAATCTTTAGCGCGCGCACACACCTGGACAAATACGGCAGAGACGATCGCAACGATTGCCGCCCCTACGCTAAACGGATAGGCTGCCCTTTGCTCGCCATCGTCGGCAGCGCCGAGCCCAAGTTTTTTCATGAATACGCGCAAGAGCTGGTCGCTGCCGCTGGGGCCAACTCAACCTATACGCTGGTCGATGGAGGGAACCATTTTTACAATAGGCACACGGCGGCGGTTGTCGAGATCATCTATCAGTGGCTGGCGCAGTTCGACAGATGACATTCTCCATATGATGTTTCGAAACCTTAGCGTGGGACGTGGCTTTCTTCTTTTCATCGTCGCGTCTTTCGCCTGTCTCAACGGTAATGAAGGTACTGCCGCGCAGCCCAAAAAAGTCGCCATCGGCTACGCAACCATCAGTGTCTCATCGTTAGCCCTGTGGCTCGCCCAGGACGAAAAGCTCTTCGCTAAGAACGACATCGATGCTGATCTGGTCTTCATGCCCGGTTCTCCGACGTTAATCGCAGCCATCAACTCCGGGGCCATTGCTGTCGGTTTCACCGGAGGAACAGCGATATTGGCGGCCGCGGCCGGCGGGGCCGACTTCAAAGTCCTCGCGGCTTCCCACGTGCGCGCCAATCATGACTTAATCGTCAAGCCGGAGATCAAAAGAGCAGAGGATCTGCGTGGCAAACGAATCGGCGTGACCAGCATCGGCGGAACCGGCTGGATGGCCGCGATGCTGGTATTCGAGCAACTGGGCTTGAACCAGGATAAAGACAAACTGATTGTCTCAGCCTTCGGCGAGATGAGAATCATCAGTAGGGCATTAGAAACCGGAACCATCGATGCGGCGCTCGTCACCGGAAACTTTACCTCACAGTTCAGGCGCGCCGGATACAATATTTTAGGCGAACTCGAACGGGTGCCGATGATGGGGAATGCGGTCGTGGTCAAACAGAGTTTTCTCCAGAGCCAACCCGATTTTTTGCGAAATTTCCTGAAAGCCACAAGTGAGGCCCAAGTGTTCGTGCTGAGTCCTATGAAAAAACAGTCCGTGCTGAGAGTTCTCAGCAGACGCCTGAGCATCACGGATCCCGCAGTAGCCGAAGATGCGCTCCAAGATCTAATCAAACGGCTGGACAAAAAGCCGATTCCATCCGTCCAGGCACTACACAACATACAGCGCTTCTTGCAGACACGTAATCCGAAAGTCGGGCAAGTCAAGCTCGAAGAGCTCATTGACGATTCTATCGTGCGTGAGTTAGACAAGAGCGGCTATTTCGACCGAATCAACGCGGAGTATGGCGTAAAGTGATGACTCATTCCTCCATGAAGGTAGCCATGAGTTGGATTCTGGGATTCATCTTTGCCGCTTGCCTCCTTCTCCCTTGTAGCTCTTCCTCCTATGCCGCCAGCGCACCGAAACTCATCATCGGCTACGCCGCCATGAGCGCGCGCGTCGTGCCACTCTGGATCGCGGAAGAACAGGGTATTCTCAACAAATACGGCATCGACTCCGAGCAGGTCTTCATCCGCGGCGCGCCCACCTTGGTTGCCGGCTTGGCGTCAGGAGACATTCACGTCGCCAGCACCGGCGGAACCGCTATGCTTGCAGCGATTGCGGCCGGCCATGATCTGAAACTCCTTGCCGCATTTTCCACCCGCAATACTTATGATCTCGTCGCGGGTCCCAAAATCAAACGCGCCGAGGATCTGCGCGGCAAGCGCTTCGGCGTCACCAGCATCGGCGGCACTGTGTGGATGGGCGCGCTGCTTTGGCTCGAGCATTTCGGGCTGGACGTGCAACGCGATCAGATCCAATTTCAAGTCATCGGCGATCAAACCATCCAGATGCAAGCGATGGAGACCGGCATCATCGATGCCGCGGTGCTCGACGGTGTTTTCAGCCGCCGGCTCAAGCAAAAAGGATTCAACATCATCGGTGAATATTCCGATCTGAAGCAACTCTACGTCAGCCAAGCCCTGGTGGTGCAGCAAAAATTTCTCCAGCAGCGCGCCGACACGGTGGAGAATTTGTTGAAGGCAGAGATCGAAGCGATCGCTTTCTCACTCGCGGCGAAAAATAAATCCACGATCATCAAAACTTTCATGCGCCGGTTAAAAATCGACGCCGGTGCAGCGGAGGAAGGCTACGCTGATCTGCAACGCGCCATCGATCGGAAACCGGATCCCTCGCCGGAAGGCCTCCGAAACGTGCAACGTCTGATGAAAATCCGCAGCCCAAAAGTCGGTGAGATCAAAGTCGAAGACGTGATCGATAATCGCATCATGCGCAAGCTCGATGAAAGCGGCTTCATCGACCGGGCCTACGCCGCCCAAGGTGTAAGCATCAAATGAGGGCAACCGCCCGAGGGGGCCCCTACAGAGGATTATTTGCGCTCTTTGCGCTTAAATGTCTTCGTGACTTTGGTTGCGGCTTCGCTGCGCAGGATCAACGTGATTTGTCACAACGTGGGCGAAAGGGAGATCAAATATGAATTATCACAGTTGGCGAGTCCTTCGGGCGGCGATCGTTGTCATTGCGTCATCATTTTTCTGGCCCCTTCAGGCCAATAGCGCCAGCGCGCCGGCGAAATACATCGTCGGTTACGCCACCTACACCGCGCGGATCGTGCCGCTTTGGCTTGCCCAAGAGCAGGGCTTTTTCACCAAATATGGCATCGACATCGACCCGGTTTTCATCCGCGGGGCACCGACTTTAGTCGCCGGCATGGCTGGCGGCAGCATTCATATCGGACGCACAGGCGGCAGCGCAATCTTGGCCTCGGTTTCCGCGGGACATGACTTTAAAATCATGTCCACATTTAACAGCCGCAATACCTATGACCTCGTGGTTCGGCCGAACATCAAGAGAGCCGAAGACCTGCGCGGCAAGACTTTCGCCGTCACCAGCATCGGCGGCACCAGCTGGATGGGCATCCTGCTCTGGCTGGAGCATCTCGGTTTGGACCAGCAGCGCGACAACATTCGGATGCAGGTCATCGGCGATCAAGCCGTCCAAGTCCAGTGCGTCGAGAACGGACTCTGTGATGCCGCAGCGGTGGACGGCGTTTTTAGCCGTCAACTCAAACAGAAAGGCATGACGATTCTCGGCGAATATACCGACGTCAAAACTCAATTGGTCGGTCAAACCATGGCCGTGCCGGCAGCCCTGCTGCACCAGCGACCCGACATTGTGGAGAGCTATTTGAAGGGAGAGATCGAAGCCTTGGCCTTTTCCCTCGCTCCCAAGAATAAGCCCGTGGTGCTAAAGACGCTAGCGCGTTGGCTCAAGGTCGATGCAACCGGCAGCGAGGACGCCTATCAGGACCTCGTCCGCGGCGTCGACCGGAAACCGTTCGGCTCCCTCGAAGGCATGCGCAACGTCCAACGGCTGCTGAAATCGCGAAATCCCAAAGTCGGCGAAGTCAAAGCCGAGGACGTCATCGACAACCGCCTGATGCGCAAACTCGATGAAAGCGGCTTCATCGATAAGATGTACGCAACCTATGGCGCGAAGTTGTAGCGCCGGCTGAAGCGTGCCCGCAAAATGAAACTCGGGGGATAAAAACCATGCCTCACCTAAAAGTTCAAGACACCGAGATCTACTATGAAGTCCACGGCGACGGCCCGCCGTTTCTCTTCTGTAGTGTAACGGGTCTCGATCACCAAGCCTGGAAGTTTCATCAAGTGCGGGAGTTTTCTCGCGACCACAAAGTCATTGTCTTCGACTACCGCGGCACTGGCAAGTCAAGCAAAACGGTGCAGAAATATTCGATCAAGATGTTCACCGATGACGCGGCGGCGATTCTCGATCATCTTGATTTAGAACAGGCCATCGTCTGCGGCCACTCCATGGGCGGGGTCGTCGCGCAACTGCTGGCCCTGGACCATCCAAGTAAAGTCAAGCAACTGATCCTCGCGTCCAGCGGCTCTTCCCATCCGGGAGCGCAGGGTATTCCCCTCGCCATGTGCTGCGACATGGTGCGAATGGGCTTCGAAGCCTACATTCGCCAGCACACCATCGAAACCGGATGGACCAAGGAATTCGTCGCGTCGCATCCCGATCTCATCGAAAAGTTTCTCCAGGTCCGAATGTCCGGCATCGCTCCCCTGGAAAACTATCTATACTTCGTCCTGGCGCGCCAGGAGCATGACCATACGGAGCGGTTGAAAGACATCCGAGTCCCGACCCTGGTTTTGGTCGGCGATGACGAGAATCACGGCGCCACCGACACAACCCATTGGGCGGCGGCGCACAAGCTCACCGGCGCGATTCCCAATGCGAAGCTGGTCGTGCTGGCCGGCGAAGGGCATCATTATCTCGCGACCAATCCCAAAGAGGCGCACAAAGCGATTAGAGAATTTATCGGGTGAATCGGATCGCCTCGCGGAAAGCTCGCCAAGAACGCCAAGTTCGGCCCTTAACGCCCCTTGCGCAAGAAATATCCGGACACGATTAGGAGAAATAAATGACCACTCAATTCTTTACCGCAATGGCGTTAAGCATTTTCGCCTGCACAGTACCGACTACCACTATTTCTCCTGTGCACGCGCAAAGCGTCACCCTCCGTTACGGCCAGATTCCGTCCTCCATAAAGACTGTGTCTGCCGTTCAGTTTGTCATCGGCCAACGCAAAGGCCTGTTCACCCGCGAAGGCATCAACCTCGACATGAAGCCGATCGAGGGCGGCGCTGACAATATGATGGTCGCGCTAAACAACGGCACGGTAGACATCACCCGCACCGCAACTCCCTATTTGATTCAGTCCGTGCTTAAAGGTTCGGAGGGAGTCGCTATTGCGGGTGAAACCGCGACGCCGATCTACAGTCTGATTGTAAGGCCCGAGATCAAATCGTTTGTCGACCTAAAGGGCAAAACTATCGGCCTTTCACTCGCCGTCGATACAATTTCTATCTCCACGCGCAAGCTCATGGCGCTAAATGGCATCAAAGAGGCTGACTTCAAAGTCAAAGAGCTGGTCGGCACGCCGGCGCGCTCCGAATGCTTGCGCAAGGGCGACTGCGATGCCGTGCCGCTCGGACAACCCGAAGACATCATTCTTATGGAACAAGGCTATCGGCGCTTGGGGGTTTCGACCGATGCCATGCCCAACTTTCAGTTCATCGTCAGCGCAGTGCGAAAATCCTGGGGCGAGCAAAATAAAACCGCTCTCATTGGCTACGTGCGCGGGCTCGGCGCTGCCTTCCGGTTCATGCGCGATCCGGCCAACCGTGAGGAAGTTGTCAAGATGGTGATGGACACCACCGGGTCAAATGAAGCGATCGCACGCCAGACACTATCGCTTTACTTCGACCCCGAGCGCGGCGTCGTTCCCAAGCAAGGCGAGATCGAGATGAAGGGATTTGCTCAGGTGATCCAGGTCATGGCCGAGGCTGGCGAGCTAAAATCACCGCTGCCTTTAGCAGATCGCTTCGTCGATCTCCAGTATCTGCGCGCCGCGGGAGTGATGAAATAAATTCACCTTCCCGTTATAAGCGCCCGTTTGCGCGCGAGGTATTCGTCGCGCGCCCTGTGGATATCTTTCGCTTCGATGGTAGCGAGCGGCGTGCCCTGGAACTCGAGATAAAAACGCATGACGTTGCCGATCACTCGTTCCGTCGCGTTGGGCCAATCGTCAAAGCGTCCCATTTGAATGTCCACGCTCGCTTCCACCGCGCTCATGCCGGCCTCAAATCGCTTCTTCGCTTCCCGTTTCATCGTGTCAACGTATTCACGCATCTCGGCAATATCCTTCTTGGCGCCAATCGGCCCGTGACCAGGAACGATCGTATCGACGTCCAAGTCCTTGATCCAATCGAGCACCCGCAACAGCCCGCTGCCATGACCCTGCCAAAAGTGCGGCGCCACGTAGTGAAAGGCCACGTCCCCGGCGAACAGCACTTTGTAACGGGGCAAATATATCTGGGCGTCGCCCATGGTGTGGGCGGGACCATTGTAAACAAGCTGAATTTCAAGATCGCCGTACCGGTAAGTCATTCTGTCCGCAAAAGTGGTGGTCGGCGGCGCGAGCTTTAGTTCTTCGATGCCTTCCTGCCAATCCTGGCGCATGGGA
>Ga0105347_1001247_pt1 | contig 11166 bp, 12 predicted proteins | sample EasRivMeERMLT890_FD_89677 | JGI IMG/M metagenome (GOLD analysis project Ga0105347, IMG submission 89677) | Soil microbial communities from meander-bound floodplain in the East River, Colorado, USA - East River MetaG ERMLT890 | ecosystem: Environmental > Terrestrial > Soil > Floodplain | place...
ACAGCTCGTCGGACTCGTCAACCGAGGAGACCACGACGACCACGACCACCACGACGACGCCCGCGACGCCGCAGGAGCAGCAGGGGACCCCGCCGTCTGCCCAGCGAACGCCGCCGCGGCGCACCACGCCGGTGACGACCACGCCGCCATCGAAGCCCTGCGGGTAGAAGCCCACCCACGCGCGGCGCCGCCCTTCCCGCGGGCCGTCCTCGCGCTCCATCTCCTCGCGGTGGCTCAGGAACAGATCGAGCGGTATGGCGAGGCTGTAGCGCCCCGGCGCCGCCAGGCCCAGCGAGACCACGCCGATGAGCCGCGCGTCGGCGTCGAGCAGCGCCGCCCCCGCCAGGCCGGGGTTGATGACGGTGGTCATGATGGCGCGGTCCAGCATGTACTCCCAGAAAGCCTCGAAGGGCCCGACCGCGGTCACGTGGCCCGTAGCGCCCTTGCGCTCCTGCCGGCCCGTGCACGTCATGATGAAGACGGGCATGCCGGGCGCCACCGCCTCGGTGGATCCGAAGGCGACGGGGTGCAGGGCGGCGCCCTCCAGGGTGAGGAGGGCCAGCCCCGTCTCGTGGTCCACGGCGGAGCGCCGCACGGCGCGCGCCTTGCCGTCGGGCCCCACCACCTCCACCTTGGCCGCCCCCAGGACCAGGTAGTGGGCCGTGAGGACGCGGTCGGGCGCCACCGCGACGCCGGCGCCCAGCCGCTCCTCGCCCAGGATGGCGGCGGAAGGATGGCGGGCCGGCACCTCGCTGCGCAGGAATACCGTGGAGGGGACCGCGGTCCGTGGGATTACGACGGGCGAGTCCACGGCTTCCCCTCCAGGTCCGAGCCGGACGCGGGATTATAGTGCGCGCGCTCCTCGGCCAGCAGGTCCACGACGTCGCGCAGCGCGCGCACGCGCCGCACGTCCGCGTCGGCCTCCGCGCGGACGCCGCCCGCGGGGTCCATCCACACGAAGCCCATGCCCGCCGCGCGGGCCGCGCCGCCGTCCACCTCGCGGTCGTCGCCGACGTACAGGGCCTCGGCGGCGTCCACCCCCAGGGCCTCCAGCGCCACGTGCAGGATCCGCGGATCGGGCTTGGTGAAGCCGCAGGCCTCCGACGTGACCACCACATCGAAGCACCGCTCGAGCCGCGCCGCGCGCAGGCGCGACCGCTGCACGCGGTCCAGGCCGTTCGTCACCAGGCCCAGCCGGTACCGCCTCTTGAGCCGGGCCAGGGCGGAGCGGCAGCCCGGCAGCAGGTCGCCGCGCCGGGAGATGCCGTCGATGTAGGCCGCGGAAAGGGCGGCCCCGCCCACCTCGTCGGCGCGGAGGTGCTGGAGCAGGCGGCGGAAGCGCTCGCGCGACAGGGAGGCGGCGTCGATCTCGCCGCGGCGGTAACGGCCCCACAACTCGCCGTTTATCGCGCGGTAGGCGTCGAGGGTGGCCGGCGGGCAGCGCAGCGAGAGGCCCCGCAGGGCCGCGCGCAGCGCGCAACGCTCCGCCTTCGACGTGTCGAGGAGCGTGTGATCGGCGTCGAAGAGTACGGCGCGGAGGGGGGGCGGGCTATTTCGCGCGGTAGGTGATGAGGCCACGCTTGAGGTCGTAAGGGGAGACTCCCACGGTCACGCGGTCGCCGGCGATCACGCGGATGCGGAACTGTCGCATCTTCCCGTTCAGGCGGGCCAGGACCTCGTGGTTCTCACCGCACTTCACCTTGTAGTTGCCGCCCGCCAGGACCTCGGTCACGATGCCCTGCAGCTCGATCAGATCTTCCTTGCTCATTCACTCCTTCCGACGCGCACCCGGGCGCGTCGCGGAAAAGCGGATTATCGGTCGTCCGGCGCGGCCTGTCCATAGCGCCGCACGAGGACCGCCGCCACCGCGGCGAGCAGGACGGCGCGCAGCACGATGGCCGCGGAGAAGGCCACGGTCCACGGGCCGCCCCGCTCGCGCGCGGCCCACGGCACGAAGCCCCCCATCTCCCCGTAGGCGTACGAGAACGCGAACGGGAAGACGAGGACGTTCAACGCGTCCGTGGCCAGGAACAGGACGAGGGCGCGGCGAAGGATGGGCCGCGGATCCGTCATGACCAGAAGGATCAGGAACGGGTAGAACCACAGGTGGAATTGCGTCGAATGGATCCGGTTGAAGAGGATCGCGGCGATGCAGAGCAGCGCGCCCTTGGCCTCGAGGCGCATGGCCGGCTTCACGAGCAGGGCGGCGGCGAGCAGCCCGAGGGTCCAGAGGCTGGCGTACCTCTCGAAGGGCAGCGGGCCCAGCCAGATCTGCCCGACCCCGAGCAGGGTGTCCCAGTAGAGCGGCCGCGTGGCGTGGAAGCGGTAGGGCCACAGCCAGTGCTCCAGGCTGCCGTGCCGGTGCCAGGCCAGGGCGATGAAGGGCAGGTTGACCGCCGCCGCCACCGCGAGGAAGACGCCCGCCGCCTTCAGCCAGCGCCAGCGGAACCCCTCCACCGCGAACGCGCGGTACTCCTGGGCGGCGATGAAGAAGGCGGGGAACCACTTCAGCCAGCAGCCGAGCGACCACCACCACACGGCCGAGAGCGGCCGCCCGAGGCGGTGGCGCGCGTAGCCCAGCAGGACGAGCGTGACCACCACGCCCTCGTAGCGCACCGGGCCCAGCACGAGCGCGGTGGGATTGAGCGCGAAGAGGAGCGCGGCCGCGAGGGCGCGGCGGCGGTCGATCCCCTCCGCGATCCGGTAGAACAGCGCCGCGTTGAAGACGTCCACCGCGGACAGGACCAGCGCGTGGGCCAGCACCGTGCCGCGGGTGTCGGTGGGATCCACGAACCTGGCGAAGATCCAGTAGAGGACGCCGCCGCCGACCGGATACTCCCTGCTGAAATCGACGTAGGGGACGAGGCCCTGCCGCGACTGCTCGAAGAACCGCCGCCACGACACGATGTCCTGGACGAGGTGGGGCATCCACGTGGAATGCCAGAGCGCGGCGCCCAGGGCGATGACCGCCGCTTTGGACGCGGCGGTGACCAGGAGCACGGCGAGCAGCCGGCGGTGCCGCGGGTCCATGGGCCGTAGCTTACGTTCTGCTACACTCCGCGCGCGCCCGAAGCCGCGGCGCTTCGAGGAGGACTTCCATGAAACGCTCCCTGGCCACGCTGGCCGCGCTCCTGGCCGCGGCCGTGACCGTATCCGCCGCGCCTCCCGCCGCGGGTCCCAAGGTGTCCGTGGCCGGCCTGCGCGTGGTGGGCATCGGCTTCGGTGAAGAGGGCCGCGAGGCCCAGGCCTTCAACGAGTCCTCCGGCGTGGGCCTGGCGCTCGTCGTCCAGAGCGCCGGCACCAGCGGCATCATCGCCTTCGACGACGACGCCAGCGCGCTGGAGGAGCTGACCGACTCCACCGGCAAGAACCTCCTGGACGACGCGAGCATCTGGCCCTTCCCCAAGCTGACCAAGGACGGCAAGGCCGTCATCGTGGAGATGAAGGCGCGGGGCGTGCCCGCGGCCGGGGCCACCGAAATACACGCGAAGGGCAAGCTCGCCCTGACCACGGCCACGGGGTCCAAGGCGGTGAAGGTGCCGAACGTGGCCCTGGCCAACGACAAGACGTTCAAGGTCGGGACAGGGACGGTCACCCTGAGCGACGTGGAGGCCAGCGGGGACCAGACGAGCGTCACCTTCAAGGGCCCGCTCGCGGTCTTCGCGGCCGTCCGGGGCATGAAGTTCCTCGACGCCAAGGGCCAGCCCATAGAGGCCAGCAGCGCCGGCTCGGGCCGCATGAACGACGTGGCCATGGCCTCGTACCGGCTCACCACCGCGGCCAAGGCCGTGACCATCGAGATCGACCAGTGGCAGGGCATGAAGCCAGTGGTGGTGCCGTTCGACGTGAAGGCGGGGCTGGGGCTGTCCCAGTAGCGGTCAGCGGCCGGTCCTGGTCCAGTCCACGAGCCCGGTCCGCGTGGCGGGCTGGCACCTCGGGCAGAAGTAGGCGTCCATCCCGCGCACGCCCGCCTTGCGGATCTTCGAACCGCAGCGCGGGCACTCTTCCTTCAGGCGCACCTTCAGGAAGTCGCGGACCTTCACCTCGATGGGCTCCCCGCGGCGGGCCACCTCCGCCGCCGCCTCGCGCATCACGTCCACGATGGCCTTGTGCAGGCGCAGGGCCTCCTCGTGGTTGAGCGAGCGGCACCACGTCTTGGGATGGATCCCCGCCTCGTACAGGACCTCGTCGGCGTACGCGTTGCCCAGGCTGTCCAGCGCGGTCTTGTCGAGCAGGAACACGCGGACCTGGTCGCGGCGGTGCTTGAGCAGGCTCACGAACCGCTCGGCCGTGAACTGCGGCGAGAGGATGTCCAGCCCGCCGCCCTGCATCCCGGGGATGGCCTTCCAGTCGCCGGTGGCGGTGAGGTAGGCCTTGCCCATCTTCTTGTCGTCCAGGTAACGCAGCTCCACGGCGTCGTCGAAGGTCAGGGCGAAGGCCAGCGACGCCTCGCGCTTCTCGCCCGGCTCCGAGAGCCGGAAGCGCCCCGCCAGCATCGGGTTCACGCAGAGGTCGAGCCCCTCGAACTGGAAGATCAGGAAGTGCGCGCGGCGGGTGATGTCCGCCAGCCGGCGGCCCAGCAGCAGCGAGAGGTTGCCGCGCACCAGGAAGCGGAGCACGATCGGCTCCGCCACCCGCTCCGCCGTGACGTGCCTGCCCAGCACCCGCTCGCGCAGCGTCGCGAGGACGTGGAGGAGGTCCGGCAGCTCAGGCATGGAGCCGCTGCGGCGCTACTCCGCGTAGGAGTAGGCCTGGTCCACCACGCGCCAGACGCCCGCGGTCTTCTGCACGCTCACCCCGCCCTTGATCTTCCTTCCCTCGTTGTCCACGCCCTCGACCTCCAGGCGGGCCAGGTCCGCCTTCACCAGGGCGCCCGTCACCTTCGCCGTCTTCGGGTAGTTGAGGGCGAGGCCGTGGAAGTAGTCCTTGGCCTCGGCCGCCGCCGGCGCCTTCGCGGGGAGCTGGTGGTCCGGGAGATGGCGGCGCGCGGTGGGGAAGTCCTCGGCCTGGATGGCCACGACCAGCGCGAGGTAGGCCGCGCCCGGGTTGCCCCCGCCCGCGCCCAGGGCCGTGGGCTTGGGGATCGCGGTGAGCGGGACGTCGTACGTCAGGTTGAACTCGTACGCGTCGTCGAACATCTTCCCCGGCTTGTCGGTCGCGCACGACCCCGCGGCGCGAGACGCGGCCGCCGTCTTCGTGGTCGCGGTGAAGCCCTCGCCCAGCCCGACCGATCGGGAGCCCTCGAAGAAGCCCGCGACCCCGCACTGCCCCGGGGTGGCGAGGGTGACGAACACCGCGTTGCCGCTCTGTTGCAGGAAGATCTGGCCCATCACCCCGCCCGCCGTGTCGATGGCCGCCAGGGCCGCCGCGCGGTCGATCTTGAAGTCAGTCAGGACGACGACGGTCATCGGCTTGCCTGGTTCCTTGCCTTCGGCCTGGAAGGCGAGGGCGTCCGTGGGCGTGAACCGGGTCTTGCCGAAATGGAACGTACCCTTGATCTCGTCGGCCCGCGCCCCGGCCCCGGCGGCGAGTCCCAGCACCGCCGTTCCCATGACGATGTGGATCCCCTTCATGCTCACCTCCCGCCGCCGGACGAAGCGGATTCTATGCCTTGACGACACCCGCAAGGGCGCGCGCCCACGCCACGGCCTCGTCGATCATGGGGTAGTGCCCCCAGTCGGGGAAGACGCGCAGGGGCCACGTCGTGCCGAGCGCCTGCTCGGTCCACCGGAGCTCCCGCGGCGTCACCACGCGGTCGCGGCCGCCCCACCAGACGGCGACGTTCCGGAGTGCCGCGGGGCACGCGGCGAGGTCGCGCTCGAGCTGCCGCAGCCGGCCGGGAGTGAACCACGCGAAGAGATCCGAGAACGCGCCGCAGCGAGCGTAACCGTCGAAGAACGCGGCCTGCGCCTCGGCCGACGGCGTCTTCACGAAGTGCCGCCGCACGAAGAACCGATGGAAAGACCTCGAGGAGAACAGGCGGGCCGCCGCGGCCCTCGCCATGCGGCCGCGCATGAGCCGCGGCATGAGCCGGCGCTCCAGGCCCCAGAGGACCGGAGCCTGCAGCAGCACCGGCGCCTCCAACAGCTCGCCCCGCGACCGCAGGCACAAGGCGATCAGGCCGCCGATCCCCGTCGCGTAGACGAGGGAGTCCCGGGCTCGCGGTCGTTGCGCGGCAAGCCCGTCAGAGACCGACCGCAAGAACCCGTCGAGGTCCGCCGCCCGGGCCCGGCCGTCGAAACCGGGGTACAGGACGTCGGCCAGCTCGACGCCCTCTTCGGCCAGCGCCTTCCGTCCCGCCGCGAGACGCTCGGCGCAATGTCCGTTCCCTCCCAGGAAGACGATTCGGCTGGAGGCCATGGCGTGCCTAGAATAGGGCCCTCTTCGAACCGGCGTGAAGCGATGGCCCTACTGCACCGCGGCTGGACGATGCGACTGCGCAGGACAGCGGGCCTCGCGGCCATCCTGGCGGGCGCGGCCGTTCTCGAGGGCCAGGAGGCCGGTCGAGGTGGACGCTTCGAGTTCGCGCTGATCGGCGACATGCCGTACGACGCCCGTCAGGAGAAGGAGTTCCTCCACGTGATGCGCGCCGTGGACGCCGCCGACGTGGCCTTCGTCGTCCACGACGGCGATTTCTGGTGGGACGGCAACCAGTGGACGCCGGAAGCGGGCGGGCTCCCTCCCTGTGCCGACGAGACCTTCCAGGACCGCCTGGCCCTCGCCCAGCGGTCCCGGCATCCGTTCGTCTTCGTGGCTGGCGACAACGAGTGGACCGACTGTCATCGGGCGAAGCCGCGCGCGTACGAGCCGATGGAGCGTCTGGCCAAGCTGCGCCGGATGTTCTTCGCGGGGGACACGAGCCTGGGGCAGCGCACCCTTCGGCTGACCCGCCAGAGCGAGGGCGCTCGCTACGCGAGCTTCCGTGAGAACGCCCGCTGGACCTACGGAGACGTGCTGTTCGTGACGCTCCACGTAGTGGGCAGCAACGACAATGCGGGACGCACACAGGAGATGGACGCGGAGCACGCGGAACGGACCGCGGCCAACCTCGATTGGATGAGGCAGGGCTTCGAGCTGGCGGCCCGTGGCGGCAGCCGGGCCATCGTCCTGGTCGCCCAGGCGGACCCGAGGTTCGAGAACTCCTGGCCTCCCGAGGTTCAGCAGAGGTACATGCTCGCGGGCCTGGGCATGAAGTCGCCGGAGACGCGAAGACCGACGGGGTTCGACTCCTTCGTAGCCGCCCTGGAAAGGGAGACGCTGGCTTTCGGCAAGCCGGTCGTCTACGTCCACGGCGACACGCATCTGTTCAGGGTGGACAAGCCGCTCTACGGTTCGACGAGCCGGCGGATCATCGAGAACTTTACCCGGGTGGCGACGTTCGGCCACCCGGACGCCCATTGGGTGCGGGGGATCGTGGATCCTGCCGATCCGCAGGTGCTGAGCTTCCGGCAGGAGATCGTCGAGGAGAACCGGGTCCGACATTGAGACGCTCGAGGGAGGACTGCATTGATGCGAAGGTCGCTGTTCTACGGGGCTCGCGCGCTGGCCGTGATCGCGGCGGCGCTCCTGGGCGGTTGCTACGAGTCCGACTTCCCGCTCGACCCGGCTCCGGGCCTCGAGCTGGAGGAGGCGTGGCTCGGCACGTGGCGTTGCCTCCCTTTCAACGCCAACGCCGACGAGGACCCGGTCACGGTGTCGGTCAAGCGCGGGCCCGAGCGGCGCTACGACATCACCTGGTTCGAGACGGGCAAGGCCCCCGAGCGCTACGGGGCGTTCGCCTCGTCCGTCGGCGACACGCGGTTGTTGAACGTCCAGGAGATCAAGGCGGACGGGACCTCCGGCAAATGGGTCTTCCTGCGGCCGACGCTCCTGCGGCCGAACGTCATCCAGGCCCAGATCGTCGATGCGGAGGCGCTGAAGGGCACCGAGAAGACCGCGCCGGCCGTTCGCCAGGCGATCGAGCGGCAGCTCGCGAGCCCGGCCCTCACCGTCGACTTCTGCGTTTGCGTGCGAGCGAAAGAAAGCAGCGGGGCGGACCGCTAGAAGACGGCCCGAAGCGCCGCCCGCGCCGCGTGGTACCCGCACATCCCGTGGACGCCGCCCCCGGGTGGCGTGGACGACGAGCAGATGTAGAGGCCGCGGGCCGGCGTGGAGTAGGGGACGATCCGCGGCGCCGGGCGCGTGAACATCTGCCGAAGGTCCTGCGCGCCGCCGTTGATGTCGCCGCCGACGTAGTTCGGGTTCAGCTCGTGCAACCGTGAAGGCGTGAGGACGCTCCTGGCCAGCACCAGGTCGCGGAAGCCGGGCGCGAAGCGCTCGATCTGCGCCTCGATCCTCTCCGTCATGTCCACCGCCGAGCCGTTGGGGACGTGGCAGTACGCCCAGGCCGTGTGCTTCCCGGCCGGGGCGCGCGAAGGATCGAAGAGGCTCTGCTGGGCGAGGAGGACGTAGGGCCGCTCCGGGTGACGGCCCCGGCCGACCTCGGCCTCGGAAACGGCGATCTCCGCCAGCGTCCCTCCGAGGTGGACGGTGCCCGCGCGCGCGCAGTCCCCGGCCTTCCATGGGATCGGCCCCGACAGCGCGAAGTCCAGCTTGAACGCCGCGGCGCCGTAACGGTAGCGCTCGAGCCGCCGGCGGTACCCTCCGCGCAGGCGGTCGCCCGCGAGCGTCAGGAGCTGTCGCGGGGTGACGTCGCACAGGACCGCGCTGGCCGCGGGCAGGGAATCGAGGGACTCCACGGCGGAGCCGGTCCGGATCTCGCCGCCGAGCGAGAGCAGGTGGCCGCCGAGCGCGTACGCGATCCTGCGTGAGCCGCCGCGGGGCAGGGGCCAGCCCACGGCGTGGGCGGCGGCGCCCAGGACCAGGCCGATGGCGGCGGTCGCCGCGCTCTCCAGGGGCAGGACCGAGTGGCCGGCCAGGCCCGCGAACAGCGCGCGGGCCCGCTCACCGCGGAAGCGGGCCTCGGCCAGGCCGCGGGCGGAGCGGAGGGCGGCCAGACCGAACCGCCCCATGGCCAGCGGATGGCGCGGCACGTGGAGTGGGGCGAGCAGGTCCGGCAACAAGGCGTCCCAGCCCGCCACCATCGGCCCCATCAGCCGGCGGTAGGCCGCGGCATCGGCCCCGAGGCCGCGCGCCGTCTCCTCCACCGAGCGCTCCATCATCACCGCGGTGCCGTCGTCGAGCGGGTGGGCGACCGGCGCGGAAGGTTGGATCCACTCCAGCCCGTGCTGGCCGAGCGGCAGGGTCTTGAAGAACGGCGAGCCCAGGCCGAGGGGATGGATGGCCGAGCAGGTGTCGTGCAGGAAGCCCGGCAGCGTCAGCTCCGCGGAGCGGCAGCCGCCGCCAATCGTTTCCCTGGCCTCCAGCACCAGGACGGACTTGCCCGCCTGCGCCAGCGCGATCGCGGCGGCCAGGCCATTGGGGCCGGAGCCCACGACCACCGCGTCGTGGGCGGCCATCAGGCCTGCGGCGGGGCCTTCACGTCGTACTGCTCGGCGATGTGCAGGTCGAAGGCCGCGTGCTCGGGGTTGCGGGCGAACCCGCGGAAGTGCGCGTGGCAGCGGTAGCAGACCGTGATCTCGGGCAGCACCGCGTAGAGCGCGGCATCCACGAGCGCGGCCACGAACAGGCTGGAGTAGTACGGCGTGAACGGGGCCAGCGCCGCGCCCACCACCACGACGCCCAGGCCCACCTTCTGGTTGAAGTCGCGCTGCACGTACAGATTCCTGGACCCGCAGGCCGCGCAGTGCTCGATCAGCCGGTCGTGTCTCGCCCTGTCAGGCACGTCCAGCGCCGGCTCCGTCCCGCAGCTCGCGCACCGGCCCTTGCCGTCCAGTCCGGCCACCGCCTCCTCGCCGCAGCGGGGGCAGGGGAAGGCGATCTCCGGCTCGCGCGGGCTCACAGCGGGAAGCCGGCCGCCACGCGCAGGTACTTGGCCAGAAGCTCGCCCGACAGGACCAGGAAGAGCTGGACGTAGAGGATGCCGGTGGCGGACTGCGTCGAGCGGATCTCCACCGTCTTCCAAATGAACCAGACGAGCGAGAGCGGCCCCGCCAGGCCGAACAGGATGCGCATCCACACGAAGATGCCGTCCGGGCTCCACAAGCCGGCCGCGATCAGCCGCGCGTCGGCCAGGCCCTCGGGCGTCCCCGCCAGGGCCCAGGCCACCACCGCGGCGCGCAGGACGAGGCCCACCACGAGCAGCACCGTCAGCCGCCGCAGCGCCGTGATCGGCAGGTCCAGCACCACCAGGTAGAAATGGCCCAGGATCATGGCCGAGGCCGCCGCGCCCAGGAGGAGGATCGAGGTCAGGTCGGTGACCGTGGCCAGCAGGCGCGGCTGCGCGGGCGTGCCCAGGAGGACCGCGGCCAGGCCCGCGGCCAGGGCCCCTGACAGGAGCGGCGCGCGCAGCCGGTGCGCGCCGAAGTGGTGCGCGCGGTTGTAGAGGACGGTGAGCGCGAGGGACGCGAGTGTGGCCGCCATCATGGACGGATAGCGCGCGCCGCCCGGCGCGGAGGCCACGCCCTCCAGGCCGAAGCGGCGGTAGGCGGCCCACGCCGCCGCCGCCATCATGAAGGCCGCCGCCGCCGAGCAGAACTTGAAGAAGTTCCGGCCCGCGCGGTCGGGGACGAAGGGCAGCATGGCCAGCAGGCCGAGCGCCAGGTGGAGCAGGAACAGGAAGAAGACGGAGGTCATGCCCGCTCCGCGCGCAGGGCGTCCGCTTCCAGCGGGACGAGCGTGGCCTCGATCGCGGCGCGCTCGGGCGAGGCCGGGTCGAAGGGGTCGACGAGTCCGGCGGGGCCCCGGGGACAACCGCGCGCGGCCAGGTGGCGCTCCACCTCCGCGGGGAACCGCGCGAGCAGGCCCGTCAGGCACGCCGCGGCCGTCCGGGTATGGGCGCAGTAGCCGTGGTCGGACATGAAGCCCGCCGCCTCGCGCAGGTCCTGGACGTCCTTGGCCCGCGCCCCCCCGCCCTCCAGCGCGCGCAGGACGCGGGCCAGGTTGGCGGTGCCGGCCGTGCACGGCGGGCACTGACCGCAGGACTCCCGCTCGAAGAAGGCCGCGGCGGAGACCCCGACGGCAAGGGGACAGGCCGCCTCTCCGATCACGAGCATCGCGGCGGTGCCGAGGGCGGATCCGGCCGCGCGCAGCGTGTCGGGGTCGAGG
>Ga0105347_1001249_pt1 | contig 11149 bp, 13 predicted proteins | sample EasRivMeERMLT890_FD_89677 | JGI IMG/M metagenome (GOLD analysis project Ga0105347, IMG submission 89677) | Soil microbial communities from meander-bound floodplain in the East River, Colorado, USA - East River MetaG ERMLT890 | ecosystem: Environmental > Terrestrial > Soil > Floodplain | place...
CAGCCCGGGCAGCCGGCAATCGCTGAGATCAATTCTGTCTACTCATCTATCTACTCAAGAGAATGTCATCACAGAGAGGGTGCTCTCAACGGCACCTAGTCGCCGAATCTAAACCCGGGCAGATAATTACCAGCAATATCGCTCTATCGTCTCAACGCATAGCGCAGTTCAAGCTCAGAGATGCTCCCCGCGCTGTAAACTGGCGCCCACGCATTGCTCATCGGCATCGGATCTGCGGAAATCAGCGACACCAGCGATAGCAAGACGAAAAAAATTGCCAAAATTGCGGTCGTTATATCCTTCATAGAAGCCTCCATGAGCTCCCTGAGAATCCATTGACCGTTTAGACGCTCATTAAGCAAAACGGTTAACACCGCAATCCAAACCAACGAATCTTGAATCGTAGAATTGTATATGAATGTTGAGAAGAAGCTTTTGGCAGACTAGATCTGAAAGGATGCTTTACCTTAGAGGCGCACCCCAAAGGGTGCGCCTCTAAGCACGACGAATAGAATCAGTAATCGGATTTGAGCCCGATGCTCGATGACAGCTTTCGCGAAGTCGCCGGCCCATTGACTGAGCGATATTGCTGAAGGGCGAACTTGGTTTTGGGTCCTAACACTCCGTCGAGCGGGCCTGGATCAAAACCAGCCGCTTTTAACTGTTCTTGCAGCAGGCGGGCTTCGGCTCGGCCGGGAACCTTATCTGCCGCGACGCTGACTTTGCTGGCCTCATCCTTGACAGACTCCGTGGCTGGAAGTGGTCTGAATAGAGCGGGCTGACTCTGTTTTTCAAGGCCGGGCGCTGGCATTGGCATTCCTTCCACCTTTTGAACTGGATTCTCAAAGCTCGCTGGTACATCCTTGATTGCCGTACATCCCGATTGGAAGCGACCTAGCGCCGATCTCGTCTTGTGACCCATTACCCCATCAATGGAGCCCACATCGAAACCAGCATCCTTGAGTCGCACTTGGATCAGCCGGATCTCATCCGGGCCAAGGGTTCTATCAACTGAGCCACCCTGCTTCGCTGGTTGCATGCCGGCTGAACGTTCCAGAATATCTTTCAGGTTCACGCATGCCGATTGCAATCGGCGCAAAGCCGATACCGTTTTCGCCCCTAACACCCCATCCGAAGCGCCCGGATCAAAACCGGCCGCTTTGAGCTGGATCTGTAGGGATTTGATTTCTTGTTTGCTGAGAGATCTTTTAGCTGTGCTGCCAAGTTGATTGGATTCATTTCTCGCAGACTCTGCAGCGGCGTTGGATTCGAAGGGCTGGATTTCGTCAGTTGGAGCGGCGAGCGGTTGCGTCTCTATAACTTGAGATTGGTTGTCTTCAGTTATCGTTGCGCATGCAGATATGAAACACAAGAACAGCACAAGAGATAAGGTCCTGTTCATGAAAACCTCCTTGTTTACTTGCATCCGGCTACCGATAAGCAAGCGATATGCCGGACGCAGTCGACAAAAAAGGTTCCGATAAACGGTGGCTTAACTACCGCCTGCGATTCATCGCTTGTGCCAACGGAGACAGACTTGTCGGCGGCTGGCACCAATTTGTCTTAGCGGGGATCCAAAGCTCCGACGGCGCGCGTTTCGTAGATCAGCCTAGTCCCGTTAAATTTTTCAAATCGCGTGGGCTGACCAATTGTAGTCGCCCACCGCAGCTATTTTTGCATAGTCAACTAGCGTCTGAAGATTTGGTCGAGGCCCTTCCGGATAAGTTCTTCAGTAGCACCCTTCTTCTTTTCTTTCTTCTGATCCGAAGGCGACGCTTGAGGCGCGTTCTCGGCAGGAGACACCGATCGTTCTTTGCCGAAAAGCCTCTGTTGAAGCTCCTCTGCCCCTTTGCGCATGAAACCCCGCTGGACCATCTTGCCTAAGTAACCGGCGTCTGGTCTCGGCTTCACCTTAGGGAGAGTCCCCGTGAGGGAAAAAGGTAGTTCAAACTGATTTTGCGTATTGAACGCGTAAGTGACCTCACGAGCCGAGCGTCCCAAGTCGGCCGAGAGTTGCTGGGAAAGAAGCAGCACCGCTTGGAAGTTGACTCGCTTTTCAAAATCGACCCAACCGTTGCCTTGAACTGTATAGTCAGCCGCCGCGATGCGCAGATCCTTTACGTTCATTCGCCCATCGGCCAAATCAAACAGTCCTTTCAGTTCTTTGAATTTCGTATCCTTCGCCTCAAACGTCTCAGGATATTTCTTTCGCACCTGCGGATTGATCAATGACGTCAACCCCGGGATACCGGTAATACCGGACAGCACGCCGTCCGCGATGTTAAAATCAAGCAGGGCTCCTTCCAGAACCTCCGCTTGCCCTTGACCGCGCAGACTCGGTTTGATCTCGTCCCAATCTCTACCGGTCCCGAACACTTTCATGCCCCCGTTGAGCCGTCCCTGAATATCGCGGCTGCTCTTGGGATCCAAAGAACGATATAGCTCTCTAAGGTCGATTCCCTGTGCCTTCGATGCGAGGGAAAACCGCGGCGTGGGATTGTTAAACGCATACTCTCCGTCAGCCTGTACGGAGCCACTTAGCGCATTAACACGGAAATTCTGAATACTGGCGACTTGGTTTTCCAAGACCAGACTTGTCCCGAGGTTCTTGTAGTCGATCTTGTAGAGTGTCCCCTGGGCTGAGGCGAGATTCCCCCGAAACGTGAGCGCTCCGTTTTTTGCGCTGAGGGTCCCCTCGCTGCTCAGGTTTTTGATCACGTCGGCCTTTCTATCTTCGGCAAGAGAGGCTTGAAAGTCTGCCGGCCATATTTCCGGAGTCGAAAGTTTGTAGGAGAGCATGAGAGGAGCAAATCGCTCGATCTGCGCCGCCAACCGGAGCCGCGCGTTTCCCAGGCTGAGTGTTGTATCTTTGAGCTCGGCCTTGTCCCCGGTAAAATTGATTGTTGTATCTAGATCCTTAATCGGCTTGGGAAACTGAGGCGGTTTCGCGCTCACTTTCACGAGATTAGCCACTCCCTGGACTTGCGGCAGCGCGCCTTTACCGATTCTGCCCTGCAGGGTTGCACGGACATCCAGGTTTCCGGAAAGCTGGTAGTCTTGAATAAGCGGGATCATTTTCTCCCAACCGTCGAGCGCGAAACGATTTGAAGCGAGCGATAGATTAACCAGTGGAGCGTCTCCCAATTTTACCTCTCCCGCGCCGGCAAGCTCTAAAGTATTGAGTCTAACCTTGGTCTGACCCAGGCGGATCACGTTACCTGCAAATTGAGCATCCGTGGACACGACTAAAAGAATTCCCCGATCCTTTCGAAAGAATTTGCCGTAGTTCATGGCGGCGTCGGTAGCCTCAAGAGTTCCCTTCAGGGCAAGGTCTTTCAGGGTTCCCTTGAACTGCAGATTCTTGACCTTCAGTATGCCAGCGAGATCCGAATCCTTGGGTAGCGCCGCTCTAAAGGCGGGCACGGCAGATTTTACTTTACTAAAGTCCACTGAATCGATGTCAGCTTTGCCTTCAATGGCAACACTATTGATGTCTGCTTGCGGACCGATGGGGCCTATCTGCATATTAAGTTTTAGATTTTGCTTTTCGGAAAACAAGGCGGCCAGGAGGTCCGCCGAGAAGGGGCGATTTAAATCGAAATCTTTGACCGTGAAATCAATTTGCTTGGCTTGGAAATCGGTTCCGTCCTTGTGGTCCACATAGTGAACGTCTCCGCCTGAGATGTTAATCACCGCAATCAATAACGGTGGAGGGGATTTTTGCTCCTTTTCCGCAGAATTTTTTTCCTTTGCCGCACCCTTCTGCTTCTCCCTGTCCTCACCGATGGTAGAAAAGTTGTACCTGCCCCCCTTATTGCGAATTATTTTGATAACCGGATTGTGAAGCACCAGCCGCTTAAGCTGAAAATCCTTTCGCAAAAGCGGCAGCAATTTTACATCGAGCTGAAGATCTTCAGCTCGAATGAAATTATCCGTTGAGAATGACGGATCGTCGGACATCGTAAAATTGCTAAGCCGTAGTCCAACACCACCCCATAATGTCACCGCGACATCTCCGACCGTCACCTTGCGTCCGAGGCCCCGCTCTGCTTGTTCAAGAAGATAGTCTTTATTTCTGTTGATCAGCGCGTTTAGATTCAGAAAAGCCACAGCCACAACCGCGCAGAGGGAAAACAGGACAACCCCAATAATAATCCATTTGCGCATGTGTTATATCGCTCCCATCGAAGGAAAATTTGTTTCGCCATTTCAGCTTGTAGGTAAACGAGTTGGCGATCGAACTGCACGATCGACAATGATCATTATATATTATTCTAGCAAAAGAGACCTGCTAGTTAAGAGGAGTAGCTCAATTGCCCAGATAATCTCTATGAACAAGCTTATAGTGGGGGTTACTTCGATACCGAAGCAGTAAGTTTCTGGTTACCGAATCGCCCTGGAACTATCCGAATGTTTCAGAAAGAGTGCGGCTTCGCTCACCAATTGGCGACCGGTGCGCGGGTTGACCACCGCAATCCAGCTCTGTTAGAAACGCGCTGTAGAGAATAACCAACCAGGAGCAATAGTATGCCGCAAGAATCTTTGCCGGAGTTCGGCATCAGCAAAAATATCAAGCGGATCGGCAGAACCGATCTGCCGGGCGGCGGATTGGTGACGGTCGAAAACGGCTATGCCTACGTCGGTCACATCGATCCACCTTGTGGAACCTCGATCGTCGATGTGCGGGATGCCAAAAACCCGAAGCTCGTCTCTCAGCTCGAAGTACCGGAAGGAGTGCATTCACATAAGGTCAGAGTCAGCGGCGACGTAATGTTGGTTAATTACGAACGCTTCAAAGCCAAGAAAGAGCCTCAGACCGGTCTGAAGGTCTTCGATATCTCGAACAAGTCCACCCCTCGCGAGATCGCTTTCTTTCAGACACCGGGCAAAGGTGTGCATCGTTTTACCTTCGACGGGAGATACGCTTATCTATCGCCCACTCTGGACGGGTACGTGAGCAATATCGTGATGATCCTCGATCTCAAAGATCCAACGCGGCCGGAAGAAGTCGGCCGCTGGTGGATGCCTGGACAGTGGATCGGCGGGGGCGAGGAACCGTGCTGGGAGGGTGACGCGCATCGATGCCATCATCCGATCCGGCGGGGAGATCGCCTGTACGTCAGTTATTGGCACGGTGGGTTCCTGATTCTGGACATATCCGAGATGAGCCGCCCCAAGCTTGTCAGCGGGCTGAGCTGGAATCCGCCCTATCCCGCACCGACTCATACCGCGTTGCCGATTCCGTGGAAGATCATGGATCGGGATATTCTTGTGGTGACGGATGAGGACGCACAGAAGCGCGCGCCGTTGCCGCCGGCTTTTCTCTGGATCGTTGATATTACCGACGAAACTCATCCGGTGCCGATCTCAACTTACGTTCTTCCCCCAAGCCCGAGCTCAGACCCAGAGTTTAAAGTCGGCGCTCATCAGCCGGCGGAACAGCTTTATGACAACATTCTCTATGTGACTTGGTTTAGCGGTGGTTTGCGCGTTCTCGACATCACCAACCCGTACAGCCCAAGAGAAGTCGGTTACTACGTCCCACAGCCGGGAAAGGGCCAGAAAACAGTGAAGAGCAACGATGTTTTCCGCAGTGACAACGGATTGCTTTATTTGACCGACCGTTACGACGGACTTGAGATCCTAGAAAGTCAACTGTGAAATCTAACGGCCAAAGCTACAGCACCCCTGGATACCTGTAAAGTGTTCATCGCCTTCAAAGAATGACTAGCTATCTGAACTCAGTGTTGGCGACCCGATCAGGGAGGCAATAAAGTGTCCCTGGCCTCCGCCCCTGATAACATCTTGCTTCGCAATGAGTAATACGAAAATCACTGTGCTAAGCGCGGGCGCCGTGGAGCCTGGACTGGCGAAAATCATCGATCCGTTCCGGCGCGAAACCGGTCATGACGTAAAGATCACTTTCGCCACCGCGCCTGCAATACTTGAACGTCTCGCTGGTGCCAACATCTCGGATGTCGTGATTGCACCCCCGGGCGTCCTGCGCGAGTGGGAAAAAACACGAAAGCCGGCGTCAGGTGACCAGGTCACAGTCGGCCGGATCGGAGTTGGGATCGTGGTTCGAGACGGCGCGCTCCTACCAAAGATCGCTACAGTAAGTGAGTTCAAACAATCTCTGCTGAGCTCCGAATGGTTGGTTTACAACCAGGCCTCAACCGGGATCTATTTGGAGGGATTGTTTGAACGCCTGGGAATCGCCGCGCAACTCAAAAGCAAGACGACACGTTACCCCGATGCCGGGGCCGTGCTTAACCACGTCAGCAAAGGCAACGGAAACGAAATCGGCCTCGCTGCCCTCACCGTTATAATCGAGAGCGAACGCAATGGACTCAAGCTGGTCGGACCGCTGCCCCCAGAGATTCAGAACTATACGAGTTATGCAGCGGTCGTTTCGAGGGACAGTCGCGTTTTTGATGCGGCGCAGGAGTTCGTCCGTTATCTCGCCAGCCCTGAGGCCAAAAAAGCGCTTTCGGCAGCAGGGATTGAATAAAAGGAGAGAAAGATGTCGATTTGTTTCTTAACTCCAGGTAGCTTCATTTCGACAACTCTCGCCGCGTTGCGTTTCTATGGGTCAGTTGGAACCGTCCTCGCGCAGACGGATTAGGAAAAGAAATGGGATCGAACTCTGCAAGAGAAAAAATGATGGGGAAATCGGCGCGTGATTCCCGCGCGAGTAGAGCTGAGAAAACAGTTGAAAACGGTATCGATATGGAGCTTCTGAAGGCTAGCAGTCCACAAAACGCAGGCCGGATTGCCACGGAGTAGGAAGCCGGAGTCGAATCCTTCGACGTCTTCGTTGGTGGATCGAGCACTTTCGAGTCTTCGGCAGACTCAGGCATCGTCGAACCGTGGGACGCCAATTTGATTCTACCGGAGGTCAAAGTGTTTAAATCGTTTCAGCCGTTCAAACGGTTCAAGCCATGGGAGAAGCAGGAGTCAAGCGCTTGAGCCCTTGCCATTTTTAACCTTTAAAGATTCGGCATTTCGCAAAGGACTCCCTGCTTTTTCATCTCGTTTTCGTAGTGTTTCCGGATATGCGGATCTTCGTCAGGGTACTCGATCAACGTACCACCGCGCTTAACGTCGATGTAGACCCCGTCTTCGCTGCGCTTGTCCGCGATTTTAAAGCCAATCGGGTGAATCCGGCTACCGTAGCGGATCGCCAGATGACGCGCCCCTTGCGGCCCGGTATTGAAGTGTTGGTGGAACCAACCTCCGGGCGGACAATAGACACTCCCCTCTTTCCATTTCACCTCCACCACCTCCTCGCCCCAGCCACTTTGGTAAGGTTGAGTTCCCAACTCCTTCGACCACAGCAGCACATAGCCCGATGATTGCAACCCCAATAGAATCGCGCCCGGACCATGATAGTGGGCTTTGTGATAGCGTCCGGCCGGCCATTGTGCCAGGTGGCCGATCAATCCATTGCCGGCCAGTTCAAATTGGGTGATGCGAACCCCCGCTCCTTTGACGTCTCTTTGATCCAAAGCGGCGGACTGAATATCCATGATAAAGTTGGTTTCCCAGATGTGTTGCATCCCCGACTCGTAGCGCTTTTGGCCCATGTTGAAAAATCCCTCGGCACCCGAGTATCGATCTGAAAAAACATACGGGCAGTTAAAGACGAAGTCCTCATTGTGAAACACGTCCATGACAAGAGGCGCGTTGGTGACGGCCAAAAATTTCACCGGCTGCCGCCCGCCGTTGATCAGCCGATGCCAAGCGTTGAGCGGCGGCGCGAAGAGACTCCACGGCCCCCATTCGAACATCTGCTTGCGGCTTGATTCCTGCCATACTTCGGTAGCCCCTTGCCCGCTCAGAATGCAGATTACCTTTTCGTAAAAATGCTTCTCCGGCTCGAGCGCTCCACCGGCTGGGATCTCCGCCACATACATTCCTGTCACACCCTCCATCCCGTACAGATTGATGAAAGCCGCCTCGCCTCCGAGCCGGGACCAATGCGCCATCCCGATTTCGCGAACGTCTTCCACGCCATAACCCTCGATAACGGGTATCCCTTGACGCGCCATCCACTGGAAGTAAGCCGTCTTCCCAAATGCCGCCATCAGGTCTCTAATCCGCTCATCTTGTGACATACCGACGTCCCTCCCTATGCTAGAGAAAAACCATGCCGCACATTTTCGGCACAGCAGACTTTGACCTGCGTTCTTATCTTCAAACTGGTTATCCGATAACCCAGTCTTACGTCAAATTGAGTGGCAACCTGAATGCCGCCGGCGGATGCTCACTTCTTAAGCCTAACGTTCAACCTTGACGGGGCTCTCACTTCTCTTGCTGTTGCGTACGACTAGGAATAAAGTGAGAGGCAGGTCAGAGTCAATGAAAACGCCTGTAATATACGCCCGAGTGCTGCCAGTCTTTGCTCCTGTGCTTGCGTGCCTTCTCTTGCCGAATCCTCAGGAAGCCAGCGGCCAAGTGATACGACCCGTGCCTGCCTTTCGGGCTCCGTCGCGTCATGAAACTCTGCCGCGAGCTACCGCCCCCCTGCCGCGAGCTGTCAGCCAAGTACCATCCGCCACCGCACCTCTTCCACGTGCCGTCGCACCCTTACCGTCGGCAGCTAGTTCATTGCCACCGGCGGTGACTCCCTTGCCATCGGCCACGGCACCACTAGCGTCCGGCGCGGCTGCATTGCCACCGGCTGTCAGCGAGCTGCCGCCGCCGACTGCTCCTTTGCCGCCAGCCGTCGAAGAGCTGCCACCGGCAACCGCGCCGTTACCACAGGCTACGAGCCCGCTACCGCCTGCTACCGCGCCATCATCGTTGCTCCGCGAGAAGCATAGGCGTATCAATCCCCCCAGACCCCGGCCAGCAGGACGATGGTTTAATTTTTAGCTGCTGTGAACGCGCCCCTGCGAGTGAGACGAGTCACTTCTCAAAAGGATTTAGCGGTGGCTTTTGCCATTCGCACACGTGTCTTCGTTAGAGAACAGGGCGTGCCGGAACAGATCGAGATCGATCGCGCCGACAAGCATGCAACCCATCTCCTGGTTTTCGCCGCGGGAAAAGCGGTGGGAACGGCACGGGTGGTGATGCGCCAGGGGAGCGCGAAGATCGGGCGTATGGCCGTGCTAAAAAGCCACCGCGGGAAAGGCGTCGGAACCAAACTGTTGAGCCGAGCCATTGGAACAGCGCGGAGACGTGGTGCCCAAAAGATTTGTCTCCATGCTCAAGTCCCGGTGATCGGGTTTTATCAAGCCATGGGGTTCAGCTGTACCGGTCCGGTGTTTCAGGAAGCCGGCATTCCGCATCGGAAAATGATCCTGAAGATGCTATGACCCGATCCGAAACGGAATAGTTCCTTTCAGGCGACTGGCTAAACTTTCCAACCCAGCGACAGATCGACTCGGGTGCCTACCGGATCAAGAACGAAGGTTTCGGCAAAACGCCCGTCTTTGGGAAGCTCGGCCTTGCCGCCGCTGGCGCCGGCGGCGAGTGCGGTTTGCACGGCTCCGTTTACGTCTTCCACCTCTATGCCAAAATGATAAATCCCTTCGCGGCGGTTTCTCGCCGGCAATATGGCGAGATTGATATGACCGTCGGAGAGATAGATAGCTTCGCCACCCTCTCCGCTGCGTGCGACCTCGTTGAGCCCGAAAGAAGCCTGGTAAAACTCAGCCAGCTTGGCTGTGTCTTTTGTAAGAATGGCAATGTGTCGGATGCGAGCCATGGTTGATCTCCTTTCTTGGTTGCATCGCTAACTGTCAAAAGCCGATCCATTAAAGTCGAAAAGTTGAATGGGCGCCTTCGCGCGGCGATTTCTCGCGTACCTTACCTGATGCCTTGTAAAATATTCACTCACCTAGTGTCAAGCTTTGGATCGTGACATGCTTTGGATCGTGACAATTCGGGGTTCCTCGATCAGAGCCGGCATTCGCCTTTCTGACTTCTCTTTAGCCTTGACCCACCGAATGAATTCTCGTAGTGTCCGGGCAGTCGCCGCGTTTAAGCGGATCAATAATCCGAAACCTATCCTTTTCCAGGAGCGAATGCGATGTCCTATGGCAAATCGCTTTATCGGACTAGCCTAGACCGCTGCTGCCAGTCGTCATCGGCACAATCATGCTGTGCGTTTTTCACAATCCCGCCTCGGGCGCGGATAAAATAAGAGTTGCTTTCTCGGCGGTTGCACCGACTCAAGGGGTGTTGTGGGTCGCGGACGTAGGCGGGCTTTTTAACAAAAACGATCTCAGCGCAGAGATTATCTATACGCGCGCGGCGATTGAAACGCTGGTGGCGGGAGAAGTTGACTTCGCGCAGATGACAGGAGCGCTCATGTCCTCTGCCAGGCTGCAAGGAGCCGACCCTGTGATGATTGCCGGTGTCCAGGATACTCTGGAGGATCGGCTGATCGTCCGGCCAAACATCAAATCCATGGAGGAACTCAAAGGAAAACGCATTGGTGTCTTTCGCTTTGGAGCGGCCTCACACTTGCGCTTTCTCTACGTGCTGGGGCGATACGGCTTGAGCGACCGGGACGTCACATTACTCCAGGTCGGCGATACTCCGGAACGGCTGATCGCGCTGTCGGGCGGTTCGATTGACGCCACTCTACTTTCTCCGCCGGACCACTTTGAGGCGCAGCGTCTAGGCATGAAGACCTTGCTCAATCTGCGCGACTTCAAGGTAGCTTTCCAAGGAACCGGCTTGGTAACGACCCAGCGCCTGCTCGCCAAGAGGCGTGACGTCGCAAGACGCTTTCTCAAGTCCTACGTCGAGGCGATCCACGTGGTGAAGACCAATCCCGAGGTGTCCAAAAAGGTCTTCGCCAAGTTCGGCAAACCAAAGACGAAAAGCGGCTGGAAGACGCCTACCAGACTCTCCGCGAGATCGTCAAACCCAAGCCTTACCCTTCTATCGAGGGCTTTAAAACGATCATCAAAGGCAAGCGATAGGATTCCCGCGGCAAAGACCGCGAATCCCAGGGATTTCATCGACATTAGTTTGCTCGAAGAGTTGGACCGCTCAGGGTATTATATAGATGCACTCTACCGTTAATAGGACACCGCTGAAAAAAACTCATATGGTTCGTTGCGCATCAATCGCCTCGCTCCACGTACGGAAACTGGAGTGCTTGAGTCATGGAGTAATGTACAAAGCATTTAAA
>Ga0105347_1001250_pt1 | contig 11136 bp, 14 predicted proteins | sample EasRivMeERMLT890_FD_89677 | JGI IMG/M metagenome (GOLD analysis project Ga0105347, IMG submission 89677) | Soil microbial communities from meander-bound floodplain in the East River, Colorado, USA - East River MetaG ERMLT890 | ecosystem: Environmental > Terrestrial > Soil > Floodplain | place...
ACTTCAGCCTGCGACTCAATCCCGGAGCGAAACGCATCCTGATGAATACGCGCTGGCACGAGGAGGACGTCGCCGGCCGCGTCATCGAGCAGATCGCGCAGGGCGGCGTGCGCGGCCGGGTGATCGACATCCGGGCGATCGCCGACGAAGGCGACATCCTCGGTCGCCAGCCCGGCGAGCTGCTCTGGGACGACCCGACCGGCTACGACTATGCGAGTTACCTCCGGAAGCGAAAAGCCGAGATCAGCCCGATGATGTGGGAGGCGCTGTTCCAGCAGCGCCCCGCGCCCGAGACCGGCGACTTCTTCAAGGCCGAGTGGCTGCTGCCCTACGCGACCGGCCAGCAGCCGGCCCGCAACACGATGAAGATCTTCGGCGCGTCGGACTACGCCATGACCGCGGACGGCGGCGACTGGACCGTGCATGTCATCGTCGGCGTCGATCAGGATGATCGCCTCTGGCTGCTCGACCTGTGGCGCGGCCGCACCGAGCCCGAGAAGTGGGTCGAGGCGTTCTGCGACCTCGTGATCCACTGGAAGCCGATCGGCTGGGCCGAGGAGAACGTGCAGATTACCGCTGGCATTGGCCCGTATCTCGACAGCCGCCAGCGCGTCCGCAAGGCGTGGGTGGCGCGCGAGCAGTTCCCGACCCGCGGCGACAAGGCGTTCCGCGCCCAGAGCATCAGGGGTCGCATGGCGCTGCAGGGCCTGCATATTCCGATGGACCGGGATTGGGTTCCGGGATTAAGAAGTGAGCTGCTGTCGTTCCCATCCGGCAAGCACGACGATCAGGTGGACGCCTTGGGCCTACTGGGTCAGCTCCTCGACATCATGCTGCCGCCTATGCGGCCCGAACCGCCGCCCCAACGTCCCGCTCGCCTCGACTGGTTCGAGAAGCCGGCCGACGCCGGCGAGAACAACTGGAAGGTGATCTGATGGCCGCTGACCAGCCTCCGCTGACGCCGACGCTCGACCTGCCGAACGGCACGCCATGGCTGGGCTGGGATCCGAAGGCCTACACGCCAGCCGCGATCGACAAGGCCAAGGCCAAGCGCGCCCGCACCACGCCGACGCCGACCAGCGGCGTCCGCAGCACATCCGCCGCCAAAGGCGCTCCCGGACAGAATCTCGGGGCCGGCATCGGCGAGATCACCGAAGTGTTCGTCACCGGCGTCAATCTGCGCCTGCCGCCCACTGGAGGCTGACCCATGCCCCTCGACATCCCGCCCGGAACGCCTTGGCGCGGCTGGGATCCGGCCGCCTATGGGGCGAACGCCGGCTACACCGGCAACCAGTTCGGCGGCGGCGGCGCGACGCAGCCCGCCAGAGGCCCGTCCGGCACTGGCGCGCCTCCCGGATCGAACGTGATCAGCACCACCGAGCCGGTCGGCTCGCCGGGTCAGGACATCTCGCAGGCGATCGGCTCGATTTCCGATCTGGGAGTGACTGGCACCAGCATCTTCGCCCCGAACGCCAACAGCTACGTCGCCGGCACCGCCAACCTCGCCATCCCGACGCAGGTGTCGCAGACGGCGCAGCAGTACGAAGGCCAGCCCAACGTCTCCGGCGGCGGCTCGCCGATCCTCGGCACCGCGCAGGGCGTGCAGCAGACGCCGGAGCCGGTCTATCAGGCCTCCTACGTCCCCAGCCCCAACACGACGACCGAGCAGCCGCAGAGCACTCAGGCCCCCTTGGCGGCGATGGGCGCGCCGGCCGGATCACAGGCCACCGGATCAAGCCACGGCTGGACCAGCGGCGGCACCGCCAACATCCATAACAGCACGCAGCTGCCGAACTATATCTGGGAGCAGCTGTATGGGCCGAACTACCAGCAGGTGCTGAACAACCAGCAGATGGAATACATGATGTACAACCGCCCGGATGGCGGCGGCCAGTGATCATCGAGACGCCCACGCCTGCAGTCATCGACGAGGTTGCGCAGGACGCCTACGCCCGCTCAGGGGCGATGCAGGCGTGGGTTTCACTCCCGGATGCAGTTCGCGGGACATGGCGCGCCGCCGCGGCGCGATTCCTGACCCACTATGCGCTGACGCCGCGGGCGGCGATCGGCCAAGACGAAGAGCACCTTGAAAGCGAAGGCTGGCGCTGGGGCTGGGAGTTCAACGACCAGCTGAAAACCGATCCGAGATTGAATATCCACGCGCCCGAGATTACGCCTTACCGCAACCTGCTGCAGAACGCCTACGACGCGGCGCATGCGCGCATCGATCGACGAGGAGGGGAGTCGCCTAAATGACCGCTGAGAATGGCCAGCACGAGCTGCCGATCGAAGAGCCGATGACGCCGCTGCCGGTGGCTGGCTACACCCAGCAGTCGAAGGAGCGCGTCGCCGAGGTCAACCGCAACAAGCAGCTTGAAGAGCTGTGCCTGCGTCGCATCGACGATCTGCGCGCGCAGGGCGGACACGAGGCGCGCTGGCTGGCGATGGCCAAGACCGACATGGAGCGCGCCTTCATGTGCATGAACCGCGCCATCTTCCAGCCTGAGCGCATCGACGGCGAGCTGGATCTGCGATGAACGATCTGATGTTCACGGCGATGATCTGGATCAGCGGGTTCGTCATCGGCTTTGGCGTCAGCATGACCGAGTACTGGCGCGCCTTCGTGCGTGATCATGCAAACAGGCGAGGGTTGATGTGAGTGTCGTCCGCTTCGATCGATACGCCAAGGAGCGCGGCACTGGCGCGTTCGATCGCAAGCGCGACGACCACTACGACGAGTACCTGCAGGACGAGCAGGAGTATGATCGCGATCATCTCACGCGCGTCGTGCAGATGTTCGAGCAGTCAGAGGATTCAACCCGCAAGGCGCGCGAGAAGGCCGAGAGGGACGTCGACTATTACGATGGCAAGCAGCTCACCAAGAAGGAGTACGACACCCTCGTTAAACGGGGTCAGGTGCCGCATGTGGACAACCGGGTCAAACGCAAGATTCGTTACATGGAGGGTCTGGAGCAGCAACAGCGCACTGATCCGCGCGCTCTCCCGCGAACCCCGCAGCACGAAGAAGACGCCAACTCCGTCACCGACTGCCTGAGATACGTCACCGAGGAAAACAATTTCGATCAGCTGCGCTCGCGCGTCTGGAAGGATTTGTTGTGCTGGGGCTGGAGCGGCTACGAGATTGTCCACGAGGAGAATCCGGGCCAGCCGAACGCCAAGGTGATCATCAGGAGATGCCAAGCCGATCGCATGTTCTGGGATCCCTTCTCCGAAGCGGAAGACTTCGACGATGCGCGCTACCGCGGCCTCTGCGTGTGGGGCGACCGCGATGAGTTCGTGAAGCGATACGGCAAGAAGGCGGGAAAGGTCTTCGACGAGACGATCGGCGAAGGCGAGATTGGCGGCACCTACGACGACAAGCCGCGCTACACGACGTGGACATCACGGGAGGACAAGCGCGTCAGGGCGCGCATCGTGCAGGTCTACTACCGCACGTCGTCCGGCCTCTGGCATTTTTGTGAATTTACGAAGGGCGGATTCCTCGCCGGCGGCGTCTCGCCATGGGTCGACGAGAACAAGGTTCCGGAACACCCGTTCGCGTGGGGCAGCGCCAACGTGGACCGCGACAACAACAGATACGGCGAGATCAGGGACATGATCGACCCGCAGGATGCAATTAACAAACGCCATTCAAAATTTTTACATTTGATGAGCGTCAGGCAGACCTTCGGCAACGAAATCGCCATGGGCAGCATGACGACGCGCGAATTGCGTGAGCAGGCTGCAAGACCTGACGGCCATTTCGCGCTCGGCAGCAACGTCGAGTTCAACAAGCATTTCGGCATTGTCCCGACCGCCGACATGGCGCAGGGCCAGTTCCAGCTGCTGCAGCAGGCGATCGCCGAGATGGACCTGCAGGGGCCGAATGCGGCCATGCAGGGCAAGGATCCGCGGCAGTTCAGCGGCCGCGCGATCCAGCTCCAGCAGCAGGGCGGCGCGCTGGAGAGCAATCCGACGTTCGATACCTTAAGGCATATGGACAACGAGGCTTACAAGAAGATCTGGCGCCGCATCCGCGCCAGCTGGACGGCGCAGGACTACATCCGCGTCACCGACGACGAGCGCAACGTGAAGTGGGTCGGCATCAACATGCCGAAGATGGATCGCATGCTCGGCCCGGACGGCAACCCGGTGATCAATCCGCAGACCGGCCAGCCCGTGGTCGGGCCGAAGATGGACCCGCAGACCGGCCAGCCGGTGATGCAGAACCAGCTCTCCGAGATCGACGTCGACATCATCATGGACGAGGCCCCGCACGTCGGCACGCTGCAGCAAGAGGAATTCATGGCGCTGGTCGAGATGGCGTCCAAGGGTCTTCCCATACCCCCGAAGGCGATCATCAAGGCCTCGCAGCTGCGCAGCAAGTTCGACATCCTCAAGGACATGGAGGCCGCGGCCAAGAACCCGCCGCCGAACCCGATCATGATGAAGGTTCAGGCCGACATGCAGGCCAAGCAGGCCGACGCCCAGCTCAAGGCGCAGTCGGCCCAGCAGAAGGCGCAGCTCGACGCCCAGAGCGAGCAGCGCGCCGCCGGCATGGACGCCCAGCGCATGCAGATGGAGCAGGAGAAGGCGCAGGTCGAGGCCGCCACCGCCCAGCAGGAGGCCGAGGCCAAGCTGGCGCTGCTGCAGCGCGAGGCCGACCTCAAGATGCAGCTCCAGCTGGCCGAGCACCAGCAACAGATGCAGATGGCCCGCGAGAAGCTGGCGCTGGAGCGCGAGAAGGCCGACCTCGCCGCGCAGGTCGCGATGCGCAAGGCGCAGACCGATGAAAGTATCGCCATGCGACAGGCCGAAACCAGCGAGGAGATCGCCCGCACCGGGGCCGAGACCCAGACCGAGTTACTCCGGGAGAAAACTCAAGCTGGAATCGAATCCTCCCGTCAGGTAAACGAGGCTAAGGCCAAGCAGATCTCCAAGGGTCCGCCCAAGCCAAAGGAATAGCTGCCGCCGAGCTTAACGGGCGTCGCCAGCCGGGCATAAACGGCAACCTGCCGCCGGGGTTAACGGGCGATCGTAGAGCCTACGAAACAGGGTTTTTGAGATGTCTACAGAACGCCCACTCGACGAGATCATGGCCGAACGGGATGAGCCCGAAGGCGGCGCACCGCCGCCCCCGGACGACGACCGCTCGCCCCTAGTCGTGGCCCAGCCCCGTGATGAGCGAGGACGCTGGGCTCCGAAAGACAACCAAGAGGATGGCAGGCCGCCATCGGCGCAACCGCCTCCGGACCGCAATGTTCCGGACGGCTATGTGCCGATACAGGCCATGGATGCGAGGCTCGCCAAAAGCGAGGATCGCCTCCAGACCGTGATGCAGCAGAACGCCCAGCTCATGCAGGCGCTGCAAGGCTTCACGCAGCCGCGTCCGCAACCGCAACAGGCCCCAGACTTTTTTGACAACCCCGATGCTGCCTTCGACTATCGCATCCGCAATGCGATGACGCCGGTGCAGCAGCAGCTGCAGGCGCAGACAGAGCGTTTCAGCAGCATGATGGCGGTCGAGAAGCACGGTCTGGAGCCGGTGCAGCAGGCGTATCAGGCGCTGGCGCAGCGCGTGCAGGCCATGGGTCCGCAGGATCCGGTCTATGCGCGCATCATGCGCTCGCAGCATCCTTACGGTGAACTCGTTAGGTGGCATCAGGAGCAATCGGCTCTGCAACGCTATGGCAGCGACCCCGAGGCGTATATCAACGCCGAAATCGAGAGGCGAATGTCCGAGCGCATGCAGGGTCAGCCCAGCAATCGAGGCTATGCTCCCCGTATGCCGTCACCGATGTCAGGACCGACGCCCAGCGTCGGTCAACGCACCGCTCCGGGATACGCGGGACCACGGCCTCTCAGTGAAATCATGGGGCGATAGCGCCATGATCACGCGAGGACACGATGGCGGAAACCCGCTCACACGTCGAACTGACCCCGACGACTTGGGATGATGATTTCAGCGAGGAGTTCTTCCAGAAGAATCCCTTCGCCAAGTATTCTGGCGTAGGCCAGAACAACCCGATCAGGCAGAAGGAAGACTACGCATCCAAGCGAGGCAATGGCGTCACGTTTGAGTTTATTACAAATTTCAAACGTGGGGTGATTTTGAACCGCCAGCCGCTGCGCGGACACGAGGACAAGCTCGGCGAGTTTGGTGATCGTGTTTATTGGAATATGCGGAAAAAGGGCGTCTCGATCCACGAGTATGATCGCGACCACGCTGCAATTGATCTCAGGAAAGCGGCGCGCACGACATTGAAGACGTGGGCCGATGAGGATGTGAAATGGGAAACCATCGATCGTCTTCAGGATGTCGGCGCTAACTGTGATATCCCGTTCACCACGGCGAGCGTCACGCAGCGCAATGCGTGGCTCACCAATAATCCCGACAGGGCTCTGTTTGGTGCAGCTAAAAGCAATCTCACCCCCGGCGTGTTCTCGACGTCGATGGCGAATATCGACAATACGGCCGACAAGCTGACAAGAGACAGCCTGAGCCTGCTCAAGCGCATGGCGTTGATGGCGAGCCCGCGCATCACGCCGATCGAAGTATCATCGCAGAATCGTCGCATGTTCGTCGCCTTCGCCAATCCTCTCGTCTTCAGGGATTTCAAGAAGGATACCGAGAACGTCCGCGCCGCGGTCAGCGTGGTTGAACGCAATGAATCGATTTTCACCGGCGGCGACCTGATCTACGACAACATCGTCATCCACGAGGTTGACGACATGCCGATCTATCCCGCCAACAGCGTCGGCTCGACCATCGACACTTCGCCGGTGTTCCTGCTCGGGCAGGAGGCTCTCGGATGGGCGATCAAATCGCGCTATCGCACCCGCGAGCAGGAAGACGATTACGGCCAGATCGAGGGCATTGGCATGGTCGGAAAATGGGGCATGAAAAAATTAGCGTATGGCCTCTCCGACGTCGCCGAAACCGGCGTCACCGGCAAGCAGCGCGGCGTCGTCAGCGGCTATTTCGCCGCGGTCGGCGATTGACCCGCTCCCTGAGCGCACTCGAACACAACGGAGGCCCTCATGGGCGACTATTGGACTAATGCAGTTCGTCATCCCGAAGACATCGGCGTCGGCCACATCCGCCGCACGCTCGACAGCGGCGAGCTGGCCGCCGCCGGCGCAACTGTCGGCGTCCCGATCGGCACGCTGGAGGCGGGCGCCATTCCGCTGCGCGCTGAAGTCTATGTTGCGACGCTGTTCAACGGCACCACGCCGACGATCACCATCGGCACGCCGGGGGCGGGCGTAGCAGGCATCATGGCGTCGGCGGACATTGCGCCAGCGACTGCAGGCTACAAGGTTGCGCCGGCGACAGGCGCGCAGATGGGCGTGCCGCTGGCTGCGGACACGACGTTCTACGCTTTCCTGACCCAGACCAACACCACGGCAGGCAAGATCACCGCCATCATTGAGTTCATCAACAAACGCGAATCGGTCGTGCGTCCGTTCCCGAACAACTGATCCGGACGTTGAACAAGAGCCGGGCGTCGAAGCGCAAGGTCGCCTTCCTCAAGAAGAAGAAGGCGAAGGCGAAGGCGTCGAAACGTCCGGCTCCATCCAAACCAAAGGCCAAGCCCAAGGCGAAGCCAAAACGTCAGGAGGCCCCCGTGGCTGAAGTCGTCAAAACTGAAGAGGTCAAGCCAAAGAGCTTTACCTACAATCCGCATCCCGGCGATCCCGAGGAAACCGTCGCCTTCGGCAAGCCGGTGAAGAAGGGTCAGGCGGTGGAGTTCACCGATCCGATCGCGATCCGCAAGCTGGAGAACAATCCCTCGTTCTGGGATGACGCCCGGCGCAAGAAGCACAACGAGGAAGTCGCCAAGGTCGCCATCGATGCGGCGGCGCGCGAGCGCGCCGTCACCGCCGAGCAGGAGATGATCGAGGCGCTGCACACGGAAGAGCAGGAGATCGACACCCACCTGCCGGAAGTGCCGCAGGCCGAGAGCATAGCCCAGCAGAAGCAGCGCAAGCTGGTGCAGGAACTGAAGCGCATCAGCGATATTCCGCCGCCGCCGGAAGCGGACGCGGCGTCGCGGCGCAAGAAGGCAGAGTAAGTGGCCGGGGTCACCCGCACGCGCGCAGATCTCATCCTGCGCACCCTGAAACTGCTCGGCGCTGCAGGCGTCGGGCAGACCCCGACTGATGACGACAAGCAGGCGGTCGAGGAACAGATCGACACCACGATCGACATGCTGGAGGCGAAGAACGTCTGCCAGTTCCCGTCCCGGCAGGAGTTCCTGTCGGCGCTGATCCAGCCGTTCGCGCTGCGGCTGGCCGGCGTCGTCGCGCCGGATTTCGGCATTTCAAAAATAGTTGGCTATGAGCAGTACAGCCTCGAACAGGTGCAGGCCTTCGCCGAAGGCGAAATCCGCTTCATCGTCGCCGAGGACATGACCAACGAACCCATCCGCTTCGTGGACTACTGATGGACATCGAGTTCCCTGTTTCCTCGACCCCCGGCGAGCATGTCCAGCAGGGCCGCGGTCGTTTGGTGAATATGTTCGCCGAGCTGATCGTCGATGACCGCAGGGACAAGCGCCAGAAGGGTCAGGAGAAGGTCGTCTGGCGGCGCGTCGCCGGCACCAAGGCGTGGGGCTGGCATCCGGAGGGCGCGACGCCGCCGTGGGTTGAGCCGGCCGCGGAGAGTTTCCGCGGTTCGTTTTTCACCGGCACCAAGCTGATCGCGGTGTGGGGCGCCAAGGTCTACACCTACGGCGCGTCTGGCGGGCCGGCGACGGCGCAGCTCACCGGGACGCTGGGCGGATCCTCGCAGCTGATCTTCGCCCGCAACCTGCGCGACGTGACGGCTGGCGGTCCGGACGTCGTCGCCGTCGATCCCACCGCCGGGGCCTTCGTCATCAGCGACACCGCAGTGTCGCCCTATCCGGTTGTTGGCGACGAGCTGCCGGCCCCGAACAGCGTCTGCTACCTGCAGGACTACTTCATCTTCTCGAACGCCAAGGGGATGATGATAGCGACCGAGATGAACGTCACCACGGTTGATCCGCTGGCCTTTGATTACGCCTCGACCCGGCCGGACCAGCTGTTCCGGGTGTTGCCATTATCCGGAACCCAGCTGATCGCGGCCGGCGACACCTCGATCGAGGTGTGGGGGCCTCCGACGCCGCCGGAGGGATTCCCGTTCACCTATGTCACCACTATCGCAATCGGCATCATCGGTCCTTACGCCATCACCGGCTATGAGGACGGATTCTCGCACGGCGTCTTCTTTGTCGGTCGCGACAACTGCGTCTACACGCTGAACGGCTACAAGCCGGAAAAGGTCAGCGTTCCGGACCTTGAGCGCGACATCAAGCAGACGCAGGACAAAGCCGATATTCACGTCAGCGTCTTCAACTTTTCCGGACGCGGCGTCGTCATTGTGCAGACCAGCAAGTGGAGCTGGCACTTCGACTGCACAACGCTGAAATGGCATCAGCGAGAGTCCTATCTCGAAACGTATTGGCGTCATCAGCGGCCTGTTCTGGCCTTTGACAACTGGATCGCCGGCGATCGCAAGTCGGGCAAGCTTTATGTCATCGACCCGGACATCGAGCGCGAGGCCGGCGAGTTTGTCGTCGCCACCATGGAGGGCGTCGTCGATGCCTTCCCGATGAAGGTCCGCATCGCCCGCATTGACATTAACTACACGCATGGCGTCGGCATCACCACCGGCGACAGCATTGTGCAAACTGATCCGCAGGCGCTGGTCAGCTATTCGTGCGACGGCGGCATGACATGGTCGGATCCGGTCATCCGCCGGCTCGGCCAGATGGGCCAGCCGCGCAACCAGATCACCGTCCGCAACTGCGGCATCGTCCGTGGACCGTCCTACAAGGTGCGGCTCGCGATCTCCGACGATGTCTATTTCGGCATCCTTGGCGGCGAAGTTCAGCCGGTGGCCCAGCAATGAGCACAGTCCGTTCCATCCGGGGCGTCGGCCTCCCCGCACCGGCCGAGGCGCTGGTGCTGAAGAACGGTTCGATGAACCCGGTCTGGTATGCGTGGTTCAACAACGCCCAGCACATCATCTCCAGCCAGTCGCTCTCCCAGATCGCGCGCATCGACACATCGACGTTGCCGCATGGAACCGCGATCAAGTGGAACGCGACCAACAAACGATGGGAGGCCTTCTGATGGGATGGCTCGACGCCCTCACCGGCAAGCCGGCCAAGCGCGCCGCCGAGGCGAACCGGCAGGCCTACACCGCCAATAAGGCCGAGGGGCTCGGCTATCTCGACACTGGCAAGCAGGAGGGCATGGGCTACCTCGATCAGGCGATCGGGGCGTTTGACCCGCTGATCAGCCTGACCGGCGCTCTCGGAGCGAAATACGGCGCTGGCACCGACATGTACCTCGACGCCATGGGCGTGAACGGCCCGGAGGGGACGGCCCGCGCGCAGGCCGCCTTCCAGCAGGGTCCGGGCTACCAGTTCGCGGTTGATCAGGGCCAGAAGGCGCTGGCGCGCATGACCAGCGCCGGCGGCACGCCGGCCGGCGGGCAAGCCATGATGGCGGCGCAGAAGTACGGCGTCGGCATGGCCAATCAAGAATACGGTAACTGGTTGAAAAACTTCCAGAATTTCATAAATCCCGAGCTGGCGGCCATGCAGGGCATGCAGAACGCCGCCACCGGGCAGGCGCAGGGCTACACCAATCAGGCTCAGCTCACCGCCAGTGACGCGACGAATCGCGTCAATCTCGGCAACACCACTACCTCCGGCATCGCTGGCGCGAATAACGCCGAGGCGCAGGCCAAGATGCAGGCCTCCGGCAACCTGCTCAACTTCGGCATGAACCTCGCCAAAATGGCGACCGGCCTGCCGGGATTTGGCGGCCAGAACATCGATTACAGCCGCAATTCGGGGTGACGCGCCATGGTCTCGATGCCCCAGATCCAGCCGCTGCAGCTCCCGGCCGCTCCGACCGCACCGCAACTTGATTTCGCGCCGCTCGGCAATCTGGTCAGCGACTACCAGCAGCAAAAGATGAACCAGCTGAAGCTGTCGCAGGAGCAGAACAAGCAGAGGGTCATGGGCGGCCTTAGCGGCATGGGGACTGATCCCGACGCCCTGATCCGGGCCGGCTACGCCATCCTGCCTTACGACGCCGCGG
>Ga0105347_1001253_pt1 | contig 11119 bp, 16 predicted proteins | sample EasRivMeERMLT890_FD_89677 | JGI IMG/M metagenome (GOLD analysis project Ga0105347, IMG submission 89677) | Soil microbial communities from meander-bound floodplain in the East River, Colorado, USA - East River MetaG ERMLT890 | ecosystem: Environmental > Terrestrial > Soil > Floodplain | place...
CTCGTAACAGTCCAGGCTGCAGAAGTGGACTACGTAATCGGCGGCCTCCGGGACGAAGGCTTCGGTAAACGGCACCTCGCTCAGGCAGACAGAACAGCTAACGCTGCCCGACGTGGGCAGTTCGAATGGCGTTCCCGGTTTGCCCGTCATTGCGACACCTCGATCTCGGTGATTTGAACTGAACCCTGAATCGCTTCCCGCCCGTCGCCTTGTCGTGTGGCTGATCGGAATTCCGCGGGGACGCCGCGCCGACGTGGGTTGTCCCGTGCACGAACGGGTGGAAAGTGCACGACCCATTGCAGCCTCCTCGACAAGCTGGCACCCGTCATCTTCGTTGCGACGGGCGGCAAGCAAGGGTTAAACATGTGCTGACTCGAGAGCCTCGTTATGGATTGGAAGAGCGGCCGAGCCAATCCTCGAATCGCGTCGCGCTGAGCTGCGCGCCAGCCATCGGCACCAGCGATTGCTCATTCAGCTCTGCGCCGAAGTAGCGCGCGTGTACGTCCTCGACGACCGTGCGGGGATCGTGCTTGGCCGTCAGGAAGCGCTGAACAAGCTCGGAAAGACGGGTCTTCTCGGGCCCGGCGATTTCAACCGTGCCAAAGGCCGGCGAGCTCAACGCGGCATTCGCCAGCGCGGCAGCCACGTCGTCCGCTGCTATGGGCTGCACGTATGCCGGCGACAATCGAACGGATTGCCCGTCGGTGGCAGAGCCGGCAATTCCGCTCAGGAACTCGAAGAACTGCGTAGAGTGGACGATCGTATAGGGCACGTTGGAAGCCCTGATCAGGTTCTCCTGCGCCGCCTTCGCGCGGAAATAGCCGCTCTCGACCAGCCGCTCCGTTCCGACGACCGACAGCGCGACATGGTGCCCGACGCCGGCGGTCTTTTCCGCGGCCAGGAGGTTACGGGTCGACGTTTCGAAGAACTCCATCGCGGCTTTGTCCTCGAGCGACGGCGAGTTCGCCACGTCAACGACGACGCGAGCGCCGGCAAGCGCTTCCGTGAGGCCCTCGCCGGTGATCGTGTTGACGCCGGAGGCCGGCGCCGCCGCCACCACCTCGTGACCCCGTTCCCGGAGCTTGTTCGCAACCCTGGTTCCGATGAGCCCGGTTCCGCCAATCACGACGATCTTCATGCTGTGAGCTTCTGTCATGGCTGCTTGCCGACGCGCATGCTTCCCCGGTCAGTGACAGCCAGCATAGTGAACGAAACCTGCCGAGTTGCACCCATAATAGAAATAGCCTCCGTCGTCGTGCGGTTCCCTGTACCAGTAGTACGGATCAGGGTAGACCCCGACGTCCCTTCCGGAGACTTCCTCGACTACGGCGCTGACATGACTGTCACGCATCTCGGCCGCCCGCGCCGTGAGCGGTGAGACGTCGCCGCCTTCGGTGTCTTCATCTGGCACGCTCACCCAGGCCGCGCTGATTAGCAGTAGCAGAAATGCCGCGTACTTGAGCAGACTGCGCGGTGTTCTGTTGGTTTCGCCTGGCATTGCGGGCTGCGATTTCCCTGCCTCTGGTTTCGTCATCATGGTCGACTCCTCTATTGATGGTTGGTCGGCGGAAGTACCGGCCTCCTGCCATCAAGACGAACCGAGAACAACTCTTGTGACCGGGAGGGAATCAGGCGCCGAGCTCGCGTACCACGACGTGGTCAGTTTGTCCGGCTTGCAAAGGCATGCCGTGCGTGGACGGCCCAGGTACTGCATGCCTTCTATTGCGTATCGTCCCAGGGAGGGGGGAAAAGCGCAGGCATTGGATTGGTCGCGTCGATACGCACGTACCGCTCAGCGAGATGCGCAGTCCACAGTACAACGAGGGGATACCGCCGATCGAACCAGGCAATTGCGCTGCTTGACGCTCCTGCGCTCAGGACAGGTTGCTCTTCACCGGAGGGCACTCCATGGAGCATCGGGGCAGGATGTGCGCGGAGCATCGCACTGGCATGTCTTCCTGGGAAGCAATTGTGTCAAATGGCAAGAGTGCGGGCGATCGGCACATGTTCCGCCTACCCTCGCGGTGCATCCTCATATCGTGCGCGCTCCGGTGAACGCTGACCCACGAAAGCCCGGGCGTTCGCACCGATGGTTGCAGGTTACACATGCTACAGACGCGCCTCGTGCCGCAGCAAGCGTTTCGTCCATGTCACCAACGCCATTCACTGATGAAAGCTTGCAGACGGCCTGCGACGTTGCAGGCGTTCAATACCGAGTTATGAGACCCGGCACGAATGGAGCGGCAGACATATTCGAGTCTCACAGATCTCGTTTGCTAGGCATCGCCCGCCGCATGCTGGGAACCCGCGCCGACGCCGAGGACGTTCTGCAGGACGCCTACTTGCGCTGGCACGAAGCGGCGGGGAGCGACATCCAGTCGCCAACGGGCTTTCTTGTCACCGTCACGACCCGCTTGTGCCTGGATCGTCTCCGGCGCTTGAAGAAGGAGCGCGAGCAGTGTACGGAGGCCTTGCTGCGGGAACCCGTCGTCGAGAACTGCGTTCCTTCCCCCGAAGAGCGGCACGAGCTCGCCGGCGACGTCTCGGTCGCATTTCTCGCCGTTCTCGAACGCCTCGGTTCGGCGGAGCGGGCGGCGTTTCTGCTCCGCGAAGTCTTCGATTACGACTATCCCGAAGTGGCAAAGGTCGTGGGTAAGTCCGAATCTGCTTGCCGTCAGCTGATCCATCGCTCACGTACGCACCTGCAAGACTCGCACGCTCGATTCGCTGTTAGCCCGGAATGTCGAGAGCGCATGCTCAAGACGTTTCTCGCCGCGATAGGTACGGGAGATCCTCAAGCCGTGCAGGCTTTGCTGGCCGAAGAGATCGAGTACGCAGCCGACGCCGCTGGCTAGGCAATTACCCCTGCCGTCGGCATGCAAACGGCTGGCTCGGCCGGGCTGCCGTAGTCAATGCATGTCCAAATATCGAACTTGGTTCACGTGCGTACCGAGCTTGAGGATAGAACCCCACAGGTTGAGAAATTTCATAGGAGGAAAATCATGACGATAGATCCCATGACCTGCCGCAGCACCGGTGCGAGGGCGGACGACCTGCTACGGCGCCTCCTGGGAGGCATGTCCGTGTTCACGCTGGTCATGACCATCCCCCAGGTTCTCACCATCTGGGTGACCCATCAGGCCGCCGGCGTCTCCGTGCTTTATTGGGGCACGTATCTCCTTTCGGCGTTTCTGTGGCTCTGGCATGGATTGAGACAAAAGGATCCGAACATCTACCTGCCCTGCGTGGGCTGGATCATGCTGAACGGCGCGGTATTCGTCGGCGCAATAGTCTACGGTTAAGCCGTGACCAGGAGAGCGCGCTCTCCCACGCCCGCTGGCCATTAGGCTGTCACAAGAGACCATCCGGAGTTGTCTTGTAAGGACTGTGCCCGCCATGTATTGCACAGCCGATTCTGCTTGACTGGTTCTTGGGTAGCGAGGGGCTTGTCAAATGAAGAGAATCCTCCTCAAGACTACGATCCCACACGTTGACGACGACTGGCACATCGGACGCTTCTCCCTGCTGTTACAGCAGCTCGAATCGCTTTGCGATGACCATGGCGCGCCGGTCTACTCGGTCACCGCTCGCGATCGATCAATCGACGCCGACATCCGCGCCTCGGGTGTCCAAGCTTCGTGGACGATCCGATGGGCGACCAGGTGCTGACTGATGCGAGCTACTTGGACGATGTTCGTGCCTACGTCGCGAACCTCGCGCGCTGGCTGTCCCGGGATTTGAATTGAGGCTGGCCACCGAGGTTGTGGCCTGCATCCATCGATCAGCGCACGACTTCGACGGGTGCGGTGAACACATATCCCGCTCCTCGCTCGGTGTGTATCAACTTGCCGCCTCCCTGCGCTTCGAGCTTTTTGCGCAGACGACCCACCTGGGTGTCGATTGCGCGGTCGTAGACCTCGTCGTTGTGCAGGTGCGACATGCCGAGCAATTGCTCCCGTGTGAGCACATGCAGCGGCGAGGCGAGGAACGCCGCAAGCAGGTTGAACTCGGCATTCCTCAGCGTCATCAGCTCACCCTGCGGCGACTTCAGGCGCCGTACACGGACATTCAACTCCCAGCCCGCGAAGCGGTAGGCGCGTATTTTTGTCAACCCGTCCGCCACGGTTTCGTGGGCGCGCGACCGACGTAGCAGGGATCGAATGCGCGCCAGCAGCTCGCGCGGCGAGAAGGGCTTCGTCAGGTAGTCGTCCGCGCCGAGCTCGAGCGCCATCACCCGGTCGGCCTCCTCCTTGCGTCCCGTCAGCATGATGATGGGCATGTTGGAATCGGCGCGTATGCGGCGCGCGATGTCCATTCCGTTTTCGCCCGGCAGCTTCAGGTCGAGAATCAGAAGGTCGATCATCTCGCGCGCAGTCACGTCGGCTATTTCCCGTCCGCTCGCGAGCGCCGTGACGTGTATCTCATTGTCGCCCAGATAATCGACGACCATCTGACGTACCGAGGGATCGTCATCGACGATTAGAACGTGCGTCGGAGCAGGCGACATGTTCTCGGGGAGGGTGGCATTCACCTGTGTCGGTGCCCCATCGAGCATGGGGGCACGATGCACGCGAAGTATCGCACCGACGCGTCCTCCCGGGATGCAATTGTGTCAAATGACAAGATCAAGGACCATGCCGACACGATGCTGACTGGTTCATCGGCTGAAATGCATTCTTTGACCAGGAGGCGTGCGCTCGTAACCCCCGGATATCGGGACCGAATCGGGCAATCGCCCGGCAGGGGTATCGTGCAGGAGAAAGGACGCATACATGTCATCGAATCGGACGATTTGATTCTGGGCTTGCTCGAACACTGGTTGGGCGAGGCGGGCTATACCGTCGTCGTTGAAGACTCGCGGGGGCTGACACGCGCGGTCGAGGGAGGAGAGCCGCACCTCATCATCATCGACGTCCCGGCGCCCCGCAGCGCCTGGAAGATCATAAAGCCTATAAGGGAAGTGTATGCCAGCCCGATACTGCTTCTTTCCGCGAGATTCAGACGGGGCATAGCTTCCTCGAGCGATATGGCCCGCCAGCTTGGGGTCCACAAGGTGCTGCCGAAGCCGTTCACGCGCAGAGAACTGCTGTCGGCCGTAGCCGAGTCAATCGATGGCCAGTGAGGCGTCGAGGCTACCCATTGTCAATCACGAATAACTTCATTTTCAAAAGGTCATCTTGCCATTCAGGTCCAAAGCCCCCATCGTCGAAACGAAGGAGCGCGTCCGTAGCGATCTCAAGCCGCTTTTGCAGGAGCCGGAAGAGGAACGATGCGACGCTAATCCTCGCCACGCCAAGTCTGGCGAGCTCGCCAAGCGAGATGCTTCCCGGGCCATACAGGATATTGGTCGGGCCGAGGGCGACGTACTGCCGTATGGCCGACGCGTCCGACAAGAAGATCGGGTAGACGCAATCAGCACCAGCACCTAAGTACTTCCTGGCACGCCTCAAGCCTTCCTCGACAGGGGCCCTGTAAAAGTGCACGTCGACCCGAGCGTTGATCACAGGGTCGAAGCCGCGGGCACGCGCAGCGGCCTTGACGGAGGCAATACGTTCAGCGTGCCGGTCTGCGTCAACAAGCGCGGCAGCACGATGGTCGCTGTCCTCCAGGATCGCCCCACAGGCGCCCGCTTTGGCAAGGCGATCGACGAATTCCTCCGGTGAGAGTCCATAGCCATCCTCCAGGTCTGCCGTGACCGGCAGCCTCACAGCGTCAGCGATGCGTCGCAGCGCGCCAAACGCGACATCGGCTGGCAGGTGGCCGTGATCCTCATAACCGTTCACGGGCGCGAGCGCGTTGCTGCTTGTGGCAATCGCGCGCATGCCGGCGGATTCAACAACGCGAGCGCTCGTCGGGTCCCAAACGTTGGCCAGGAGCAAAGGATCGCCTGGAACGTGCAGCTTGCGCAGCTTCTCGGCGTCGGCAGCAACGTCGTGCCGACCAGATCGTGTTTGCTCGATCATGGCGCAAGGTCCTCTTCAGTGATGGTGAAAATCCCCCGCGGCCCCGCGAGGAACGGCAAGGTGCGCCGTGCGGCGTCATCGACGTGGATCCGGGGGGGCGGCGGCGGGTCATTCTCGAAGAATGTGCCGGGCCCGTAGAACAGCCCATAACGCAGCACGGTCCCGCCCGCTGAGATCACCTCATTCTCGTGAGCGTCGAGCACCGGCCCGGTGCCAGGCCCCGTGCGCCAGGCAATGCTCTGGGCGACGAAACCTGAAGCCTTTACTGCCTGCGCTGCTGTCAGGAGATTCCGCGTGCCTTCGCTCCGCACACGATTGTTCCCAGGGAGGAAATCGGCAAGCTTCTCTATCTGGTCCGGCAAATCAGTTACTTGATGAACGATGACATCCGGCTGGAAGTCCTTGACCGCCGCCACAAGAGACGCCTGGTCGAAGAGATCACATAGAACCGGAATGACGCCACTGGCGCGCAGTCCGTCGATTTTCCCCCGCGTCCGCGTCATGGCCGCGATGACATGCCCCTCAGCCAACATGAGCGGCAGTAACCGAATGCCGATAACACCAGTGCCACCTGCCAGGAAGATTCGCATGATGATTCTCCTCCACTAGTCGGTGACTGAAATCACGAAACTAGAGGCGTAATACCTTGGCCAGGCTCATAGCGAGGTCGCGCGCCGAAAGCGGCTTCTGCAGCACCTCGTCGACCAAGCCGCCGCCGTGCGCCCTCTCCGCTGCCGGTCCCACATAGCCGCTCATAAGCACCACGGGCAGGGAATTGCGCATGCCACGCACTTCCCGGATAAGCGCCGAGCCCGACATTTCCGGCATGCGCTCATCGGCGATGAGGGCATCGAAACGCCCAGGGTCGGCGCGGAAAGCCGCGAGCGCAGCCGCACTCGAAGTGAAGCCGATCGGCGCATACCCCAGATCCGCAAGGATGCGGGTCGCAAGCTGCACTAACGGCTCCTCATCGTCGACAATCAGTACACGCTGGCCGTTGCCGCGTTGGGGGGGCGACTGCCTTGCATCGCGAGGCTTTGAAGCGTTGCCAGAGCGCGGCAGGTAGACGATAAACGTAACGCCGGTGCCGGGAGTGCTCGAGAGGTCAATCGCGCCGCCGAGTGCGGTGACGATGCCGTGCACGAGCGAGAGTCCCAGGCCCGTACCGGTGCCGATTTCCTTCGTGGTGAAGAAGGGGTCGAAGATGCGATCTACGATCTCCGGTGCAATTCCGGCGCCGGTATCCGCGACCGTGAGCACGACATATTCTCCAACCCCGCGCGTCCCGATCATCGCGGCGCGAGGAGCCTCCACGCGCTCGATGGCGAGCTGAACGGAAAGCATTCCACCGGCTGGCATTGCCTGGATGGCATTGGTGGCGAGATTGGTCACCACCTGGTGCACCTGTGTCGCGTCGCCAAGTACCGCCGCGGGCCCCGCTTGCAGCTTGGCGTGCACGGTCACGCTCGACGGCAACTTCGCCGAGACCTGGTCGAGTACCTCGCGCACCACGCCCTCGACGTGAACCGGCACCACTTCGCCAACTGCGCTGCGGCTGAAGGCCAGCACGCGCTCCACGAGCGCGCGCCCGCGCTCGCCGGCGATCATGATATTGGCGAGGTCGCGCGCGAGGCGACTCCCCTCGCGTACGCCACGCTGGGCCATCTCACCGTAGCCAAGGATCGCTCCGAGAATGTTGTTGAAGTCGTGCGCGATTCCGCCGGCAAACGTGCCCATCGACTCGAGGCGTTGCGCCTGGCGCAGCTTGCGCTCGCTCTCGATCAGGGCTTCCTCCGCCCGCTTGCGCTCCGTGACGTCGGTTGACGACCCGGTCCACCGCACGACCTTCCCGGTGTCGTCGCGCATGCAGATGCCCTGGAGGGCGTGCCAGCGCGTCTCGCCGCGGACGATGTAGCGCAACTCCATGGCAAGACGCTCGCCCCTGCCAGCGAACAAATCCTTCCGCGCGGCCTCCCACTTCTCCCAGTCCTCTGGATGCACCGGTATGCGCGCACGGAAATCGGTCCTGTTGGCAAACGTGAATTCGGGCGGAAACCCGACGAGTACGTTCGCTCTCGCCGAGATGAAGAAGCGGTCGGTGAGCACGTTCCAATCCCAGTATCCCGACTCGCTCGCCGCCATGGCGAGCTCGTAGCGCTGCTCGGATTCGCGCAGCGCCTCCTCGACGCGCTTCTGCCCGGTGATGTCTCGCACCGTGCCGGTCCAGCGCACCACCGCGCCGGAAGGATCACGCGCTGCCATGCCGGTAAGATGCGCCCAGCGCGTCTCCCCGTCCCGAATGAACCGAGTCTCGACGTCGTAGCGCACCGTCTTGCCGGCAAAGTGCTCTGTGAACGCCCGCATTAATCGCGGGCGATCCTCGGGGTGGAACGGAATATGCGCGAGAAGATCATTGCGGCCGGCGAAACTCGTGCCGCGTGCGAAGCCATAGATCTCGAGCAACCGTGGCGAGGTGTGGATCGTATCGTCGGCGGGAATCCAGTCCCAGACACCATCGTCGGTCGCCTCCATGGCGCGCGCGTAGCGCTCCTGCTCGCGCAGCTTCCTGGCTCCTCGAGAGCTTCCCCAGCCCACGGCAATCCCGATCACGGAAAACACGATGAAGCGGGGCAGGTCGAAGTAGCCGCCGAGCACCGTGTGGCTCACCGCGATGAGCTGCGGCAGGGTAAGGGCGGCGAGCGCCGCGGTCAGGAATCCCGGGCCGGCACCGCCAAACCACGCCGCGCCAACCACGGCGAGAACGAACAGCCCCCCGTAAGGAAATAGCGAGCCGGCCGGCGAAAGATGCACCAGCACCGCGAGCAGGACGCAGGCGGGCGCCAGCGCGTACCGCAGCGCTACTGCCGCCAACAGCTCCTTCCGGGTAAACCGCTTGGGGAGCACCTCTGTTACTCCGGGCCGGCGCGCGGGATGAGGAACGGGGCAGCATACACCGCCCGCAGCGACTGGTTAAGCGCCTGCGCGCGCCACGTACGCATCCGTGGGCCGGGCGGGGCGCTCCCCCGAGCCCATCCCGCTGGCGCCAGTGACTCAAGCAACCTACGTGTGTCAACCGACATGCGACGCGGTCGCCATGGCATGTCCTGTTCATGGTCGCGGTGCATCCTGCCACCGTGCCCGTTCCGGTGGATGCCTGTAGCTCCCGGCGGGTGCCCCCACTTCAACGGACGGAGGCGACGATGGAACTGGATGACGTGTTCGGCCCGGAAGTCGAGGATGCCCTGCACAGGAACGAGGCTCGCTGGCTCGAGCGCACGCCGCCCGAGCTGGACTGGGACGAGAGCGAGGAAGCGCTCGTCGTCGAAGGCATAGTCGGCGGGTTCGGGATGCGCGCCTACCTCTGACGCCTCCACCCCGGAGAGACTTCATCGCGCGCGGGTCCTCCCATCTTCTCCTATGCTCGAGGTGAAGAAATGCAAACGACAGTGACGCTGAATGGGGTGGCGGACATCTTCGAATCGCACCGGTCTCGCCTGTTCGGTACCGCCTACCGCATGCTGGGGATCCGCGCTGACGCCGAGGACGTGCTGCAGGACGCTTACCTGCGCTGGCACGAAGCAGCGGGGAACGACATCCAGTCGCCAACGGGCTTTTTGGTCACCGTCACGACGCGCTTGTGCCTGGACCGTCTCCGGCACCTGAAGAAGGAGCGCGAGCAGGACAAGGTGCCCTGGCTGTCCGGCCCCATCGTCGAGGACCACGTCAGTTCCCCCGAAGAGGAGTGCGAGATCGCCGACGAGGTCTCGGCCGCCTTCCTGGCTGTTATTGAGCGCCTCGGCCCGGAGGCGCGGGCCGCGTTCCTGCTCCGCGAAGTCTTCGACTATGACTATCCCGAAGTGGCACGGATGGTCGGCAAATCCGAACCCGCCTGCCGCCAGTTGATTCATCGCTCACGTACGCACCTGCGTGACAGCCGGGCTCGATTCCTCATTACCCCGGAGTGTCGCGAGCGCGTGCTCAGCAAGTTCCTGGCCGCATTAGGCACGGGCAATCGCCAATCCGTACTCGCGTTGCTCGCAGAAAAAATAGAATACGTGACCGACGGCGGTGTTTAGGCGGTCGGTGCTATCGTTGGCTTGGAACAGCTGTTGGCCAGAGAGCCACGCTCGTCGTCACCACGGTCTCGGAGCCATGCCCAACGATCCGCTCGTCGTCACAAGAACTCGTCTTTGACTAATTGAGGCAAGCTCGCCACGCTCCCGGCTTCGACATGGGCGTCGGCTAGAGGTGTCGCGGAAGGCGAACCCGCAAGAGACTCGCGGAACTCCTCGATGGCGCCGAGGTACGACTCCGGAGACTCTTCGTCTTCGTCGTCGGTGTACTGCCATGCGAAGCTCAGCGCTTCCGGCGTCTTCCAGCCGAACCACTCGAAGTTTCGTATCTGGGTTTCGAGGGCGCGCCGAACGTTCCAGTTGTGACCGAAGAGTACCATCCCCGCCTCGAGACCCTTCAACTCGGGAATCGGCGATTCGCCGAGCGTGCTCACCCGATTTTCGATCCAGCTCAAGCGTTCGAACAGCCGCTGGTAGACGCTGTTGGTCTGTCCCCAGCGCACCGACACGAAAAAGATCGCCACGCTCGAGCCGAATAGGGCGCGGCTCACCTCATGCAGCTGGTCGTCCGGATTGTTGAACGACGCCCAGCAACGGTGATGACCCGTCGGATTCTTCGCAGGGTCGTCGAGCTTTGCTTCCGGGACGCCGCAATTGTTGCCGCGTCCGCCGCTGATGTTCCCTTCGCAGGTGTAGATCTTGAGCCTTGTGACATCGAGCAGCGTAACTCGCTTCGCGGATTCCTCGAGTCGTGCCCGGATGCGCACGGCGAGCTCGGTCGACTTCGGCGTGTCCCAGGTGTGTTCCTGGTAACGGCTGCTCGTCGTCAAGAGCAAGATGTCGTCCTTTGCTTCGAGATAGCGAAGCAGGCGAGCGGTAGACTCGGCGAGGCCCATCGTCGCTCATTGCCGTGCTATCGCGGGTGCCGTTTCCTGCGCGTCCGCGTAGTGCGAGACCGCGTGCCGCTCGGCCCACGAGAGCGCGTAGTCGGCGATCTCCTCCCAGCCGCGCTGCGCGGGGAGCAGGTGAGAGCGCCCCTCGAACACCTTCACCTCGGTGAGCGTCTCCGCCGTGTAGTGCGCC
>Ga0105347_1001254_pt1 | contig 11110 bp, 7 predicted proteins | sample EasRivMeERMLT890_FD_89677 | JGI IMG/M metagenome (GOLD analysis project Ga0105347, IMG submission 89677) | Soil microbial communities from meander-bound floodplain in the East River, Colorado, USA - East River MetaG ERMLT890 | ecosystem: Environmental > Terrestrial > Soil > Floodplain | place...
GGACCGGTTCCCGACCTTGAAGTTTGCTTTCTTCGAGGGCGGCATCGGTTGGGTGCCCTGGCTGATGCAGACATTGAATGCGCACACGCCCGGCGAAGCGGGAATTTCAACGGCGGTGAGGCAGTTTTTCGACGGCAAAGAAAAACTAAAAAAAGCGCCCAGTGAATACTTCAGTCAGTTCTATATCGCCGCCGTCTCCTGGGAAACCTACCTGCCCGAAACCATCAAAGGTTGGCCCAATCACAACATTATCATCGGCAGCGACTTCGATCACGGCGACGCCGTGGCTACGTGGCCCAAGACGGTGGAGACCATAAAATCTATGCCGAGGCTCTCCGAGGAGGACCGAGAGAAAATATTGGGTGGCAATGCCGTGCGGTTGTTTGGTTTGAACGGGAGTGGAACTCCGGGGAACTAACTAAGGAGCGGTTTCGAGTTAATCCGACCCCATGTCAGCAAAAGAAATCTTTAAGCTCTACACGGCCGCCCTCGACCGTGGCGATCTCGACGCCATGGCCGCTCTAGTTCACGACGATTTCCGCCTCGAAGGGGCCGGCCTCGATGGGATCGGCAAGCCGGAGTTCATGGCTGCAATGAAAGCCCAGTTGGATGCTTTCCCGGATTACTCTGAGAACCCCAGCGACATCACCGAAGATGGCGACGTGGTGCGCTTCGTCGCCCATGTGCGCGGAACACAGCGTGGAACGCTGGCTTTCGCGGGAATGGCGGCGATCCCGCCGACCGGTAGACAGATCCAACTGCCGCCGGAACCGGGTTGGGTGAAAGTCCGTGACGGCCGGTTGCTGGTGTATCACGTGGAAGCGGTAGACGGCGGCGGCATTCGTGGAATCCTAAGCCAGCTCGGAGCGGGCTCATACGGCTGACCGCAAGCGAGCGCGGCGAAGCCGAAACCAAAAACAGAAAGAAAGAATTTTACCGCAGAGTCCGTCGAAGGACGGATCAGCCACTATTTTTAGGCTGAAACCCAAAGGACGCAGAGCGGCAAAGCCGCAGCCAAATCGGAGTGACTCGCGCAAAGGCTTCGGCCGTGAGCTCAGCCGAACGGCGCAAAGCATATCCTGAGCGACCTCGAAGAGGGCGGGCGTTGTCATCTCGACCCCTTCGGCCAAGCTCAGGGTAAACTCCGGGAGAAATCTTTCGCCGATCCCTCGTATTGCTCGGGATGACGGGCCAGGCCCGTCACTTAGCGTTCGTGGCGGCTTGGCGCGAGAAAAATAATAAGTACCTGTGCCCCAAGAACCGCCAAAAATTTGCGCCGGCCGCGAAAACTCTCACGTATAGTCGTACGCAGACCACGAGCTAAGAAAAAGTTTGCCGCAGAGAGCGCAAAGGACGCAAAACATAAAGGGAGTAACATGTGAAGCCACGGTTCGACGATCCGCTGTTTCAGACGTTCGCTGAACGGGCGACGATGACGATGACCCGAGGCGGGGCGGAATACGGCGAGTGAAGTTTTTCGGCTGGACCCACGATCTTTTCAAACTCGCGCCGGCTCCGCTTCCCTTCGTTGTGTCGCTTCGACTCGGCGTGGCGGTCGGCGTGCCGCTCCTCGGAGGCGTCGCAACAGGAAACGGCCCTGCGGGCGTGATTGCTGCCGCGTGCGCGTTGCTCGTGACCTTCGCCGACATCGGTACCACGCGTGCGACCCGAGTCAGCACTATGTTCGCCGCGGGGTTTGCCATCATCGCCGGCGGCACAGTGGGCGCCCTGTTTGGGGGTACCACCTATACCGACGAGGCGCTTGTGCTATTGTCCGCGTTCACCGCCGGATGGGTCAGCGCCTCACACCCAGGTATCGCGGCGGTGGCGCGCTTTTGCGCCGTCGCGACTGCAGTTGGCGCAGGTATGCAATTCACCAATCCCGAAATCGTCTTGGCTGCGATTGCCGGCGCTACAATCGCGCTTGCGAGCGCGTTCCTGACCTGGTGGCTGTTCGGCTTGCCGGCACAGGACAACTTGGTTGACTGGCGAGCCGGTTTGCGCCGCGCGCTCGGCGGCGTGGGAGCGGGCCCTCGCTATGCGATCTGTTATGCCACGACGGCTTGCGCCGCCCTCTTCGTAGCCGAATCGCTCGGAGTTAGCCGCCCGTACTGGGCGACGGTCGCGGTTCTGATCGTCATGCGCCGGGAGGGTACCGTGAGCCTGCAGATAATCGTGCAATATATGATCGGCACGCTCGCCGGTATCCTGGCCGCCGCAGTCATCGTGCGCCTCGTTCCCGTGCTCCCGGTCATCGCTCTTATCGCTGTGGCGTGCGCCGCCTCCGGGCGCGTCGGGCTCGCGCTGAATCCCGCGCTGGGTTACATGGGCTTTACCGCGTTTTTTATGCTGGCCATTGACGTTGCCTTGCAGGGCCAGGCGATTCATCTGCATCTGCTGTCCACCCGCCTCTACGACGTGGCGATCGGATGCGTGCTGGCGCTGCTCGGAACGCTCGTCGCAATGAAATTGGCAGGAACAGATAACACAGCTCCATAAGGCCAGGTCGTCCTGGGTGCGCGTATTTTTATCTCCACCTGGCCCATCGCATCAGAATGGTTGTTCCCCGGGCCGCTATTTCACGCCGTAGGCGCTGTAAAGCTGGTCGATGAAACCGCTCTGATCGAGCTCTTGAATGAGCCTTGCGTCGACCAGACTCTCCGGCTTGAGCTCTGCCACGGCGGGATTACGCAATTTCATCAAGCGCTGGACGTTGCTCAGTCCTTTTAGGGACGGATAAGGTTTTCGATCCGTCGCGCGAAGCAAATCTTGATATCCTTGCTCGGCAAGGGACGGATTGGAAATTTTCAGCCGCGCGACGATGGTCTCTATGACGGCGGGCTTCATCTTCGGGCTGAGCGCATAGGCGACCCCTTCCATCCACGCCTTCAGGGTATTTCTCGCCGTATCCGGTTGCTGTTGGAGATAACTCGCGCGAGCGATGATGCCGTTGCTGACGAAGGGAATATTGGTCTTGGAAAGTTCCAGCAGAATCGGAAAGCCCCGCTGCTTTAAAGTGTTGCTGAAAGCGCTATCCACCACCGTCGCATCCACCGTTCCCTTCTCGAGGGCCTGAATCAACATCGTTTGATCGCCCGCAGCCACGACCTGGATGTCGTCGCTGCGTGCGTCCAGTCCCAGGTGTTCGAGCCCGAGCATCGCCCCCATCCAAATCGTACCTCCGATGACCTGCACGCCGATGCGTTTTCCGCGGAGATCTTTCGGAGTCTTGATGTTCGGTTTGACCACGAGATCGAAAGGGATGTGGCTCGTGAAGGTGCCGATGACTCGCAAATCCAGGCCGCCGGCGGCGGCTCCTAAGGCTGCGGTGCCGCCGCTATTGGCGAGATGCACTTGGCCGCTGGCCATGCTGGCAATCATAACCGGCGAGCCGGGCATATAGACATGCTGCACGTTGACGCCATATTTGGTGAAGAAGCCCTTCTCCTTGGCGATCCAGAGCGGGCTCACTCGCGCGCTGATATTGGCGTAGCCGATGACAACTTCCGACGCGGCTAACAGCGGGTCTGAGTAGACAAAAAAGCCGGCAATCAGGACGAGAGCGTGGAACCAACGCGTGATCATGTAAAACTCCCCGGTTTAAGTTGCATGAACGTAGAGAAAACCGACGACCTCCATAAACAGTCCGAAAGGACGGGTCGGCGGCACTGTAACGCCTGGGAAGAAGCGCTGTCAATACGAAAAGTCCTAGCCGATACGGATTCCTGTGGTATGATCCGCCACCGATAGCAATGTCGTTGTCGGGGTGGCATCGACTGCGTTCCGACCTATAACGACGCTTCACGGAAATGAATAGTCATGGGATAGAGCAGTGGTCTTCCGAGCCGGGGCAAGCCGCTCTCCAGAGGCTGGCAGAAAAACCCGGATCCTTGCCGTCTTTCGCAAAGCAGAACGGGCTCGCGTTCTGGGAACGGGCCCTCTTGCGTCAATTGCTTCGAGGCTTGCGCGAACAGTTGCGCAAACCGCTCAAGCACGACAATCTCACGCGCCGCATTCAACGCTGGGCGATGGAACTCGATTATTTCCGCGCGGCGGAACAGCGGCGCGCCATCGAGGCTCCGGTGCCAACCCAGCGGAAATTCCGCGGCAACAGGCGCCATCTGGAGTTGCTGCTGAAATCCGTTCACGTGCCGATCGAGGACAGCGAATGGAATGCCTGGCGCGAACGGGCGCGCAGAGTGGAGCCCGATCTTCGCCGCGCGAACTTGGCTGGACTCAAGCTGAACCTCTTGGACCTGGAGCACGCGCGACTTGAGGGCGCCGATCTTACAAGCAGCTGGCTGAGAAAGGCAGCCCACGCTGATCTTCGTCGAACCCGATTGTTCGCAACTGATTTGAGTGGCGCCGATCTGCGCGGCGCTAAGCTCAACGAGGCCCGGTTGCAAAACACTTTGTTGACCGACGCGGATCTCTTCAAAGCCGACTTGCGAGGCGCCAATCTGGTCAACTGCACTCTCAATCGAGCGATTCTCAAAGGGGCGGACCTGCGGGGGGCCTTGGTGTGGGGCGCGAGCGTCTGGGATACCGATTACGACGAAACCACGAAGCAGACGGGTCTCTATCTCGTCTGGGAAGGCATGGACCCCATCGACGATTACGATTGGCGAGCGCTGCGCCGAACCGGCAACAGCATCCGCGTCGACCATTTGGACCTGGTTCATTTCATGTCGTTGATCATGCGACGGCGTGAAAGCTTGGGCGATCTGTTCAAAGAAGCTTCGAGCAAGATCGTGTTGTTGTTGGGCCGCTTTACCGGAAAGTATGGTGGTATCCTGGAAAGCCTTCAACAAGCGCTAGAGCAGCTCGGCTACGCGGCGGTCCGCTTCGATTTTGAGCCCACCGAAGACCGCGACACCATCGAGACCATCGCAACCTTGGCAGGGCTTGCTAAATTCATCATCGCCGATTTCAGTGACGCACGGTCGGCGCCGCTGGAAGCGCAACGGATCATCCCCGATTTCGCGGTTCCTTTCATTCCGATTCTGCATACGAAAACCGAGCCCATCAGCATGTTCTCGGCGCTGCAGAAGAAGTATTCGTGGGTGCTGCCGACGTTCGTCTACGAAGATGAGGCTCATCTTCTGCGTTCGCTGAAAAAACAGATCGTGGCGCCGGCCGAGAAAGCCTGCCGAAGACTGCGCCGGACCAAGAGCGGCGCGCAGCCGCGTCCACGGTCGAGATCGAACCGGCGTCGAACAAAAAGGTAAGGCGCAGCTCGCGTCCCGCTTTTCGATAACTCTAGTGTCCTGTCTTGGAAGTTCACGCAATAAGTCGAGGTGTCCCTTTCGTCATTACCGCGAAAGCGGTAATCCAGGGTTCTAGGGTACTGCGATGACTGTCGGGCGGACTGGACCCCGCCTTCGCCGGGGTGACGTGCAGGCTGTTTGGGTTCTGATTCGCGGCGAGTTCTCTTCCGTCATTCCGGCGTAGGCCGGAAGGTAATCCAGTTTCCCTTGCATTTTCTACATTCCGGCTCGCGCTGCCGCGGACTATGATCCGGCATTGGCCGGAATGACGCAGACTTTGTTGCGAATTATCGAGTCACCAGAGTAGTTTGGTATCTCAGAAATTCATTTGAAAACTCCCAACGATGGCAGCGGCTGAACTCGCACTCAAATCCCCCTCTGTCCCCCTTTTTTCAAAGGGGGAATTTTCTCGGTAGGGCTTTAACCCCTCTTTGGAAAAGCATGCTCTGAGCCGAGTCGAAGGGAGGGGAAGGGGAGATTTTTGGGTCGAATGAGCTGTGAATTCTGTGGCCGATTTCTGGGACAGGACACTAGTTTGGTGCTGCATGCGGGCCGACTTGTGTCCAACATGCTTGCTTTGTCTTTGGTGCTTTACAATTCCCATAGTCAGCAGTAAATTTGCCTGGCGGTTCACTTCAATTCGTTTTGTTCCAGCGGTTTGATATTCGTATTCATCCGGAGAAAACGCGGGATGAGCGCTTCATAGTTTGGGCGGTTGTAACCTATTCCCGGAGGGATCCAACAATGAAGCTAGACCGGCGTGAGTTCCTCAAGGCGGCGGCGATGATGGGGATGTTCATGCCCATCACGGAAGCCTACGGATCGATTAGCCAACGGCATGTTCATCGCGGCTCGGACGCGTGCACCCCGGACGTGAAATACCTTCATGTCTCCTTGAAAGAGGTTCCCCGCCCGAAGAATATCCGTTTCTCCGTGCAGCACCAAGGCAAGACCGTCAAGCTCGCTGCTCACTACTGGTATAACGCCCGCCTGCTGGAGCGCGGCGAGAAATGTCCGGCGATCCTCGAGATCAACCCCTACCGGCGCCGGGACGGGATGCTGTTGGTGGACAGCATGATGTACCCGTGGTTCGCCCGCAACGGTTACCTTTGTTTCCGCGTCGACCTCCAGGGCACCGGCGATTCCGAGGGCATCATCACGGACGAATATACCGAGGAGGAGCTGTCGTACTGTGTCCAATTAGTCACGCAGATCGCCGAGCTGCCGTTCTGCGACGGCAACGTGGGCATGATGGGCAAATCCTGGAGCGCCATCAACTCGCTGATGGTCGCCGCGCGGGACGACTGCCCGCCCGCGCTCAAGGCGATCATTGTCTGCTGCGGCAGCGACGACCGCTACAACGATGACGTCCACTACATGGGCGGCGCCATGATGATGGATAACGTCAGCTGGCCCTCGGCGATGTGGGGCTGGCTGCCGTTGCCGCCGGACCCGGTGATCGTCGGCGATGGTTGGAAGGAGATGTGGCGGGAGCGCATCCGAAATATGACCTTCTGGTTCGAGCAATGGGCTGGCCATCAGACGCGCGACCGTTACTGGAGCGAAACCAGCGTCCGCGACCACTACGATAAGGTGAAGGTGCCGGTCTTCGTCCTGTCCGGCTGGCAGGACGGATACAAGAACTCAGTGGATCGCATAGTGACCGGTCTTGGCGGTCTGGGTCTTCCGGTGGCCGGCCTGCTTGGGCCATGGGGCCACAAGTATCCATTCGACGGCTACCCCGGGCCGCGCATCGATTGGCTCGATCACATCGTCACCCACTGGTGGGACCGCTGGCTCAAGGGCCGGCGCCCGCCGCCGCACGAGGCCTGGCCTGAGCTGACGGTCTGGCTGGGGGAATCGCGTGAGCCCGACCGCGACCGCGTGCCTGCTTACATGGACTCCGGGAAGTGGGTGGCGGAGGATCGCGACTGGATGAGCCGCATAAAAAACAAGACGTTTTTTCTCTCCCATGACAGCGAGCTGTCACCGCGTCCTGACCGCCGGCGCCGCGAACTCACAAGTACTCCGGATATCACCTTGGGCACTTCGGTTCTCGAGACGAGTTCCTGGGGCGAGTGCAGTAACGACGACTTGCCGGGCAATCAGCAGCGGACCGATGTTCGATCGCTTCATTTCGACAGTGAACGCCTTACCGGAGATCTGGAGTGTTTCGGTTACCCGACGGTGGCGCTAAATCTCGAATGCAATCTGCCGCTCGCGTCCCTCGCCATCCGTCTCTGTGAAGTGAGCCCCAAGACGGAGAGGTCTCACCTGGTGACTTACCGGTTCTTCAATCTCTGCTACCGCGATGGCGACATGGCCAACCCGAGCCCGGTCCCGCCCGGGTTGTTCTCGGTACAGATTCCTCTGAACGTCATGGGCCACATCTTCAAGCGCGGATGGAGGATCAGGCTGTCGATCTCGCCGTTTTTCTTCCCGACCCTGTGGCAGAGCCCCGAGATCGCCACTGTGACGATCCACACGGGGCCCATTGGTGATCTACCTCCGAGCGGACTCGATCTCCCGGAACGCCGTCCGCTGCCGGCGGATAGGCAAATTCAAGCGCTCCTATCGGGCTCTGAGACGCGCTATGTGAACCCGAAGCATTACGTGCGGACTCTGAAGACGGAGCGGGAGGCGTCATTCGAGCGAACCGCCGCGCGCATTACCGTGAACGGGCGCCGCGGCATGCTCGTGAAGAAAACTTTCGATAGTGGCAGCTACCTATACGGGGGAGCCCTCGACCACCTGCTGGTCGACGAGGTGGCCCGCGAGAGTTACCAGCTCCTCGACGAGGACCCTCTCTCAGCGACGGGTACCACCGAATACCGATCCATGTTTAAGCGCGGCGACTGGAAGGTCACAGCGGTCACCCGCACCCGGGTGTGGACGGAAGAAAGCCCGCGCGGTCAAGTCGCTTTTCGTTACGAGGCCCATGCCCAGGGCTTTATCGGCGACGAGCTCTTCGAGGAGAAACACCTCGAGGGCGCAATCCCGCGCATCTGGGTGTGAGCGCGGCCCCTGTAGGGCTGGCCCAAGCGAGATATCGGGAAGAAAAAAACAACTGCCTTGCAGCTTGTAAGTCAAAGCACTTCTCATTCTCTAACTAAATTCACAGAGGGAAAGGTAAATTTATGCCAAGCGCACAAGCCGGACAGTTCATGTCTATCACGACTCCTTTGGGGGACGATGTATTGCTGCTCCAGCAGTTCACCGGTCAGGAGGGAATCTCACAATTATTCAACTTTCAGTTGGAGCTGGTTTCAGAGCAGGCTGCGATCGGGCTTGAATCGATCATCGGACAAAACGTGACGGTGAACATGACACTGAGCGATGGCAGCCAGCGTCATGTCAACGGATTTGTCAGCCAGTTTGAGCAGACCCGGCAGGATTCTCAGTTCACCTATTATCAGGCTCAAATGGTGCCCTGGCTGTGGTTCTTGAGTCAAGCATCAGATTGTCGAATTTTTCAGAACAAAACGGTGCCGGAAATCGTCACTCAGATTTTTCAAGAGTTCGGCTTTCATGATTTCAGAAGCGCTCTCCAGGCCAGCTATGAGCGGCTGGATGTCGCCATCCAATACCGCGAGACGGAATTTAATCTCATTTCACGATTGCTGGAACAAACAGGGATCTTTTATTTCTTCGAACACACGCAAGGCAAGCATACTTTTGTAATGGGCGACCAGCCGGCCGCCCATCCGGTTTTACCGGTAACGCCAAATCTGCAGTACCGGCCAGGAGACGGGTCGGGGGCAGGACGTGATGCAATCACAAGTCTCGCGGTAAAGCGGGAGTGGCGTCCCGGGAAGTATGCGATGAGCGATTACAACTTTGAGATTCCGAGTACCGACCTCGAAGTCGCTGTTTTGAGCCGTTCCGAGGCTGGGGGCAACCGACGCTACGAACTGTACGAGCATCCGGGTGATTATCGACAAAAGGCGGAGGGCGAGGCGTTGGCTCGCATCCGTATGCAAGAAATCGAATCGATCTCCCAGGTTGTCAGTGGGACAAGTACCTGTCGAGCGATGGCAGCCGGTTCCCGTTTTACGCTTGCGGGACATCACCGGCAGGACTTGAATCAGGATTACGTCATCACCCATGTCCGCCACGAAGCCAAGGTTGGCAACGCGGCCAGTGCAGCCGGTATGGAAGCATACACAAGTGAATTTACAGCAATCCCCCATTCAGCGCCATTTCGACCTTTGCGCCTAACGCCGCTGCCGGTTGTCCGAGGGCCGGAGACGGGAGTAGTGGTGGGTCCAAAAGGGGAGGAGATTTTCGTCGATCCATACGGCAGAGTCAAAGTGCAGTTTCACTGGGACCGGCAGGGGAAAAACGATGAAAACAGTTCCGGCTGGATTCGCGTAGCCCAGCCGTGGGCAGGCAAACAACGGGGGGCCATGTTTATCCCGAGGATCGGCGACGAAGTCCTAATCGATTTTTTACATGGCGATCTCCGGCGGCCCATTGTCGTAGGATCGCTCTACAATGGCGAGGATAAACCGCCCTATGCACTTCCTGCCGGGCAAACCATCACGACAATCAAGTCAACCAGTTCGAAAGGCGGCGGAGGGTCTAACGAGCTACGATTTGAAGATAAGAAAGGCTCGGAAGAAATTTACTTTCATGGTCAAAAGGATTCGCGAACTGTAATTGAACACGATCGACATGAAACCATCGGGAATAATCAAACCCTCCAAGTAGGCAGCAATCGAACTGAAACAGTTGGAAAAGCGCAAGTTTTGACAATCGGAGCCGAATATCAAGTCAGTGTCGGTGCCGCGATGAATGAAAGAATCGGTTCAGACAAACAGGTACAAGTTGGAGCCACAGTTTCCGAGACGATAGGTAAGGACCTGAGACTAACTATCGGTGCCGATGGCAGGTTGGCGATCGGGAGAAACTTCAGTCTCACCGCCGTCAACGGAATAACTATCGAGGCGCAAAAGACTGTGACCCTCTCGGCCGCTGACGGGTTGACCCTCAACTGCGGCCAAGCCTCGATCGTCTTGAAAAAGAATGGCGATATTTCAATCGTTGGGAAAGAGATTTCAATAAAGGGATCGGGGGATATCGTTCTGAAGGGGAAACAAATTCTTCAGAATTGAAAGGCTTCTGCTTGCGGACAAATTCGTCGGGCGCTTGACCCTAGGGGCCGGGCTTCGCCGGATAGCTCGATTGACAAAACCGGGCGCTTTGGATAATTCTTTGTGCATAAAGTTTTGCATAAATTTTTAGGAGGACCGCATGCCCAAGAGTCTGAGGACTTTTATCGAAGACTGCCAGCGCGAACTTCCCGGTGAGGTGATTCACATTACTAAAGAGGTGGACCCGGCGAATTACGACGTGACGGCGATCATCAAGCACCTCGGCGCGCAAAAGAAATTTCCCATCATCATCTTTGACAAACCGTTGAATCTTAACGGCAAAGTCGGTCCCATCAAGCTGGCGATGAACTGCGAGATTTCCCAGGGAAAGACCCAGGTGGCGTTGGGGATGCCGCGACATGCATCACGTCCCGAAATGGCGGAAAAGTGTCTGGAGATGGAAGAGCATCGCATTGCGCCAACGATCATCTCCAAAAAGGACGCGCCGGTCAGAGAAAACGTCATGGCCGGAAAGGACGTGGATCTCTACGAGATTCCGATCATGCGACACCACGAGATGGATGGGGGTCCCTATATCGTTTTGTCGACGGTCACGAAAGACAGAAAATCAGGAATCTATAACTGTTCGTACCACCGCATGGAGGTCAAATCGAAGAACTCCACGGCGCTTTATGCGTCACCGCGTCACTTGTGGAAAATCTTCCGCGACTACGAGGAGAACAATATGGA
>Ga0105347_1001256_pt1 | contig 11101 bp, 11 predicted proteins | sample EasRivMeERMLT890_FD_89677 | JGI IMG/M metagenome (GOLD analysis project Ga0105347, IMG submission 89677) | Soil microbial communities from meander-bound floodplain in the East River, Colorado, USA - East River MetaG ERMLT890 | ecosystem: Environmental > Terrestrial > Soil > Floodplain | place...
AGACTTTGCGATAGTTGCGTCTTGGGAGATGGATCTATTCAACGGGGTAAGACAGGTTTAACCGCTGCCAACACGAACCCACTAAGTTGCATGCAGCGCGTCAAGATTTTTCTTAGTGCACGTCGAGGGCGGTATTTATGGCTTGATTCAGTTCCTCGATCTTGCCGGCATCGCGTCAAACGGTGCCGCGGAACGGTGAGGATGTTGTCTAAATTCGCAACACAGGGACTAGTAATCCCTGTCGGCGGCCGAGGACTACTTCAGAGCAGGAAGAGGTGTCAGGCTTTGGTTATTTGGTATTTTCTCCTGGTCTTTCTCCTCAAATTTCTTTATCCGAAACGAACGAGTCGGAAGATTCGGGTCGTGCCTGAAAAACTAACGGGGCGGGAGTCTTTTCACACGTGGACTCAGCGCTGTGCGAGCGCCGGTGTTTATGAAGTGAATCCTCTACATAACGTTACAAGAACAGGCGCGTCACGACATCTCACTTGCGCTGGTGGATCTCAGAGTCTTATGACCACCTATCCGACCGCTCGCACCGCCTGCCCTTCAAATTGTGTACCAGCCGCCTTCCTGAAGTCCTCCTCCTTAAAGGAGTAGAGTCCGGCGCCGCCAAGAAAAATCTTGGCAGCCATCTCTCGGGGCACGTTCTGAAGCAGGTTACTGGAGACGTTGGGGAAGTTGGAGTCGAAGTGCGGATAGTCCGTCGAAATACACATGTGATCGGCGCCAATGAGGCTCGCCGTGGACGCGATCTCGGGTTCGCTGCCCTCAACCCCAGCCCAGCAGTTGCGCTGAAAGTACTCCTTGGGTGTCAAGGACAGGTAGGGCGCATGGGAATCCCGGTAGTTCGCATAGTCCCACTCGATGCGGCTGAGCAACCCGGGGACCCATGAGTTCTGGGCCTCCAGGTAGCCCACGCGGAGCTTGGGGTGAAACTCGAAAACGCCGGAGATGATCTGGGCGATCAAAGCCTGCTGCATTTCGATCCAATGGCTGGCGACGTGGCGGTAAAACCGGTTCTCCCCATAGAGCTCGTTCATGTGGGAGCTCCAGGCGCCTGTCCCCTCATGGAAGCACCAGGCGACGTCCAGTTCCTCATGAAGGCTGTATAGGGGGTCCCAGTAGTTCGAATGCCAGTAGTGACCGTTTAGCAGGTTAGGGCGAATAAACGAAGCCACGGCACCCAGCTCACGAACACACCGCACCAGTTCCTGGCATGCCAGGTTGACATCATGTAGAGGAAGCATGGCAGCGAATTTCAATTGGTTGGGACTGTACTGGCAGAACTCGTGGATCCAGTTGTTGTAGGCCTGGCTCAGGGCCAGGGAGAGTTGCGGGTCCATTCCGTTGCGGGAGATGAGGCTGAGACCACCGGTGGGGAACAGGACAGCAATATCGATTCCCTCCATCTGCATCGCCATGATTTGGGCTTCGGCGTCGTAATCTCGTTCGATCGCGAAGCGCAACCGCCCTGTCGCAGCCGAGCGGGAGGCCGATAGCTGACCCGTCGCACTCCCGAGAATAGGGCCACTGGCACGCGACGATGCGGGCTTTTTGCGGTATTGCTGGAGCTCCACGTCCATGGAGGCGGGCAAGCCATCGATGATCCACGACCGGTGGCTTAGCTTCCCGTCCGCGCCTACTGCCGACGTGACCCGGGACTTGAAAGCCGGGTTCAGGTACTTCTCAAAAAGGTCTCCCGGCTCTTGGATATGCATGTCACTGTCTACGAACCTCAGTCCTTCTTTCATGGCATCCTCCGTTTCACTGCGTTACAAATTCACGGCGAATTCAGTCCCGCGAAACTGTGATCTGGACTCTCCGACCGTGGATCAGCCCTAAGTAAAAATTTATACGACTTGGTGCGTTATCTCGCAGGATGTTCCGCTTCGACTCTTCAGAGATGCCCAGGAGTGATAAGAAAGTATCTAATAAGCTGGTCTTATGTCAACCTATTACAGATAACCTCCATGAGAGTGAGAAAAGGAGTCGGGATGCTTTCTAAACACAGCTGATTGCCGTCGAGATCATTAACGTCAGAGGGCGCAGTCAACATTTTTGTAACCGACGTGGACGCTCTGTACCAGGAGTTGAAAATCGCGATCCCCGCGTAGAACGTCGGCTGGCCATAAGTAGACTCCGTCCGAAAACCGAGCATGTCACGGTAGTGCTCGACGCTTCGAAGCACGTCCTGGACGACAAACACAGTTGCGGCACCGCGACAGGGTTGTTATGGGATCCTCCTTGGTTTGGGAAGGTAACGTTGCGCCAGTCACGCGGATTTGGCATCGTTCTGGCGCACGATTAGGACGACGCCCTCAGCAGGGCGCGCTCCAGTGGCTGGGGTACCTCGAGGCGAAAAAAGCGGTCCGCCGAATATCCATAATCTTTGCGAGTCGCATATTGGAGATTAGCTTCATTACTCGCTAGGTATTGCGGTGCCTTGATGGAATCTCAATTGCCAGCCGTCGCGGGTGCGTGACCAAATAGAGCTACGCCGTGCGCGTTCTTCACCGCCCTCGTGGGTCACAATGCTAATGTATGTAGCCCGTGCAACGTCCGGGTCTAAAAGCCGCACCTTAAAATCGAGGAGAGGTAGCTGGGCTCTTATTTCCGAAAGACGAGCCTAGTTAATTGACCTCCGTTCCTGCGTGATCTCCATGAGTCCTAGGCCCAAGGGTAACAACAGCACGGCGGTGCCAAGGCCGACGGCACCGTGCCAGCCATAGCTGCTGTAGGCGTACCCGTAAGCGGTGATGACAGCGGCGTGGATACTGAAAAAACTCGCGCACACTAACATAAGACTCGCCGCGATCGCGGCGAGAGACCATTGATGGCAAAAGAGAAGAGTGGAGGAGTTTGCGAACAACTCCATCGTCGACAACATGGTCTGCGAGGACTTTATCGATCGAAAACCTTGCGCCGGGAAACGCTAATCATATATACGGAATGAGAAGGATTAATATTTTCGCGTTCGGATAATTACAAAAGTACTTATGTCAAGGAGGTTAGACATGGAAAAACCGAGAATTCGCCACATCGCTATCAATGTTCAGGATCCTGGCAAAACCGCCGAGTATTACAAGAAAACTTTCGGTCTGGAAGAGCAACTACGCGGCGACAATGGCACGATCTATCTATCGGATGGTTTCGTCGATCTCGCCCTGATCAGCACACCGAGGCTTCCTTGGGGAATCAACCATTTCGGCTTTCAGGTGGAGAGTGTGAAGGACGTCGAGAAAGTCGCACAAACGACTGCTGAGGCCAACGTGTTCGGAGCGATTGCGGAAAGCTGGATCCGGGACCCTGAAGGCAACCGTGTGGATGTATCGGAGCACGGCTGGCCGGTCTGAACTGTTCGGTTTGAGGACGGCAAGCGTCCACGATAATCGGAGGGCAAAGGCAATGCCTTGCATACTTCTGTCTTTACTAGCACTGATCCCTATCTTTCTTAATCCCGTTGACCTTGGGGCTCAGCAAAGGGTCAAAGCTGCTTATGCTTCGATCAGCCCCAATTTTGCCGGCTTATGGGTGGCGAAGGAGGCGGGCGCATTTGAAAAAAATGGGCTCGCTGCAGATCTTATCTACATAGCTTCCGGGAGCGTTACCGTGCAGGCGATGATGGGTGGCGACGTGCACCTGGCCATTGGGGCGAGCAATGCCGTGGTCAGCGCGATTCTCCGGGGTGCGCCACTGGTGGCGGTTGGCAGCGTGGCCAACAGGCCGGGGATGGTTCTATGGGTCCAACCGGAAATCACCAAACCTGAGCAGCTCCAGGGCAAAATCCTAGGGATCTCACGCTTTGGATCAACGACCCATTTCCTGATGAATATGGCGTTGGAGAAGTACGGGCTCAAAGACAAGGTTAAGATCCAGCCCCTGGGGGGTGTGCCCGAAATGGAAGCGGCCTTTCGGACCGGGATGATCTCGGGGGCGGTCTTATCGATGCGGCCCGGACCCAAGGCGCAGGTCCTTGTGGATCTTCCAGATCTCGGGATCCCGTATTCCATGAATCTTATCGCTGTGAAACGGGACTACTACAAAACCTCCCCGAAAGCGGTGGAAGCGATGCTCAAGGCCTACATCGAAGGAATGGCGGTTCTCAAAACAAAAAAAGAGGAATCCTTGAAGGCCCTGGGTAAATATATGCGTCGGCAACCCAGCACTCTGATTGAACCTTACGAATATGCAGTCAAATATTTGGATACGGTTCCGATTGTCGAGCCGGCGACGATTCAGACGGTGCTGAACTGGGAGGGAAAAGGGGATGTCCCGGTTACCGGCTTCTTCGACAATACGATCATCGAGCGTTTGATCAAGGAAGGATTCATCGACCGTTTATATAAGGAGGGAGGAAAGTAATGGATAGCATCGCGTGGAGACAAGCCATCGGGGAGATGGTCCGGGAAAACATGCGCTCTCCGCAGATACAGTATTATTTTTCGGTAAAGACAACGAAGCCGAGAGGTCAACTGCTGCTCAAGCAGTTGGCTCTTTTTGTGCGCCATCGCCGGGACTGTTGGTCCTATCTCTCGGGCAATTGCCCGGTGATGGATGTAAAGCGAAAAATTCTCGAGCATGAATACGGCGAGGTGATCAGGGACGAGTACACCGAGCATGGCCATCTAGACCTCATCGTGCGGCAGGCAAAGGTGATCGGGCTCGGCCCTGACGAGGTACTCAATTCGGAGCCGATCCCGACCACGCTGGCAACCCTCTATGGCTGGGGCTGGATCACCAGAGAAAAACACTGGATCGAAGGTCTCGCGGCACTAACGGTCACGGAATGGACAAACGACGATCGGCTACTGGCGGACCAGGGGGGAGGGCATTCTAGCCGGATGGCAAGAAAGTGGATGACAGAGTTGGGCCTCACGGTGGAGGAGGTTCCCCAATTTAGGGTCCATGGAGCGGCGGACGAGGAGCATAGCGATATGTTTCTCCCGTTTCTCGTGGAGTTTGCCACGGGTGAAAAAGAGCGGATGGCGATACACGCCGTTCGCGAGTCGCTCGCTCTGTCTGCGCTTTACCGCGAGGGAGTCGCCCGAGCGATGGAGGCACTACCATAAGAAATTCGCACGAGGCGCACAGTTATGGACGAAATGGGATGGCGGTGGACACTGGGTCAGGCAATACAATGGCAGGAGATATTCTGGGGACATCACCAGCTAGCCCGGATTTCACGGACAGTAAACTACGGATGGAAATTCTCTGAATATAATTGGTCGGTCTGATCGAGGCGAGAAGGGTTTCGTCATAGGAGTGATGACGGGAAAATTTCCACGGAAAGGTCTTTATGACTCTGCAGAATATGAAGCTATCGGTTGAACAAAAGCGTCGGGAGAACCGTCACGCGCATTCGGTTCTGGTGGCATCTATGCAATTTATTCTGATCGGTATAGCGTTGTCCGCCGTTAGCCTGGCAGCTACTCCGGCTCCGCACAAAGTTACCATCGCCTACCCCACTCTTACCCCCATTGTGGCAGGGCTATGGATGGCAAAGGAAATTGGTGCTTTTGAAAAATACGGTGTTAAGGCAGATCTTATATTCATAAGCTCCGGACCTACAACAATCCAGGTGCTAACTAGCGGTCACCTAGAAGTGGCAGTATCGGCCAGCAATGCAGTGGTTAATGCGATTCTTGGTGGTGCTCCCCTGATAGCTGTAGGGAGTATCACTAATCGCCCGGCGATGAGCTTGTGGGTTCCGTCTGAAATTACCAAGTCTGAACAACTCGATGGCAGAATTATGGGCATTACCCGACATGGGTCAACAACAGATTTCCTGACGCGCATGGTCCTCGAAAAAATCGGGCTCCAAAATAGAGTCAAAATCCAACCCTTCGGCGGTGGTACTGAGGCCGATGCCGCTTTTCGCGCGGGAATCATTGCAGGCCGGGTAGGAGCGGTCAAGCCGGGTCCCAACGCTCATGTACTACTTGATTTGTCAGAAATGGGTATTCCTTTTTCAATGGATTTGATCGCGGTCAGGCGGGATTTCTTAAAGAATTCTCCGCAGACCGTCGAGGCGGTACTTAGAGCTTATACTGAAGGAGTCGCGGCACTCTCGACGAACAGAACAAAGGCTTTTCAAGTTATCGGACAGTACATGAGACTCAGACCCGAAACCACAGGCCAGCAGGATGTTACCGAACACTATGACTATGCCGTTAAATACCTCGACCGGGTCCCAAGGGTAGAACCGGCTGTTATACAGACGGTTCTCAGCTGGGTAGGAAAGGGTAGCGTCCCAGTTGAGGGTTTTTTCGACAACAGAATTATGGACCAACTTGTCCGAGAACATTTCGTAAATGGGCTATATAAGAAAGGAGAAAAATAATGAATGTTCAGGAGTGGAAGCAAACCATCGGGGAAATGGTGCGAGAAAATATGGGAACACCCGAGGCAGAGCGTTATTATTCCATTAAGGTGACTATTCCGAGGGCTCAGACATTGCTCAAACAATTGGCCCTTTTCGTGCGCCATCGTCGTGACTGCTGGGCCTATGCTTCCGGCAATTGTCCTGAGCTATCGGTAAAAAAGAAAATTTTGGAGCACGAATACGGTGAGGTTATTAGAGACGAGTATTCAGAACACGGCCATCTCGATCTAGTTATTCGCCAGGCCCGAGCCATTGGATTAACAGCCGACGACATCATGAATGCAGAACCTCTGCCTATTACGCGGGCAACTCTGTACGCGTGGGCCTGGATGACGCGAGAAAAGAGTTGGCTCGAGGCCATAGCTGCACTCACGGTAACGGAATGGCAGAATGATGACCGTTTGTTGGGCGATCTGGGTGGAGGTCACTCGAGCCGACTAGCTAAGCGCTGGATGGAAGATTTAGGACTCGACTGGGATAGGATGCCTAATTTCAGGGTGCATCGCCAAGCTGATGAGGATCATAGCGAAATGTTTCTCCCCTTCTTATCCAAATTTGGCGTTGGAGAAAAGGAGAAGGTAGTGATCCAGGCGGTTCAGGAGTCGCTAGATCTGGTTACAATATATCGCGGCGGTGTTGCGGAAGCGATGGAGAAGCTCTCCTAGTAAACGGAATAACCAGGCGTAGATACCCAAGGGGGTAGAGTAGAGGACAGGCTGATCGTTCTCGAGGTCGATTAGGCCAACCGCGATCGCCTCCAACCAACGATCCTCTTGCACCACCCTATCGCCGGTAAGGGCTTCTTCTACCTATTGGGGGTACGCTGCTGAAGCTCCGCCACTTCCGCAAATCCACATAATGCGCTTATCCCCGGAGATCGATAACTGCATAACGCGCGCGAAAAACACAAAGGTAAAGATTTGATTCTTAATCTCAGCTCATACGAAGGGGATTTGCCTTTAATTCAACCCTGTTCTAGACCGCCGTGAATCTGCCAAGCCTCCATTTCGCCTTTGCCTTTCACATACACCGTGCCCCGTGGCTCACAGACAAAATCGGCCTTTATGAGTTCGTAGGTGGCGCGCGTGATCTGAATCGTTCCGATGCTGCCGTGCGATTCCATGCGGCTGGCGGTGTTAACGGCGTCGCCCCACAGATCGTAAATGAACTTCTTGCGGCCGATAACGCCCGCCACCACGGGTCCGGAGTTGATGCCGATACGCAGGCTGACTTTGTGTTCGCCAAATTTACGATGGTTCACAAATTCACGCATATCTAACGCTAAACGCGCCAGGACGTGCGCATGGTCGGGGCGTGGACGGGGCACGCCGGCTGCCACCATGTAGCAATCCCCGATCGTCTTGATTTTCTCCACGTCATATTTTTCTACCAGATCGTCAAAGTACGAAAAGATTTCGTTAAGCAAATCGACCAGCTCGGTCGGCGACATCTTTTCCGACATCGGGGTAAAATCGACGACGTCGGCAAAGAGGATGCTTGCGCCCTCGAAGTGATCGGCGATCGTGCGCGATTCGCGTTTCAGGATGGAGACGATATCCTTGGGCAGAATGTTCAGCAGCAGCGCCTCAGATCTTTCCCTTTCGCTTCGCACGAGCCCGAGGGCAAGATCACGTTCGCGAACGAAGTAGTGCAGGATTGTGAAAGCAAACGCCGATACGCCGATAATGTTCAGGCCCATCAGAGCGGAGATCCCGCGCGGATCGAGAACGTTGATGGGGTCAATGGTGTTGTACGATAGGAATGTGCCGAGTCCAAGCACGCCGACATAGGCGGCAAAGTAGCGTCTCGCCGTTTTCGGTCCATAGACAACGAGCGCGCCTAACGGAGTTAAAAGCCCCCACACGACATGCATGGCAGAACCCATCATCCCGCCCAAAATGATCACCAACAGAAGGGACGCGATCATCGGCGAGAGTGTCAGAAAGAGCAGAAACTGGGAAAAACCACGGCCCGTGATGCCGAAGGCGATGAGGTCGATTAGAACGATCGCCATGTAGGCGAACATTATCGCCGTAGCCAACGGGGCACCAAGAAAGATGTACACGGCGCAATAGACAGCCAAGCAGGGCACGCCGGCGAGGCTGGCCCAAATAAATACCATCCTACGGAGCCGCGAATCGTCGTCTTCATTTGGGCCAGCGCCGATGCCAGCCACAAGGGGAAATAGGCGTGTCCTGAAAGCTCGGCTCATATCCAGAACTGCTTGAGATTTTGACCCTCACGAAGAATCAGTCAAGGCTAAGATACCAGCAGCGTCAAGGTCAAGTTCTCCAGAGGGAAACGGATCACGTCTGCCATTGATCCTCCACATGAGCGACAATCGAATTCTTGTTCCTGCGTTCACCGGCCCGACACTACGCCTAAACGTTTTGGGTGAGCGGACGAGGCCCGAGTCGTGCCGCGGGTCCGAAGGTCCGTCTCAAGCCGAATGTTCACGGCCGGTAGAGGGGCGTATCATCTTGTCAATACCCCGGACCATTCAGATCAATCGGCCCCTGGGGCCAGGAAAAACTTTTCGGATAGATCATCACCCATTCATCGTGCCAGGGGTTCGCGTCCGGATGGGTTTTATTCCTAGAGTTCACAAATCTGTTCGTAACCAAGGTCGCACCCAATTTTGCGTAGAATGCCGGAATGGTGGTTTGAAACAGGGAAACATCGAACTCGTTTCCATGTATACGCTTAAACGTTCGCCGAACAATCTCTGCCCCGAGGCCATTTCCCTGATAGCTTGGCAAAACACACACGCTAGAGAGCGCCATCACCGAAATCTCTCCCGCACCTGTAAGAACGGGCCGCTCGAAAGTTAGAGCCTGTGCGACAGCCTTATCTTTGTCCCAGACAACATAGCGCAGCGAAGGCAGTCTGATCTGTGGGTAAGAAGCCCGGTATTGTTTGCTGATTTCAGTAAAGGCCTCCACTAGCTCGGCAATGGTCTTATCTTTCCTCGGCCAGAAGCCGTATACCAGCGAAACGACCGCGACAATTTCCTCTCTTGAGAGATCAGTATCATGATGGACGGTGATATTTAGCATCTGTCGAGAGACCTCTTGTCCGTATGACGCCAAGCTCCGCCGGCTTTTAGCGAGCGGTCTGAGGCGAGATGTTAGAGTGCTCTTCTTTCGTCATAGCATACTCAAGTTCCGGAACGGGCTTACCATTCTTTTCAAACCCACACAGATTTTCTCCAATAAAGCGCAACCCGAGCTTTTCGAACACTCGTTTGCTCTGCACATTCCACGTTGCATGCGCACCCCGTATGACCTCGGCGCCAAGCTGGAAAAAGCCAAACTCCACGACTGCTTTGGCAGCCTCCGCAGCGAGGCCGTGTCCCCATTGCTCTGAATGTATCCAGAAACCAATACTCCAGACATCTGCTTGTGACTCGGCGTGAATAGCGATACGTCCGACGGGGAGCTGTGTTGCCTTTAACACAACAGTGAATGTAAATGCCTGACCCGACCGCCATGCTTCTAAGTTTCTGCGATTGACCTCGATAAGCTCTTGTTGATCCGCGGGCGGGTTCCACTTCATCCCGTCGGTAAATCCAGGAAAGCGAGATGCTGACCACACGAACGACACATCGTCCTCGGAAACAATGCGCAAGGTGCAGCGTGGTGTATCCAACGTCAGGTTAAACGGAATCGAATCCAAGTGAATCACTCTAGCGCAGCGTCAAGCGGCGTGCGAAAGCGTCCGCCTCAGACGCATTGTTAGTGCAACCGTTTACTTCGGCACATCTTCTAACCGGGTACCCCCACCGGCTCTAAAGCTCTTGCGCGCCTGTTCAATGCGCTGCAGGAAACGCGGGTCGTTTCCAAGCCTGTAATCAAACCAGTCGTCCTCTGACTCGAATCCGATCAGGACACCGGCAGGCTTTCCGTGCCGAGTTGCTGCGCTTTACCTGTGGAGCGACACCTTGAGCCTCACCCCACACCCTCAGTCACCCACCCAGCCAAGCGCCTCGCAGAACGTCTCCACGTAGAGCGCGTCTGGGCGCTCGGCCCACGCATCGATCTCGGCCACCACCGCCTCTACAGTTGTCTGATCGATCCAACCCTCCGCCAGCGCCGTCGGGGCAAAACCCTGCAGTTGCGCCTTGAGGAAGGTGGCACGACGCCGGGTTTCCTCCGGTGTCCCCGCACTCGACACAGACACGGTCGCCTCGGCACGCGCAAACCCGGCATCGAGCAGGAGCCGGCGGTGATGGCGGCCCATGAAGGGGTCGCCGCCGTTGCGCTGCCGCACCCGTACCGTCAGAGCGTACCACCATTCTATGGCGGAGACCCCTAAAGCGAATCTTTCCGAGTTTATGAGGCATTGCAATATTGCTTTTACCGGAGGGTACAATCGCCGGCATCGAAGGGTTGGCCATCTTTATCAAGGGCGATACAAGGCTGGGGGAGGCAATAGGGTCTGGTTTGCATAGATGAGTAAAGATTTTATCAACCAATGCATTCACCTATGGAAACCGGCACCTTCTCGACCTTCTCGTTCGCGTCATTGCGTTGTTAGCTGCTCTTCGATTCCATTCCGAAACACAGCTGATTCCCGTCGAGGTCATTAACGTCGAAGTCGCGCATGCCGTAACGGGTAATCCTTTGGTTCATTCAAGACTCCGGCACCGCGCGATTTTAACTCCTGGTACAGGGCGTCTACGTCGGTTACAAAGACGTTGACTGCACCGTGTCCAGG
>Ga0105347_1001257_pt1 | contig 11096 bp, 10 predicted proteins | sample EasRivMeERMLT890_FD_89677 | JGI IMG/M metagenome (GOLD analysis project Ga0105347, IMG submission 89677) | Soil microbial communities from meander-bound floodplain in the East River, Colorado, USA - East River MetaG ERMLT890 | ecosystem: Environmental > Terrestrial > Soil > Floodplain | place...
ATCCATTTGCTGATGATCGCGCTGCTGTCCTCGGGTTCGGCGAGAGTGTATTCGAGGCCTTCGATGCTGGCTTTGAGGACCTCGATGACCTCGTTCCGTTTGGTTTTGAGTTTTTCGTCGGTGGTGGCAAGGCCGGCCTGCGGGATCTGCAGAATCGTCCCCATATGGATAAGCCGCTTCAGGCCCATCTCCTCGCCTTTCAAATCCAGCGGCGCCGAAATGATCGCGGCATCGGCGATCCCTTTATGCAGCGCGAGCAGCCGGTCCGTGGAACTGATGACGGAAACGATCGTTGTTTTAGGCCCAAGTTTGTAACGGTCGATAACAAACTGAATCTCGTAAGAAGTTAGATTGCCGAATCCGCTGGCGGCGATCCGCTTGCCGGCGAGGTCGTTGACGGTTGCGATATCCGGCCGGGCCAGCAGCATATGCTGGAGTTTCACCGAGGCGAACATAATCACTTTGGCCGGGGCGCCGCGGGCCGTCGCCGTAGCGATGGTACTGGGGATGGTGGTGTAGTCGATCGAGCGGTTCAGCAGCGCCGGAGCCGTGAGGCTCGCGCTCATCTGGATCATCTCGACATCTAAGCCGCGCTTGGCAAAGAAGCCTTTTTTGACGGCCGTGTAGATTGGCAGGTAGCTGAGGGAAGGCGACGCTGTTCCGATCCGGATTTTCGTCTTGGCTGGGGCGTCCGCGGCGTCGATGACCGACCGACAGAAAAACATCGAAACAACCAGAGCGATCAAAAACGCGCAGCTACATTGACTTCGCTGGTGTTGTCTCATTGTTCTTCTCCGTTCGTTGGAAAACTCGAACTCCCGGTCAGCGCAGGAAGAGCTTGTGAAATTCTTTGCGCTTCTCGGCATACATCTTTTCGCCCAGATCGTCCATCTCGACGAACTGTATTTTGTCGGCATCGGGCACCGGCGGATAGACTCCCTTCCGGTTCACAAACTCGCCGGCCTTCGCCATGAGTTTCATACTCTCGTCGTCGAGAAAGAAATCGATAAACGCCTTGGCGGCGTTGGGGTGCGCGGCTTTGTTGCTGAGGGTCATGTAGCTCGCGTCGCCCAATAGCTTCTCCGTCCGCATGTAATCTAGATCTGCCCCTTTTTGGCCATGGAGAAAGACATAGTAGACGTAGGTGAGGCCGATGGGAGTCTCCCCGGTCAGGATGCGGTCGGAGGACGGGTTGAAAGACTCTACTAATATCGGTTTCGCCGCAGCCAATTCGCGGATGAATCTGTCTGCCTTCTCCTTGCCGATGAGTTTGTGGACGTTGGCGAGCCACTGGGTGGTCGTCGTGTGTTGTGTCGGATCGGGCATGACCAATTTTCCCCGGTATTGGGGCTTGAGCAGATCTTCGAGGGATTTGGGTGCTTCCGCCGGTTTGATGACGCTCTTATTATAGACAATGCCGATAATGTGGTTCCGCGCCCGCGGTCCCAATTGCGGATCGATGGCCTCTTTCGGAAAGTCTCGGTTCATGGGCGAGTCGTACCTGATGAAAAGTCCTTCCTTGAGCATGATGCGCATGGAATCCTCGGTGGACATCACGAGGTCGAAGAGCGGCTTCCCCGCCCGCGACTCGCTCAACGCTCTGTCCATGACCTTTGTCGAAGAGCCCCGCCAGTAGTCGATCGTGATGCCGGTCCTCTTGTGAAATGCGTTTTTGATGAGATCTAAAATATCAGTTTGCATCGTGCCATAGAGGACGACACGGCCTTCTTTTTTTGCCGCCTCCATCAGCTTGGCGTCCTGTCCGAAGGACGAAGAGATCATGCCGAAGAAAGCTGCAATAAGAAAAGCTCTTGCCGTCCGGTTCATCGTTTTGTTCTCCCTCGAGTACTCCATTTCTTCGGTCGATCCGTTATTCGCTATATCCGATAAAACTCCTTGGCATTATGGTAAAGGATTTTTTGTTTTGCTTGATCGGAAAGGTCGGTACGGGCGATCAGCTCGGGTATGTCCTTCAAAAACTCTCCATAGACCCGTTCATGGGGGTAGTCTGAAGGAAACATCACTCGGTCTTCGCCGATGACCTGGGTCACGTGACTCAATGATGTTTCTTCCGGCTCACAGGTGACATAAACGGGGCAATCTTTGATATAGGCGCTGGGCTTTTTCTTCATGTTGGAGAACGAGCGCCCGCCGCGGGTTTCGTATTCGTAGTCGAGCCGGTCCATCATGTAAGGGAGCCAACCGCAACCGGCTTCAAGGAAAGCGATCTTCAGGCGCGGAAACTTTTCCAGCACTCCATCGCAGACGATGCTGGTGAATTGGATCATGAGCGGAAACGGATGCTCCAAAGCGTGGACCTGGCCTTGATCTTCAAAGTAGTCGAAGCCGAATCCGCGGCTGGGCGCACCGTGAACTCCGAGAGGAACTCCAAGAGCTTCCGCCTCACGAAAGATCGGATGAAAGTCCGGGTGGCCGAAGGCCTTGTTCATTACCGTCGCCGAAGGCAGAAAGGCGCCGACCATGTCGAGCTTTTCCACCGCGTAGCGCAATTCCTCCACTGCGCCCTGGGGGTCCTGAACGGGAAGGACCGCGACTCCTTTCAAACGCGAGTCTTGTTTGATGTAGCGGGCGTGAAACCAATTGTTGTAGGCCCGCGCAATGGCGCAGGCCCACTCGGGGCTTTGCACGAGTCCGATGGCCAGGCCGGCGGTGGGATAAAGTACAGTGCTTTCGAGCCCCATTTGATCGACGAACGTGATCACATCTTCCGGTCTCGTCTCGGTGACCTTGTCGGGGCGCCCGGCGCCCAAGCCCCGCGGCCAGCCATCCAGCGAAGGAAAGAGGGAATAGGCCCGCGCCCGCCGCATGCCCCGATATTTGCCTTCGAAGTATTCCTCGATTTCCTCATGGTTTTCGTAAATATGTCCGTCGGCATCGATGACTTTAGGATTTTGCATGACCGCTCCTTTCCGGTTTCGCTTTGCAAGAACGTTAGGCCGTGAGGCCATTTCGTGTCAAGCCTTGGGATTGGAATCAAATCTGGCGTGTCTTTATTGGGACTCCAGGTACCCGAGCGATTTGACACGGTGGACTCGAAGTGATACCCGCTTTGGCATCTGCATCTTTGAGCCTGTGACGTTCAATCCTTTTGTATGGAGGTAAGCTCATGGCCTTAGGACTTTCTCACGGCGGCACGACGATTTACTCGACACCTTCCCGTTCCAACGAGGTATGGGTCGGCACGACTGAAGGTCTGGTGGTTATCGAGCGGGATGCGAATGGCGCGGGATGGCAAGTGACCCGCCGGCTGCTCACGGACAAGCATATCAGCGCAATCCTCACGGAGCCCGGCAGTGGGCTTACGTTCGTCGGCGCCTTTCACGGCTCGTTGCAGGCAACCGGTGACGGTGGTCGGACGTGGCAAACTCGCAACGCCGGCTTGACCGAACACGATGTTTATAGTCTCGCGTGCGCGCAGGTCAACGGTCGAGCCCGCCTCTATTTGGGCACGGAACCCGCCCATATTTTTTACAGCGACGACCTTGGCATGCACTGGAGCGAATTGCCGGGGCTGCGCTCGGTGCCGAGCGTATCGAAATGGAAGTTTCCGGTGCCGCCCCATATCGCACACACAAAGCACATTAGTTTTGATCCCAGCAATCCCAAAACCGTTTATGCCTGCATCGAAGTCGGTGGCCTGCTGCGAAGCACGGATGGCGGAGAGACGTGGGAGCAGTTAGACGGTGTGTACGAGGACGTCCACCGGTTAGGTATTCACCCGGAGGATCCAGAGCGTTTGTTCGTGGTGACGGGCCATGGTTTGTACGTGAGCTCCGACCGAGGGGGAACCTTCGAACAATGGGTTGCGCGGCCCTCGCCGATTGCCGGGTACCCCGATGGACTGGTGCTTCACCCGCGACGCCCGGAGCTGATGTTCTTAAGCGCTGCAGACGAGGGTCCGGGAAAATGGCCCAAGACGCACTTTGCGGGGGCAAAAATCTCCCGCAGCACAGACGGCGGGCGGACCTGGGAGATCCTCCGTAACGGGCTTCCGGAGCGAATGCAAGCCAGCATCGAAGCGTTATGTCTGGAGGATTACGGGGAATCCGTCTCGTTGTTCGCCGCAACGACCGGAGGGGACGTATACTGTAGCGACGACGCAGGCGAGCATTGGTCACGCATCATCAGTGGGTTGGCGCCGATCTCAAAAGGGGGTCATTATCAGGCCCTTGCCCAAGAAGGAGCGGGTGTAATAAACGCCTGACAGGTCGAAATCCTTGGAAAGGACACGCAGCGCGACCGCTATGTGCGTCAAGCTATTGGCCGAACTTCTTTCTCATCTCGGGTAAGAAGCCGCTCTCCTCGAGACTTTTTACAGTGTTGTTCATGATCAACTGCTCCAGGTCAACTTCCTGAACCTTCGGATTGAGCCGCGCGACGATACGCTGAATCAGTCTCCAAACTTCGGGGTTCAAAGCCACATCCAGACTCGGCATTTGCTGGCGCGCGACTCTATAGGAAGCTTCACCGTCTTCTTCCCTGCTCAAGCGAAGATTCTTCTTCAAAACTTCGATGACCTCGCGTTTGTGACTCTGGTCTTCGATGTAGACCAGCGCTTCGATTAGCCCCTTGGTGAGACCGACGATGGTCTCGAAAGGGATAGCGGAGTTTTTTTGATAACAAAATACTGTGGCTTGATAGGTGATTTTTACGGTTCCGAGATCCGCCAACGAACGGGCTCCGGCTCTTTTGGCGATATCGGCGAAACTGTAGGGAAGGATGGCCGCATCGGTGTTTCCCGAGATCAATGCCTGTGTCTGGGTGGCGGTGTCGCCGATAACGCGCAAATTGAGCTTGTATTTGTCGGGCTCGACACCGAGACCGTCCAGGGCAACCATCATGGACAACCAGCCGCCTCCGCCGATGCTCTGCACGCCAAATGTCTTGCCACGTAAATCCTCAATCGATCCGATTCCCTTCCTGACGATCAATTCGCGAGCCATCTTGCTGCTGCCCGCAGCGAAACAGCCGAGTTTCATGCCGCCAACCGTGGCGCTGAGAGCGCTGCTGGGCGCCGCCCAAACTAACGACGCCCCGCCGGTCGCGAGAGTCGCCATCATGATCTGTCCGCTGCGGGTTTGTAGTACCTGGGGATCCAGTCCGTGTTTTCTGAAGGATCCCTTTGCAATGCCCACCCATAGCGGGGCCATAGTTTCGTTATGCCCGCCGTAGGCTATGAGCAGTGGGCTGGCGGCTTTGACATCGCCCAGGAGGAAAAAAGAAAGGATAACGGAAGATAGAGCAAAAGAAGAATATCTTGAGCGCGCTCGGCACATCATTCAACTCCTCTCTGTGGTTGTTGCCGATGCTCTTACCACAAAAGTGGATTTTTCACACATCCAATTTTGGATGGGAAAACGGCTAGCGGTGGGGGCTTCGGGAAGAATTTTTCCCTTTTGGTAAAAATGAAAACGGCACATATCCCCAATTCTCGCTAGGATCACTGATTCATCACTTTGCTTTTGATATTTCGGCAAAACAGGACTGGGCATCCACCGGTTTGTCGATTACCTTTAAATCAACAAGCTGTTGCACCAGTGTCTGCCAACGATCGAGGGTCATGACGCCCAGGCCCAACCGCTTTGTGTCGGCGCCCTCGATCAGCGGTTTCTGGGCCGCGGCGCTGTCTTTAAACGTTTGCGCATCCATCGTTGGATTGAGCTTGCCCATGTATTCGTTGGCTTTGGCCGGATCGGTGAGATAGGCTTGCCACCCTTCGCGTACCGCATCGATCATCGATTTGACGATCTGAGGATTCGCTTTCAGGTAACTCTCGCTCGTGGCAAGCACCGTCGTGTACGGGTTGTAGCCCGATTCGGCAATCAGAAAGGTCTGTGGCTCGATGCCGGTTTTTTTTGCCGCCAGGGGTTCGGAAGGGATGAAGCATTGCATGGCATAATTTTCCTCAGCGCGATAGAGGCTCAAGTCGCCGAAGGGCGAAGGGACGATCTTCAACTTGCCGAAGCCGTACTTTTTCTGGAGCAAATCGGAATAGGGGAGGCCACGCTCCATGGCCAGTATGCCGGGATGGCTGAAGACGTCTGCCAGAGTCTTAAATCCCCGCGAGGCGCGGGTCATGATCCCCTGCGGATTGGTCTGGTAGACGGCAAACAGCGCGACCACTAAATTGCCCATGGCCCGGGCGCGAACGACCTCATCTCCGCTGACGATGGCGAAGGGCACAGTGCCGGCGCCGATCATATCGACCGTGGGCGCTCCTGCCCCCCCCGCTGTGATCGTTACATCCAGCCCATGGCGCGTGTAAATGCCATCAACCTCAGCGGCATAAAATCCGCCGAACTGCGGCTCGGGTTTCCAGTTGAGCTGCAACGTCACTTTGGCGCGCTTTTCACCGCCGGATGAATCGTTTCCTTTGCCGCATCCGCCGCAAAGAGCCGCCGCCAAAATCGCAATCACGGTCAATCTAAACATCTCGTTTGCCTTTCCCTAAGCCCGGATTATTCACACCGTTAGAATCCGAGGAGCAAGCCTCTCCGGTCGCGGGCAATGGGCCTTTACGCATCAGTGTCCCAGCTGTTCAAATAGCTTAAATCGTTCCAAACGTTTTGAACGGCTTGAACGTTTTGAACCCAACTCACAGGAAGCTTCCTCCTCGTCCACCACTCTGTCGTGTGTTTCCTCGGTGAATAACAATCCGGGCTAGGAATCATGTCTCGGCTTCGGACGCGTGCCAATGCCTGAGCGCCAGCCAGCTGATGAGATTGATCAGCGCGAACAACACGATGCCCAGCAGTGACGCCAGGAGCAAGCCGGCGAAGACTTTATCGACGCGGTTCTGCTGGCGGGAAACCATGATGGCGCCGCCGATGCCGCTGCCGGTGATGAATTCCCCGACGATGGCGCCAATCACGGCGAGTCCGGCGGCGATGCGCAGGCCGGTCATCATATGAGGCAGGGCAAAGGGCAGGCGGAGTTTGAACAGCGTGGCCAGCCGCGTGCCGTCGTATAGTCGAAACAGATCGCGCAGGGCCGGGTCCGTGGACAACAAGCCCGTCAACGTGTTCGCGATAACCGGAAAGATCGACACGATGAAGGCCGACGCAACCACCGTGCGATCCCAGCCGAACCAGATGACCAGCAGCGGCGCGATGGCGATGATCGGCACGGTCTGAAAAAATACCGCATAGGGATAGAATGCGCGCTGCACCCAGGCTGCCGAAGACAATGCGATCGCGATCAAGCTGCCGATGATAGCGCTCATGCCGAAGCCGGTTAGAGAGGCGATGGCCGTATTCAACGTCGCCCGCCACAGTTCGGGCCAGTCGCGAAACAGGGATGTCACCACGCTGGATGGCGCCGGAACCAGAAATGACGGCACCCATCCCTGGCGGACGGCAAGCTCTGTAACTAAAGTTACCACGACGAATGGCACTACGGGTGGGAGCACGTTGCGGCCAAGATTAGCGGCGCTCATGCTGGTCTCCCGTTGCCGCGTTCCAGAGCCTCGAACAAGATACGCATCTGCTGGGAGAACTGCGCATCCGTGCGCAGCGCCGCCGTGCGCGGCTCCGGCAGGTCGAGCCGGTGGTCGAGGACGACACGACCTGGACGGCGGGTCAGCACGACTGCGCGCTGGGCCAAAAACGTTGCCTCGATGATGGAGTGCGTTACGAAGATCACCGTCATTCGCCGCTCATACCAGAGCTGGTGCAGGTGCTCGTCGAGCTGCTGGCGGGTAATCTCATCCAGCGCGGCGAAAGGTTCGTCGAGCAGCAACAGCGACGGACTCGTGACCAACGCCCGAGCGAGGGAGACGCGCATCCGCATCCCGCCGGAAAGCTCGGCGGGATAGCGCGTGATTGCGTCTGCGAGTTCGACGCGCTCGATGGCTTTCGCAGCGGCGGCCAGGCGCTCGGCGCGCGGCTCTCCGCTCAGTTCCAGCGGCAGCGCGACGTTACTTAAGGCGTTGCGCCAGGGCAAGAGATAGGCATCTTGAAAGACGTAGCCGATATGTCGATGCCCCGTTCCGCCAGGACCGGTTTGAATCGAACCGGAGTCGGGTTTGTCCAGGCCGGCTATGATTCGTAGCAGCGTCGATTTACCGCAACCGGAGGGACCTAGAATCGCAACGAATTCGCCCGGCGCGATTTTGAGATCGATGCCATCGACGGCAGTAACGGGTCCCGGGAAGACCCGCCGGACCCCGCGCAAATCGACCGAGATGCCTGACAGTGGCGCTGCCGTGGGATCAAGCTGCATGTTTGAAAAGTTTTAAGGACTCGCGCGTCAGGATCTTGTTATTATTGACGAGTTTAAATTTCTTGAAACTAATATCGTAGACGTTGGGATAAGGTTTACAAGAGTACGGTTGGTATTCCCAAGCTTACAAGTTCTTTTTAAAAAAATACTTCAGCTCTCGCTTGCCTGTCAAGTTATCCTTAGTACAGATAGCGGTTCGGTTAGAATCGCCCGTAATCTTAGCACAAGAAAGATTCCTCGCTTCCGCTCGGAATAACACCTTAAGGATTTGTCATCCCGAACCCTTCGGTTGCCACTCTGAGTGCAGCGACGAGTCTCAGGACAAGCTCCGTGAGGGATCTTGGTTAACTGACCCGTTACCCTCAGGGCACGTCAAAGTCAGTTTCACCTTACTGCATTGGATTCACAACTCACGTTTGTCCAAAAATCCCCCCTTCCCTGCTTTTTGAAAAAGGGGGAATAGAAAGTCTCCCTTTGTAAAGGGATGTAGAGGGATTTTCATCTGCTCAACACGACTTTGATGAGACCCTGGCATTACCCTAGCGCAAAGAGGTTGGGTTGGTGTATACGTTGTACGGCCTTTACAAATAACGGCACGGTGACTCTTGAAGAAGGCAGGGCGACCGCATCATGAACATTGACGTACACTCTCATTTTTTTCCTGTCGAGGCATTATCCAATCCCGGCAAGTATCAGGATCGCGCGCCGAAGATAGAGTTGGACAAAGGCAAGTTGAAGGTCACCTCGCCAATAGGAATGCGGGCCGGCCTCGGCGACGGCGCCTACGATGCGTCAGCACGCATTAAAGCGCTGGACGAAATGAGCATTGATCTCCAGGTTATTTCACCGTCGCCGATCTTGTTGTTTTATTGGGAGGAGCCCGCGGTGGCTGCGCATTTTTCTCGCAAGCAGAACGAAGCGATCCAAAGGATTGTCGAAAAACATCCGGATCGGTTCGTTGGTTTCGGCAGCGTGCCATTGCAAAGCATCCCGGAAGCTATCGCTATCGCGAACGAGGCAAAGAGCATGGGCCTTAAGGGCTTGGAGATCGGCAATGCGGTTGGGGAACGGCAGCTGGACGATCCGCTCTTTGAGCCGTTTTTTGACTCGGTCCAGGCGTTGGACATGTTACTGTTCGTTCATCCCCTGGAAGGTGGTGTCGACCTAGATGATCCCATTGCGGCGGTGCTCGGAAACGTACTGCAGTTTCCGTTTCGAACGACCTTGATGATCGAACGCATGATCCTGAAGGGAATGTTCGAGAAGTACCCAAACCTTCGCCTCTGTCTCTCTCACGGCGGGGGATTGCTGGCGCTTAATATTTGGCGCCTCGACCACTCGTATCATTTACGGCCGGACCTTAAGAAAATTATCCCCCAGAAACCGTCGGGCTACTTGAAAAAACTTTACTTCGATTCCATCGTCCACTCCGCCGCGGCATTAGAGTACTTGATCCAGGTTGTCGGCGCGGACCGCGTGGTGCTAGGAACGGACTACCCCATGGCGATGGGGGATTTTGAGCCGGTCCGCAAGATCGATTCGCTGACCCTTACGGACGAACAACGGAGCCAAGTCCTTGGCGCCAACGCCGCCCGAGCCTTGAATCTTTAGAGCCAAAGGAATAAGAGAGCTGATCGCGTAAGCAAACAAGATTGATGACCTTGAAGCAGACTCTAAGGCAGTACTTTAGCTCTAAAAGGGAGGCTTAGATGAAAGCGTTGATGATTCCCCTCATAGGGATTTTCCTCGGCGTATGCGCCACCATGCAACCGAGAAGCCCCGCTGTCTCGATCCTGGTTGACCTCGATCCGGCGAGCGTTGACAGGACTGTTATCGTGGAAAGTATCACAGCTGATAAAGAAGGCCGGCTTTATTTACCGGAGCGAGTGGCTCTGATCTAAATCCAGGGAAACCAGGAATGGCTCAGACTTTCGCCACTGGCACCCAGGGAGCCAACGGTATCGCCTTCGATCGGCAGGGCAATCTCTATGTGTCCGGCGGCCGAAGCGGAATCATCTATCGCATCGGGCCCAACGGCGGCGCCGCAGAACCGGCAATCAAGATCGAAGCGCACATGCGCAAGCTGCCCGACGGCAAGGCGGAGCAGCCGATCTTCGCCAACGGCTTGGCATTCGACGCAAAGAATACTCTATACATAGCTGACACGGCGCGCGGCGCTATCTGGAAGGTCGAAATCGGCGCGGACGGCAAGGGTGGGAAGCCGATGTTATGGGCGGAGAGTCCTGTTCTCCACGGCGCCGATGGTTTAGCTTTCGAGGGCGGCGGGAAGCTCTGGGTAACCGCCAATGAGCGTAATGCTCTGGTGACGATCGCTCCTGACGGCACGGTGCAGGAGGTAGCCAAAAACGGCAGCGCGGGTCCGCTCGAGTTCTTGGCCGCCATTGTTTTCGTCGGCAACACCGCCTATGTCAGCAACTTCGATACGCCCCGGCGGGATAACATGGATGCCAACGGCCAGACCGCTAGGGATGGCATTGGCGCCTCCATTGCCCAGATTACTCCCTAGCCACCCAACCGATGGCGCCCCTTCTCTCTATCGAAGGCGTGAGCAAGGAGTACCACGTTCGTGGCAAAAAAGTTTTGGCACTCGATTCCCTCGATCTCACCGTGAATGAGGGGGAATTCATGACGATTGTGGGCCCCTCGGGATGCGGCAAATCGACATTGTTGAATCTCATTGTTGGACTGCTTCGTTCCAGTTCCGGTCGCATTCTTTTTCACGGCAGTGTGGTCGACGGCATATCGACAAAGATCGGCTACGTGACTCAAAAAGACAATTTGTTGCCCTGGCGCACCCTGATCAAAAATGTCGAGATCGCGTTGGAGATCCGGGG
>Ga0105347_1001258_pt1 | contig 11093 bp, 9 predicted proteins | sample EasRivMeERMLT890_FD_89677 | JGI IMG/M metagenome (GOLD analysis project Ga0105347, IMG submission 89677) | Soil microbial communities from meander-bound floodplain in the East River, Colorado, USA - East River MetaG ERMLT890 | ecosystem: Environmental > Terrestrial > Soil > Floodplain | place...
GACACTGCCGACCAGCCGAAGTTCGTCGAGACTGTGCCGCGCCGCGGCTATCGATTCATTGCCGCGACGCAGGCCGGCGCGGCGGCAAAGACGTTGCGCGGGGGTACCTCGCCGCGGCTGCGTCTCGTCGTGCTGCCGTTCCGCAACCTGAGCGACGACAGTCGTCAGGAGTCTTTCAGCGACGGTCTCACCGAGGAACTGATCGCGCAGCTCGGGCTGTTGTGCCCGGGGGAGGTCGGCATCATCGCGCGCTGGTCCTCGATGTTCTACAAGGGCAGCGTTCAGCGGGCTCGGGAGATTGGCGAGGCGCTGGATGCCGACTACCTGCTCGAAGGGAGCACGCGACGCGAGGGCGCACGCGTGCGCATCACGGCGTGTCTGGTCGAGGCGGCCACAGAAACGTACCAGTGGTCGGAGACCTACGAACGTACGGCGGGCGAGTGGCTTTCCGTGCAGGCCGACGTCGCAGGCTGTGTGGCCCGCTCGCTCGTGAAAGAGCTCTTGCCCGATTAGTGCCTTGGGCCGCAGTTATGGCTGCAGGGCGTGGACGAACTGGTCGAGGTCCGCGTCGTTGACATCTGACACCGCCCAGTAGGACATGCTCCCGTCCGTCCAGTGTCGCACGTGGAATCCGCGAATAGCCTGCGCGTCCGACGAGCGGATGGCGTCAGACGCCTCCGGCCACACGAACAAATTAATCGTGTGTTGTCCGCGCATGTACACAAGCGCGGCGACCGGACGGCCCGCCACGTAGTCCAGCCGTCCCCCCGTGAGCGGGAACCCGGCCTGGGCGAGATCGTTGACCGGCGGCGAGAAGTCCAACTTACCCAGGAACCAGGGTTTCACCGTGTGCTGATCGGTGGACCGGACATCAAAGAGGTGCTCACCCATCAACGCCCGCACATGACTGCTGACGACCTCCTGCGCCACGGCGTCGACCGGGTCAAGCGTCCGCGCCGCGCGGGCCGACGATCGGACGAACCACATTGAGCCGGTCACGGAGGCGATCAGGACGACCGCCGCCGCCCAGGCGAGCAGGTGCGACGCGGACGTTGATCGCGTTCGAGCCTGCGTAAGCCGAGCGCGCAACCCATCAGGTGCCGGGTAGTAGGGCGCGTGTCGAATCATTCGGCCGATCGACTCCACGTTCGCCAGTCGCTGGTGACAGGCCGCGCACGTGTTCACGTGATCCCGTACGGACGTCGAGATAGCCGGCTCGAGTTCACGATCCTGGTACGCGTCGAGCAGACCCTCGACGTCACGACAATCCACGGCGCCCTCCCCTGATGTCGCTGCTAGCCAACACGCCCTCGAACCGCTCGCGTCCCCGCGCCAGCCGCGACATGACTGTCCCAAGGGGGATCCCGACAATCGCGGCGATCTCTTTGTACGACAACCCCTCGAGCTCCCGCAGCACGAGCACTTCGCGGAAATCCGTCGGCAACGCCTCAATCGCGCGCCGCACCTGCTCGACGGTCTGTTGCTGAATCATCTGCGCTTCGGGGTTTAGGCTCACGTCTGCCCGGTTGTCGGCGTCCTCGTCAGCAACCATCGTGACGCCACCTCCAGCGCGTCTCGGAAACCGCCCGTACCACGTATTCCGGACGATCGTGAGCAGCCAGGCGCGGGCATCCTCGCCACGCAGGGACGAGAAAAACCGCAAGGCGCGCACATACGCATCCTGCACGACATCCTCGGCGTCGGCATCATTCTTCGTCAGCCACCGCGCGTAGTTGAACGCTGCGTCCAGGTGGGGCAGCAGGACCTCCTCAAACGAGCGGGGCATCGTCTGCCCCTACGACTGCATCCGCCGCAGTTTTATTCCCCGACCACACCGGCACCACGTGCGGAATATATCCGCCGTCGCCCTGGTCTGTATGGGCGACGCGGGACGATTCCCGACCCGTGACGGAGACACCAGACGCACATGTCCCTGATTGGCAAGCTTCATCCACTCCTCGTGCATTTTCCGATTGCCCTGGTGCTGGCGGCCGCCGTAGCCGAGCTCGTGGTCATTGCCGTGCCTCGCCAGGCCTGGCGCACTGTCGCCGTCGCGAACATCCGCGCGGGGGCGGCGATGGGCGTCCTCACGGCGGTCACGGGCTGGCTGTTCGCGTCCTCACCGGTGGTCGACCCCGGGACGTCCCTCGAATGGCATCGGTGGCTGGGGATGGCCGGCGCGGCGGGCGCAATCGCCGCGGCGGTCCTGTCGTTGCGTCTACACGTGTCATCGCGGCGCTGGGCGCTCGCATACCGCGTCACGTTGTTCGTCACCGCCTTCCTCGTGGCGATCACCGGCCACCTGGGTGGGACGCTCGTGTGGGGAGCCAGATTCTTTCGACTGTAGTCAGCGATGTCGGATTCATAAGGAGAGTGTCTGTGAAGAACAAGAACGACGAGACGGAATGGGATCGCCGCGGGTTCCTGAAGTGCATGGCGTGGGTCGGCACCGGCGCGGTCTGGACCATGACGAGCGGCATCCTCAAAGGCATGCCGATTGAGCAGGCGGCGCGCTCCGGGGCCGGCGCCGGCGGGCTGCGGTTCGTGCAGATCAGCGACAGTCACATCGGCTTCAACAAGGACGCGAATCCGGACGTCACGGCAACGCTGCGAGCGGCGATCGCGAAAATACACGCGATGCCGCGGGCGCCGTCATTTGTGCTGCACACCGGTGATCTGACGCACCTGTCGAGGCCCGAGGAGTTCGACACACTGCAGCAGGAGCTCATGGGGATCGGCTCGCCGGTGTTCTACGTGCCGGGCGAACACGACGTGCTGAATGACAACGGCAAGAGTTACCTCGAGCGCTTCGGGAAGAACACGAAAGGCGCCGGCTGGTACAGCTTCGACCAGGCCGGCGTGCACTTCATCGGGCTGGTCAACGTTGTCGATCTCAAGGCGGGCGGTATGGGCGCCCTCGGTGCCGAGCAGCTCGAATGGCTGGAGGGGGACGTGAAGCGGCTGACGAGCAGCACGCCGATTGTGGTGTTCGCGCACATCCCGTTGTGGTCCGTCTATCCCGAGTGGGGCTGGGGGACCGATGACAGCGCCCGCGCGTTATCCTATTTGAAGCGATTCGGGTCGGTCTCGGTGCTGAATGGTCACATTCATCAGGTGATGCAGAAGGTCGAAGGGAACGTGACGTTCCATACCGCGATGTCGACGGCGTTCCCGCAGCCGGCGCCCGGCGCTGGACCGTCGCCGGGACCGATGAAAGTCGAGACCGATCGGCTGAAACAAATGCTCGGCCTCGCGTCCATCGCCTACCACGACGTCCACCACCCGATCGCCATCACCGATTTGCCGCTCGAGAACGCCGTGTCGTCGGCCAGCGCCGATGGGCCCCAAATCGTCCTGGATAACTTCAGCTTCTCGCCAGCGGCGTCGAAGGTGGCCGCCGGCACGACGGTTACGTGGACCAATCGCGACGATGTGCCGCACAACATCGTCAGCACGGAGAAGAAGTTCGCCTCGCCCGTGCTGGACACCGACCAGCAGTTCTCGTATCGCTTTGAGGCGCCGGGGACGTACCCCTACTACTGTTCGATCCACCCGAAGATGACCGGCCAAATTGTCGTGGCCTGAGCCTGGACCCTCTCGGGAGTTTAAAGGATCGCGTCGTGCGCATGGATACGCTTGTTCGCATCGGCGGCGTCTCTGCCATTCTCGCCGGGGTGTTGCGCGCGGCCGGCTCGTTTGCGTCCGGGCCCGGCGAGATCGAACAGCAGTCGCTCTACTTCATCGTCGATCTGCTTCTCCTGCTCGGCGTGCTCGCGGTGTATGCGCAGAATCACGAGGCGCTGGGGCGCTGGGGTGCGGGCGGGTTTCTTGCCACCGTCACGGGGATCCTGCTGGTGAGGTCTAGCCGCGCGGTTCCCGGCCTTGACTTGTATCCCGCCGGAGCCCTGACGGTTGCTGGTGGATGGCTGCTGCTCAGCGTGATGTGGTGGAGAGGAGCGAAAGGGTCCGCGCTCGTGCCTCTCCTGTTCCTGATATCCGTGGTGACCGGAGTCGTCGGTCAACGCGTGCCCAGCGCCGCGGATCTCTTCGTTGCGTCAGGAGTGGACTTCGGTGCAGCAATGGTGGGAATGGGCGGGCAAGTACTCTCGGCGGCACGCCGCACCCGAAAAATGGGATGACGTTCATACTTGAGCGCGCTTGACAGCTTCCGCCGGTCTTCTAGGGACCTTCGCTCGCTACCCGAAGAAATTGCTGCTTGATCGCCTTGCGGAACGCTTCATCTCCGAGCTGCAGGCGTGTCGCGTAGGTCGCTTTGGCATCGGGGCCGACCACATAACGGCTGATCCTTCCTATCTGTCGCGGCGACGAACGACTGTCCCAGAACTGTCCCAAAACCACTGCGTTTTAACCTGGCTGAGGGAATTGCGGTGAGCGAAAGCAGATTCCCTAAGTTATGAAAACGTTGAAGATCGATCACGCGGAATAGAGCCGTTGGAAGGGACGGCTCTTCAGCCCAAGGCAGGTGCGCTACCAGGCTGCGCTACGCCCCGACTCAAACTCCTATGATTTTAGCTCGCTTGTGAACCGGATTCCGCTGCTCTGTCTCAGAACTGTCCCAAAACTACGGGTTGTGCCAGAACTCCGGTCACGCCGAATCAACAAATTGCTTCTAAACATTCCAGCCAAAACTGACGGCGATCGCGAAGAGCGGCGAAGCCAGTCTCGCCTACAATCCCGCGGAGGAAATTCTGGAATCGAGGAGACGTCCGTTAGGCGATGAATCAGATTCTCGAGTTCACGAAGTACCTGCATCGATACCATAGTCTTGACGTGGTCCCGGGCGACCGCGACGACAATCGCGTGCGCGCGCTGAAACCCAAACACGGAAAGCATGCGGCAAGCTTGCAAAGCTATTTCTTAACCTTCCGCTTCAGCTTTGTGATTGCTCTGTTTAGTTGGGTGTTGGATTTCTGAAGCTGTTCGATGTCTGTCTTGGTTGCGTCGTAATCGCCCGGATCCGCAACGCGCATCCATAGCCTCTCAGCGGCTCGGTGTAAACTTCTGGCAAGTTCTGCAAGCTCTTTATTTCTCGCCATGAAATTGAAGCTCCAAAGACAAATGTGGCGCTACGTAAGAGCCCAGACAGACTGGGCTGACTGCAGCGGTGTAGGCTCGCTGGCGTGACGCCATCGCGAGAGGCCTCACAACAGACACCAGCACGCGTCTACGTTCCAATTCGCTATCCCAGCGGCAAACGTAGGGGTCATCGTCACGTTACGCTCTCACTCGACTGCAACTATTCTGTATTGCCTGCGAGACATCATGGGAAATGCCAGTCGTTGCATCCGGGTTAGGCGGGGTGCCGCTGAGCGTTGTTGCCAAACCATGCCGCTAGCGTTTCTTCGCAGCCTTTCGTTCGTTCGATGCCAACGAAATACAGATGGGTTCCCACCCATGGAGACGCCGTTGTCGCGCCGCTCAATGACGTGTCCCCACCGCCAGAGCGTCTCCCTTTCTCGCTGAACAGAAACGGCCCGACCGATGAGAACGGCCCCGTCGATGGCGCGAACCTTGGCGTGTTCCAGCCGATCGATACCCTCAATCCAGACCGGATAGACGGGCCAAACATCTAGTGTCATCGCTTCTTCGCCGCCTTTCGCTTTTCCTTGGTCGCCTCCGGTTTTTCCTGAGCCCGCCGCCGTCGCGTCGGCACCAAGGTCCTATCGATTGTCCCGAAGTGCATCGGTTTTGGTTGTGGATCCCGCTTCGCCATCAACCACACACACCCCTTTCTTCGCTGCCTTGTGCCTCGTTCCCGCGCTTCTACACGAACGAACAGGCACGGAGGATGAACATCAACAGCGCGACCACAATTGCGAGCGTCACAAACCGCGTGACTTCGGCACGCCTAGTTGTTCCGATTATTTGTAAGTTGGTTCTTCCGCAGCCTGAACAGATCGCTTCCGGCGCACTGCAACTCTGGCCCCGCAACGGAATAGCCTGTCCACAGCGATAACAATTAAGTGTGCCTGATCTCCCCAAATAGGAATACGCACTCACCTCGCCTTCAGTTTCCGCTTCGTCTTCTTCGGCGCCTTCAAAGTCTGATCCTTCACCGTATCTTCCAGAGTCACGGTTAGGTGTCGGAGCCGCTTCGACACTGCTCCTCGACAAGCGGCTTCCCAATAGGTCTGCCAGTGCAATATTCACACTGGTAAATACCGCGCTCCAGTGAGAAAGCTGGAATCGGTCTCCAGTGGTGAGCATCCCATTCGTCGGAATCGGCTGGCGGGACGTGGTGGTCGCAAGCGACGTGGCCGTTGCGAGACCAATACAGGGCTAAAGCAGAAGGCGATGGAGTCAGCATCGTCGTCAACCTCAACTCAAGTGTGGGGCTTTTTTTACGACAGGTGACGCTAACTCGTCAAGATGCGGGGATGGGCGGCCAAACGCCTAACGCGGTCGTCCGTCCTGGACCGTACAGACAACCGTGGAAACGACTCCCTCAGAAGAGGACCGCTCTGGCTCGGCGTCGGCGGCACGCCGCAATCATTCCCGCCCCCCACCACAATAACTGCTTGTGTGTCTTCACTTACGTCTCCACTCTTTATTCGTGGGGCGATTTGGGGCGCCACGGCGTGCGGAACCTGCGGATGTTCGGTTCGACGGCGCGCGGCGACGCACGCCCGAACAGCGATCTCGATTTCCTCGTCGACGTGGAGCCCGGTCTCCCAGACCGGCCGGAGGCGCGGCTGCGCCTCTTTACGAATGGGAACGGCTTCGGTGAGGTATTTCCGGACGATTCAGCGGGAGATCCCCAGCTCCGTCGCGACCTGCCGCGCGGAGCGGCCTTCCACCAGGACTTTATGACGAATGACGTGTACGTGGTCCACCCTGAGCATCCCTTCCAGCGAACCCGAAGCGCGACGCTTCGGCAACCCGCTATCAGGCCCTCAGGTGGATCACTTTCCGAGCGGCGAATGGATCACTTTCCGGGCGGCGCGCCCAAGGGATCTGGGTCTGCGTTGCAAGATCTCGCGACACGCTACTACCACCCAAACCATGAACCCGAGTGAAAAGAGGGAAGGCGTTCGGAGGCTCTGGCTGCGACGCCTGATGCCAAACGCACTGGGATTGACGTATTCGTTTTCAACTTCTGGCTGCGCGTGGCGCAAAAAGAGACGCAATTAGCGGGCTGAACGATGAAGACGTCGAACGTCTGGTCGGTACCATCCGCGCGGCACACCGCCGCAGGGCTCATCACATCAACTGTCTGTTCTGATGTTCATCAACAACGATCAGAATGCGTGCTGGGCGGTCGTCAATGTCCGGTCTGGGGTTCCCGGTCGCGCTAGATGAGCCGCGACGGTCGTCAGAAAGTCCTGAATACCCATCGGCTTGGCGATGTAGCCATCACACCCTGCGGCTCGAATGCGCTCCTCGTCGCCCTTCATCGTCAGGGCGGTGAGGGCGATCACCAGAATGCCGCGCGTCGCGTCGTCCCGCTTGAGGAACGCCGTGGCTTCGAGGCCGTCCATGCCAGGAAGCTGGATGTCCATCAGGATCAGATTGGGTAGCTCGTCGCGGGCCAGCGTTAGCCCAGCTTCTGCATCGGTCGCGCTGAGGACAGTATGCCCCGCCGACTGCAGCAGCATCACCGTCAGAAACATGTTATCGGGGTTGTCTTCGACGACTAGGATTTTTGCCATGTCAGGCGACCACTTTCCGTCCCGCCATGGCCCGACGGACTTCGGCCGTGAAGCGGTCGCGGCTGAACTCGGTCTTTTCCACAATCGTCGTGACAGAGCCATCCAGCCTGGCCCGGTCCTCGATGGTGATTTGCTTGGCGGTGACTACAACGATCGGAATGCGAGCCGTGTCGGGGTGGTCGCTGAGTGCTTCCACCACGTCGAAGCCGTTCACGTCCGGCATCATCAGATCGAGCACGATCACGTCGGGCAGCTCCTGTCGCGCGACAGCAATCCCCTCGCGGCCGCCAAGCGCGCGCAGCACGGTACTGGCCAAGCCGAGGATACGTACGGCGATCAACTCCACCGCCTCGGGATCGTCGTCAATCACGAGGACCGTGAGCGTCTGGCCCTGCGAGAGGGGCAACAGTCCCAGCTGCACCAGCGCCTTGGACAGCTCCTGGCGGGACATGGGCTTTTGCATCACCGCGGCGGCGCCGAGCGCGAAACCCCTGTTGCGATCCGCCACGATCGAAATGATCACCACCGGAATGAGCATGAGCGCCGGCACCTGCTTGAGGCGACTCAGGAATTCCCAGCCATCCATGTTGGGGAGCATGATGTCCAGTGTGATCAGCGACAACGGCTGCTGTGCCGCGAGGACCAGCGCAGCCTCGGCGGAGGCGGCGTGCAGCACCGTGAAGCCCTCCGCCTCAAGGTGCAGACGGATCAAGTCTGCGGATTTGAAGTCGTCTTCCACCACGAGCGCGGTGCGCGGTCCCGCCGGCGCCTCGATAGGTGGGGGCGCAGACGCTTTAGCCGACGCAAGCGCCTCTGCGTCCGCTGTCCGGAGCGGTAGCCAGACCGTGAAGCAGGAGCCCTCGCCTACCGCACTTTTCACCGCCACCGCCCCGCCGTGCAGTTCGGCGAGCAGTTTGACCATGGCCAACCCGAGTCCCGTGCCCTCGAATTTTCGCGCCAGGCCGCTGTCGATCTGGTTGAAGGGCGTGAAGAGGTGCTCTAGTGCTTCGGGAGAGATGCCGATGCCACTGTCGGTGACGCTAATCTTGAGAAATTCCGCGAACGCACTGTCGGCTAAGGGGAAGCTCCGGCCCGTCCAAGAGCCGGACGAATGACCGACGTCGGCGCGCGGGACGGCGCCGACGCGCAGGGTCACCTGGCCGCCATCGTGGGTGAACTTGACCGCGTTGGACAGCAGGTTGTACACGATCTGCTTAACCTTGCGCGTGTCTGCCTGGATCGAACCCAGTTCGTCGGCGACATCCATGACGAGGCCGATGCGGCGACTCGCGGCTTTCTCCCTGACGATGGACAGACTGGTCGTGAACAACGACGAGACCTCCACCGGCTCCAGGTCGAGGGTCATCTTGCCGGCTTCCACCTTGGACAGATCGAGGATGTCATTGATCAGCGAGAGCAGATGCTGGCCGCTGGTGAAGATCTTGACGGCCAACACTCGCTGTGGATCGGTCATCTCGCCCATCATGCCGTCCCTGAGCACCTCGGAAAAGCCCATAATCGCATTGAGGGGCGTCCTCAGCTCGTGTGACATGTTGGCGAGGAATTCCGACTTCATGCGGCTCGCGTCTTCCAGCTCGACATTCTTCTGCTGCAGCGTCTGCTCGAACAGCTTCAGTTCCGTCACGTCGCGCGCCGCCGCGAACACCCCTTGCAGGCACCTGCCACGGTTGTAGAAGGTGGTCGCGTTGTAGGACACGACCGTGAGCGTGCCATCCATGGCGCGTGCGGTGAGCTCGTAGTTGGTGACTTTGCCTTCGGCCAACACGCGGCTGATGCCCGCTTCAGCCCGGTCCGCATCGGTGAAGTAGTCCTTGAACGGCGCGCCGATCAGCTCGTCACGCGTGCACCCGGTCAGCGCCTCCATCTGCTTGTTGACGTCGGTGATGATGCCGCGTGGATCGGTGGTCATCAGAGCGTCGATGTTGGATTCGATGAGCGAGCGCGTGTAGAAGTGCTGGTCGCGCAGCCGCTGATCGAGCTTCATCCGCTCCTCTTCGACCTGCTTGCGCGCGGTGTTGTCGGTGCCAATCAGCAGATAGCCGATGATGGCGTCCTGCGCGTCGCGCAGCGCCGTGACGGACACCACCGCCGGGAAGCGGCTCCCGTCCTTGCGGATGTAGGTCAGCTCGTAGATGTCTTCGATCCCGCGCGAGGCCTTGAAGACTAAGGCCTCAAACCCCGGCGTAATCGGCGTGCCGAGCTCCACGCTGAGCGCTTTGGCGCGCGCGATCACTTCCTGCGGATCGGAAATGTCGGCCGGGGTGATCGTGTTCATCACCTCGGCGGCCGTGTAGCCCAACATCCGCTCGGCGCCGACGTTGAAGATCTGGATGACGCCCTTCGCGTCAGTCGCGATGCTCGAGAAGTTGGCGCTGTTGAAAATGGCGCTCTGCAGCGCCCCCGCCTTCAGCAGCGCGTCTTCCGCCTGCTTACGCGCGGTGTTGTCGGTGCCAATCAGCAGATAGCCGATGATGGCGTCCTGCGCGTCGCGCAGTGCCGTAACGGACACCACCGCCGGGAAGCGGCTCCCGTCCTTGCGGATGTAGGTCAGCTCGTAGATGTCCTCGATCCCGCGCGAGGCCTTGAATACCAATGCCGCAAAACCTGGCGTAATCGGCGTGCCGAGCTCCACGCTGAGCGCTTTGGCGCGCGCGATTACTTCCTGCGGATCGGAAATGTCGGCGGGGGTGATGGTGTTCATCACCTCGGCGGCCGTGTAGCCCAGCATCCGCTCGGCGCCGACGTTGAAGATCTGGATAACGCCTTTCGCGTCGGTGGCGATGCTGGAGAAGTTGGCGCTGTTGAAAATCGCGCTCTGCAAGGCCCCCGTCGTCAGTATGGCCTCCGCGTGCCTTGCGTCAATGTTCACGTCCGCTTCAGCAATGGTCGTGTCAGTAATCGGCATATGCCCGCGGTTTCCAGTTACGAGACACATAAAGCGAGGGCGAGGGCGGGAACTGAGCACCGCGGAAGGTCGACGGTAAAGACGCATCCGACATCAGGGAGGTCACGCGCATAGATCCGGCCCTGGTTTGCTTCAGTAGCCCATCGGCTGAAGGCGAGGCCAAGGCCCAAGCCCGTTCGATTGGCGCTTCGCTGTGCGAACGGGCGGAACAGTTCGTTGACGTCACCACGCGGGAGACCGCCGCATTCATCGGAGATCTCCATCAGGACTCGCTCGGCGCTGGCGCCGACCCGGAGCGTGACGGCGGTGCGAGGTCGGGTAAATTGGAAGGCGTTCTGCAGGACGTTCATCACCACCGCCGCGAGAACTTGTCGATCCGCTTCGATGGCTATGCCATGCTCGACGGGCATCACCGTGAGCGTGATTCCGCGGGCTTTCGCCGCCAAGGTTGCGGCCGGCTCGAGTTCGTCCACGAACCCGGACACGAGAAATGGCTC
>Ga0105347_1001259_pt1 | contig 11092 bp, 4 predicted proteins | sample EasRivMeERMLT890_FD_89677 | JGI IMG/M metagenome (GOLD analysis project Ga0105347, IMG submission 89677) | Soil microbial communities from meander-bound floodplain in the East River, Colorado, USA - East River MetaG ERMLT890 | ecosystem: Environmental > Terrestrial > Soil > Floodplain | place...
AGGGCGCCCCTCATGATGCCGCCCGCCAGGGCCAGGGGTGGGCGGGTCAGCTTCAGGCGGTCGATCACTGTCTGCACCTGCTGCGCCAGCGCTCGGGCCGCCTGCTCGAGGATGCCCCGCGCCACGGTGTCGCCATGCTGGGCCTGCTCCAGCACAACCGGGGCCAGACCGGCGATCTCGGTTGCGGTGGTCGTGGGGGCGTGGACGAAGCGGATGAGCGAGATGGGATCGCTGATGGACCAGTGCCGCAGCACGGCCTTCACCAGACCGGGGGCCTGCTCGCGCCCGTCCACGGAGCGGGCCACCGCGCGCAGGGCATAGGACGCGATCTCGTAGCCGCTGCCCTCGTCGCTCAACAGCGGCCCCCATCCACCCACCCGCACCGTACGCCCGTCGCTCGCGCGGCCCAGGCAGACGGAGCCGGTGCCGCTGATCAGGGCGACACCCCACCCATCGGGCGTGCCACCCGCCAGGACCAGCTCGCCGTCGTTGACGACCAGGAACCGGTCCGTGATGGTCTGTTGGCGGACCCAGCGCGAAATCTCCGCCTCGTCCTCCGGCGCGTCCACCCCTGCCAGGCCGAAGCACGCGGCGGCGATGGAGGCTCCGCGCCAGCTCTGCCCCTGGCGCGCCGACCGCAGTCCGATGACCTGCAACAAGGCCCCATCGATGGCGGTGGTCACCGCCCGGCACGACTGCTCGAAGCCGACGTTGTGGACGTTGCTGCTCGGCCCCAGGCCACGAGCGAGCACCTTGCCCTGGAGATCGGTGACCAAGGCCTGGGTCTTGGTGCCCCCGCCGTCCACCGCGAGAAGCAGCCCGGTCTCACTCATGAAGCGGACCTCGCCTCGGAACCGTCACGGGGAGTCGCTCCAGCGCCGGGGCAGCGAGGCCTCCTAAAGCCCTCGCTGCCCCCTTTCGGGCCCCCGCCGGCCGTCGACCCGTCGCTCCCGGGCCCGGCTCAGAAGATCAGCTTGATCCCCATCTGCATCTGCCTCGGGTCCGCGGCCTTGTTCATCAGCCCGAAGTTGCCCGCCGGGGTCGCGCTGATGACGCGCGTCGCCGTGGTGGGGTCCCCGGTGTCGAACTGGACGTTCTGCGGAGTCCACGTCGTCGCCACGTTCGTTCCGTCGTCCGACAGGAAGTTCGTCCGGTTGAAGATGTTGAACATCTCGACACGGAACTGCAGCGCGACGCGCTTGCCCAGCTTGAAGTTCTTGTAGAGCGCGGCGTCCAGCCTGAAGAAGCCGGGCCCGGTGCAGATGTGGCGGCCGGCGTTGCCGTTGGTCCCGATGGCGTGGTTGTTGATCGTGAAGGCCCCGGGGTTGAAGAACTGGGCTTCGTTCGCGCTGTCGCTGACAGTGCAGGGCTCGCCGGTGAGGTCCGGACGCTGGCTGCCCGTGTAACCCGTCCCCGCCAGCGATCCGTTCCCCGACAGCCCGGGCACGTTCCCGAGGAAGATCGTGTAGGGATACCCCGTCGACGCCTGGACGATGCTCGAGAGCTCCCAGTCCCCGAGGACGGTCCTGGCGAAGGAGCCCTTGTTCTCCAGCTTGGGCAGGGCCAGGACCACGCTGCCGCTGAAGACGTGGGTGCGGTCGATCGCTCCGCGCGCCTTGTCCAGTTGCGGTTGGGTGCTATCGGTAAAGGAGTTCTCCGCGCTCATGCCCGGGCCGTCGGAGCTGGCCAACCCGGTGTCCGCTGTCACCTTGGACCACGTGTAGGCCACCTGGGCCTGCGATCCGTTCCCGAAGTGCGTCACGAGGGCAGCCTGGAGGGCGTGGTAGATCGAGCTGCGGCCCCGCGTCATGAGCGCGATGTTGCCGTCGCCGATGCCGGCGATGCCGTTGAGCGGGCGCAGCGAGACGTCGCCCGTCTGCGCGTAGGCCAGCCGGTTCTGGGGGGCGATCTCGTTCATGTTGATCTGGCCGAGGAGGTCCTGCCCCTTGTTGCCGACGTAGGCCACCTCCAGGACCGTGTTGCGCACCAGCTCATGCTGGACGGAGACGTTCCACTGCCAGTTGTGGGCGTTGCCGGCCTCCTGGACGATGCCGGCCGAAGGCGCCCCGTACCCCGTGCTCGCCAGCCCCCTGACGTCCTCCGCCACGGCCAGCGTGCGCGTGGCCGAAGCCGTCCCCGAGAACGGCGGGTTCCCGCCGAGGGCGAGGCCTGAGCTGAGCCGCTCGCGCGCGTAGAACAGACCCAGGCCGCCGCGAATCGCCGTCTTCCCGTGCCCGAAGACGTCCCAGGCCAGGCCGAGACGCGGTGCGAACAAGACGGACTTGGTGGGCGACAGCGACCGGTTGGGACCGTCCTGGCCACCCTCCAGGCCGAGGCCTGGACAGGGGTTATTGCCCGGCACGTAGAGCAGCCCGTTGCAGGGCGAGTTACCGAAGGCGGGATTGATCGCTGCAACGTCGAACGTCGCCATCTGGTCGTCGGCCATGAAGGGCAGCGTGAAATGGCTGAGGCGGACGCCGAAGTCCGCCGTCACGCGGGGGCTGACCTTGTAGGTGTCGGCGATGTAGAACTCGTAGTCCTTCCAGCGCTGCTGGACGGACTTGTTGGTCACGATCTCAGACGTGGTCCAGACCGTGCCGTCGAGCAGCCAGTTCGCGATCTCGTTGCCCGTGACGTTGCCCGGCTCGTAGCCGTTCGGGCCCAGGAAGCCCGCCGCCCCGGTCACGTTCACCGACTCCAGGCTGGTGTTGGCGGGCTCCTCGTTCTTCTTGTTGGTGCTGAAAAGGACGCCGGCCTTCACAAAGTGCGCGCCGAACACGGCCGACCAGTCGTCCTTGACCACGAAGAGGTCCTGGTTGTTGTTCCAAGGCGCCTGGTTCCAGAGGGTGCCGTCCGAGTAGGGGCCGAGGGATCCCCACGTGGCTGCCGGCTGCCCCGCCCCCCCCTGCTGCTTGATATCGGCCGGGAAGAGCGTGGGAATGTTGTCCGCCAGTTGACTGACCAGCTCGTCATCCCCCAGCCGGGTCACGTCGATAGTGTTGCCGGAGTACGAGAAGGTCAGGGAATTCACCATCGAGGAGCCGATGTTCTGGTTGATCTGGGCGACCAGCGACTTGCCGGGCTGGTTCCAGAGCGAGCGGACGACCGGGAACGGGTCGTCACCCCACCCGGGGTTCTTATCCGCCTTCCAGCTGTCGTGGGTCCATCGCACCATGAGGCGCGTGCTGTTGGTGATGGACCAGTCCATTCGGATGTTCTCCTGGCGCCAGTCGACCGGCGTCGGCGTCGCCTCGACCCAGTTGTTGCAGCTTCCGCCCGTAGGCGTGATGTTGGGCAGCGAGAAGAGCTGCATCATGAGCGCGCCCCCGGGGCTGATGCGGTCCGCCGGGATGATGTTGCCGGGGAAGGGCTGGCCCGTGAGGGGGTCGATCGGCGCCGGCGGGGAGCAACCCGGGATGGAGTTGCTGAAGTCGCCGCTGCGCTCGGCCTCCGTGGGGACGAACGACGGCCGCACGGTGCTCCGCTTGTCCTTGTTCCACTCCAGCGAGACGAAGAAGTGCAGCTTGTCCTTGATGATGGGGCCGCCGAAGGTGCCGCCGTAGTCGTCCCACTTCAGGGGGGCCTTCTCCAGGCTCGCCTGCTTCAGGAAGAAGTCGGTGGAGTTCCACTGGTCGCGCCGGCCATACCAGTAGCCGCTGCCGTGGAACTCGTTGGTCCCGCCGCGGGTCACCAGGTTGATCTGCGCCCCGCCCGACTGCCCGAACTCGGCGCCGTAGTTGTTGCGCTGGATCTTGAACTCCTCGATGGCGTCCACCGATGGATAGACGAGGATGGTCCGCCCGGAGCCGAGGTCGATGTTGTTCGCCCCGTCCACCATCCAGTAGTTGCCGGTGACGGAGCCGCCGCTGACGGAGATGTCCGTCCCGCTGCCGAGCCCCTTGTCGATGGTGTTCAAGCCGTCGATAGCGGAGACGCCGGGCTGGAGCATCGTCAACTGGATGAAGTTCCGTCCGTTCAGCGGCAGCGCCCGGACTTCCTCTCCGGTCACGAGCCCCGATATCTCGGCGCCCACGGTCTTGACCGCCACCGCCGGCACCTCGACGTTGACCACCTCGCTGACGTCTCCGGTCGCGAGCTGGATGTCCACCGCGCGGACGTCGGCCACGTTCAGCGTGACCTTGCTCCGGACCTCGGCCTTGAATCCGGGGTGCTCGACCTCGATGCGGTAGCTGCCCACGGGCAGCTCCGCGAAGGCGTAGATCCCGGCCGAGGTCGTGGTGCCCGAGCGCGTGAACCCGGTGTCCTCGTTCTTGACGGTGACCTTGGCCCCCGTGATGATCGCGCCGGTGGGGTCGGTCACCGTGCCGCGTAGCGTGCCCGTGATCCTCTGGGCGTACGCGGGGACTCCGACCAAGAGGACAAGGAAAGCCGCCAGGAAGAGCCTGAGGTGCCGGCGCATGGTCCGCCTCCGCAGAGTTAGTTAAACGGCTTTAAAAACCAAGTGACCGAAGTTTGCCAGAGGTTCGCCGCTTGTCAAGCATAATTTTTCGGCCACCTCGTTTTTTTTGCGGGCAGCCCAAGGACGTAAGATCGGCGGATCGTGGGCCCCGCCGTCCTGCTGACCCTCCTCGTTCAACAACCCCCGCCCGGTGAGCCCGCGGCTGCGCTCCGCCAGGCCGTCGCCGCCGCGGAAGCGAGCCTCCAGGCAGGGGATGCCCGGGCGGCCCTCGGCCGCTCGCGGACGGCGCTCCTGGAAGGCTGGCTCCTCATGGGACGACTGGCCGCGGCGGAAGGCCGGGCGCCCGGGGCCCGGGAGGCCTACGAGCAGGCGGCGCTTGAGCTCGCGGCCAGTCCGGGCCCCGAGGCCCATGACCTGGAGCTCGCGTTCGCGCTGGCCCGCGAGTCCCTCGCATTGAAGGACGCCGAAGTCGCCGCCGCGCTCTTCGCGCGCATCGTCAAGGAGCGACCGATCGCGCAGACCCACGTCCTCATCGGCAGGGCCTACCGGGACTTCGGCGCGTACGACCGCGCCCGCGCGGAGCTCGCGGCCGCCCTGAAGAAGGATCCCGGCGTGCGCCGCGCGCACTACTACCTCGGAACGGTGGCGGTGAAGGAGAAGGGTCTCGGCGGACTGGAGGAGGCGATCGAGGAGTTCGGTGCGGAGCTGAAGCTGGCGCCCGGCGACCCACTGGCGAGCCTCGAGCTGGGCGTGGCCCTCGTCGAGAGCCAGCGGCCGGCCGAGGCGCTGCCCCCGCTCGAGACCGCGGCGCGCTCCGGCCCGCCCCAGTCGCGCACGCTGGCCTACCTCGGCCGCGCCCAGCTTCGGCTGGAACGGCCCGCGGAGGCCGCGGCCTCGCTGCAGCGGGCGCTGGAGCTGGCCCGCGAGCAGGGCGCGAACGAGGCCGCCCTCCTGGCCATCCACCTCCAGCTCGGCCAGGCCCTGGCCCGGCTCGGCCGGGCCGATGAGGCCGCCGTCCACTTCGCCGAGTCGCAGCGGCTGTCGGCCCTGGGCAGGGTGGCGGAGCGGGAGCAGCTGGCCCGCTACATGGCGGACTCCTCGGACCCGGAGGGACCGAGGCCGGCCGGCCCGTCGGGGATCGAGGTCGCGGCCCTGGCCGCGCTGCCCCCGTCTCGCCGGACGGAGCTGCGGCGCGAAGCGGAGACGGCCGTGGCGCGCACCTACCTGAACCTGGGCGTGCTGCAGGCCCAGCGCGAGCAGTTCGCGCGCGCGGCGGAGCTGTTCGAGCAGGCGGCCCGGGTGGACCCGGATCTCCCGCACGTCCAATCCTCGCTCGGCGTCGCGTACTTCAACGCGCGCCTCTTCGACAAGGCCACCGGCCCGCTGGCCCGGGCGCTGGACGCCCATCCGGGCGATGCCGGCCTCAAGCGGATGCTGGCCATGGCGTGGCTGAACCTGCAGGACTACGGGAAGGCCGCGGAGCTCCTTGCCGGCGACCCGGATCGGGAGACGAACGCGTCGCTACAGTTCGCGTACGGCATGGCGCTCGTCAAGAGCGACCGCGCGGCGGAGGCGGAGGCGGTTTTCTCCCGTCTCCTCGCCCGCCACGGCGACTCCCCCGAGCTCCTCGTGATGCTGGGCCAGGCCCACGCCCAGCAGGGAGACTTCGAATCGGCGGTGCAGTCCTTGAAGCGGGCCCTGGAGCTGAAGCCCGACGTGGCGGAAGCCAACGCCACCCTGGGCGTCATCTACCTCCGGCAGGGACGGCTGCCGGAGGCAGAGGAGGCGCTGCGCGCCGAGCTGCGTGGCCACCCCGACGACCTGGAGTCCAGGCACAACCTGGCCATCGTGCTGGACTCCGAGCAGAAGCCGGAGGAGGCCATCCCGCTGCTGCGCGGCGTGCTCGAGGCCAGGGCCGACCGCGCCGACTCGCGCTACCTCCTCGGCAAGATCCTGCTGGCGCAGGGCGCGGCCACGGAGGCGGCGGAGCAGCTCGAGGCCGCGGCCCGCCTGGCGCCGGAGGACCCGAGCATCCGCTACCAGCTCGGGCAGGCCTACCAGAAGCTGGGCCGGACGGAGCTGGCCGAGCAGCAGTTCGAGGTCTTTCGCCAGCTCAAGTCGAAGCGCTGATCAGGGCCCGTTGGGCTCGCGCACGGTCAGCACCTGGTCGGCGGGCACGCTCTTCAGGGTCTGTACCTTCCCCGACGGCCACGTGACCGTCAACTCGTTGACCACGGAGTCCGCGCCGAGCCCGAGATGGACGCGGGGATCCGACGCGCTGCCATACCCCACCGCCGTGTTCACCTGGCCGTAGCGGGCCCCCGAGGGAGTGACGACCTTGACCTTCGCTCCGGCGCCGTCGCGGTTGCTCCGGCCGCCGACCATCTTCAGCAGCAGCCAGTGGTGGCGGGCCGGCGACGCGTTGCGCCACAGCTCGAGCGGCCCGTCGAGCGACGTGACCACCACGTCCACGCGGCCGTCGTTGTCCACGTCCCCGAAGGCGGCGCCCCGATGGACGGCCTTGCGCGCGAAGGCCTCCCCCGCCGCCGCGCTGCCGTCGGCGAAGCGGCCGTCCTTGAGGTTGACGAGGACCGCGTTGGCCATGGGGACGCGCTCGCGGAAGGCGCCCTGGGGATCCATCACGTCGGCGCAGGCCACGAACAGGTCCTTCCAGCCGTCGTTGTTGAGGTCCACGATGCCGTTGCCCCATCCGGACCGCGGGCGGGTGGCCGCGCCCACGCCGGAGCGGGTGGTGACGTCCTCGAAGGAGGCGCCCCCCAGGTTCTTGAAGAGGGGGAACGACTCGTTGGCCAGGGCGGTCTCGAAGATCTCCGGGCGCCCGTCGTTGTCGACGTCGGCCGCGTCGGCCCCCATGCCGGAGACGGCCTCGGCCCGCTCCCCGAACGCCACCGCCCGCTCGAAGGCGGACTCCGTGAACGTGCCGTTGCGGTTGTTCATGAAGAGGTGCGCCGGCGTGGTGTCGTTGGCGACGAACAGGTCCGGGAAACCGTCGTCGTCGAAGTCCGCGACACCGATCCCCATCCCCTTCCCCACATGGGCCCGGATGCCCGAGGGCACGGACACGTCCGCGAAGGTCCCGTTGCCCTCGTTGTGGAAGAGGGAGCCCGGCAGGCCCTCGTACTGCTTCGGGTGGCAGTAGTCGGGCGCATTGGGATCGCCGCACAGCGGCTCGCGCGCCGGGTCCCAGACGCAGTAGTTGGAGACGAACAGGTCCAGCCGCCCGTCCCGGTCGTAGTCCAGGAAGGCGGCGGCCACGGCCCAGAGGGTGCCGTGCTTCGGGTCGGCCCGGGCGAGGCCGGCCGCCTCGGTGACGTCCTTGAAGGTGCCGTCGCCGTTGTTGTTGAACAGCGTGTTGCGGCGCAGGCCGGCCACGAAGATGTCCGTGTCGCCGTCGTTGTCGTAGTCGCCGGTGGCGACCCCGAGGTCATAGCCGCGGCCGGCCACGCCGGCGCGTTCCGTGACGTCGGTGAAGCGCCCGCGCCCGTCGTTGCGGAACAGGCGGTTCCACTGCTCGGGGCCGGTCTTCTCGCCGCGGGGCAGGACGCCGCCGTTCACGGCGTAGACGTCCAGCCAGCCGTCGCCGTCGTAGTCGAGGAGGGCCACGCCCGCCACCATGGTCTCCGGCTGGTGCTTGCGGGCCGTGCGGCCCGAGTGGGTCACGAAGCGCAGGCCGCTCTGCTCCGCCACCTCCTCGAACACGACCGGGTCGAACGCCGGCGGGGAGGAGGCGGCGAGGAGCCCGGCGGCGAGGAGCGGGAGCGGCAGCGCCCGCGCGGCCGCGCGCATCCCGACTATCTCGGCTCCGTGATGCGCAGGGTGTCGTCGGCGCGCAGCCCCTTGGTCAGCACCTGCTTGCGGCCGGAGGGCCAGTCCACCTCGACGCGATCGACCCCGGCCGCGTCCCCCAGGCCGAAATACAGGGGCAGGACGCTCTGGGACAGGTACCCGGACTTGCCGTCGCAGCTCTTGGTGAAGGTCCGGTCCCCGGAACGGACCCGCACCACCGCGCCGAGCCCGTTGCGGTTGGAGGCGGTGCCCACCAGGACCACCTTCAGCCAGTGGAGCCGCTTCCGCTCGGACAGGTCGCTCACCAGCACCATGGGCCCGTCGTTGAGCTCGTTGGTGACGATGTCCAGGTCGCCGTCGCCCTCGACGTCGAGCATGACCGACGCCCGGCTGGAGAGCGGGGTCATCACCGTGACGGGCCCCGTCCGTCCCCCGCATTGCGGCGCGGCCTTGTCCTCGGACGCGCAGTCCAGGTCGAACCAGGCGGTGTGGGTCCGCCCCTGCCTCCGTGGCTCCACGCCGAGCACGAACTCGGCGTCCGCGAACGCGCGCCCGCGGTCGTTGAGGAGCAGGGTGTTGACCCCGTACCGGAAGGGGAAGCCCATCCCGGAGGTGATGAACGCGTCGTCCCAGCCGTCGGCGTTGAGGTCGCCCACGCTCAGTCCCCACGGCCAGTAGTTCTCCGCGCCCAGCCGGTCGGAGACCTCCTCGAAGCGGCCGCCGCCCAGGTTGCGGTAGAACGCGTTGCCGAAGATGCTGCGGGATCCGTCCTGGAGGTAGTCCGCCGGCCAGCGCATGCGTGACTTCAGCTTCTCCCGCTCCGGCCCGATCTCCTCGCTCATGTCGGAGTGCATGTCGGTCAAGAAGAGGTCCAGGAGGCCGTCGTTGTCGAAGTCGAAGAACTTGATCCCCATGCTGCCCCAGGGCGTCTTCGGGAAGACCTCCGCGGTCTTGTCCACGAAGCCGCGGTCCCCGGCGTTCTCGAAGTAATGGTCGTCGCCCTGCATGTTGAGCAGGTAGAGGTCCACCCGGCCGTCGCCGTTGACGTCCGCGAAGCTGGCGTCGCCGCACCAGGCGCGCGGACGCAGCCCCGCCTCGGCGCTCAGCTCGCGGAACCGGTTGCCGCCCAGGTTCCGGTACAGCGCGGGGAATTCCGCCCGGCCGGGGTGCAGGTGCCCCGAGAAGGCGTCTTCGAGCCCGCGGTACGCGCCGTCCGGACCCTTGGCGTCGCTCGTGTAACGGCCCACGTTGCACACGAGCAGGTCCGCCCGGCCGTCGTTGTCGTAGTCGAGGAACACGGCGCCGGAGGAGTGGGCCACGAGCGCCACTCCCGCCTCCCGCGTGATGTCCCGGAAGCGGCCGCGCCCGTCGTTCTCGAAAAGGGCGTTGCCGCCGCGGACGGTGGTGACGAAGAGGTCCGGGTCGCCGTCGTTGTCCACGTCGCCGAAGGAGGCGGTCACCCCGATGCGGTCGGGCAGCCCGACGCCCGCCTCGTCCGTGACGTCCCGGAACGCGCCCCCGCCCAGGTTCTTCCACAGCCCGCTCTTCCCCACCTGGTTGACGAAGTAGAGGTCCGGGCGGCCGTCGCCGTCGACGTCCGCCGCCGCCAGCCCGTTGCCGTGGTCGTAGTGCACGGGCCGGTAATGCTTCTTGACGTCGTCCACCGCGCGATGCAGGAACGTGATCCCGCTCGCCTCCACGCGGTCCTCGAAGCGGAAGCCGTGGAAGACCTGGAGGCCGCGGGCCGCCTCGAGCTGGGCCCGAGCACGCTCGGCCATCGAGTCGACGCCGACGTCGGGATCGGGGTGCTTGACCTGCGCCGGGGACGCGGGGGCCAGGAACGCGAGGGCGAGGAGCGCGGGCGTCATGCGCGGTCCCATCGGCGACACTATCGGTCCCACCGGGCTGCGCGTCAATCAGGCCGGAGGCCCGGCATAGAATGGGTCCGGTGCCCGGGGGATCTCGCGCGGTGAACGCCGGCCGTTGGCTCGCCGGCCTCTCCCTCGCCGGCCTGTGCGTCTCCGGACTCCCCGCCGACGGGCAGGATCCCGTGGCTTCGCTCGAGGGCGCCATCTCCGCCGCGGAGGAGCGCCTTCGGGCCGGCGACCTCGTGGCCGCCGAGAGCCGCTACCGTGAGGCGCTCTTCGAGGGCTGGCTGGCCACCGCCGCGCTGGAGAAGCTCGAGCGCCGGGTCCCTCAGGCCCGGGACGCGCTGCGCAACGCGTCCCTCTTCCGCGTGGAGACCCCGCAGGGGCTCCGGGCCCTGGGAACCGCGCAGCTGCAGATGGCCGAAGCCGCCGCGGCCGCGGAGACGTTCGAGGCCCTGGCCGCGACGGACTCCCGCGACGGCGAGGCCCGCCGGCTCCTGGCCCGCGCGCTCGCGGCCGGCGGCCAGGTCGAGGCCGCGCAGCAGAAGCTGGCGGAGGCCGAGGCGCTGGCCGGCGAGGACGCCGCGCTTGCCTTCCTCGTGGGCACCGACTACCTCTGGCTGAAGCGGGCCGGCGACGCGGAGCGCCTCTTCGCCCGCGTACGGAAAGCGCGGCCGATCCCCCAGACGCACGTCCTCATCGGCCGCGCCTACCGCGACGCCGGCGAGTACGACCGGGCGCGCGCGGAGCTGCAGGCGGCCCTGGCGCGGGATCCGGCCGTGCGCCGCGCGCATTACTACCTGGGCATGGTGGTCCTGGCCGACGCGCGCACGGGCCCGGAGCGGCTCGACCGGGCCATGGCGGAGTTCCGCGAGGAGCTGAAGCTCGCGCCGGACGACGCGCCGGCCAACGACCAGCTCGGCCTCGCGCTGCTCGAGGCCGGCCGCGCCGACGAGGCGCTGCCGGCCCTCGAGAACGCGGTCCGAGAGCGCGCGCG
>Ga0105347_1001263_pt1 | contig 11067 bp, 10 predicted proteins | sample EasRivMeERMLT890_FD_89677 | JGI IMG/M metagenome (GOLD analysis project Ga0105347, IMG submission 89677) | Soil microbial communities from meander-bound floodplain in the East River, Colorado, USA - East River MetaG ERMLT890 | ecosystem: Environmental > Terrestrial > Soil > Floodplain | place...
TCCGGTGTGGCCATAAAGCGGGTGCCGAGCAGCACACCCTCGGCGCCGAGCGCCAGCGCCGCGGCAAGGCCGCGGCCATCGGCGATACCGCCGGCGGAAAGCACCGGCACCGGCGCGACGGCTTTGACCATCATCGGCACCAGCGGCAAGGACGCCATCCACACCACATGGCCGCCGGCTTCCGTGCCCTGGGCCACGAGGACGTCGGCCCCGGCGTCCGCGGCGCGGAGAGCCTCGGGAACTTCCCCCGCCATGTACATGACTTTGGAGCCAACGTCGTGGGCGCGCTGGAAGTATTCCCTGAGGTCCTGGTCTTTGCGCGCCCATGCGAATGCCGTAACCGTCGGTTTAGCCCGCAAGGTAACCGCGAACATGTCCTCCCGGATCTGAAACAATAGATGATTGATGCCAAATGGTTTGTCGGTTCGCTCATGGATCGAAGCAATCTCGGTCTCGAGCGTCGCGGCGTTGAATGCCGATGTGCCGAGGGTGCCGAAGCCGCCGGCGTTGGAGACGGCGGCTACTAGCGGCGCAGTAGTCGCCGTGCCCATGCCGCCCAAGACGATCGGATGAACGGTGCCGAGCAGATCACAAATGCGCGTGTGAATCATGGCGCCTCCTATCGGTGGGATCGCTTATCGACTGATTCCTCTCTGTTTTACAATCGCGCGAGAAACGTTCCCGAGCCGTGCTTCCGAGAATTTTGCCTTTGTAAAGAACTTCTCGCGCGCGTGGAAATTCAATCCTTCGGCCAAGGCCGGATCTCCGAGTCCGATCTCGACTTCTTCGGGTCGTAAACTTCCAGGTGCGTAAAATCGAGAACATTTCGGCGCGGCTTGGCTTTCGGCCAACTACGAGCATGGCCGATCGGTACCACCCACAAAAGGCGGAGCGGCTCGGGCACCTGAAACAACTTTCTTAACTCCGGCTCCACCTCTTCGCGCACGGAAACCCAGACCGTACCGAGATTCATGCTTGCCGCAGCCAGCATCATTTGTTGCACGGCGTTGGCGATGCTCGCCTGAAACAGCTTCTCGCGGTCTGCCTGTTGGCGCGTGGTGAGGTAAACCATTTTGGTTCTCGGATCGCCGCACACCAGAACGATAACGCTGACGTCGCCGACATAATCTTTCTTGAGTCCCTTATAATTGACGGGATCCTCACGCTTCCTTTGCCGCCACTCGTTATCGTAAATCTCGCGGATGCGCTTCATTTTTTTGCGGTCCCGCGTCACGACGAACTCCCAGGGTTGGGTGTTCGCTCCCGAAGGCGCCCAACGGGCTGCCTCGAGGATCGTATTAAGTTGTTCATCACTGACTTTTCCGTTCTTGTAAACTCTGACGCTGCGTCGTTTTTGGATGACGCTCATCAGTTCGTGAACGGTGTGGTTTTCTGCCGCGTGTTGAGTGGCTGTGGCTTTGGCTGGATGCGCCATGGGGCCTCCGATTCTTGTTTCTCGAAATGCTCAGTGTCTGCGCTGCTATTCGGTAGCCTTTCATCACAACGTGAGTCTGCATAGACTTGTAATTCTATCGCCACTCCTCTACTACTAAATATATACGTAGTCAACATGCGCTTAGCGAAACGAACAGCTTCCCCGGTACCGTTGTATTTCAAAGTGATGATGCAAATCCGCGATAAGGTTCTGTCAGGAACATGGGGCTACGGCTATCGCATTCCCGGGGAAATCGAGCTTGCCCGTCAACTCGGGGTCAGCGTCATAACCATTCGCCAAGCGCTGGCGCACTTGTGCCAGGAAAGATTGTTGACGCGCGAGTGGCGCAAAGGAACCTTTGTAAGTTGGCGGGGGCCGCTCAAGAAATCCGTCCAGCTCGAGGTGGAAACCGAGGATTTGGCACCCGTTGATGCGGAAGGCACGAGCTTCAAGGTGCTCAATTTGGAGAACGTCGAGCCGACCGGTGAGCTCAGCCGCGACTTTGGTCTGTCGGCAAGCGAAAAGGTACGGAAAATCGAACGCATCCGGCTGGCTCATCGGCGGCCGCTGGCCTATGTGATTTCGTACTTGCCGTCGCGAATCGCCGCTCGCCTACAGATCAAAGGTATGAAGACCATACCCCTCTCCACCGTCATTGAAAGGTCCTTAGGCATCAGAATCAGCAACGTGAAGCACGTGGTCGAAGCAAAACTGTCCGACGACGAGGTGTCCGCTCATCTCGATATTCCGCCAGGATCTCCCGTGCTTTACGTCGAGCGGGACCATTTTTACAAGAAACGTCTCATCATGCGAACCGCAGGATTCTATCGAAGCGACCTCTTTCGCTATGAGTTAAAGCTGAAACTAAAAAAGGTGGGCGCAGTAGTCAGCGCATAAACTGTCATCTGGTTGAACGCGGTCATCATCGAGGAGGCGTGGCTTGACGCTCGTTCTAAGTCGCCGATGGTAGAACGCTGCATCCTTTCACGAAAATGTTGCGATCGTTCATCCCGTTTTGCGATTTGTGACGGTTTTCATAAGGGTTGTACCGAACTCCAGTGAGAAAAGGAAAACCACGTGGCCAAGATGAATGCACGCATGATGCGGACACAAATGGCTCTGGAAGTCGCGGCGGAGTTATATACGCAACGCATGTTTAACCTGGGCAACGTCGCAACCATTTCCATCCAGCCCAGCTCGCGAGAAGAGCAGTTTCCCGGAATAAGCATGGGCATCAACGGCGACCTTATGGGCGGCATGAAAGCGCCCATTGAAGTCGGGAAACAACGGGTCGATGTCGCCTTTATCAATCCGTCCGCAATCGTGACCATGGCCTATCGGGGAAAAGGATTCTACAAAGAGAAGCTGCCGCTGCGAGCGCTCGCCGTTTTTCCATCCTGGGACAAGATGGCTTTCGCCGTTGCCAAGGAGCTGAAAGTCAAATCCTTATTGGAAATCGGCGAGCGGAAGATACCGTTAAGGATTTCGACACGTTCCTCGGGTGTCTACAATACCACTCACTACGCGGTGACGAAGATTCTTTCGCTTTACGGTATGTCATTTGCCAAAATTAAGAGTTGGGGAGGGAGTGTGCGCGAAACTCCCCGGCCTAGCACTCCGGAACGGTTGGACGGGATAAGAACGGGCAAGGTCAACGCGATATTCGACGAAGGACTGAATACCTGGCTCGATGATGCGCTCAACCATGGATTCGAAGTGTTGCCGCTTGAGCCGCGGATTCTGAAACAACTGTCGGTCCTGGGTTACCAATCCTCGGTAATCCCGACTAGCAGATTTACAAAGCTTCAAGGTGACATTCCTACGATTGATTTCAGCGGCTGGCCGCTTATCACGCATCGCGGGCTGAGCAATGACCTCGCTTACTCCATTTGCCAGGCAATCGACTTGCGGCAAAAGGTTATTCCCGTCGATGACGACGGTCCACTGGATATGAGGAACCTATGCCGGGGAACGGAAGCTGCGCCGCTGGGCATTCCCCTGCACCCCGGGGCAAAGAAGTACTATGAAGAGAAGGGCTATCTGTAAAAACCACCAATTGACCGACCGGCACATTCGTATTTCTATCGGCAGCATTAGCAGGCTGCTGAAAAAGCCTCATATGCTTCGTTGCGCTCAATCGCCTCGCTTCAACGTACCCTATGGCCACGCGCCGACCCTCGTCGATTTTTCGCGCGCCTCGCCTCTGAGTCTTTTTGAGCAGCCAGCAAACAAAGTTTTTCAGCAACCTGTTAGAGGCAAACTTGTCCGTCGCTGAAACTGAGCTGACCGCAAGCCGCGCGATGCAGCGTTACTATCCGTGGGTCGTCATCGGCATCGCGTTCTTGACCGTCGCGGTGGCTTTTGGCACGCGCAACGCGTTTGCGGTCTTCCTGATTGCCGTGATCGAAGAGTTTGGCTGGAGCCGCGGCCTGGCCTCGGGCGCGCTGATGCTCGGCTCGGTCATGTGGACGTTGTCGGCGCCGGTGATCGGTTTACTTCTCGACCGCCTTGGCCCGCGCGTTGTGCTGCCTTCCGGCGCGATTATCATGGCGATCGGCTTCGTCATCAGCGGTTTTTCTCACTCTGTTGTTGGGTTTTATATCGGCATGGGCGTTTTCATGGGCGTCGGCTTTGCCGCGCTCCCGATGACCTCGCAAGCAACTTTTTTGTCTAACTGGTTCATCCGCAAACGAGGCATGGCGATCGGCTTGGCCGCTTCCGGCATCGGTTTAGGAATACTGCTCGTCGTGCCCTGGACCCAGTGGTTGATCGCCGCCTACGGCTGGCGCGCAGCGTTTTTAGTGTTGGCGGCGGTGTTGGCGATCGGGATCGCGCCATTGAACTTTTTTTTCCAACGCCAACGGCCGGAGGAGATGAATCTCCAAGCCGATTTTGGCGACGTGCCGCCCCAGCCGTCCGGGGCGCGTATGAAGGTCGGAGGCGCCGGCGGTCCAAGCTTAAGAGAGGCGCTTCGAAACCGGCGGTTCTGGGCGTTTGCGTTAGGCGTGTTAGCCGGGGCGATTCCGTTGCACATGGTGTTAATCCATCAGGTCGCTGCGGTTAGCGATGCCGGGTTCTCAAAAGAACTGGCGGCGTTTGGGCTGGGATTGATCGGACTTTTCACCGCACCGGCGATGATCTTGATGGGCTTGTTGGCCGATCGCATCGGCCGCCAATGGTCCTACTTGCTCGGCTCGGCGTCGTTGATGGTAGGGATATTCCTTTTGATGATGATCACCGATGCAACTCGAAGCTGGCTGTTCTATGCCTTTCCACCCTTTATTGCTTTCGGCTTTTCCTCCCGCCAGTCGCTCTATCCCACCATCGCGGCGGATCTGTTTCACGGCAAGTCTTTTGGCGCGATCATTGGCGCCATCGCGCTGTTTATCGGTGCCGGCGCGGGCATCGGGCCTTGGCTAGGCGGGGTGATTCATGATTGGACCGGCAGTTATTATTGGGCGTTCTCGGTCGCTCAGGCGATGACCTTTGCTTCGGTGGGATTTATCTGGATGGCCGGCTCGCGCGATCATGAACGGCAGTAAAGCTCTCGAGAGTGCGTGTCAAACTTTAACGCTGCAAATGAACCGCGGATCAAGCATTCATGAATGATCAGGGACAAGAATCTTTGACTCCGTTCAACAAACTGTGACAGGCGGAGCGCTATGTCAAAACCAGCGAAACAGTTTGCCGGCGAAATCGGCATCCACTTTCCGCTTCATGTTCTCAATCGCTACTCTCTGCCGGAGTTGATCGGGCTCGCCGAGAGCGCGTGGAAAATGTTGGGACAATTCGGCTTCAGCCAGGTTTGGACCAACGACAATCTGGAATATCGGAGCGTGTTGGCAAGCTCGGCGGCCATCGTCGCGCGCCTCCCGGTCAAGCTCGGGACCGCCGTCACCGTTCCCTATTTTCGTAACCCCGTCGATCTTGCCATGGCCTTTGCGACGATATCCGAGCTCACGGACGGACGGGAAATTTCCCTCGGCTTGGGGCCGGGATCGAGGTCGATACTCACGCATCAAGTGGAACGGGTAAAACCGCTCGCCATAATGGCAGAGTTGGCGACTGCTTTGCGCACACTCTTTGCCGGCGCGACGCTAAGAACTAGCGAGATCCCTGTTCTGGCGGCTTATTTTCATATGAACGCGGAGCAGTATGCGCTCCGCTTTAAAACCCAGTCGCCGATCCGCCTCTACTATGGTCCAAGTCTCCTCAAATCCGCGGTGCTGGACCTCATCGCGCGTCATTTCGACGGCGTAATCCTGCAAACTCTCTACGGCATTGCCGACATGGAAGCATCGCTCGCGCGGCTTCAAGCGGCGCGGTCACAATCCGTGCTCGCTGAACCGCTGCGCAAAGTCATGCTGCTCAATGCCTCTGTCTCCCGCGACGGGCAGGCGGCCAGACAGCACGCCAAACGATTCGTTTCCCATATTGCTTCCGGCTGGCCGGACGAAGTTCTCAAGGCGAAAGGCATCGACCCGCAGGCGATTCAACCGGTGCGGCAGGCCTATGCGGAAAATCGCGGCGTTGATTACGCCGTCGCTCTGACTCCGGACCAAGCGGTCGACCGGCTGATCATCGCCGGCACACCGGCGCAGTGCACCGAGCGGATCGCCGAAATGTTCTCACTGGCGGCTCGCGATGAATTTACGCAGATTACGCTTGGCGTTCCCCTCGGACCCGATATTCCCGAAGTGATCGATCTCTGGGGCAAGGAAATTCTCCCGGCGTTGCGTTGAATCGGGACTGGCGTCCGCGTCAGGGGGGCGCTGCAGGCGGTTTGGCAATCGATCTCGACCATTATGCCGCCGCGCGCACGCGGTAACGATAGGAGCGGTACGGTCCGCTAGCATTACTCGCTTGAGAAAGCAGCCGAGTCGAAGGGTAGCGGCCAGGGACGATTTGCGAGTCGAAAAGCGACCGTTGCTTGCGACACAGTCTCTCGAGAGAGGGCCTCTTGAGCCGCACGCCCGAGGACCGTGTCGATGGCTTATCGCGCTATCAATTGTTCCTGGACGGTTGATTCGCTTTGCGCCAGCGGTTTTGCTCCAACCCAGCCGTGCTCAGTGATATCGAGCATGACCCCATCCGGCCCTTTGTACTTCTCCTCGAAGAAGCTGGTCGTTGCAGCTGTGGAACGGCTCTCCCGATACTCTGCCCCGGCCTCTTTCAGTCTGCGGCGCGTCTCCTCCGGGTTCTCGACCCAAAAGCCAAAGTGGTGCAGGCCGAGAACCGGACCCAGACCATCGTTCCGATCCGCTGCTTCTTTGGTTTTGAAACGGAGCACCGCCAGGTTGATCGTGCCGTCGCTTAAATAGATCCCTTTGGCGAGCGGAGAATCGGTTCGCCCCACTTCGACCATGTCAAAAACCTGCTTGTAAAACTCCGCGGTCTTCTCCGGATCAAGAGTATGCAGCGCTATGTGTCGCAACTTGGCCATAATGATCTCCCTTCTTTCCTTTTAGTAAGAAACTCGCCCCGCGCACCTGCCCAAACTACTGCGAATCAAGCACCCGCGTCAATCGAGAAAAAACGGCACAAGAAACTCACGCCTTTCATAATGAATCTGCCTGCAGCAAGCTGATGGGCGGGGTATTCAAAATACTATTCATGAGAATTTATCCCGGATCGTCACCTCCGAATGTTTTTATCGTGGTTCGACTGTGCTGCTCACCACGACCCTGAGCCACGGCAAATGGGTCGGGGGTCCAACTCCACACTCTCGCCTGGATTCCCGACGGTTTGAGAACCTCACCGTCTCGAGGGAAAATCGAAGGACAGAACCGTTCGGAAATGACAGGCTTTTTGAGGTTTGGGAACAGGCGGATCTTAGAAAAGTCGTCCATCCAAATCGCGAAAATTGACGCGCCGCCCCACGGGTTATATATATTATAAGGACGTTGATTGTTTCGTTTGGAGGTAACATTTATGAGCTATGTCGATGCCGACGGTCACGTCGAGGAGAGCCTCGCAACTTTTGACGACAAGTATCTGGATCCGAATTTTCGCGCCCAGCGTCCCCGGGTGGTGAGCGTGGACGGCCTGGTGTATTGGGACATCGATGAACAGCTGTTTCCCCGCCGCGTGGGGCGCGGCTGCAACAATTTAGGGACACCCACCAGCTACGACGGCAAACCCGCGATTCACAGCACGGGTAAACCGGAAAGCATCGGCTGCATGGAACTTAGCGACCTCGGCGCGCGGCTCCAAATCATGGACGAAGAAGAAATCGCCGTCCAAGTGATTTATCCGACGCTCTTCCTGGCTTATCCGTTGAGCTCCAATCCGACCTTCGTGACCGCGCTCTGTGCTTCTTACAACCGTTGGTTGGGTGATTGGCTTGCGGGACACGAGCGGCTCAAATGGGCCGCCGTAGTCAATTTAGATGACGTCAAATCGGCTGCCCATGAAGTGCGCGAGGTCAAACGGCTCGGGGCAGCGGCGGTGATGGTGTTGGGCACGGCTGGAGACCGCCAATTGGATGACCCGCTGCTTTTCCCGTTTTATGAAGCGGTCAGCGATGCGGGGTTGCCGCTGGCGATCCATGTCGGTTGGGCCTGTCCGGCCATCAATAACCTTTACACCCATATTTATCCGTCCGGCGTCGTCGCGTTTCATTTTCCCGTGCTCATGGGATTTACCGCGCTCGTCAGCGGCGGCGTTTTGGATCGCTTTCCAAAGCTGAGAGCGGTTTTTCTCGAAGCGGGCTCCATGTGGGTCCCCTACATGATCGATCGGCTAAACCACCGCTTCCAGAATCAGGGAAAAAAGTTGGCCAACTTCCTGCCGCAAACCAAACCGATTCAAGCGCTGCCGGTGATGGACTACATTAAACGGGGCAATCTCTTCTTCAGCGCGGAACTGGAAGATTCTATTTTACCGCAGGTCATGGAGCTGGTGGGCGAAACCCAGGTGGTGATGGGAACCGACATGCCCCACGGCGACCGTGAACGATTCGCCGCGCGCCATCTAGCGGAGCGCAAAGACCTGACCAGCGCAGCCAAGGCCAAGATCCTGGATCACAATCCATCAGCGCTCTATGGTCTGACCTCCGGAAGCGCGAGATAACGACGTCCCTTCGAGGGACAGTTCCCTTTCCCCGTCAGAGCCTGTGTCGCAATGCACTGTTCGGCTTTCGACCCAAGCAAATCTCCCCTGGCCCCTCTTTTTCAAAGAGGGGTAGTACATCGGACCCTAGAGAAATTAGGAGCTTCTTATAAATGTCCCCCTTTTTCAAAAGGGGGATGAAGGGGGATTTGGTGCTCGTGTCAACCTGGATGGCAATCGTGCGTGGTTACTTGTCGAACAATCAACTTGATTGCGACACAGTCTTTCAAGGGAGCGGAAATTTGTAACCTCATCGCCGGTGACAATCACCAACGTCTCCGCCGTTACCTCGCGCGCGTTCGTGTGCTTTTGTAGAAACCAAAAGAATGTCGAATTAGGGGTTAGCGTTTCTTATAAAGTTTCTCGATAAAACCTTCCCGCACCAGCCGATCGACGATTGAATTATCGGCGATGGTTTCAACCGGGACTGGCTTCTTCCCCATAAACTCGAAAATAGGGGCGATCGCTTCGGCCTCCACCCGCGGCACACGGTCCAGAAATTTGTCCGCATCCTTATAAAATTCCTCGATCATCTTCGGATCCTTGAGCCGCGTATATTTCGCAATGACCTTGAGCGCTTTTTCCTTGTCATTGTGCGCCGCCGCCACGCCCTCGGTATAGCCGCGCACGATCCCTTCCAACGTCTCCGGAGATCGGCGATGGAAATCGCGGGAAACCGCGATCACGACATTGGAGTATTGGATATCCATTTCATCCAAATCCACGAGCATCCGCATCGGCGCATCGACTCGCAAGTTTGAGGTGACTGCGCCGGCAATTTGCCGGCGCTGGAACGCGGCCGCCATCTCCGTCGTTCCGCCCAATTGACGCACATTCACCGCGCCATCCAGCCCCTTCTTCCGCAGCAGAATTCGCGTCAGATTATCCGTCACCGAGCCGAAGCGCGAAACACCCAGGGTTTTCCCCCGCAACTCCTCGAGCCGGGTGATCTCCGGCTGTACCCACAACCGGTAATATGGACGATTTACGAGGCTCATGACGGAAACCAGCGGGGCGCCACCCAACACCGCGGCAATCACCGCGTTGGTCGCCGCCAACCCTGCCTGCAGGTCCCCACCGATGAGCGCCTGAACCACTACCGGGCCGGCGGAAATGAAAATCAGGTCGGCATGGATACCGTATTTCTCGAATGCGCCGATCTCCTTCGCCATCCACAAGCCCGTCCCCGCCGGACCCACCGTCGAATAGCCCAGGGTAAGTTTTTTCATTTCCGCTGCCTGGACATCGCTGCCGAGAAATAAACAAACTAGCAAAGCCAGCCTGGCCCGTTTGCAGAGTCCCCGCAAATGCTTCATGCCACCCATTTTCTTACCCTCCTGGTCTTCGTTCAATCCGTTCGTGCGCAAGATAGACCAGCCTGACGACCGTCAGTCGCGGGTTCTATCCACACCGAACAGTTTGATGAATTCGCTAAAGACATGATCGCTGAGCTGGTGCAATCGTTCGATGTGGTTGAGCGTTTCCGCGTGAATCTGATCCGGGTCGATATCGCCGTGCAGGCTGCAAATTTCTTTGCGGTTTTCCGGCACCTTGAGCCAACGCAGGATCATCGGCTCATCGACTTCGAGATGAAACTGAAAGGCATAGACGTTGGATTCGTAGCGAAACGCCTGATTAACACAGGTTGGCGACGACGCCAGATGCGCCGCGCTGTGGGGAATGTCGAAGGTGTCGCCGTGCCACTGAAAGAGCTTTTCGTTTTCTCTAAATTCCGCGAGCAGCGGATCGCTTTGCCCGTGCTCCGAAGGATTGACTTCATACCAACCGATTTCTTTGATTCGGTTCTGGTAAACGCTCGAGCCCAGGGTCCTCGCGATCAATTGCGCGCCCAGGCAAATTCCCAACACCGGCAGATTTTGCTTCATCGCTGCTTCAATCAATCTCATCTCGGTGATGAGGTGCGGAAAGTCATGATCGTTGTAGGCGCTCATCGGACCGCCCAGAACCAACAACCCGTGGTAGCCTTCCAGACTCGGCTGCGCATCGGGATAGCGTCCGAAGTTGACGTAGCGAATACGGAAGCCGGCGCGTTTTAACAACGGGTTGAGCGTTCCGAGAATTTCATGGGGCACATGTTGGCAGACCAAAAGTTTTCTCATAAGCGTGATCAATGCGCGAACCGAAGTCGGGATATAATAACACGGTTACCCAAGATGGCCCAAATCGGCCGGCGTCCAAAGACAAATCGCTTTTGCTTGACAGCCGCCGGAAGCCTTCTCTATAAGGGCATCTCCAGGTGAGAAATACATAACCGCTCGACAACGCCGACGGTTTATCGGATCGGAGGTCTTCATGGCTGACCCTATAAAAAGTTTTTTGCCCCGTTTTCGCTATGGCATGATTCATCCGCGCTCCCACGAGAATCGCCAGAGGGGGGCGGGATATCAGTTCTATCGGTTGGTGCCGCTCGATGTGATGGAATTTTCAGCCACCTTGGGGCTTGAAAACTACACCCTTGAAGGGGTCGAGAAAGCAGTTGGCAACTATTGGAACTGCGTCGA
>Ga0105347_1001264_pt1 | contig 11054 bp, 6 predicted proteins | sample EasRivMeERMLT890_FD_89677 | JGI IMG/M metagenome (GOLD analysis project Ga0105347, IMG submission 89677) | Soil microbial communities from meander-bound floodplain in the East River, Colorado, USA - East River MetaG ERMLT890 | ecosystem: Environmental > Terrestrial > Soil > Floodplain | place...
AGCCACGTCCGCATCTGCCACGGCGAGCCCACGGAGCGGACGAGCAACCAGAATTGCGCGGCGGCCATACCGGCCATGAGTGCCGCGGCGCTGTACTTGGTGGAGGTCGCCAGCCCGCCGACGAATCCCGCGAGCGCGAACCATGTGTTCGACCTGACGCGACCGGTAGCGTCGTCGTCGAGCGCCCGCAGCAGCAGCGCGAGCGACGCGGTCGAGAGCATGGTCATCAGGACGTCCGTCATCGCGAAATGGGAGTCCCTGACGTGGAGGATCGACACGCTGAGAAAGAGCGCCGCCAGCAGCCCCACCGTCGTGCCGCCCATTCGCCGCGCCAGCGAGAACAGCACGACGACGGTCATCGTCCCGGCCGCTGCCACCACTGCCCGTGCCGAGATGGCGAGCTCGCCGAAGCTGAGATCCGGGTTGAAGTGCAGAGCCCGCCGGCTCCAGGAGAGCGCTGTGTGCACGATCGCGAAGAGGTAGATCGTGAGCGACGGCCAGTGAAAGAAGTCCGGGTTGAGATCGCCTGACCGGACCGACACCGCGAGACCGAGCGCGGCCGTTTCGTCGGGTCGGGCTTGCGCATATGGCAAGCCGAACCAGATCGGATAGAACCGCAGGACGGCGCTCAAGGCCACGATCGCGAGCAGAGTTGTGCGTGGTGTCACGGCACCACGAACCCGATGAGCGTGGTGCCTACCGCCGCGTGAAATGCCGTGACGCCAAGAACGACGGCGATTGCCAGCTGCGAGTCGCGCAGAGAGCAGGCCCACGCCAACGGAATCTGGTAGAAGCATCCGAGGAAGATCCAGAGGCGTGTCACCTCACCGCGGTTCACGCCGATCAGATCGACCGCGGCGAGGACGGCGAAGAGGCCGATGCAGGTAGCCGCTATCGGGTGCGACAGCCGCTCGCGCCAGCTGCCAGGCGCGCTGAGCCACGTGAGCAGGACGCCGGCGCTCGCGACCGCCTGGCACAGCCCCGCGCCCAGGGCGAATTCCCGGAGATTCCCGGTGATCCAGACCGCGTAGGGTCGCGCCGCAGTGGCATTGAACTCCATCGCGTGGCGCCCGATGCTCTGAAAGGTGCGTACGATATTGAACCCGGTCGACGCAGTCATGATCTCCGCGGTGCCGATGAAGACCGCGATCGTGGCCGCCGTCTGAGCCACGAATCGCTCCCATGGGATGTCTCCCCGCCCGATGGCGGCCAGTGCTAGCGCCAGGAACAGCAATCCGATGACCAGGGGCAACGGTTCGAAGAACACCAGGCCGTAGAGAGCGAACCCGAGCACGGCCGCGTACAGCGTGCGGTTGGTCTTCAGCCACCGGAGCAGCAGCCAGCCGCAGGCGATGACCGCGAGCGGCGTGACGGTGTTCATCAGCGGCAGGAAGAACGTGCGCGCCGGCAGGAAGAGATAGAGTACCGCCGCATAGAGTGCGATCCGGCGGCTGTCGAGGAGATCGCGAACGAAGCCGAACATCAGCAGGGCGCCGAGGTTCGAAATCCCGATGACGAGCCATGGCAACACGTCCGTGCGCGCCGTCACCAGATGAAGTCCCTCGGTCAGCAGCAGCTTGCCCGGCATGTTGCTCTGGACGTGCAGCGGGGCGTTGAGCCGGACGCGGCCGTGATATTTGAGCAAGTCGGCGGCGTCATGCTTCTCTGCAACGCTCTGAAAAGAGTTGGCACCGTCGCTGGCAAACTGCGCCTCGAGCGAGTAGGGCGCCGTCGTCCGCAGCACCCACTGCAAGGCCGTCGCGACCAGAATCCAGATCACGAGCGTCCACCAGGGTCGGCGCTCTGCCACGTGCCATGGGATTAGCAGCGTCGCGGCGGCGCCAGCACTGTAGATGAGCCAGGCGACGACCATGGAGACGTCAGGCGACTCCACGTACGGGTATACCCAGCCGCCCTCAACCGAACCCACGATGACGGCGTGGACCGTCATGCCAATGCTCACCGCCAGCGAGAGCACGATGCCGAGAAGGATCGAGAACGACAGGAGCCGCTCGTTTGGCGGACGCATCGCGCCTGCCGGCTCCGGCTCGATCACTGCAGGCCCGACGGCAGTCTGGGCGACGACAGGAGCTTCTCGAACTCCGGCCATCGCTTCGCCGGGTCGCCGCCGCTGCGCGATTCGACGAAGCGCCGGACCATGTCTTTGCCCAGGTTGTAGTTGATGACGTAGCTGCGGTACTGCTCCATGAAGCGGACGCGCTGCTTCGCGCGCTCGGGCGAGTACATCGCGTACTGTTCGAGATACGCGGCGGCCTCGGCGGCAGAGATCCGGCCGTCGAGGTAGGACCGCGCCGCTTCGTTGCCGGCGTACGCAAGCTCGTCCACCAGTCCTTGCAGTTCGTAGTACTCGGCGGCCTTCGACGCGTCCAGACCCGCGGCGGGGAAGAGCACGGTTCGTTCGAACGCCAGGCGCTCGCCGGCCGTGAACGCCATCTCGATGCCGTAGTTCGCCGTCCCTTCGGCGATGAGCGACTGCGGCGAGAAGAGCGGGTACACCGTGAACTCCGTCCAGCCGCGGTCGCGCACGAGGTGCTTCTCGAGCAGTGTGTTGTAGACGTGGTGTCCCGGATACCCTTCGTGGCATGCAAGGTCGATGGCGCGGTCGATGTAGATCGGCAGATCGGTGTTGACCTGAATCAGGCTCCGGAAATCACCCTGGTACCAGTTGTAACCGCTCCACGACTTGTTGGTGACGTACTCAACCGTGAAGCGCTCGTTGGCGGGCAGCGTGACGTGCTTCACCGTGCGGTCGCGGCAGGCCTGGATGGCGGTCTGAAAGACGGCATCGAGCTTCTCGCGCGGGATGGCGAATGGCCGGCGCCAGGCGTCGTAGCGCGCCGCGAGCCTCCCCTGGCCAGGAAAGCGCTTGTCCAGCGTGTCGAGAAGCCGCTGAAAATGCGACGCCGGGTGCGTCGGGGCGACCGCGTCGTAGAGCGCCTTCGACTCCTCGTCGAATGACAGCGTCTCTCCCTTGAGGATGCGGACGCGCGCCTCGAGTGAGGCGAGCTGACGGTCGAGGTACTGATGGCGCAGGCGGCTCAGCTCGTCGGTCCCCGGGGACTCCCGCAAGAGATCGGCGCGCACGGCGCGGCCCTGAGCGGCAATCGCGTCCAGGCTGACCTTGGTGGCATCCGCGTCCCGCTTCCACTCGGGCGGACCGTAGTAGGCGTCGACGTAGTCCTTATCGTGCTGACCGAGCGCCAGCACAGTCTTGACGTAGCGCTCCGCGAGGGCATTCATGGATGTCGTATCCGTCTTTCCCATTTGGGGTCGCCAGCTGGCCAGGGCCACCGCCGACAGCAGGATTCCGGCACTGGCTGCAATCACCGTGCGTGTCATGAGCTCGCCCTTCTTGCTTCAGACGCTATCAATTTATCGTCAAAGAGCTCTTTACCGCGGAGGCCGCCGAGGACGCAGAGGCCTAAGGGTTCTTGTCGCTGGCGCCCTCGGCGAACTCGGCGGTGAGAGGCTCTTGGACTGTGCAGGTCGCCCGGCGTGATGATGCGGTCAGGCCATCGTAACGTGAACGCCCGCTGAACGAAACTCTGTCCCGAACGCGGCCCGCCCGTCCCCCGGAAAGCGAAGGCTTCTGCACAGGGAGCGCGCCGGATAGAATAGCCCCCAAAACGATGCCCCGCTATGCACCGCTCTGGCTGGACCGCTTTCCCAAGGCTCGTCGTCCCGCCCACCCGCGACTGCGGGGGGAGAAGGACACCGATGTCGTCATCGTCGGCGGCGGCCTCACCGGATGCGCGTGCGCCGCGAGCTTCGCCGCGGCCGGCATCAAGGTGCTGGTCCTCGAGGCCGATCGCATTGGCTCGGCGAGCACCGCCGCATCGACGGGGTTGATTCGCGAGGACTTCGACGCCTCGTTCGAGGACACGGCCAGGGCACAAGGTCTTCGCGCGGCCAGGACCCTGTGGCAGGGGATGCGCCGCGCCTCCCTGGACTTTGCCGCGGCGATCAAACGCGCGAACATCCGCTGCGACCTCGTCCCCGAGGACCTCCTGCACGTCGCGCCGCGCGACGGCGATGTGGTGAGGCGCCTGCGGCGTGAGTACGATGCCCGGCGTAGCGCGGGGTTCGAACACACGTGGATGACCGCGGCCGCGCTGGCCCGTGAGGCGGCTCTCGAGGGCGGTGCCGCCATCCGGACGCGCGGCTTTGCATTCGACCCGTTTCGCGCCTGCCTGGGCTTGGCCGAGTCGGCCGCCGGTCGTGGGGCGGCGTTCTTCGAACGGACGCCCGTGCGCCGCATTCGCGCCGGCCGCAAGTCGGTCACGGTCACGACCGGTACGGGCACCGTGCGCGCCGAAGCCGTGGTCATCGCGACCGGTGCGTCCCTTCCGGATCTCCGCGCGCTGCGTCGCCATCTCCACCACCAGCAGAGCTACGCTGTCGTCACCGAACCGCTCCCCGCGGCGGTGCGGCGCGAGCTCGGTCGGCGTGCGGCTGCTGTCCGCGACAGCTCCAGCCCGCCGCATTTTCTGCGCTGGCTGAAGGACGACCGCGCGCTCTTTGTCGGCGCCGATGACGTCCCCGCCACGGCCCGCACCCTCGACAAGACACTCGTGCAGCGTTCGGGGCAGCTGATGTACGAGCTGTCGACCCTCTACCCGGCGATCTCCGGGGCCATGCCCGAGTGGTCATGGGATCTGACGCACGATACGACCGTTGACGGGTTGCCCTACTTAGGCCTGCACCGCAATTTCCCGAGGCATCTCTTCGCGCTCGGTCATGGCCGGCACGGCGCGGCCGTGTCGTGGCTTGCGGCCCGGTTGTTGCTGCGTCAGTTCCAGGGCGTGCCGGACAAGGGCGACGAGCTCTTCGGCTTCAGCCGGATTCTCAAGTAACCACGGCCCGGATCGCGCGGTCTAACCTCGAGGTCGCTTCGTGGCTGGCCGCTCGACGGCCACCATTTCTGTAATCAGGCGGAGAACCCCGCCGCTGGCGACGGGACTTTGACCTCGACGCCGCAGGGGCGTAGGATTTCACTCTTCCAAATAGCCTGGAGACCACGAGCATGCGCTTCGGCCGAGAGCAGGAGATCGACCATCTCTACCGGCGAGCCGGATTTGGCGCCAGCCAGGAAGAGGTCGAGGCCTACACCAGCCTGTCGTTTGCCAGCTATGCCGCGTCAGTGGCGCGCCTGCTCAACTACTCCGAGATTCCCGACGATGTGGATTCGTTCATCGGGCGGCCCGGATATGTCGGCGTGACGGGGCGGAGCGGCAGCGGCTTCCAACCAGCAAACAACATTCTCGACGCCCGCCAGCGCTGGCTGTTCCGGATGGTGCACACGAAGCGCCCGCTGCAGGAGAAGATGGCGCTTTTCTGGCACAATCATTTCGCCACCGCTTACTCGAAGATCAACGGCGAGATCGGTGACGGCGGCTTCGCGACGCGGATGCTCGCGGCCAAGCCTGACGAAGAGGCGAGCCGGACGAAGGGTCAAATAGAGCTCTTCCGCGAGCACGCGCTCGGGAACTTCCGTACGCTGCTGATTGAAGTCGCGAAGGATCCGGCGATGCTCGTGTGGCTCGACGGCCGCACCAACGTTCGTGCCCGGCCGCAGGAGAATTTCGCACGCGAGCTGATGGAGCTCTTCACGCTCGGCGTCGGGCGCTTCGAGGAGACCGACGTGTACGCCGGCGCGCGCGTGTTCACCGGTTGGAACCTGAGCCTGGCGAACCGCAACACCGCGCAGGCCCGCTACGAGTTCTTCTACAACACGGCCCAGCACGACACGACCGCGAAGGAGTTCTCGTTCCCCATCTACGCCGACGGCCGGCGCACGATTCCGGCACGGTCCGCGGGCGAAGGCATACAGGACGGCATCGATCTCATCGACGCCGTGGCCAGACATCCCGACACCGGGCCGCGCCTGGCCCGGAAGCTGTACGCCTACTTCCTCAACGAAGTGGATGCGCCGGACGAATCGTTCATCGATGCGCTCGCCCGCACCTACTACTCGAGCGGCTACGAGATCGCGCCGATGGTGCGGATGCTGCTGCTCTCGCCGCAGTTCAAGGATCCCTCGAGCTACTACAAGCGCTACTCCTGGCCGGTCGAGTTCGTCGTGCGGTCGTTGAAGGAAGTCGGCTGGAACGGGTTCTCTGTCAACAGCGCGCTCAGCCCGCTCATCAACATGGGGCAGCAGCTCTTCGAGCCGCCCGACGTCAACGGTTGGGAGCTCGGGCCGGGCTGGTTCTCGAGCGGCGGCATGCTGGCGCGAATGAACTTCGCCGCCCTCCTCGCCACCAACCAGCGCTTCAACCTTCGGGACCAGTCGCGCGGCAACGTCGACTCTCCCGAGAGCCTGGTGTCGTACATGCTGGATCGGCTCACGCCGCCCGAGTTCGCGGGCGACGCCTACTCCGCGCTGCTCGACTACGCCAGAGCCGGCGGGGCGTGGACCGGATCGGACACGCAGCTGGCAGCGAAGTCATCGGGGCTCGCACATCTCATCGCGGGATCGGGCGATTATCAGTTGGTGTAGGGATCAGGGATCAGGGATCAGGGATCAGGGATCAGGGATCAGGGATCAGGGATCAGGCCAACCATCATGGCGATGAACAGGCGCGATTTCGTTCGGGGCGGCGTGGCGGCGTTTACCGTCGGCTTCGCGGCGCCATCATTTCTGACCGACATTGCCCGTGCGCAGGGGCGATCGCGGCGCAACCTGGTCGTGCTCTACCTGAGCGGCGGCAACGACGGGCTGAGCACGCTCGTTCCCTACCGAGATCAGCAGTACTTCGCGCGTCGTCCAAACCTCGCGATCCCTGCCAGCAACGTTCTCCAAATCGGGTCCGACAGCGCCGGGAACGCGCTCGGCCTGAACCCGCGCCTGGCCGACCTGCGCACCATCTTCAACGCCGGCCGGCTCGCGGTCATCCAGCGCACCGGCTATCCCAACTCGAGCCGCTCGCACTTTCAGGGCACCGACATCTGGTCGACCGCCGATCCCTCGGCGCCCCAGGGTGTCGGCTGGCTGGGGCGCTATCTCGACCGCATGCCGGCCCCGGTCGATCCGTTGACCGCGTGGTCGACGGTCCGCGAGACGCCGCGCACGCTGCTCGCGCGGACGGTGGGCGTCGCCTCGATTCCAAGCGTCGCCGAGTACGCCTTCGCGAGCCCCAACACCGGCGCCGACGCGCAGGCCGCGCGCCAGAGCGCCACCCGCATCGCTTCTCACGTGCCCGTCGATCAACCGCATCTGGCGTTTGTCAACTCGACGGCGCAGGCCGCCTTCGCGACCCTCGACCGCGTCGCGCAGGTGGCGTCGTACGCACCGACCGTTGCCTACCCCAACAACGGCTTCGGCCAGGCGCTGCAGATGGTCGCCGGCGCCATCACGCGCGGTGTCGGCACGAGCATCTACTGGGTCCAGACCGGCGGCTACGATACCCACGCCGGCCAGAACACCAACGTGGCCAACGGTTCGTACAACACTTTGATGACGACGCTCAACGGGGGCCTGTTTGCGTTCTATCGCGACCTGCTCAATCAGGGGCTGCTCTCCGATACGCTCGTGCTGCAGTTCTCGGAGTTCGGCCGCCGCATCAGCGAGAACGGCAGCAACGGCACCGACCACGGCGCCGCCAGCATGATGATGGTCATGGGTGGGGGCGTGCGCGGCGGCATTTACGGGACCGCGCCCAACCTCAGCGCCAACGGCAACCCCACGCTCGAGAACAGCAACCAGGACATCCGCTTCGAGACCGATTTCCGCTCGGTCTACGCGCGCGTCCTCGACAACTGGATGGGAAGCGACTCGTCGGCCATTCTGGGCGGGGATTTCAGGAACGGTCCGAATTTTATTTGAGATGTGCCGCTTCGTCCGCGGAGCTGCTGTCCAAGAGCCTTTCACCGCCGAGGACGCAGAGTCAATCGGGTTTGCTCTGCGAGCTCGGCGATCTCAGCGGTGTAAAGCTCTTGGCGCCTGCGAAGGGCCCGGAAACGAAGTCTTCCGTCGCCTCAATCCCCGAAGATCCCCCTGAACGCCTGTTCGATCTCAGGATAGCGAAAGTGATAGCCGTCCTTCTGTGCGCGTGCGGGCAGGACGCGCTGGCCGGTGAGGATTGAGTCGGCGAACTCGCCGACCGCGATCTTCACCGCGAAGCCGGGCGCGCGCAGGACACTCGGACGATGCATCGCGTGGCCGAGGGCCTTCGCGAGGTGCCGGTTGGTGACCGGGTGGGGTGCCGTGGCATTCACGGGCCCGCTCACGATCGGCGTCTGCACGATCCAGCGCACGATCTCGATCCAGTCCAGCCGGTGCACCCACGACACGTACTGCCGGCCCGATCCGAGCGGACCGCCGGCGAAGAACCTGAACGGCCGCATCATCTCCGGCAGGGCGCCCCCCGATCGCTCGAGGACGATGCCGGTCCGCAGCAGGACGACGCGGGTTCCGGGACGTTCGGCCTGTCGTGCCTCCTGCTCCCATTCGACGCAAAGTTGTCCGAGGAAATCAGTGCCGGGGCGATCGCTCTCGGTGAGTGGACGGTTGTCGGATGGCCCGTAGTATCCGACGGCGCTGCCGCTGACGAGGACTGCGGGCGGCGCCGCGGCGGCGCGGATGGCTGCCGCGAGACTGCGGGTTGCCAGGATGCGGCTGTCCCGCAATCGCGTCTTCACGTCCGCCGACCATCGCTTCGCCGCCAGCGACTCGCCCGCCAGGTTGATCACCCCGTCGGAGCCTTCGAGGGCCGCGGCCCAGGGTCCTGATGCGCCGTCGGCCTTCCAGCCGACTTGCGTGATGCCGGGGACCCCGGTGCCCGGATCGTGCCGCGTCGCGCCGGACTCGAGCGATCGCGTCAGTACGCGGACGTCGTGCCCCTCTTCCGCGTACATCTCAGCCAACGGGCTGCCGAGAAACCCCGAGCCGCCTGCGATGACGATCTTCATGACACCGACCTTACAAACCGTGCAGGAATTGGCAGACCCCGGCAGAAGCGTGCATCACGGTACACCAGACTCCTGCCCGGCGGGCGAGCCTGCGCGCGTCGGAGTGTTTGACGAGCGAGATGCCACGGGAGTTTGCACTATAATGTGAAGGCTCTTCCCCAGATCTATCCTGCTCCCTTCGGGCTGATCCGCATGCGCTATTGTCTGCGCGTTCTGTTGATTCTCCTCTTACCTCCGTACGCGTACGCGCAGGAAACGTCGCTGACGATACCCGACCGCGTGAAGGTCGACGGCCTGCCGCCGATCCCGATGTCGATCGTCGACGGCGTTGCCCCCTACGCCCAGTTTCGGCAGGCCCGCCTCCTCGGCTGGCATCCCACCGAACGTCGGCTGCTCATCTCAACCGCGTTCGGCAACGTCACGCAGGTGCACGAAGTGCGGGCTCCCGGCGGGGCGCGCACGCAGCTCACGTTCTTCCGCGACGGGGTCACGGGCGGGGCGTCGTACGAGCCTGGCGGCCGCTATGTCGTGTTCCGGAAAGACACGTCCGGCGGCGGCGAGGCCATGCAGCTCTTCCGCTACGACCTCGACTCGAGCCGCATCACGCTCCTGACCGACGGCAAGTCGCGCCACGGCGTTCCGGTCTGGTCCCATCGCCGCGGGCTGATGGCCTTCCATTCGACGCGCCGCAATGGCAAGGACCGCGACTTGTGGGTGATGGACCCGCTCCGGCCAGGCAGCGCGCGGATGATCGCGGAAGTCGACGGTACGTGGGACGCCCTCGACTGGTCGATGAGCGACAAGGAAGTCCTCGCGCAGCAGCTCATCGCCGGATCGACCGAGACGCGCCTGTGGCGTATCGACGCCGAGTCCGGAGAACGGGTGCTCGTCACGCCTGAGAACGGCAGCCCGGCCCGTTGGGTGTCTGCTCAGTTCAGCGCCGACGGACGGGCGGTGTACGCGCTGAGCGACCGCGACTCGGAAGTGACGCGGGTGTGGAAGGGCGATCTTGCGACCGGGACGTGGATGCCGCTCACCGCACAGAACGTGGCGATCGAGGCGTTCGCCGCCGCGCCCGCCGGGACGGTCATCGCGGTCGTCGCCGATCGCGGCGCGACGAGCGAGCTGCAGTTCATCGACGGCGCGGCAGCCAAGCCGCGCAAGGTGTCGTCGATCCCGCCTGGCGTCATCTCGAATCTGGCATGGCACGGCTCGGGCACGACGCTCGCCATCGAGTTCGCGGGGGCACGGACCTTCCGCGATGTCTACGCCGTGGACGTCAAGACCGGCCGGCTCGAGCGCTGGACAGCGAGCGAGATGGGCGGCGCCAGTCCGGACGCACTGCCGGACGCGGAGCTCGTCGAGTGGAAGAGCTTCGACGGCCGCATGATTCCCGGCATTCTCTATCGGCCGGCGACACGCTTCACCGGCCCGCGTCCCGTGATGATCAACGTGCACGGCGGACCCGAAGCGCGTGAGCGGCCGCGAGCGTTGGGGCGGAGCAACTACTTCCGCAACGAGCTCGGCATGGCGATCATCTACCCGAACATCCGCGGGTCGATCGGCTACGGCAAGACCTACGAGCATCTCGACGACGGGCGGAATCGCGAGGATGCCGTCAAGGATATCGGCGCGCTGCTCGATTGGATCGCGACTCGGCCCGAGCTCGACAAGAACCGCGTCATGCTCACTGGCATCAGCTATGGCGGCTACGTTACCCTGGCGGCCGCGATCGCTTATGGCGATCGCATCCGGTGCGCGTTCGAGGGCTTCGGGCTGAGTGACTTCGTCGCGTTCCTCGAGGGCACCGATCCCGCGCGCCGGCGCGACCGCCTGGCCGAGTACGGCGACCCCGCCGACCCGGCGATGCGCGCCTTTCTGAAGAGCATCTCGCCGTTGACACACGCGGCCAAGCTGAAGATTCCGCTCTTCGTCGTGCAGGGCGCGAAGGATACGCGCGTGCCGCCCGATCAAGCCGAGGCGATGGTGAGGGCCGTCCGCGCCAACGGCACGCCGGTCTGGTACGTCGTCTACGACGCGGGTCACGAGGAGTTCACGCAGGCCACCAACGATTTCAATCAGTACGCCTGGGTGTTGTTCGTGCAGAAGTACTTGCTGAACTG
>Ga0105347_1001266_pt1 | contig 11051 bp, 10 predicted proteins | sample EasRivMeERMLT890_FD_89677 | JGI IMG/M metagenome (GOLD analysis project Ga0105347, IMG submission 89677) | Soil microbial communities from meander-bound floodplain in the East River, Colorado, USA - East River MetaG ERMLT890 | ecosystem: Environmental > Terrestrial > Soil > Floodplain | place...
TCCCGCGGTAAAAGCTGTTATACGTCGCGCCCGGCGCTCCGAGAACGACATCCGCTAAAAACTGGCTGGCTCTACGCTCCGCCATGACTTTGGTGACAATCTCGGCCGTGGTGCTTATGGGCATGGCATTTAGTTTGATCTTGGGGAATTTTTTTCGAAAGGCGTCCCAAATTACCTGCAAATCACCCACGGAGTTGGTCGCGTAGACCGTTACCTCCCCTTCTTTCTCCGCCGCCTTGACAACTTCTTCCCAGCCTGGCTGCGCGGCAATCGCCGCACCATCAACAGCAACATTCGCTAAAAACAAAAAACCAACGACGAGCCAATGATGCATAGGTCTCATAACCATCTCCGTTTTCTTCTTCCCTTACTCCTTACGCCTAACTCCTCACCGCTTCACGCCTTACTCCGTAGTAATTTCCTGTCCCAAACCCCTGCTCCGTGCCTCCTCATACGTCCATGCCGCCAGCGCCAGATCTCCGTATCCGCCCTGGGAGTCGCGAAACACGACAATACAGTTGGAAAGATCCGGCACGGCGACTTTACCGGCTAAAAGATCTCCAAACTCCGCGACGCCATTCCAAGAAACCCGCCCTTGCTGCGCCAACCTAATCAGCGGCTGATCCAACTTGGTATCATAATAACCAAGCTCATGAGTCTTGCTCGTGACACTGATCAAATCCGCCCGCAGATAAACCTCATCGTCAAGCTCATTGGGCCGGCCGACTCCGAAGACTGAAAGCCCCGGCCGGAGCCATTGACCAAGCAGCGCAGCCACCGGCGAATTGGTGCTCACCAGCACGATTTCAGCCTCATCGATCGCTTCTTGAGCTGAGGCAACGGCGGCAACCGGTAGTTTGAGTTTTTCGCTTGCCTTTCGCGCGAACGATTCGCGGTTTTCTGGACTTGTGCTGTAGACGAACACCCGCGCTATCGAGCGCACCGCAACCGCCGGCTCGAGAATCGGCATGGCCAGCCGCCCGCTCCCAATGAGCGCAATCGACTTTGCCGTTTTGCTGGACAATCGATCGATCGCGAGCCCCACGGTGGCGCTGATGCGGAGATTGCTGAAGGGATAGCCCATCACCGAAATAAGATCGCCTGAGCCGATCTCGAACAAGAGCGCAATACTTTCCCCGCCCGTGACGCTTACTCGAAGACCGTTCTTATTCTGCGCCTCCAGCCCGCCGACAACCATGCGCATACCGCGATTCATAAAGCGCAGCGGCGGCACTTGTTTGACCTTGCCGGCTGCTTGCTCGCGGAAGGTCTCTTCCAGCACGCTCATCGCCTGGCGCAGGTCGAGGAAACCGGCAACTTCGGATCGCCGCAGTAGCAGAGTCATGACAGAGCTACTTCAATAAAGGTTATCGCGCCAAGCATGTCCTGAGCCCTTCGGCTGCGCTCAGGATAAACTCCGTCGAAGGGACGCTAGCGAAACAAATCCGAATATCGAAATCCGAAACAAACCCAAAGACTTAAATTCCAATTACGAAATCCGAAACGAGCTTGTTTGGAGCTTTCTGATTTTTGATCATTTGAAATTGTTTCGAATTTCGGATTTCGAGCTTCGAATTTGCAGTTTTTGTTCACTGTGCCAGAATCTTCTTGATCCGCTCGACGACGTCCGGCGGCTGGTTGATCACGTCCCTGGCGATCTTTGCCAGCTCCTCGCCGCTGACCGCGGTGATCTCCAGGTTCTGCTTGGCCGCCTCGGCGAGCAGCTGCGGATCGGCCATGCTTTTCATGAACGCGTCGCGCAGCGTCTTGGTTACCTCCGGTGGCGTCGCCGGATGGGTAACGACGGGCCGGCCGAGCTCGCCGGATCCTAGCATGACCGTCGCCACCCGTCGTCCCAAGTCGGGCGTTTTGAATTCATCCATGAGATCGCCATACAGGGGCGATTCCGGCAACCGCGGGTCGCGCGTTTTGCCGGTCTGCAAGAGAATCCGCACAAAGTTTTTTTTGCGCCACGTATGGTACGGCTCGCGGCCAAAATAGGCGGCCGTGGTAAATGACCGGCAGACGACTTCATTGCGTTCGGTGGCCAGGTCTATCTCGTTGCCTCCCGCATAGCCGGTGACAATGGTGAATTTCGTGCCGAGAGTCTCTTCAAGCATCCTTGGAATGTAATGACCGCTGGTTCCCGTGCCGGTGGCGCCGCATTTGGGCGGCTCCTTCGCAGTGCGAATATCCTGGATCGTCTTGTAAGGCGCGTCGGCTCGCATGTAGAGCATATGCTCCGATTTATCGGAGCTTGCGAGCCAGGTAAATTTCGGCCAATCGAACTTTATTTCCTTGTTACCTTGAATTTGATTGAAGTAATGCGCTGGATTGATCGAGGCGACCGTAAGGCCATCGGGCTTGGCCACGCCGTAGACAAAGTTTGCCGCCACGATGCCGCCGGCCGCCGGCATGTTTTGCATGATGACCGAGGGATTCCCCGGCAGATACTTGCCGATGTGATTGCCCAGCAGCCGGGCGTACATATCATAGGCGGTTCCGGCGCCCGAGCCCACGATGAAGGTGATCGTTTTGCCTTGATAGTACGGCGCTTGGGCGTAAAGCGCCGGACTTGGTAACAAAAAAAACAGCAATAGAAAAGCGATTCGTTTCATTAGCATCCTCCTGTGTATTCGATCATTGATTCATTGCAAGCGAGCGCACGCCGACCGATGGGCGGCACTCGCGCGCGGGCCATACCAATTGGAAGCATTTATAGCATCACGGCAAACCCCTTTGAAAAATGGCTCATGCAAGTCCTCCGCGTTCGCCGGAACGATTTCACAGAACGCGCAGCAGGTCAAACGCGGCGCGAGCTGCCGGCGACGTTTGAAGATAGATCACTAAGTTGCCCCCAACGCTGTGAAAATCCTGTCAATGATAGCCAAGCAATTTATCAAATTGAATCCTTCCGAGGCCGATCTCTCGGTTGCATAGACAACGAAGCGGGAAGAGTTCGTAAACCGTTACCCTCCGGCGAAAATTGTACGTAGAAACAGGGCAAACCTTGACACCTTCCCAAGAGGGCAGTAAAAACGAAGTAAATTTCTTGACTGTCTTGGCCATGAAACGATTGTCAATTTGAGACAAATTTATCCACTGACCGACAGGAATATTATCCTAAAACGTGGTTTTTTCTAGAGGGAAGGTGCCTAAGGGCGGTATAGGAATTGCTCTCGATTTGCCCTTCAACGAACCACGGAGGATTTGATGGACAACAAGGTAGAAAACACAGGACGATCTGGAACTCGTCGGACTGTGATAGCACTCATCAGTTGTGCTTTCGGCGCGGTATTGATTCTGTTCGCATTGCAACTGAACTCCACGTCGCCGGACAAAACCGTCACGGCGGGAAAAGAATCCTCCGTAGCAGCAAAAAAGAAAACCCAACGTGCCTGGAACATCGCGCTGGGCAATGTCGTGGTCGTCGCGCCGGATCTGGGCCTGAATGCCAAGTCTCTAAAGGGCGGGCAGATTGAAAATTCCAAGATCATGGCCAGACTCGAAAGTCAGCTGCAGAGTTTACGTGAGTTCTATCGCCAGGAGAGCGAGAGAGATTCAGCCCTCATGGGTGGAATGCTGCTTCAATTGACCGTCAATCCCGCAGGCGATGTGACTCATGTAAAGGAACTCGTCTCGCGCCTCGCGGAGAGTGAATTCAAGAAAATAGTGCTTGCCGAGGTATCCAAGTGGACGTTTCCGGAGATCATATCGGATAACACGACCATCAACTGTCCGATTCTCTTTGTCAGGGAAGGCATGGACATCACCACAGTCGTTCAGTGGGAGAAAACCCTCGGACAATTCAGCGAGAAATCCACTATGGCCAAAGTGAATACGCAAGCGACTCAAGAAGGCCAACTCGCTGAAGCAAAAAAACGCGCCGCCGCAACTGTGGCCAGACCCGCGGCGGCGGCTAACAAAGTTAAAAGCGAGCAAAGCTCTGAACCAAAGGCGCTCCCTCGCATGTACCAAATCAAGCATCCAACCGCGATTCGTGAAGAACCAACCTTCGCATCGGCCTCGATAGGCAAATTCTCGGTGGGCACCAAAGTCACCGTCATTTCCACACGCGGCGACTGGGTCGAAGTGCGAGGTGATGATGCCGGCGTAACCGGTTTCATCCGCAGAGAGTTTGTCACCGCCGTCGAATTAAGCCAGAAAAAGTAAGAGCGTTTCGTCACACCCCCGAGCCTCCTGACACATTTTGATCGCCTGCAGCGAAAACTCTAACTTACGTATAGCAATGCAAATGACTCAGAGGTAAACATCTTTGCGAACTTTGCATTGCTATGTTTGAAGATTTTCGCGGCTTGCGCAAATTTTCCAGTGACCCTGTCACACTCCAACACTGGGAATAACTCCCGCCAAGACGCCAAGCACGCTAAGTTCGGAAGGGGAAGATAGACAATCTTGCCAGCACTCTTCAGTATCATTCTCCGACCTTTGCGGCCTTTGCGCCTTTGCGGGAGATATTCCGATTTTTTGGTTGCGGCTCTGCCGCGCTAGGTTCTCTGGTGACAAACCCTACGAGATTTACTCTGAAAGGCCCGTAGGGCGGTTTTACAGCAACTGCCGCAGAGCCTTGGCCAGTAACTCGACATTTTCCACCCTGGCACCGTGACCCATCAAGCCGACGCGCCAGATTTTTCCCTTGAGCGGGCCAAGGCCGGCGCCGCTCTCGATGTTGAACTCGTCGTACAAGCCCTGTCGCACTTTAGCGTCGTCGGCGCCTTCGGGAATACGAATGGCATTGATCATGGGCGCGCGGATCGCTTCCGTCACCGCGGGCTCGATCTCCAGTTTGCGCATCTCGCGAACAAAGACCTCGTGCACTTGACGATGGCGCTGCCAACTGGCTTCCAAGCCCTCCTCGAGAACCACCCGCAGCGCTTCATGAAGCGCATAGTTCATGGAGATGGGCGCGGTATGATGGTAAACACGCTCGCTGCCCCAATATTTTTCGATCATCGATAAATCGAGATACCAGCTTTGGACCTTGGTCTTACGCTTTCGCACGACCTCGATGGCCCGCTCATTGAAAGTCACCGGCGAGAGACCTGGCGGGCAACTCAGGCACTTCTGGGTGCCACTGTAACAAGCGTCGATCCCCAACTCGTCGACCCGGACAGGGGCACCGCCCAGCGAGGTCACGGCATCGACGACCAACAAGCTGCCATGCTCGTGAACCAATCGTGATGTTTCTTCCAGCGGCTGGAGCACGCCGGTGGAAGTCTCCGCATGAACTATCGCGACGAGCTTGAAGCTTTTCTTCGACAGCGCCGCGCGGAACTGCGCCGCATCCAGCGCCGTCCCCCATTCTGCTTCCACGGTATCCACCTGCGCGCCGCAGCGTTGAGCGACGTCCACCATCCGTGTACCAAACACCCCGTTTACGCCGATAAGCACCGCGTCGCCAGGCTCGATGAGGTTAACGAAACAAGTCTCCATACCCGCGCTGCCGGTGCCGGACATCGGCAAGGCAAGGCGGTTCTTCGTCTGAAACACTGCGCGCAGCATCGCCATGCTCTCGTCCATGATCTTGAGAAACGCGGGATCGAGATGGCCGATGACGGGTAGTGACAGGCTTTGAAGGACGCGCGGATTGACCGGACTCGGCCCCGGTCCGAGTAGTGTGCGCAACGGGGGATTAAGCTTCGGTGCTAACTCCATATCAATCGATCCTTTCTTTGAGCGATCCTTTCTTCGAGTCGCCAAAATATTGAGTCAAAAAGAACGGTGTTCAACACTACCAAATTGATGGAGATTAGTTCAGAAAGCCGGTCACCGTCAAATGATATATTCCTAATAGCACCTTATCGAGAATATACTAAAGCGGGTGTGGCGTAGGGCGCCGTGTACCCAGAAACATCGCCACGGTCGAAAGAATTAAGCTTGATCTCACTCTGTTTTCTTTCTCAGGCACTGCAAAATTTTCACTTGAGCCTTTCCTTTTACAAGTTAAGCCTAGATGCCTTTTGTTTAGGCACGGACGTGAGTAAGCATGCGGCATTTCAATAAGAGCCTGAGGGAGAGAATCGATTATCGCTTGTTTTTGTTTGTTACGTTCTTGGCATGCCCATTGCTCAACAGAACATCAGTAGACTTATTTGAGCTATCAAAACGCATAGTCCGATTCTATTGATACTGTCCCGGAAGCAATGATGCGATCCGAGAATGAAATAGAGCAAAGGCGCTCTCATTGATAAAATGATGGCGCTTTTTTACTTTCAGGGGAAGCATGAACAAAGGAAAGATTAGTTGCAGTAAGGATTCGGTCGGTGCAACAGCCCCTGGACCGTGGGCAAATCGTGCGCTTCCCAGTGGGCTTATGGAAGGTCGCGTCAAATTAGCTGCCGCCAAACAAAATGAGTTCTTGGGCGCTTCATATGCAATGCGACTTGCATTGTATCCCGCAACTCAAAGCCTCTTCAGTCAAACCGATATCAACTGGCAACACAATAAATCGACAGTCGGTGAAGCACGGGATAGCCGACTCTGGCGCGCGCTTCCGGTTGCGCAACCTTGCCGCTCGCATGCCTCCGCGTGGCGGCAGGTCACGCAACGCCGGAACCAAAATCTCCGTCGGGCAATTCGGAAGCGCGCGCCGCTAAATTTCACGCGCCAGTCAGCCGGAGCGGAATATTCTGCTCGAAGTCCTGGCGAAGCCTTGGCCAGCGGAATCGGAGCAGGTGGCAAAGGAGATAAGCAATGAAAAGCCTTGTCGCGGTAGCTTACGTTGAGGAGATCAAGCCGGGCCGGGCCGGACTGATTCACTTGGAGTATCACAGCATTGCCCTATTCAATGCGGGAGGAGCGTTTTACGCTACCGATGAATATTGTACAGGAGATGGTGGCTCCCTCTCGGAGGGCAGACTCGTGGGTGCCACGATCACGTGTCCTGCTGATCATTGCATCTATTATCTGCCAACAGGGGAAAGCTTGGACGCCAGCACAAAGGCGCTCACCACCTATGCTGTTCACATCCATGGGGAAGTGATCAAGATTGACCGCAACGAGTTTAAGCGAAACCCGTTTCCGGTTTTCCAGCGCCGGACCTTCAACGATTCCGCGTCGATTGTGGAGGATAGAATCTGAGATCAGCTTGGAGGACACGACGTTGAGCTATTTGCCGATTCTCTTGAAACTTCGGGACCGTCCCTGTCTGGTGGTGGGAGGTGGTGTGGTTGCAGCGCGCAAAGTTGACCTATTACTAAAAACCGGGGCTCGCGTAACTGTTGTCAGTCCGCGGGTTACCGAAGGCATCGAAAGGCTTGCCGCAGATTGCCAACTGCAGCTCGCGAGGAGGCCCTATGGCAAGGGCGATCTTAGAGGTTTCTATCTAGCGTACGCAGCTACCGGCATCGCCGCCCTTGATGAACAAATAGCCCAGGATGCCGAATCAGAAAACGTATTGTTGAACGTGGCGGACCGCGCGTCACTGTGCGATTTCCTCAGTCCGCCGTTGGTCCAGCGCGGCGACCTCACCATAACCGTTTCAACTAATGGCAAAAGCCGCGGCTTCGCCCAGCTCATGAAGAAAAAGCTAGAGTGCTTGATCGGTCCGGAATATGGAGATCTTCTGGACGTGGTGGAGGCTGAACGCCTCGTTGCTCACGGCGCCAAGCCGGGCGAATCCCCGTCTGATAACGCCGCGGAAGCGCGACACCCGGACGAGATCGGGCATAACCGTTTATCGAAACTCAATGACGGCCTGTAGTTCGTGACAGCCCTACACCGGGCTCTTGAGAAGCGCTCGGCAACCAAGATTAGTCTTTGGTGCACAGAAGTCGGCCGCGAGTCCCGCACATTGATTGCTAAGCCTCGGCCTTGACGTGTAGCTCCATCTCACCGATCTTTTCAATCGTTCCTTTAAGATGGTCGCCGTCGTTGAGCTTGCTCACACCCGCAGGCGTTCCCGTCGTGATTAGATCCCCGGGACGGAGAGTCAGGCAGCTCGTCAGAAACCGGATATGCTCGCGCAGGCCGCAGATCATGTCGCTCGTATGCGCGGTCATAACTTCCTTACCGTTTTGCAGGACCTTGATCGTAAGATTCTGCGGTTCATCGATTTCATCCCGCGTCACGATCCAGGGACCCAGGGCGCTAAAGGTGTCGAAGCCTTTGCGGATATTGCGCGTGTTGTGTATGCCTTTGCCCCAGGGGTCGCGCTGGCTGATATCCCAGCAGATCAGATAACCGAAAACGTAATTGAGCGATTGATCCTCGGTAACTTTCCGCGCCCGTTTGCCGATCACGGCGCAAAGTTCGCACTCGAAATCGACAAGCTTGGAAATTTTTGGCAGCATAACCGTGTCGCCGGGACCGATGATCGATGACGTGGGCTTGAGAAAGAACTCCGCCATCAAGTCATCTTTGTTCTTGATCTCCCGGTTCGCGCTCCCCACTCGGTCAACCATTTCGGCCCGGTGCGCATAATAATTCGCCGCAGCGGCCCAGAGAGAACCCGGATTGGTTATCGGAGCAAGCAGTTTCACGGACCTCAGATCGACACCACCGGCGCCGGAGGCCGCGTCGCGGGCGATCTGCATCGCAGCGGGATTGTTGGCCAGCGCGTCAATAATTTCGAGCATGGTGTAACCCTGGCGCGCCAGACCCGCCTTGATCAACGCGTCGCCGAAATTATGAACCTTATCGGCAACGATCACGCCGGTTTGATTATTGTTGTAATGACAAATTTTCATGTTCGCCTCGCTTTTTCGAATTCACAGACTTTTCCTCTCATACCTGAAGGCCCCGCCAAAGTCCAATCGAGTTAAGCTACAATGTCGGACGTTTCAGATGGCCTACGGCTCCAGTTTGACGCCGGTGAGCCGCCCGTCGTATTTATAATAGGAGGAGAAACCGTGGCCATTAACCTTGCCCAGGTCTCATAAGGAAACTCTATGAGCGCTAAATTGACCGCCGTCGATGCCGACGGCCATTTGGAAGAAGTCCACATCAACTGGAAAGAACGAGTCGCCGAAAAGTATCGGGCGATGGCTCCGGAACCGCGTCCGGCGAGCGATAGTCATCTGCGCCTCATGCTGGAAGGAAAGCCCTGGCCAAAGCCAAGCGGACTTGGCCTCGGTGTCGGAGGGCCTTATCGCCGACCCCATCCCAGACGGGAAGGCATGAAGGACCCCAGGGCGCGGCTTGTAGATATGGACAATGAAGGGATCGAAGTTGCCGTGCTCTTCGGAGGAGGAATCGCTGGGACCATTCCGGCGCTTGAAGATGCCGCCTTTGCGACTGAATTAGCCCGGGCCCGTAACACCTGGGTAGCGGAATATTGTTCGGCGAATCCGGCGCGGCTCAAGGGCACGGCGGTGCTGCCCCAACAAGATATTCCAGCGGCGGTTGCCGAGCTCAGACGCACGGTGACCGAGCTGGGATTCGTCGGCGTCTCGCTCTTGCCCAATCTGCGCGGCCGTCATCTGGGGGATCCCTATTTCTTTCCGCTCTACCTAGAGGCAGAGCGTCTCAACGTTCCCATCTGTGTCCACATGTTTTTGGGCCGCTACGAGTCAGAGGCAACCGGCACTATGCGGGTCGATAAGTTTTTTTATTCCCACCTGTTCGGTCATGCGTTTGAACAAATGATCGCTCTCAGCGTAGTCTTGGGAGAAGGGCTGCTGGACCGCTTCCCCAAGCTGCGCTTCGTGTTTTTGGAGGCGGGCTGCGGCTGGCTGCCCTACTGGCTCTATCGCCTGGACGAACATTATGAAGTGCTGGGTAATCAGGTGCCGGATCTCAAATCTCTGCCGAGCAAGCTATTGCAACGAGGACAGCTATACTTTTCCTGCGAGGCCGATGAGACCGAAATCCCCCACGTCGTCGAAACCATGGGCGACGACTGGATCGTCTTCGCCTCGGATTACAGCCATTTTGACAGCCGTTTTCCCGGCGCGTCGCAGCCCATTATCGAGAATCAAAAACTGAGTGATGCAACCAAGCGTAAGATCCTCAACGACAATGCGCGCCGGCTCTATCTGTTGGGCTAAAAAGGAACGACTATGTCACAAACCAGCCACTTTTTGAGGTTCGGCATCGCGCTCGTTATCACGCTGCTGTCTTTCGGCAATGCCGTCGCCGAGAACGTCAAAATCGGCATTCCCTCCCTCACCGTGACCATGATGCCGGTGGTGGTCGCAAAGGAGCAGGGATTTTTTCAGAAAGAAGGGCTGAACGTTGACATGGTGCTCATGCCGGCGGCACTTAACATCAAGGTGCTGCTGAGCGGCGACATCCAGTATGCTACGACCCTAACCGCCGGAGTGGTGGCTAACGTGCGCGGCATCAACACGCGAGTCGTGATGTGCTTTGTCGATCGGCCGCTCCTCGACCTGGTGGGAAACCCGGAGATTGGCTCCATCGCCGACCTCAAAGGAAAGTTGGTCGGAATTTCGTCGCGGGGAGGATTGCACGATGTCACGATGCGACGCATCTTCGCTAAAGCGGGGATCGATCCTTCGCAGGTCACCCTTATCACTGTCGGAGAGCAGGGCGCGATGTTGAATGGAATAAAATCGGGACGGATCGCAGCCGGATTGCTCAACCCGCCCCATAATTTTGTTGCCTACGGGCAGGGGCTCAAAAATTTGGGATTCGCCGGAGACTTCTTCCGCGCTCCCAGCACGGGCATAGTAACCATGCAGGAAACTCTAGAACGGTCCCCAGAACAAGTCCGGCGTCTGATGCGCGCTCTAACACGCGCGCGGACCTTTGCTCGAGAAAACAAACCCGCTACGGTCGCTATCTTAAAACGCTTCGTCAGAATACAAGATGAAGACCTGGTCTCGAGAATCTACGACTATCACAGGAAGGCCGAGACGCCGGACGGTAAGGTTGACATAGCCTTAGCCACAGAAACCCTCCGTGATGTGCTTAGGACCGAAAACATCACGAAGGACGTTCCGGTCAATCAGGTGTACGATTTCTCTTATCTGCCTCAACGCTAGCGGACAAGTTATGGCGCACTAATCCTCGCATCGACAATTTTTAGCAGATGACTCGCCAAGATAATCATTTCTGCTGCCTCCTCCGGA
>Ga0105347_1001268_pt1 | contig 11044 bp, 10 predicted proteins | sample EasRivMeERMLT890_FD_89677 | JGI IMG/M metagenome (GOLD analysis project Ga0105347, IMG submission 89677) | Soil microbial communities from meander-bound floodplain in the East River, Colorado, USA - East River MetaG ERMLT890 | ecosystem: Environmental > Terrestrial > Soil > Floodplain | place...
GCGCGCCGATACATTCGGGTCGATGTATGCTCGCGCGAGAGATATTGGATACGACAGTATTGCCGAAGGGATACTGCAGTTCGGCGATAGTAAAGCCGACTGCGTTGGTCCTGACGGTTACGTTGATAACGGTGAGATCCAGCGACTGCGGATGCTCAGCGATAATCGGCGTTGGTTGCTGGCTAAGCTCCGGCCGAAGCAGTACGGTGACAAAGTCACCCAAGAGATCACCGGCGAGGATGGTGGCGCATTGATCACCCGCATCGAGCTGGTGCCGGTGCCGCCGAAGAGCCGGCTAATCGAGCACGACGGAAGCCCCGAGGAAGCCCGTAATCCAAAGATGACGAGAAACCGGCGGAAACCCTAGGGTTATGCGTAGGTATCTACCGTCTTTGTAGCGGTAACTCGCCCGAGGCTGTCTTCTATACGCGCACACACGCGCACGCGAGGCACCGGCCTCGGGCTGGTCCGCGCAGCCTCAGCCGCGCATCCCCCCCCCACCCATCGCCCCCGGTGGCACCCCCCTAAAAATTGGGTTCCCATCGCGGCCGCGGTGGCCCCGCCCCACCCGCGCGCTCACCCTGCGTCGCCCGGAATTTTTTTTGAAAGTTGGCCACGATCCCGTTTCTCCTAAAGGTTGCGGCGGCACCCATGTTGTTGTCGTTTTATGCCATTGCGTTAGGTTTGGGGTGGTGGCGGCAGGGGCATCCAGTGGGATGGTTGGCAGGATCTTGAGAGGAAGTCTTGGGTCAGTGCGAGCCAGCCCTCGGTCCACCCGGACCATCCGTTTGTTGTGCCGAGGCGGTCTTCCATCTTGGCGTAGACCCCGATTCCGACGGGGAGCGTATCTGTGGTCTCGGTGTAGAGCAGGACAAATGAGCCATCCTTGGGCGCTGTTTTGATGGGCAGCCATTTCATGGTCCCCTCCGGGATGCTGATTTAGGAAGAGACATGAAAATAGTCACATTGGCGGCCTTGGCCGTCTTTTTTTATGCCTTTGACCCGGCCATGGCGCAGACGGCGTTTCAGCCGGGTGGTCCGACGGTGAGTTTAGCGGTGACGGGGGCGAGCGGGCGGGTACAGGTACAGGCTGCCGGCACTGGGAGTCCGAACATCCGGGTATACAACAGTGGGGCGGTGGCGGTGTTTTTGGCTTGCGGAGATGTGGCCATCACCGCGGCGGTAGCGACATCGATGCCGGTAGCGCCTGGCAGTGTAGAGATCATTCACTGTGGGCAGACGTATGTAGCGGGGATCAGCGCGGGCACGGCGGCGACGGTGTACTTGACGCCGGGCAGCGGGATCTGAGGCATGCGCCGACGCTGTTTATATAGTGGGGCGCTGGGGGCGCTGCTGGCCACGGCGGGGGTGGCTGAGGCGCGGATGCATCATCCGTACCGGGGGCACCGGATTGTGCCTGCCGCAACAGCGCCGTTGGATGGGTTTACGCAGCCGAGTGCGGCTTATGGTTTTCGCAAGCTGCGTTCGGCCTATGCCGGGCCCGGCATCCGCCTCCGGCGGGCGAGCGACAACGCCGAGCTGGACATCAACTTCCTGGGTTTCACCGGTTTCACGGGGGCGCCGCTCGATGTGGCGGCGGCCCAGGCGCACTGCGCGGCGACATCTTGCTTTATGGTGACTTGGTACGATCAGAGCGGGCTTACCCGACATGTCACAATAGGCCCGGCGCAGCAGCCGGCCTATGCGGCGAATTGTGGTGACGGTCAGCCGTGTGTGCGGACCACGGCGGCTCAGATCATGTCGGGGCCGAGTGTGACTCCGGCGGCGGGGCCGGCGAGTTTCAGCGCGGTGGCGCGGACTGATGCGGGCAGCGCCGTGTGTACCTGGATCAAGGCGGGGGCGCAGCAGTTTGGTGTAAACGGCGGCAACTGGCTGCTCTTCAACGGTGGGGCGCACGGGGCGGCGGCGGCATTGACGGTGTGGCACGCTGGCTCCGGGGTGATCAACAGCGCCTCCAGCGTGATCCGGGTAGACGCCACGGAGACGGCGGGCAGCATTGCTCCGGTAACCACTTCCGGCCCGATCCTGGTGGCTCAAGGCGACGGGGCGCAGCCGTGCAGCTATCGCGAAGCGGTGTGGTGGAACAACTACGTTCTGACGCCGGCTGAGCGGACGGCGTTGCAGCAGAACCAAAAGGGTCACTGGGGCACGCCATGATACGGCGGTTTGCCATAGCCTTAGTGGCGCTCTTGCTGTTGCGGGCGGACATGTACCCGGACGCCAGCAACGCGGTGCAGCCGCAGGCGCTGAACAACATCGCTAAGGTCTCCGGCAGCTTTTATGCGCCGGCTTACGGTGCCTGCACTTGGGACGCGACGAGCGATGTCGGGCCGTGCATCCAGTCGGCGATAGCGGCGGCGGTCCAGGCTGGCGGCGGCACGGTAAGCCTGCCGGCGGGCACTTACGGTATATCGAGCACGGTAACCGTCACGGCCTCGAACGTCGGCATCAGGTGCAACCACACGGCGCTGAAGTGGCTTGGTGCGCCGGGCGGCCGGATGATGAGCGTGTCGCCGCACTATGGCGACATCTCGAAGGTGCAGTTGCGCGGCACCAGTGTTAAGGGCTGTGAGTTTCAAGGCAACGGCGCGGCAGATGGCTTGTACTTGGCGAGCCTGTTTGGCTGGACGATGGAGAACCTGAAGTTCGTCGGGCCGTTTAACGGCGGCAATGTATTGTCTTTTGATGTGGTGCCGGCGGTTAACGGCACGACGTTTGGCAGCAACATAAACATCCAGGATGGAGTGGCGCGCGGCATCGAAATATATAACCAGTACGCCAGCGCCACCAGCCGGGGGATTTATCTTGGCAGCTACATGACGCCGACCGGCAACGCCGGCAACGCGAGTTACTTTCGTATCGAGGATTTCAGCGTCTTCAACAGCGGCGCCGGCACCACATCGATTTATTCCTGGGGTGCCGACAACGTGCGGTTCGGTATTGGCCGGGTATTCAACAACGGCGGCACCGCTATCGATCTAGACATTGCGACACATAATGTCCTGACGACGACGGGCAACACCAACAGCACAACAAGCCTGACCGGGCTTGCCAGCACGACGAACCTTGGGGTCGGGCAGAGCGTGACCGGGGTTGGCATTGCCAACGGCACGACTATCGCAGCGATAGCGGGGACCACGGTAACTTTGTCGAAGGCGGCGACGGCGACGGCGACGGGGGTGTCGGTGTCGTTCAAGTCGATGTTTGGCAGCGGCGATATTGTGTTCGAGCAGTTTGCTGCGGCGAATGCTTCGATCATCGCGCGCGGACAGACAACGCATCCGGGCTGTACCACGGAGCAGCCGCCGACGGCGGCGTGGTGTACTGTCGGCAACAAGATACTCCAGTTGGATCAAGGCAACGCTAGTCCGGTTCCGACGGTTGAGCCAGGGGCTCATTTGCATTGGGCGAGCAGCTTAGGGTATGCGGTCGGGTCGGGGTTTTCGGGCGGTGCGGCAAACGAGCCGGCGTTCTGGGCTCAGCCAGGCACCGGCTACACCAATATTTGCCACAATGCGGCACTGGCCAAATCCATCGGCACGCTTGGTTATTTCTGTCCGAACTCTGAGATTTTCCAGTTTGATACGACGTTCGGGGAGCGGATTGTATTGAAGTTCGGAGGTGCTGGGCCGTCTGGCAATTTCGATCTTCAGTTGTTGCAGCCGGAAGGGACAGGAAAGTTTTATATCCAGCCGAACTTGGAGTTAGGCGGCCGGGTACGGCCGGGCGTCGTGACGGTGGCGACGTTGCCGGCGTGCAACGCGGAGGCGAAGCATGCGGTGATGTCGGTATCGGACCAGAGCGGGGTGCCGACTTACCGGGGCGTGCTAACCGGCGGCGGCGCGATAGCGGTGCTGGCGTACTGCAACGGCACGAGCTGGGAGGCGCATTGATGCGCCGGCTGCTCCCGATCGCCGCAGTGCTGTCGCTGTCGGCGACAACCGTGTTGCCCCTGCCTGCGCAGGGGGACATGTATCAGGACGCCAAGAATGCGAAGCTGCCGGAGGCGCGGCAGAATTTGGAGCTGGGCACGGTCAAGTCGGAGGGCGGCACATCGCCGAACGCCGACGCGGTGACGCGGTTTTACAGTTACGGCGAGCCGACGCCGAAGGTTCAATATGAGATTGCCTCGGCTCCCTTTGGCAACGAGCATGTGCTTGAGCAGGCTGGGTTGAGTGCGCCGGGGGGTGTTGGTGTCGGGCAGGGCGCGACACGGGTTTGCACGGCGCCGTTCAGCAACAACCGCGTTGACTGTAACTATGTTGCCTTTGGCCGGCTTGGCGAGCACCGTTTTGCCAACGGCGCCGGGTTTATGGCGGAGTTGAGCACCGTCGGCACCGCGTCATCCAATGCATGGCCCAATCTGGTTTCGTCGGATGACGACATGGCGCGCCTTTTTGCCGCCGGCACACACGTCGATGCCGGCCTGGAGTTGCGGGCCAAGGGCGCCGGGTTGGTTAGTATTGGCGAGAATGGTGGATCGGGGGCGTTGCTGTCGTTTTTCATACCGGGTGGGACGACCCCTTCGAAGATCCGCTCGCCTGGCTACGGCGTTAACATCGAGGGGCACCGCTTTTGGACGCATATTGCCGCCGGCTCTTATTCGGTTGTAGCTGACGATAGCGGCAAGCATTTTCACAACACCAACGCGACGGGCACGACAACATTCAATTTGCCGCCGGCGGTAACCGGGCCGGGTATCACCGGCACGAACTTTTGCTTTAGCGTTGATGCGGCGTTCTCGGTCGTCATCAAGGCCAATGGCACGGACAAGATCGCCTTTGGCGCAACCAACAGCGGTGCGGGCGGGCAACTGTCGGCCAACCAGCCCTACGCCAGCGTCTGTATCGAGATGCACAAAACCGGGCAGTGGTTTGTCTACGCAACGGCGGATAAGACGCAGTGGACGGTAACATGATTAGCCGCCGACATCTCCTGGTGGCGGGTGCGGCGGCGTCGTTGGTCCGGCCGCGCCTGGCGTTGAGCCAGACGACTGGAGTAACGCCGGTCTTTATCAAATGGGACGCTTGGTATGACAATACGGACACATCGACCAGGCAGAACCATCAGCAGCTCAGCCCGGCTCGATGGCAGTTTCGCGCGCCGTGGTTTTGCGACGTGTTGGGCACCGAGCGGATCACCTGCAATGGCGGCCAAGCGGCGGTGGACATCGAGCTGCAAGCGGCGGCTGCGGCTGGGGTCAAGGCATTCTGTTATGTGTGGTATGGCGGCGACGCGACCGGCACCGGCCTGGCCCCGGCTTATCACAAGGGCTGGGAGCTGCACCAGTCGAGTGCGTACAAAGACCAGACGAAGTGGTGCGTTTATGTCGGCCTCAACAAGTTCGGCTATAACCCCTGGAGCAATACGGCGGGCTGGCACACCAACTGCGACATTTGGGCGAACGATTATTTTAAGCGGAGCAATTACCTCAAAGTAGGCGGGCGCCCGGTGCTTTTTGTGCCGTGGCAACCGGACAGTCTGGTGTCGCATTTTGCCAACTCGACCGCCAACACGATAACCGCGTTCAATTATCTTCGCAGCCAGTCAATCGCCTCTGGCGCGGGCGATCCGTACATTATTTCGACGGGCGATCTGTCGGGGGCGACAAACTCGGTTACGGCAAAGCCGTGGGTGACCGGCGACGCGGTGTCCAGCTACATCGCGAACAGCGCCATTAGTTACCCGACATTGCCGCAACCGGCTGCCGATCTTTATACCCGCACGGCGGGGTTTTGGGCGGGGGGCACGATGGTTGGTTCCGGTAGCAAGACGGTGCCGATCGCGATGATGGCGTGGGACAAGCGTCCCCGGATCGAACTGCCGGAGTTTGGTTCCAGCTCCACGCCGTGGGTTGGGCACCAGCAGTATTACACCCGCGGGACCGATGCCCAGATGGCCGGTCACCTGCAATCCTGCATCGACTTTATCGGGACAAACCAGCCGGCGTGCGATAGCAAGATCATGTGGGTTTACGCTTGGAATGAGTGCAGCGAGGGTGGTCCGGGCGGGGTGCCGACGCTGGGCGACCCGCCGACCGGCAGCCCGCCGACGACGGCCCTCCTCACCGCCATCAAGCCGGTGCTGACGGCGGCGGCGTGATGCGGAGCGGGCAGATCGAGTTGCCGGAAAAGCTCGCCCTGGGGATGACCTTGGAGTGGTCGCCCGAGGCGGCCAAGTCATGGGCCGGCTATATAGAATTGTATGGTCAGGGCTACGGGACGCGGGCTAGGCAGCGCGAAGAGGGGCGTTGGCATCGCGAGATGGCGGCGCGCCATCCGGCCGCGTGTGAGCATCTGTTGGTATCCGACGCCAAGGAAAAGCTGGCGGCATCGCTCGCTACCGTCTTACATCGGCAGAAAATAGAGGCTTGGTACAAAAGTCAGCGGCGGTCGGCGCGGCAAGCCTTGTTGCTGCGGCTGCGGGCGAACCAGGGCGCCGATGCGACCACCGGGCGCAACTACCGCATCTGGCGGCGCTATCAAGAAGGCAATGTAACCTTTGCCATGCTGGGACAGGAGTTTGGCATATCGGGCGGCAGGGCTGGGCAGATCGTGATCCGGCAACGTGAGATCGCGCCATTGCGGCAGAAGATTTGGTTGGAGGGTCGGTGGAACCTAGGCCGGCCCTTGGATATCGACGCCAACAGAGAGGATTACCGGGGCAAGTGGCTGCATGGCGAGATCGGGGCAGATTGAACTGCCGGAGAAGCTGGTTGAGGTGTTCTCGGGCGAGGCTTTGTACCGGGGCGCCTACGGCGGCAGGGGCTCGGCCAAGAGCCGATCCTTCGCAAAGATGGCCGCGGTGCATGGTCTCAGATGCGCGCAGGCGAAGCAATCGGGGGTGATTGTTTGTGGTCGCGAATTTCAAAACTCGCTTGATGAAAGCAGCATGGCGGAGGTCAAGCAGGCGATTGAAAGCGAACCCTGGCTGGCCAAGAACTACGAGATTGGCGAGAAGTACATTAGAACCAAGGATGGACGGATTGATTTTACATTTGTCGGCCTCCGCAGGAATATCGAGAGTGTTAAGTCTACAGCGCGAATACGCCTTCTTTGGGTCGACGAAGCTGAACCTGTTTCGGAGGTGGCCTGGCAGAAAGCCATTCCTACAGTTCGAGAGGAGGGCGCAGAAATATGGTGCACCTGGAACCCGGAGAGGCGCGCATCTGCGACAAACCAACGCTTTAGAATAAACCCTCCGTTGGACTCAAAAATTGTAGAAGTTAACTATAAAGATAACCCCTGGTTTCCGAGTGTCCTGGAGAAAATCCGGGCCGAAGACGAGCGGCTAAGGCCCGAGCAATATGCGCATATTTGGCTTGGAGACTACGCAACGGCGCACGCGGGCGCCTATTTCGCGAGGCAGCTGAACGAGGCCCAGGAAGAGGGCCGTATCTCCAAGGTCATGCGTGATCCTCTTCTCCCTATAAGGGCGTACTGTGATATAGGCGGAACTGGGGCAAAGAGCGATGCTTTTGCCATGTGGATTTGCCAATTCGTCGGACGAGAAGTACGAATTTTGGACTATTACGAGGCTATCTCCCAACCATTGGCGGTACATGTTCAATGGCTACGAGACGGCGGCTGGGGCAAGGCCGATATATACCTTCCCCACGATGGAGCTACTCACGACCGAATTTACGACGTTTCTTTTGAAAGCGCCTTCCGGCAAGCCGGGTTCAAGGTAGAGGTGATCCCGAACCAGGGTCGCGGCGCTGCCAAGATGCGGATTGAGGCATTGCGCCGGTTGTTCCCGAGTATCTGGTTTAATAAAGAGACCACTGAACCCGGACGGGATGCTCTCGGATGGTATCACGAGCGTTCCTCTGATGACTCGCGAAGCATAGGCTTGGGTCCCGAACATGACTGGTCGAGCCACGGCGCGGACGCCGCAGGATTAATGGCGGTCGGCTACGAAACGCCGCAGGGCCGGCCGCAGAAGCTGAAGTATCAACGATTGGGGATCACATGAGTGCCAGCGACACCGCGATGCTGCAGGGTTTGATCGAGCGGATCGAGAGGCTTGAGGCCCAGGTGAAGGAACTGCTGGAGGCGGCCCGCGGCAAGGAGATGCAGCAGGAGCTTTACGGCGCCGAGCAGCCGAACCACACCGAAGAGCGCGAGGCGCGGCGGGGGCCTGGAAGACCGCCGGGGAGATAGCGGTGGATCAGGAATTATTCACGCGACTGTCGGATGCCCGATTTCATCTGGAGCAGGCGATTGAAGAACTTACTGATTATGCCGCAACCAATGACGCTGCCGTCAATGGCTGACCAGGCGGCCATTCACGTCAATTACCGCCTCATCGACGGCTATCACGTCTACACCTCCGACGATGTCTACGGCCTCTATGTCGCTAACACGGACGCCCAGGCCGCCTACGATGCGGTGGCGCCGTCACTGGAGCGACTGGTCAAGCTCAACGAGAAGATCGATTGTCACGTCGAGCCGGCAATGACCTTCGGGCAAGCCGCAGAAGCAGGCGGTGGCGATTGCCCTGGATGTGACGCGGCGTAGCCGGAAGAAAAAGAAATGAGCGATTACACGATCCGCGGCTCGGCCTTTGCCGACGACATCAGGGGAAGCGGCCGAGGTATGCCCGACCCCCGCCTCCGCGGGGGCTACCGCGAGGTCATCGAGCAGGGCCTCGACCTGGACGAATTGCAGGAGGAGCGGGTTAAGGCGATCATCGGGCAGGAGCTGGACGAGGCGCTGGGCCAGGATGGCGGGGAGTTATCGAATGCCCGCCTGGAGGCGCTGAAATATTACAGCGGCGAGCCGTTCGGCAATGAGGTAGACGACCGCAGCCAGGTCGTCATGCGCACCGTCCTGGAGGCGGTGGAGTGGGTGCTGCCGGCATTGATCCGGATCTTCACCGCATCGGAGAAGATCTGCATCGTCGAGCCGCCGCGGCCGGGGATGGAAGAAGAGGCCCGGCAAGCCACCGATTACTTGAACCACATTTTTCACAAGGATAACCAGGGCTTCCTGATCCTGCACGATTGGTTCAAGGACGCGCTTCTGGAGAAACTGGGGTGGCTGAAGTTTTACTGGGACACCCAGAAGACCACCGAGACCGAGACGTATACCGGTCTGACGCAGGAGCAGTACGACGCGCTCCTCGGCGACGACGAGGACGTCGAAGTTCTGAAGCTGGAGCGGTATTCCCAGAAAGCCGACTCGTTCAATCTCGATCGGCCGCAAGCTGCGCCAGCAGGCGTGCCAATGCAGCCTCCACCGCCTCTTCCCCCGCCTGCCGGATCACATCCTGGACCTCCCGAGCTGCCTCTTGGGCCGCCTCCCGGGATGTCTCCAGGATCGCCTCTCGGACCGCCGCCTGGGCCTCCGGCAGGATTTGCTCCTGGAGCACCTCCAGGACTATCTGCCGGATTACCTTCCGCGCCGCCTCCCGGATTCCCGGGGATATCTGCTCTTCCGCCACTGCCGCCTCCCGAAGTTGAGCTGTACGACTGCACCTTACGGGTCACCCGTGAATACGGTTATGTCCGAATCGTCAACGTGCCGCCCGAGGAGGTGCTGTTCTCTAAGCGCGCCAAGCGCGGCGACATCCCGTTTCTCAGCCACCGCCGAAGCTGGACCTATTCGGATCTGATCCAGCAAGGTTACGACAAGGACTGTCTCGACCTGGTGCCGATGGACGACAGCGCCGAATATACCCGAGAGCGCATGGAGCGGCTGGGCGGTGGCAACTGGTCCGGCAGCGAGCGCAAGAGGGGCGATAGCGGCCGGGAGATCTGGGTCGAGGAGAATTACGTCACCCTCAACATCGACGAGGACGCGCCGACATCGGAACTGTACCGGGTGATGACCGCCGGTGGTGGCAAGGTCATTCTGACGAAGAACGATAAGCCTCTCGTCGAGTGCGTTGACGAGATCCCGTTTGTGTCGATCTGCCCGATCCCGGCCTCCCACAAACTGGTCGGGCAGTCCCTGGCCGATCTGACGATGGATCTGCAGTTGATCAAGAGCACTTTGATCCGGCAGATGATCGACAATGCTTTTTTAAGTAATTGGCCAAGAATTGAAGTCGCTGACGACTCAGTTAATGAAAATACTTACGATGATTTGCTTACATTAAGGCCTGGTGGAGTAGTTAGATCCCGGCGCCTGGGCGGCATCCAGCCGATGATGATCCCGTTCACTGCCGATAAGACTTTCCCTCTCGTGCAGTATCTGGACGAGATGGCGCAGCTCCGCACCGGGGTTTCCAGCCAGGGCCAGATGGTGGCGCCGGACGCGCTCAACAACACGGCGGCAGCCTCGGTCGCGATGCTGCAACAAGCGGCGGCGCAGCGGGTCGAACTGTTCGCCCGGATCTTCGCGCACGGGGTCGAGGAATTGCTGCGCGGGGTGATGCGGCTGGTTCGGAAGAACCAGCAGCAGGAACGCATGATCCGGGTGACCGGTGGCTGGCTCAACACCAACCCCCGGGAATGGCGGCAAGAGATGCCGGTCACGGTGAGCGTGGGACTGGGGACGGGAAACCGGGACCAGATCCTGGCGCACCTGATGCAGGTCATCCAATTGCAGGGCACCATCGTGCAGCAGCAGGGTGGCCCGAACGGCCCCTTGGTGTACGCCCAGAATGTCTACGATGCCTTGAAGGCCTTGCAGGAGAACGCCGGGTTCAAGTCGAGCTTCTTCGCCGACCCGCGGCAGGGCCCGCCGCCTGGCAGCCCGCCGCCTGGGCCGCCGCAGCCCGATCCTGAGATGCTGAAGGCGCAGGCCAAGATCAAGCAAGAGGAGATGCAGGCACAGGCCAACGTGCAGGCGATCGGCGTTAAGGCGCAGGCCGAGCAGCAATTGATGATCGAGAAGGCCCAGGCCGACGCGATGATCCAGCAGCAGAAGCTGGAGCACGAAAAGCAGATGGGGCTTCTGAAAGCTCAGCACGAGACCGAGCTGGAGCGCCAGAAGGCCGAGAACAACCTGGCGGTCGGTATGGCAAAGATAAAGATCCTGGGCGAAGTCAAGCAACGCGAGGTCGAGCTGAAATACGC
>Ga0105347_1001270_pt1 | contig 11042 bp, 11 predicted proteins | sample EasRivMeERMLT890_FD_89677 | JGI IMG/M metagenome (GOLD analysis project Ga0105347, IMG submission 89677) | Soil microbial communities from meander-bound floodplain in the East River, Colorado, USA - East River MetaG ERMLT890 | ecosystem: Environmental > Terrestrial > Soil > Floodplain | place...
CAGCCTTGGCTATGATTTTTGGCGAAGAAGAGGGCGGCCAAAAATGCAACGTCGCGATCTCACCCGATGTGTCTTTGGTCGCCATGTCAGAGCAGCCGTATTATTCGGCCTACCAGGAGCTACGCAGACGATGACCGCTGCGGAATCGGCGCCGGCTTGCCAGAGGGTCGGCGAGGTTCGCCTCGGTAACCCCGCCGATGGCAACCATCCGGTGCAGCGCAAAGTTAGACGAGCTCCTTGAGTTTACCCGTTACAAACTTATGCAAGGTACTGGCGATCAGTGTCTGATAGGGAATCCCTTCCATGACGGCCCGTTTTTGTAGCTTCTCCAGGTCGCGGGAGGAAATGCGAATGTTAATGCGCTTATCCTTTTGGAGCGTTCTTCTGGCGGCTGCTTCCAGGCTGCGCTTCTCTTTTCGGAAATGCTGAATGCTCTCAAACTCCCCGCGTTCAAAATCACGCAGGATCTGGAATTCCTCTTCGTCCAATTTCAGCGGGTTGCGGCTCATTTTAGATACTCCTTCGTGGCTTTCCGGCTGGGAATGATCGTCTTCAGGAAGCGGACGCCTCGTTCCTTCGTGTAGGGCACCAAATACACGTAGTCTTCCATGTTCAGCACGATAATGTTCTGGCTCGGGTGCCGAGCTGGATTGGGATGCTTGATCACGTCCAGCACGCCTCCATTCCGGATATGAAACACGACTTCCTCGAAGCTCAAGCCACGGGTACTTTGCAAGAAGTCATTCTTCTCGTCATTCCAATCAAAATCACTCACTCAAAGAGACGATGTCATCGCGTGTGCCTTTTGTCAACATTGGCAGGGGAGGGAAAGACAGCGTCGAACGTCAAGCTCCGCCGGTTGAACGGCGAGCTAGAATCCTCTTGACCTTATCCGTAACATCGTCCGCGCCTAGAAGGTCGCTGATAATGGCTGCGGAACTTGCACCGGCTTGCCAGACTTGGGTCACATTGGCCTCGGTGATGCCGCCGATGGCGACGATGGGGAGACTCACGCCTTTTCGGATGACTCGCAGCATCTCCACCCCGCGCGCACTGTATCCCGTAGCTTTCGTGGTCGTGCCAAACATCGGCCCGAAGCCAATGTAATCGGCGCCGCCGCGTTCGGCTGCTCGCGCTTGCTCGAGATCGTGTGTCGAGATGCCGATGAGCTTGTCGCCCATCAGCTTTCTCGCCGCGACCAGGGGCAAGTCCTCCTGTCCAAGATGTACGCCGTCGGCCCCGCAGGCCAGCGCGACATCCACGCGGTCGTTGACGATCAGCCTGCAGGCGTATGCATGAGTGAGGGTGCGCGCGGCACACGCGAGTCGGAGAATGTCCCTGGAAGGCATCACCTTGGCGCGCAATTGCAGCAGTTCAATACCGCCTTCCAGCAACTCGCGGAGGACAGTTTCTGCCGCGCGGGCCTTGGTTTGCTCCGGATCAAAAATAGCGTAGAGCGGTGGAAGGGTGAGTCCCCCTAGGGGCTGTGGCATAAAACCGTTATCCGCTTTCTTTCTTGACCTCAATACGCAGATCGACGATTTTTTTACGCAGGGTGTTGCGGTTGATGCCGAGAATCTGCGCCGCGCGAATTTGGTTCCCGCGAGTTTTCTTTAATGTCAGCTCGATCAACGGCCGCTCGATTCTTTCGATCACTAAGGAATAAAGGTTATCCAAATCCACGTCACCGGTTCTGCGAAAGTAGTCCTCGAGCTTGTGGCGGATAATCTCTTCGAGGGACAGTTGGTCCACCTCAAGGTTGGCACCGGCGGGTTTGTTCTGGAGCGTGAAATCTTTGGGAAACAGGATGGGGCCGGAGGAAAGCACCGCCGCCCGGATTAGGGTGTTTTCCAGCTCTCGAACGTTGCCAGGCCAAGTATGCTCTTCTAAAAGCTTCTGCGCCTCCGGCGAAATGCCGGAAATCTGAATGCCCATCTCGCGGTTGATCTTTTCGATGAAATACCCGATCAAGAGTGCAATGTCGCCCCGGCGTTCACGCAGCGGTGGCAGGTAGATGGGGATCACTTTCAGACGAAAATAAAGATCTTCCCGGAAGCGTTTTTCTTTGACGAATCTGTCCAGGTCCTGGTTTGTGGCAGCCAGGATTCGAACATCGGCCTTCAACACGTCTCTGCCGCCGATTCGGCTGTACTCGCGGTCCTGCAGCACCCTGAGCAGCTTGGTTTGGATCTCCAGGGGGATGTCGCCCACTTCATCGAGAAAAAGCGTCCCGCCATCCGCCATTTCGAATTTGCCGATGCGCCGATCCAAGGCGCCGGTGAAAGCGCCCCTTTCGTGTCCGAAGAGCTCGCTTTCCAACAAGTCACGCGGGATAGCGGCGCAGTTAATCGCCACAAACGGCTGATTCCAGCGCGGCGAATTATAGTGAATGGTCTTTGCGACCAGATCTTTGCCCGTCCCACTTTCCCCCTGAATCAAAATCGTGGCGTGAGTGTCCACCACTTGCCCGATGGTTTTGTAAACCTTCTGCATATTGGCACTTGTGCCAATAATGTTGACGCCGGGCTCGAACCGCTTTTTCACTTCTTCTTTGAGCTCGCGAAAGTCACGGCTCAACTTGCGGCTGTCGATGGCTCGTTTGACCAGGACTAGAACCTCGTCAAGATCGAAGGGCTTGGTAATATAATCGAAGGCGCCGTTTTTCATTGCGCCAATGGCGTTGCGCATGGTGTTTTGGGCAGTCATCAAAATCATCGCCGTATCGATGCCGGCTTCCTTGATTTCTTTCAACAAGGTCAAGCCATCAGCGTCCGGCAGTTTAATGTCCATGAGGGAGACATCGAAATGTGTTTCCGTGAGCAACTGGCGAGCGGTGCTGCCATTGGGCGTCGTTTGTACCCAATAGCCCTCGTTTTCAAGCGCTTTCTTGAGCACAAAGCGCAATGACTCTTCATCTTCTGTAACCAGGATCTTTCCCTGATTCATATAGAAATAGTTAACTTGCCACCACTAGGGAAACCCTAAAGGTGGTTCCTTTCCCTTCTACGCTTTCTACGCGGATGAGCCCGCCGTGCTCTTTAATAATTCGATAGCAGACTGCGAGTCCGAGACCGGTACCGCTGTTCTTCGTGGTAAAAAAAGGGGAAAAGATATGGGGTAGGTCTTCCTCTTTGATTCCGACTCCCTCATCTTCGATGTCCACCCAAATCAATCTGCTTCGATCGGCTCCTTGACCACGGATGTGAAAGTCGGTTTCCACCCGAGTCGTGACGGTCAATGTGCCATTTCCATTCATGGCTTGAGATGAATTCTTCACTAAGTTAAGAAAAACTTGTGTCAGCTGCGCTCGGTCACCGCGGATCGGCGGCAGGCTGGGATCAAATCGCTTCTTAACAATGATTCGCTGTTCGCCAACCATGTGTGATTCGAGCAACAAAACGTCTTCCAATACCTCGTGTATATTAACCGCTGTGAGTTCCAATTTTGCCGGTCGGGACAGGTCCAGGAGCTGCTCGATGAGTTTATCGACCCGATCGACTTCGCGAATCATTATATGGGTGTATTCCAGCAGCGATGAATGGCGGTCCAGGGAGCGCTTCAGCAACTGAGCGGCAGCCTTGATGCCTCCCAGGGGATTGCGAATTTCATGGGCTAGGCCGGCAGCCAAGGTTCCTACCATTGCCAAACGATCCGCCCGCTTCAAATCCTCCTCAAGCTCTTTCCGATGCTTCAGATCCCGTAGGACCAGGATGCTACCAAGAAAACTACCCTGGCGGTCTTGCAGCGGAGAAACCGTGAGGCTGACCGGTACCTTGTGTCCCCATCGGGTGACAAAATCACCTTCGCCCCGGGTGCTTTCTTGGTGTGGCGGCTGGCTTTTCTTTACCAGTTCAAGCACCCAATGCTCCCGCTTGAAGAGTTGCAGCATAGGTTTGCGGATGGCTTGAGACGAAGATATTTCAGTAAGCATCTCGGCGGCTTCGTTGAAGTAGGAAACTTTGCCGTCACGGTCCACCGTGATTATGCCGTCTTCCAACCCGCCAAGAATCTGGTCCCAGGAGATCTGAGAGGACGACTGCGTTTTGCGGGGGTCTAAGGCTTTCATGGGCGGCAATAGCTGAGATTCGAAAAATCATAGCAAATCTACCCCGGCAAGCAAATCCGCCGCCGCCGTCCGGGCCTTGCAATCCCAACAGCCGCTGTGGTAAAAAAATCTTACACTTTAGGAGTTTACACTCGAAGTGGGCTTTGCCCGCTTTTTTTGTTTTTGGGACTTAGACAACGGATGGATGCGACTCTTACGCGAGTTTGGGAACTCGCGGCCCCGCTAGCCGAAGGCGAGGGACTAGAGATTGTGGATATTGAATTGCGGTACGAGGGTAGCCGGGGGGGACGGGTTCTGCGGCTGTATCTGGACAAATCGGGGGGACCGAATGTGGATGATTTGAGTCGGGTGAGCCGGCAATTGGGCGAGCTACTGGACGCCCAAGATGCCATCGATGGGGCCTATACCCTGGAAGTTTCGTCGCCAGGCATCAATCGCCCGCTCAAAAAACCGGCTCACTTTACGCGATTTATTGGCAAGCGAATTCGCATTCGAACCCGGGACATGATCGAGGGCCGGAGGTCGTTTCTGGGAATTCTCGGGGAAGTCGTCGAAGACGGCGTGATTTTAGCGCAGGAAGGTAAACGCTATCGGATTCCATTCTCCGTGATTGAAAAATCGAATTACGAACATGATTGGAGCGCGTAACATGCAGCAGGACCTAAATCGAGTCATCGAACAAGTCAGTAAAGAGAAAGGCATCGACAAGTCTATCCTCATCAGCGCATTGGAAAATGCGATGATTTCCGCGGCCAAGAAGACCTTCGGTCATCAGCGCAAGATCGAGGCGCAGTTCAATCCGGAAATCGGTGAGGTGGAGCTGTTCGAAGCCAAGACTGTGGTAGAAAACGTGCAAGATCCGGCCGTTGAGGTAACGCTAGCGGAGGCTAGAGAAAACCTCGATCCGGACGCGGAGATGGGGGACGAACTCCTGTCTAAACTGGATTCCAGCGTGTTCGGTCGTATTGCGGCCCAGGCGGCCAAACAAAATATCGTGCAACGTGTCCGGGATGCGGAACGGGAGATCATTTATAATGAGTTCAAGGGACGGGAAGGACAGTTGGTCAACGGTATCGTGCAGCGATTCGAGAAGCGCAACATCATTGTGAACCTGGGCCGCACCGACGCGATTCTTCCGGAAAAGGAGCAAGTCCCGCGGGAGCGATACCGGCAGGGCGACCGGATTCGAGCCTACATCGTGAGCGTGGAGATCACGAGCCGCGGGCCGCAGATCGTGCTGTCGCGAACCCATCCTGGCATGCTGATTAAGCTCTTCGAGCAGGAAGTTCCGGAGATTTACGAAGGTATCGTTGAGGTTAAAGGTGCGGCACGTGAACCCGGAGGCCGGGCGAAAATCGCGGTCATATCCAACGATCCGGACGTCGATCCTGTGGGGGCCTGCGTCGGCATGAAAGGGACTCGGGTTCAGGCGGTGGTTCAGGAGTTACGCGGGGAGAAAATTGATATCGTTCACTGGATTCCGGACCAAGCGGAATACGTGTGCCGCGCTCTCGCTCCGGCAAAAGTCTCTAAGATCATCATCGACGATGACGAACACAGCATGGAGGTGATTGTTCCCGATGATCAGCTTTCTCTCGCTATCGGCAAGAAGGGCCAAAACGTCCGCCTGGCATCCCGCTTGTCGGGTTGGCGGATCGACGCGCGTAGCGAAGCCGAGGCAGAGGAAGAAACCCGTCGAGCGCGCCAGTCCATCGGCGCCATTCCCGGGATCAACGATTTGGTAGCGGAGCTCTTGCACCAAGCGGGATTTAAAACTGCCGAGGAAGTGGCTGACAGTGAATTGGAAGAGATTCTCGATGTCGAAGGGATCAGCAAAGAGAAAGCGGAAGCATCGCACAAAGCCGCTAAGGAGCATGTAGCCGAGAAGCGCAGGATGGAACAAGAAGCACGGGCCGCCCAGGAAGCGGCGGCGCGCGAGGTGCCGCTCGACGAAAAGCAAACTCAGCTCGACGAAAAAGAAACTCAGGGATCCTGATTGCTCGTGTCCAAAGGAGGCTATCGCGCTCAACGAACGTGCTTGGGCTGCGGCGCGAGAGAGGAACAGGAAAAACTGATTCGCCTGGTCGTAGGGGAGCGGGGGGACCTCAAAATCGATCGATGGGCTGAGGCGCGGGGAGGATATCTTCATGTTGCGCGTGCTTGCTGGCAAGCTTTTTTGCGGAGAAAGAGTCTTCACCGGGCGTTTCATGCGGAAGTCAGCAAGGACGCAAAAGAAAAACTGGTTCGAGAACTGATGGAGCGACACGGAGAGTGAGAGATGGGAAAAACGAGAGTCCATTTACTGGCTAAGGAATTGGGGCTTGAGACCAAAGATCTTATTGCCCAACTTGAAAAGCTGGGAATCCGAGGCCGTAAGGCTCAAAGCTCCCTGGAAGACGATGAAGTCATTCGTCTTAGGGCGGCCTTGGCGGAACAAGAGAAGCCCCAGGTGCACGTTGGCGAAGAAAAGGTGGTTGCGGATCGCGTCGTGACCGCGGAGGATGAGGGCCTTGGAGAAATTCAGGCACGGGAAACCGTAGTCGAGCGCAGGGTTCGAGCCAACGTCATTCGTCGACGTACAAGCCGGATCGAGGTTCTTTCTCAAGCCGCGGAGAAGCCGCAAGGCGAAATTGGCAGTGCTGCGGAGGAAGCCGTTTCGCCGAATGCCGATGCCAACGCTCAGGCCGCTCCGCCCGCCGAGGAGTTAGCGCACCACGCAGAGCCTGATACTGAATCTTTCCAGGAGTTTGCCAGTGATGCTCAGGCAGATTTTACAGATGACTTGATTGCAGAAGAAAAGTCGGCAGCCGAGGCTTTGCCCAGCGCACCTCAAGCGCACAAAGAACCGGTCTTGAAAGCGGTTCCAGATCATAAGCCCGTTGAGGTGCGACAGGAAGCACCACGGGGTGCGCGTGTCCTCGGCCGCATAGATTTGAAGCGGACCATGAGAGTCGAGCCGGCTCCCACCCCCGTCCCCCGACGTCCTGTACCGGGCGGGCCGGCTGTAATTATCACACCAGGGGCAGAGGCTATAAGACCTCCGCGCGATGGCGAAGTAGCGAAGCCAGAAGGAGCCGAAGGGGATAAACCAAAGGCGGGTCGCCACAAGAAACGCGTGGTCAAGAAACAGGATGTTTTGGAGTTTCGAGAAAAAGAGCTTCGCGCCGGGCGTATCCCGAGGAAGAAGAGGGCACTTCCAGGCAAAGAACAAAGAAAAACCGAGATTACCGTCCCCAGAGCGAGTAAGCGAATCGTCAAAATCTCCGAGGTGATCACCGTCGGCGACTTGGCGCGGGAAATGGGCGTCAAGGCTGGAGAGGTCATTAAGAAACTCATGGGCCTCGGGATGATGGCGACGATTAATCAGGTTTTGGACGCGGATACCGCGACCTTGATTGCCTCTGAGTTCGACCACCAAGTTGAAAATGTTGCCTTCGATGCCGATAGCGCGCTTGAGGTCGAGCACCAAGTCGAGGAAGAGGCAACGGCGCTGACGCCGCGGTCGCCGGTGGTGACCATTATGGGACACGTCGACCATGGCAAGACCTCGCTGCTCGATGCTATTCGCAGCACTCATGTGACCGATCAAGAACATGGCGGTATCACCCAGCATATCGGCGCCTATCACGTGCAGGTCGACGGCCGCAGCGTCACCTTCTTGGATACGCCGGGTCACGAAGCGTTCACCGCCATGCGGGCGCGAGGCGCCCAGGTGACGGATATCGTTGTCCTGGTGGTGGCGGCGGATGACGGCGTGATGCCGCAGACCGTCGAAGCGATCAACCACGCGCGCGCCGCTGAAGTACCGATCATCGTGGCGATCAACAAGATCGACAGGCCCGACGCCAACCTTGAGAAGGTAAAAAGGGGACTTTCGGAATACGGACTAGTTTCGGAGGACTGGGGTGGCGATACGGTTTTTGCGCCGGTGTCGGCCAAGACCCAGGAGGGAATACCCGAGCTGCTCGAAATGCTACTGTTGCAAGCGGATATCCTCGAGCTTCAGGCCAATCCAAATAAACTCGCTCGCGGGACGATCATTGAAGCCAAGCTCGATCGTGGGCGCGGACCGGTGGCGACCGTGCTCGTACAGGAAGGGACCCTGCGGGTCAGTGATGCGTTTGTCTGCGGGGTGTTTTACGGCAAGGTCCGGGCGATGGTCGATGATCGCGGGCATAAGGTTGATGCCGCTCCGCCTTCTTTCCCCGTGGAAATTCTCGGCTTGCAGGGTGTCCCCCAGGCAGGCGACTCCTTTGTCGCGGTTACCGACGAAGCGAAGGCGCGGCAGGTTGCCGAATATCGTCACAGCAAACAAAGAGAGACCGAGTTAGTCAAATCAAGCAAAGTCTCTCTGGAAGAACTCTACGATCAGATCAAAGCGGGCGATATGAGGGAGCTCCGAGTGGTTCTTAAGGCGGATGTCCAGGGCTCCGTCGAAGCACTGACTGAGGCGTTGGGCCGGCTCTCTTCCGACGAAGTCAAACTCCGCGCGATCCACGGTTCCGTTGGCGGGATTACGGAAAGCGATATCCTACTGGCGGCAGCCTCCAACGCGATTGTGATCGGCTTTAACGTGCGGCCGGAATCTAAAGGCGCCGCCTTAGCCGCCAAGGAAGGTGTTGACGTCCGTCTCTATACGATTATCTACGAAGCTGTCGCCGACGTCAGGGCGGCCATGGAAGGATTGTTGGAACCGACCTACCGCGAGCAAACTCTCGGCCGGGTTGAAGTTCGTCAGATCTTCAATGTTTCCGGCGCCGGTACGGTTGCCGGTTGCTCTGTGACTGAGGGAAAAGTTCAGCGCGGCAGTTTGGTGCGGCTGCTGAGAGATCAGGTGGTAGTCCACGAAGGAAAGCTCGGCAGTCTGAAGCGGTTCAAAGACGATGTCCGGGAAGTGGCCGCCGGCTACGAATGCGGTCTAGCCATCGAAGGATACCAAGACATCAAGCAGGGTGATGTTATCGAAGCCTATGAAAAGACTCCGGTGGTGCGACGGATCACACCGAGTCCCGTCGGACGCGAAGCATCACACGCGAGTCGGGGTTAAGCGATAGGTCCCGATCATTCCCAATCCCCGGCGCCCATGGTCGTCGGAGTACTTAAGCTCAGGCTCGTACTTCCGGAGAATCATTCCTTGAAGGGCAAGCGGGGGGTGCTCAAGCGGATTCAGGGGCGGGTCGCAAATCAATTCAACATATCGGTTACTGAATGCGGGGATCAGGATCTTTGGCAAAGCGCGGTCCTGGGGTTCAGCGTTGCCGGTACCAGCGGGCCGGTTGTCGAAGCGACACTCCAGAAGGTCGTGGACTTCATCGACGACTTGGGGCTGGCGCAGATTGGCGCCGCTGAGACCGAGCTGCTCTATTGTTAAGAAGCAAGCCATTGTGCATCGAGGATTAACCAAAAGTTGAACTATGGAATATCAACGTTCAGAACGCATCGGCGACCTGCTTATTGAAATCATCTCCGATCTTTTGCGTAAAGAGATTGGCGACCCGCGCCTTCGGAGCCTAACGATTACCGCCGCCAAGGTCAGCAAGGATCTGCGGCACGCGAAGATCTACTTTAACTTGCTGGGCGGTCCCATGGACCCGAAAGAGGTGTTGGCGGGACTCAAAAGCGCCACGGGTTTTCTGCGCTCGAAGATCGCCAAACAATTAAAGCTCAGATTCGTCCCCACCATGGAGTTCTTCTACGACGAAACCGAAGATGCGGCGCAACGCATCGAACATCTCTTGCAGCAGGTCAAACCCTAGCACGGTCGCTACTCGCCTACGGTGCGCTTAGATTGCCGACTTCTTTGAATCCATGATGCAAAGTGGTGTGCTCTTAATCGACAAACCCGAAGGACCCTCGTCGGCCCATATCGTGCGCCGGGTCAAGGATATTTCGGGGGCGAAGAAAGTGGGCCATCTGGGCTCCCTTGATCCCTTTGCCTCGGGTCTATTGCTCCTGGGTATTAACGAAGGCACTAAGATCGCCGACGTATTTCTCGGCGCGTCGAAAACTTATCGCGGCGTAATGACCCTGGGGATGCGGACGGATTCCCAAGATTCTACGGGAAGAGTGATCGAAATGCGTTCCGTGCCCCCGCTCGGTTCGGCGGAGTTACACGCTCTGGAAGCTAAATTCACAGGGGATCTTCAACAGATTCCGCCTATGTTCTCGGCCTTGAAGAAGGACGGTGTGCGTCTTTACAAACTGGCGCGGCAAGGCAAGGAAATTCCTCGGGCACCCCGTTCGATTCGGATCGAAAGGTTGCAATTGTGGTATTTGACCGATACCGAGATTGAGTTCGAGGTAACCTGCTCGCGGGGAACCTACGTCAGGACGCTAGCTGCGGATATGGGGGAGTTTCTCGGCTGCGGGGGGCATCTGAAGAGGCTCAGAAGAACTGCCTGTGGTCACCTTACTCTGGAGCGAGCAACGACTCTAGAAGGGTTGGAGGGGCTTCGCGCTAAGGAGCAGATTCCGACGATTTCCCTGGAGACGGCATTGAGCCATCTGCGCGCCCTGACCTGGGAAAGCGGCATGCTTTCACGGTTGCGGTCGGGGCAACAAGAAGTCTTGCGCCACATCGGACGACGGGACAACGGCGAAAGACTTGTTTGTATTCTGGATCTCAGACGGAACCTCGTCGCTCTGGTGGAGTGGGCTGAGGAACCGGTGGGTCGTGGCTGGCGGCTTTTGCGCATTTTCCGTTCCTAGTGTGGTGTCCCTAACGCTTTTCAATAGATGCTTCGAGAGGGGCCTGCCTTGCGCCGGTAGTCAATAGGCCGGTGGCTTGATGGGGTTTCCCAGGGGGTTTTGGGGAGCCTGGCGGAACCGTTTCGTTCCTGTGCCCACGGGCTACCAGTCCCACCCCTCTCGAAGCCTGAGGGTAGACCGTTTCGATTGTCACGGGATTTCTGCGACACTACACGGGGGCCTCTTTCCTAAGGGCTCCACTCATGTTGAATTGCCGCTGGTAATCGGA
>Ga0105347_1001271_pt1 | contig 11042 bp, 6 predicted proteins | sample EasRivMeERMLT890_FD_89677 | JGI IMG/M metagenome (GOLD analysis project Ga0105347, IMG submission 89677) | Soil microbial communities from meander-bound floodplain in the East River, Colorado, USA - East River MetaG ERMLT890 | ecosystem: Environmental > Terrestrial > Soil > Floodplain | place...
CGATGGCGTTCATGACGCTCGCGCTGACGCAGATTGCGCATCTCGGCAATGCGCGGAGCCGGGGCCCGGTCCTGCGGCTCGGGCGCGCGCTGGCCAATCCCTACGCGCTTGCCGGCGCGGGCCTGGCGGTGCTCCTGCAGATTCTGGCCGTCGTGGTCGATCCGCTGGCGCGCATCCTGCGCGTCACGCCGCTCGATCCCGTCGAGTGGATGGTCGTCGTCGGGTTGGCGTCGATTCCGGCGATCTCCGGTCAGGCGGTCAAGGTCTATCGGTCGAGAGGGGGAGCGTCACAGTGACGGTGGTGCCCGCGGACGTCGAGGCGATGGCGATCGTGCCACCGTGCACCTCGACGAGGCGCTTCGCCGTGGGTAGACCGAGGCCGGAGCCGCGCGACTTGGTGGTGAAGAACGGTACGAAGATCTTCTCGTGCAAGTCGGCGGGAATGCCGGGGCCGCTGTCGGTGAACGTCACCTGGCATGCCCCTGCCGCGCAGGACACGCCGACGCGGATGGCTCCTTCGTCGCGGATCGCGTGGGCGGCGTTCACGAGCAGGTTGTGAAAAACGATGCGCAGCATCTCCGCGTCGGCGCTGATCGGCGGCGCCGAGCCGCCGAGCGCGACGTGCACCCGGCGCAGGGCCGGATCGCCCTTGAGGAGATCGACCGTGCGCGCCAGGAGCGACATCACCTCGACCGGCGCCCGCTGGGGCCGCGGCGGACGCGCGAAGAGCAGCAAATCCTTCATCAGCTCATCGAGCGCGTCGATGCGGGCGAGGATGTCGCCGATGACCGTGCCGTCGGTGCTGCCTACTGGCAGGCGCCCACCGATGACCTGAATCGCGCCGCGCACGCCGGCGAGCGGGTTCTTGACCTCGTGGGCGATGACGGCCGCCATCTCGCCGAGGGTCGCCAGCGACGCCTGCGCCCGCAGCCGTTCTTCCATCCGGACGCGCTCGCTCAGGTCGTGCAGGATGCCGGTGAACTTGCGGTCGTTGCCGATGGTCATCTCGCCGACCGAGAGGTGAAGCGGAAACGTCGAGCCGTCCTTGCGCCGGCCCCGGACCTCTCGCCCGATGCCGATGATCTTGGCCTGGCCGGTGGCGTGGTAGCGCGCGAGGTAGCCGTCGTGCTCGTCATGGTAGGGCGCGGGCATCAGCAGGCTGACGTTGCGGCCGACGACCTCGGTCTGCGCGTAGCCGAACAGCCGCTCCGCGCCTGGATTGAAGGATTCCACGAGGCCGCGGCCGTCGATCACGACGATGCCGTCGACGGCTGAATTGATGATCGACAGCAGCCGCGCGTTCAATTCCTGGAGGTCGGTCGTACGGGCGTCGACTTGCGCCTGCAGGTCATCGGCGCGATGCAGGAGCGCGGCGTCCGTGCGCGCCTTCGCGTCAGTGACCGCGGGCCGGAATCGCCAGGCGAGCCACAGGGCCACACCGGTCGCGATCCCGATGGCAGGGACGAGCGCGTCGGGGAACACGCTGCAATATAACCGGAAAGTCCGGTATCAGCGTTCCTCTCGTGCGGTCTTTGCCGGCGGGAGCGCGAGGACGAGCGTGGAGGTGAGGCAGAGCACGCGGTAGGTCACCGAACCCATGCGCGGACCGAGGAGCGTCGAGGCGTGCAGTCCGATCACGATCAGGCCGGCGTCGCGATCGCGCGCCACCTTGGCGATCTCTTCCGCCGGGTCGCCGTAGGCGACGAGCGCCTCCGGGCGGAGGTTGGGAGGGATGGAGAAGGCGAGCTCGGCCAGCGACTTCTCGGCCCGGAAGCGCCGCTCGACCTCGAGGTTGGGCAGGTGGGGCAGCCCCGACACGGCGAAGTGCACGGGTTCGACGACGTGGGCGAGGAGCACCGGCACGTCGAGCACGGCGGCCACGTCGCGCGCCGCGTTGACCTGGGCGAACGTCGCCGGGCTGAGGTCGACGGGCACGAGCACCCGCTTGACGGCGCGCTTGACGTCGTCGGGCTTCGCCGGCCCATGGTCGTGCGCCGGCGTCAGCAGGACCGGTACGGTGGTCTCGCGCAACACCCGCTCGGCGGTCGAGCCGAAGAACAGCTTGCGCACTCCCGTGAGCCCGTGCGTGCTCATCACCACGAGGTCGGCCGGCCGCGCACCGGCGACGCGCAGGATTTCGACCGCGGGCTTGCCGGTCGTCACGACGAGCTGCATCGCGGCGGGCGTCACGCCGCCCTCGAACGTCTTGCTGACGAACCGCCGCAACTCCTTGTTGATCGCCTCCGGCAGATGCTCGATCGACGAGCTCAGCTCGGCGGCCTCGCGCAGCAGGGGATCGGTCACGGTCATGACCGTGAGCTCGGCCCCGAGGTGGTTGGCGACCACGGCCGCATACCGCAACGCGCCGCACGACGCGTCGGAAAAGTCGACTGGACAGATCACCGAGTTGCGCGCCGTCATGACATCCTCAGCTTTCAGCCGTCAGCTTGCAGCTCTCAGCTTTCTACTCTCGAGCTTCGAACCCCGAACCCCGAACCGTCGACGTCAGCATTTCTTCTCGTGCACCGCGAGGCCGAACTTCTCGATGCGATAGCGAATCTGGTCGCGGTTGAGGCCGAGCAGCGCCGCCGCCTTGGTCTGGTTGCCGCCGCTGCGCTTGAGCGCCTGCACGACGAACTGCCGTTCCACCTGTTCGAGATCGAGGCCGTTGGCGGGCAGCTCGAAGCCCTCGCCGGCCACGGTCGACACGCGCAGCGCGGCGAAGTCCGACGGCTCGAGCCGGTCGCTCTCGCAGAGCAGCATCGCGCGCTCGATGACGTTGCGCAACTCGCGCACGTTGCCCGGCCAGCCGTATGACTGCAGCAGCCGGATGCTCGCCGGGGTCGAGCCGAGCACGCTCTTGCGGAACTCCCGATTGAAGCCGTCGACGAAGAACGCGGCCAGGACCGGGATGTCCTCGACGTGCGCCCGCAGCGGCGGCAGGGCAATCGGGAGCACGTTCAGGCGATAGAAGAGGTCCTGGCGGAAGCGTCCCTTCGCGACCTCGTCCTCGAGGTTGCGATTGGTCGCGGCGATGACACGCACGTCGACGTGGACGTCGGTCGACGCCCCCACGCGCTTGAAGGCCTTTTCCTCCAGGAAGCGCAGCAGCTTGGCCTGGAGGGCCGGCACCATCTCGCCAATCTCGTCGAGGAACACCGTGCCGCCGTCGGCGCTCTCGAGCATGCCTCGCTTCTGCGCCCGCGCGTCGGTGAACGCTCCGCGCTCGTGTCCGAAGAGCTCGCTTTCGAGGAGCGTCTCGGGCAGAGCCGAACAGGTGATGTTCATGAACGGGCGGTGCGCCCGATCGCTCGAATAGTGCAGCACTTTGGCGACAAGGTCTTTGCCAGTGCCGCTTTCGCCGGTGAGCAGCACCGTCGACGCGGGGCTGGTGGCCACCTTGGCGACGAGGTTGCGCAGCGCCGCGATGGCGTCGGAGATCCCGACGATGTTGTTGAGGCTGAACGGCCGCGCTTCCCGGGCGCGCAACTGGCGGACTTCCCGGCGCAGCCGCGTCGTCTCGAGCGCGCGCGCGACCGTGGCGACGACGTCGTCGAGGTTGAAGGGCTTGTTGGCGAAGTGATAGGCGCCGATGCGCATCGCCTCGACTGCCGTTTCGACGGTCGCAAACGCGGTCAGGAGGACGACCAGGATGTCCTGGTCGAACTCTTTCATCTTGCGCAGGACGGTCACGCCGTCGGTGTCGGGCAGCTTGTAGTCGAGGAGGACCAGATCGACGCCCTCACGTACCTGTTCGAGCGCCCGCGCACCCGTTTCGGCTTCGAGCACTTGGTAACCCTCGCCTTTGAGCCGTTCGGTCAACGACCAACGGATGAGGGCTTCATCATCGACGACAAGGATGGTTGGGGACGGCATGGGACTACGCCTGGTGCATCTAGGGTACCAAGCGCAAACTGCTGGAAACGCTAGAGATCAGAAGCATCTGCCCGGCTAGCTTAGTGGAATTTTTCACGCAAGTGTGACTTTTTACGCGACGAGGACATGCGCGCTCTCGCGGTACAGACACGTGACCGTAGCTCCGCCAGCCCTACATATTTGTAGGGACGAGCGCCACACTCATGGCCGCGCGATTTACGCGAAAACGCGTTCAAAACCCGACCCCATCGGCCGGCCGCCGCGGCGCGCGCGAGCCGGTGCCCGCCTTGCACCGCGCGCCGCGCAGAAGCGAACCGCTCATCCGTGCGGTTCGGGAGGAGGGCCGGATGCTGCCGAACTTGCTGCGACGCATAGCACTCGTTGTCGGACTGTCGGTGTTGGTGCTCGCCTGCGCCCGAACCGGTTTCGGGCAGGGCTTTCAGGGCGGCTTGCGCGGGTCGATTCGTGACGCCGGTGGCGGCGTGCCGGGCGCGGCCGTCACGCTCACCAACGAGAACACCAACCTGGCCCGCGCGACCATCACCAACGGTCAGGGCGAGTACGCCTTCGCGGCCCTCGAGCCCGGCTCGTACCGCGTCAAGGTCACGCTCACCGGTTTCAAGACGATCGAGCGCGCCGCCGTCCGCATCGGCACCCAGAGCTTCCTCATCCTCGACCTCGGCCTCGAGGTCGGTTCCATCGAGGAATCGATCACCGTCTCGGGCCAGACACCGCTCATCGAGACCGCCAACGCCTCGCATGGCACGGTGCTCGACCGCACGATGCTCGAAACCCTGCCCGCGCCGGGCCGCGCCGCTTTCCTGATGGCGGTCTCCATCCCCACCGTCGTCGCCTCGGGCGACGGCCAGTTCAATCGCCAGCAGGACCAGTCGAACGCGTCGTTCCTCTCGCTCGGCGGCGGCCCGCGCCGCGGCAACAACTACACGATTGATGGCGTCGCCATCACCGACATCCTCAATCGCGCCGTCGCCAACCCGACGATGGAGGCCCTCGACGATGTCAAGGTGCAGGTGCATACCTACGATGCGGAGATGGGGCGCACGGGCGGCGGCGTGTTCAATACCACGATGCGATCGGGGACGAACATGTTCCGCGGCACGGGCTTCTTCCAGACCCGTCCGCTCTGGGGACAAGAGAACAACTACTTCAGCGAGCTCGCCGGCCGGCCCAAGCCCGAGAGCGTGTACTACCTGGGCGGCGGCGGGGTTGGCGGGCCGATCATTCGGGACAAGACGTTCTTCTTCTTCGCGGCCGAGAACTATCACGACGTGCAGTCCCGCAGCGTCTCGACCACGTTTCCGACCGCTGCCGAGCGCGCCGGCGACTTCTCGCGCCTGACCAACTCCGCCGGGCAAGCCGTGAGCATCTACGATCCGCTGACCCGGCAGACGTTCCCCGGCAACATCATTCCGGCCGGCCGCATCAATCCCGTGGCCGCCGCCATCGCCGGCTACCTGCCGCTCCCGGATGTCGATGCCGACAACGGTACCAACAACTACACCCGGACGGCGGAGATCATCAACAACTTCCAGCAGGAATACACCTTCAAGGGTGAGCACAAGTTCAACGACCGCGTCTCGCTCACCGGCTTCTACCTCTACAACCGCACCGACGAACCCGACGCCGACTATTTCGAGGTGGGGCTCAACGGCGCGACGCGCTTCGCCGATCCCAACGACTACCTGCTCAAGCGCCGGCCGCAGATTCTGGCGCTGAACAACACCTGGGTGTTGAGCAATGACTCCGTGCTGGCGCTGCGCTACGGTTGGACCCGGTTTGTCGACAACAACACGATGACGATCGATTTCGATCCCGCCACGCTCGGCTTCTCGCAGACCTTCCTCGACCAGGTCGAGCAGACCGGTGGGCCCAAGTTCCCGAACGGTTCGATGACGGGATACAGCAGCTTCGGGGCGATCACGCCGTCGTTCCGCACCTACAAGTCCTGGAACATGAACGCGAGCTACTCGAAGCTCGTCGGCCGTCATACCCTCAAGTTCGGCGCCGACTACCGCAAGCTCGGCGTCTATCTGCTCAATCCCGGTGACTCCTCCGGACGCTTCGCGTTCGACAAGGAGTTCACCTCGGCGACCGGCCTGAACAACAGCAGCACGACCGACGGCAACGCCTTCGCCAGCTTCCTCCTCGGCTACCCCTCGGCCAATGCCGCGCGCCAGAGCACCATGACCCTGACGACGCCCCTCGATATCTACACGAACTACTACGGCGGCTACGTGCAGGACGACTGGCGGGTGAGCTCGCGGCTGACGCTCAACTACGGCCTCCGCCTCGAGCACGAAGACGGCATGCGCGAGGTCGACAACAACTTCACCGTTGGGTTCGACCCGGCGGCCTCGAGCGCGCTCAGCACCGTGACGATCCCGGCCGATCCCGTCGCCGGCACGCCGGCGCGCCAGGTCGGCGGCGGGCTGATGTTTGCCGGCGTAGACGGCAACAAGACCGCGCAAGGCAACCAGCCCGCCCTCAAGTGGTCGCCCCGCCTGGGCGTCGTCTACTCGCTCAAGCCCTCGACGGCGCTGCGCGCCGGCTACGGGCTCTATTGGGCACCGTGGAACTACCCCGTGCCGAGCAGCGCCAGCAGCAACTTCGGCCAGCTCGGGTACACGCAGAACACGGTCGCTCCGCAGACCTCCGGAACGCCCACCGTGTCGCTGACCAATCCGTTTCCGAACGGCCTCGTCAGCCCGCTCGGGAACAGCCTGGGCGCGCTCACCGGTGTCGGCACGTCCATCAGCTATGTGGACCAGAACCGCACGGCGCCACGCGTGCAGCAGTATTCCGCCGGCATTCAGCAGGAGCTGCCCGCCCACATGGCGCTGACGGTGAGCTATATGGGGGCGCGGGGCGACCACATGCCCCTCGGCGGCACCGCCGACGTGGCGCTCAACGTCAACCAGCTCGACCCCAAGTACATGGCGCTCGGATCGCAGCTGAACGCGGCGCTTCCCAATCCGTTCTTCGGCAACGCCGCCGCCGGCCCGCTCTCCACCCAGGCGACGCTGACGCGCGCGCAGCTGCTGCGGCCCTACCCGCAGTTCCTCAACGTCAGCGCGCGCCAGGTCTCCGAGGGCATCACCCGCTACCACGCGGCCATCGTCGAATGGCAGCGGCGGACGGGCGGGAGCAACTGGTACGGCGGCCGCGTCAGCTACACCTACAGCGTGCTGAAGGACAACCAGTTCGGCGAAGGCAACTTCTTCTCGAACGCCGGTTCCGGCTTGCCGCTCAACAGCTACAGCTACATCGACGGCTCGCCCTACTACAACCCCAAGGCGGACTACGCCCACGGCATCCTCGACGTGCCGCATCGTCTCGTGCTCGCGCCGGTGCTCGAAGTGCCGTTCGGCGAAGGCCGCAAGTGGGCGTCCTCGAACGGGCTGCTCGACTTGTTGGCGGGCGGGTGGACGGCGGCGGCGATCGTCACAGTCCAGAGCGGATTCCCGATTGGGGTGCAGCAGAGCGACAACACCGGCACGTTCGGCGGCGCGCAGCGGCCGAACCTCGTCCCGAGCGCCGATCTGGCGACGCCCGGCGATTGGACGGACCGGCTCGCCTCGGCCAACCACGCCGCGGCGACGTGGCTCAACCCGGCCGCCTTCACGACCGCGCCCGCCAACACGTTCGGCAACGCCCCGCGGACGATCACCGACGTGCGCACGCCGCCGCAGCGGAACGTCGATCTTTCGGTGTCGAAGAATATCCGCCTCGGCGGGACGCGCTTCGCGCAGGTGCGCGTGGAGGTGGTGAACCTGCTCAACCGCGTCACGACGAGCGGCATCGCCACGACCGCCGGCAACGCGTCCTTCGGACAGATCTCCGGCCAGTCCGGATTCATGCGCCTGACGCAGTTTTCGTTCCGGTATTCGTTCTGAGGGCACGCCGGTGTCCAAGAGCCCTTCACCGCAGAGCCCGCCGAGGTCGCAGAGGCCTATTGGTTTCTCGGCGTACTCGGCGTGCTCGGCGGTGAAGGCTTTTGGCGCCGTCGATTGAACATAGAGACATTTTTGATTTCCGCCAGACCAAATCAGACAAATGTGTAGCGAGGACAAAATGCCTCAGCAATCGCCCGATTTCGACGTTCGCCGCACGGCCACACTCACGCGCCGGGACCTCGGCCGGCTGATGTCGGCTGGGGTCGCGGCGCTGGCCGTGCCTCATGGCGTGAGTGGGTTGACGATCCAGGATGGCCGGCGACAGGCCGCGGCACCGACGGGCACGCCGGTGGCGTTCCGGTTGAGCAGCAACGAGAACAACTACGGTCTCGCGCCGGCGGCGATTGCCGCGTTCCGGCTCAAGCAGGTCATCGGCTACGCCTGCCGGTACGGCGGGGAGGCGACGCGCGATCTCACCGCCGCGCTCGCCAAGGCGCACGGCGTGCCCGCCGAGCACATCATGCTCGCGGCGGGATCGGGCGAGATCCTGCGCGCGGTCACGCTCGCGTTCACCGGCCCGGGCAAGGCACTCGTGTCCGCCTCGCCGACCTTCGAGTCGCCGGCGCGCACCGCCCAGGGGATGAAGGCGGACGTGCGCGCCATCCCCGTGGCGCCTGACGGCACGCTCGACCTCAAGGCGATGGCCGCCGCATCCGCGGGCGCGGGACTGGCGTTTGTCTGCAACCCGAACAACCCGACCGGCGGCATCAACCCCGAGTCGGCGGTCACGGCCTTCGTGAAAGAGTTTCGGGCCGCGTCGCCCGAGGGCTACGTCCTCGTCGACGAGGCGTACTGCGACTATGTGACCGACACCTCCTACGCGTCGGCGCTGCCGCTGACGATGACGGACCCGCGCGTCCTGGTCTCCCGGACCTTCTCCAAGATTCACGGCATGGCGGGCGTCCGCGTCGGCTACGTCGTCGGCCACCCCGACGCGCTCGCGGCCATTCGCGCCCGGACGAGCTCGGGCACGCTCTCGAGCGTCAGCGCCGCCGCCGCGCTGGCGTCGTTCGAAGATCAGGAGTACCTCATCCGTCAGCGCATCCTCAACCGGGACGCCAGGGCGTTCACGCGCAAGGCGTTCGAGACCGCCGGCTACAAGGTGCTGCCGTCGGAGGGCAACTTCGTGATGGTCGACGTCCGGCGCGAGTCGTCGGTCTACCAGCAGCTCTGCCGCGAGGCCGGGGTTGCGATCGCCCGAGCGTTTCCGCCGCTCACGACCTACGCGCGCATCACGATCGGCACGATGGACGAGATGAAACGGGCATTGCCCCTGATGATGCCGCTGCTCTCGGCACCGGCGCGGACGACGTCGCCCGGCTCGAGCGGTGTTCCTGTCCCGTCATTCCTCGAAGACGAGTACAGCTGTTGATCGGAGCCGCACCTTGAGCTGCACGCGACGCACGTTTCTCGAACGGGTGGGACAAGCGGGCGGCGGCGTTGCCGTCCACGGCGCCATGCGAGCCCTCGGGTTAGCAGGTACGCCGGCGCTGGCATGGAGTCCGCCGGCGGCCCGCGCGCCAGCGGGCACGCGCGTCATCATTCTTGGCGCCGGCGTCGCCGGGCTGGCCGCGGCCTACGAGCTCCGCAAGCTCGGTTACGAATGCGAGATCCTCGAAGCGCGGCCGCGTTTCGGCGGACGGTGTCTCACCGTCCGGCGCGGACACGTGAGCGAGGAGGCCGGTACGCCGCCGCAGAAAGCGGCCTTCGATCCGGACCTCTATCTGAACGCCGGCGCCGCCCGCATTCCTCATCACCATACGACCACGCTCGACTACTGTCGGGAGCTCGGCGTGGCGATCGAGCCCTTCTGCAGCGTCAACGAGGCGGCGTACCTCTTTCAGTCGGCGGCCGCTCCGTCCGGTCAGCGGCTCCGCCTGCGCGAGGTGCGCACCGACTGGCGCGGCCAGACCTCGGAGCTCCTCGCCAAGGCCGTCTCACGGGACGCCATCGATCGGCCGATGACCGCCGAGGACCGCGAGCGCATCCTCGAGTGGCTGCGCCTCGAAGGGGGCTTGAGCCCTGAGCTGCGCTACGAGGGTTCGCCCCGCCGCGGCTACACATCCCCACCCGGTGTCGGCGCCGCCCCCGCCATCGTCGGCGACCAGCTCGAGCTCGACGATCTCCTTCGCACCGGCTTCGGCAAGTACCTGGCGACCGAGATCAACATGCAGACGCCGATGTTCCAGGTCGTCGGCGGCACCGACGGCATCGTCCGCGCGCTCGCGGCCAGGGTCGGACACCTGACGCTCGGCGCCGAGGTCCAGGCCATCGAGCAGCCGCCAGGGAAGATCCGCGTGCGCTACACCGTCGATGGCGATACCCGGCAGGTCGAGGGCGCCTACTGCATTTCCACTCTGCCGCTGACCCAGCTGCGGGATGTGTCGATCGACGTCTCTCCGGACCTGCGCGCCGCGGTGGCCGCCATCAACTACTCGAGCGCGGGCAAGATTGGCCTCCAGTTCTCGCGCCGGTTCTGGGAGGAAGACGACGGGATTTTCGGCGGCATCACGCGAACCGATCTGGAGATCACGCAGATTCTGTATCCGTCCACCGGCTACCTCTCACGCAAGGGTGTGCTTGTCGGCTACTACCAGACCGGTGCGGTGGCCGGGCCGATGGGCGATCGGACACCCGCCGGACGGCTGCAGTGCGCGCTCGACCAGGGGGCCATGATCCATCCGCAGTACAAGACGACGTTCGAAAACGCGTTCTCGATCGCGTGGCAGAACGTCGCGTTTTCGAAGGGCGGGTGGGCGACGTTCACCGAGGCACAACGCAAGAGCGAGTACCTCACGCTGCAGAAGCCGGCCGGCGCGGTGTACCTGGCCGGCGACTACATGACGAACATGAGCGGATGGATGGCCGGCGCGTTCGAGTCGGCGCGATCCGTCGTCAAGTCGATCCACGAGCGCGCGTTGCGCTCGTCGACGGCGAGCGCTGCTGCACGCGGCTGAACACTGGCCAAGAGCCTCTCACCGCTGAGCACGCCGAGTCCGCCGAGCTTGTCGGGCCGTTCGCCAATCGAAAGGCTGGGTCTCGTTCCGCCGGACCCGGCGTGCTCAGCGTCCTTGTATGTTGTATTGAAATGAACGATAGGGGGTGTGGGAATGTGGGAATCTCTGCCCTGTGAGATTTCCACATTTCCATACCCTCCGGAGATCCCGGGACGCCGGGAGAGGACATCGGTGA